>Ga0070741_10018185_pt1 | contig 11430 bp, 7 predicted proteins | sample Coa_R1_4_FD_66440 | JGI IMG/M metagenome (GOLD analysis project Ga0070741, IMG submission 66440) | Surface soil microbial communities from Centralia Pennsylvania, which are recovering from an underground coalmine fire - Coalmine... | ecosystem: Environmental > Terrestrial > Soil > Unclassified ...
CCCGAGCGGCCCGGCCCGCCGGGCCGAGAGCGGGCAAGCATGAGCGAGCGTCGCGCAGCGGGTATCCCGCGAAGCAGCGAGCGGGGCCCGAGCGGCCCGGCCCGCCGGGCCGAGAGCGGGGAGCCATGAGCGATCTCGTCGCGAGCCGGAGTCCGTACGTCGACGGCGCGTTCGTGCCCGGCGACGCGGGGTCCTTCGCCGTGACCGACCCCGCCACCGAGGAGGTGATCGCCGAGGTCGAGGCGTCGTCCGTCGCGCAGGTCGACGCTGCCGTCGCGGCCGCCCGCCGGGCGTTCGACGACGGACCCTGGCCCCGGCTCACCACCGAGGAGCGGGCCGCCGTCATGTACCGCTTCGCCGACGCCCTCGCCGCCCGCAAGGAGGTGCTGCTCGAGACCGTCATCGCCGAGGCCGGCGCGGCCCGCGGGTTCGCCGAACCCGTGCAGATCGGCTTCGGGCTCGCCTCCGCCCGCGACATGGTCGACCTCGCCCGCACCCTTCCCGACTGGGAGCACAACGAGATGCCGCTGCGCGAGTACGTCGCCGGCAACAACGTGAAGCTGTCGATCCGCTGCCACGAGCCGGTCGGTGTCGTCGGCGCGATCACGCCGTCGAACTTCCCGTTCACGACGAACGTGTGGAAGGTCGTCCCCGCGCTCATGACCGGCTGCACGCTGGTGCTCCGGCCGAGCCCGTACACGCCGCTCGAGGCGACCGTGCTCGGCGAGGCCGCCGACGAGGCCGGCCTGCCTGAGGGCGTGCTCAACGTCGTGCTCGAGGAGACCGCCGCGGGGGCGGAGCGCCTGTCGACCCATCCCGGCGTCGACCTCGTGAGCTTCACCGGCTCCACTGCCGTCGGCCGCGCCATCGCGGGTCAGGCCGCGCCCGGCATGAAACGCCTCATCCTCGAGCTCGGCGGCAAGAGCGTCCAGCTCTACCTTCCCGACGCGCTCGCGGACGGGCCGGCGAAGGCGGTCGCGGGCGCGCTCGGCGTGTTCCTGGCCCACGCCGGGCAGGGATGCTCGCTGCAGACGCGCATGCTCGTGCCCGCCGAGCACGTCACGACCGTCGTCGACGCGGTGTCGGCCACCGCCGCGGGCCTGCAGACCGGCGACCCGCGCGACCCGAAGACCGTCGTCGGCCCCGTGGTGTCGGCCGCGTCGCGCGAACGGATCGAGCGGCTCGTCGCGGAGGGCATCGCCGCCGGTGGCCTGGTCGCGTGTGGTGCCCGCCGGCCGGCGGACCTCGACCGGGGCTACTTCTACGAGCCGACGCTCGTCGCGGTCGACGACAACGCGAATCCGCTCGCCCAGCACGAGGTGTTCGGCCCGGTCGTGACCGTGCAGGGATACCGCGACCTCGACGAGGCGATCGCGATCACGAACGACTCACCGTACGACCTGTCGGCCGGTCTCTACACCAGTGACCTGACGACGGCGACGGCGCTCACGCCGCGCATCCGGACCGGCACGGTCCAGGTCAACACCGGCGCCGCGAACGCGTTCACGCCGATGGGCGGCTACAAGCACAGCGGGATCGGGCGCGAGCGCGGCGTCCCCGGCATCCGCGCCTTCCAGCAGGTCAAGCACGTCGTCATCGGGAACGGCTGACCGAGGGTGGGCGCCCGCAGCCGGCCGGCTGCGGGCGCCACCTAGGACTCGTGCGGCGCTACTGGCTCGCGAACTTGCTCAGGATCGGGTAGGTCTTGGTCGAGCACGTGTAGGGCTGCACGACCTGGAACGCGGTGCCGTCCGGGTCGTACACGAGCGACGCGCAGGCGGGCACCGAGTACTTGTACGACGCCGGGTACTTGATCGGGCCGACCACGTCCTTCCACTGGTACGTCATCTTCGACGCCGCCTTCTGCACCGACGCGCCGGTCGGGTTCTTGCCCGCCTTCTTGAGGGCGGCGATGAAGAAGTCGGCCGCCAGGTAGCCGCCGCCCACGGTCAGCGAGTACTGGGTGCCGGGCTTGAAGCTCTGGATGTCGTTCTTCATCTGCGTCATGTTCGCCGACGTCGTCTCGAACGGCGCCTGCTGCAGGAAGACGTACGCGCCCTGCAGCGCCTTCAGGAGCAGCGGCGTGTAGAACGGCGAGATGAACGTGCCGGTGTAGCCGCTGCTCTTGATCAGGTTGAAGAGCTGCAGCGAGCTCGCCGGCGCGATGCTCGAGTAGATGACGTCGGGCTGGCCGCCGTTGTTCGACTTCAGCAACGCCTGCACGTACGGCGTGTAGTCGCCGACCACCGCCGGCGGGGCCGGGAACGCGCCCTTCGCGTAGACGACCTTCCACCCGGCGCCCGTGTAGACGGACGCCGAGTTCTGGATCGACTTCTTCCCCGACTCGGCGTCGGTGCCGAGCAGCGCGATCGTCGGGTTCGAGATGCCCTTGGCCGCCAGCACCTTCTTCAGCTGCTCTGCGGTCGGGCTCGGGAGCTTCTTCGGGTTCTCGGGGATCAGGCAGCCGTACTGCGAGAACCCCCACCCGGCCTTGCCGGTCGGGCAGTACGTGGCGTCGTACCCCGGGCCGAACCACGGCACCTGCTGCTGGGTGAGGTAGTCGCCGGGAGTCGCGAGCGAGAGGTCGGGGACCAACGCGAAGATCCCGTCCTGGGTCACGAGCCGGCGGGTCTCCGACAGTGCCGTGGCGGGGTCGTTCTTGTCGTCGGCGAACTCCTTGAAGTCGATCTTGAGGCCCTTGATCTCGTTCGTCTTGTTGAACCGCGCGAAGCGCGCCTGCGCGCCGACCGCGGCGTCGGCGAAGTTCTGCACGAAGCCGATGCCGGCGACGGTGATCGTGCCGTTCGAGACGCCACGGGCCGCGGGTGTCGCCTGGCCCGGCGCGGCCGTGAGCGCCGTGCTCGCGAGCCCCGCCACCACCGCGACCGCCGCCGCGATCGCACCCCGGCTCTTCGATCGATGCATGGTCCTCCCCCTGTCGAGCACAGTGTGCGGATTCACCCCTCGTTACCGAAGTACACGCCGGCCAGCGATTCCACGTCGGCGTTCGCCCGCGGCCCGCTCCAGACCACGTTGCCGAGCTGCATGAACACGAGCGTGTCGGCGATCGCGAGCGCGTTGCGCGCGTGCTCCTCGACCAGCAGCACGGCACAGCCCCGGTCGCGGAGCTCGACGACGGCTTCGATGACCGTCTCGGCCGCCAGAGGCGCCAGGCCGAGGGTCGGCTCGTCCGCGATGAGCACCGCCGGCGGGTCGGCGAGCGCCGGCGCGAGGCTCAGCATCTGTTGCTCGCCGCCCGAGAGCAGCCCGGCGACCTGCCGGCGGCGGTCGGACAGGATCGGGAACCGGTCGTAGGCCCGCTGGCGCCGCTCGGGGTCACGGACCTGCAGCATCAGGTTCTCCTCGACCGTGAGCCCAGGGAAGATGCCGCGCGCCTCGGGAACGAGCAGCACACCCTTGCGGGCCCGGCGGAACGGGATGAGGTTCGTGATGTCCTCGCCGGCGAAGCGCACCTGGCCGATGGTGGGTTCGACGAGCCCGGCGGCCACGCTGCAGACCGTCGACTTACCCGCGCCGTTCGGGCCGAGCAGCGCGGTGATCCGGCCCGCCTCGAGCGACAGGTCGACGCCGTGGAGGACCTCCACGTCGCCGTAGCCCGCGACGACCTCGTGCATCGTGAACGCGACCTCCGGCGGCGGTGATGCCGGCGGAGGAGGCGCCGCCGGCCCGTTGGCGCCGCCCACCCGTTCGACGGCGCCGGGCTCGGCGCCGACGACCGCGGGCCGCTCGCCGTTCCCCGCGACCGTCGTGTGGTCGAGCTCGTGCTCGGGCACGACGCCGTCGTGGAGGCGCGCCTCGGCTTCGGCGATGTGCTGCTTGCGCCGCCGGTCCCGTTCCTTGACGCGGCGCTTCCGCAACTTCTGCTGCCCGCTGAACGCGAGGATGCCGTCGGGCTCCATGGCGAGCTGGATCGCGCCGATGCCGGACAGGATCGGCACGAAGTACACCGACGTGATGAGCGCGTTCACGTCGCCGCCGGTGAGCAGGTCGCTCGAGATCCAGTGGAACACCGCGGTGCCGGCCGCGAACGCGAAGCCCGCGAGCAGCGCGCCGCCGGGCCGGCGGATGCCGAAGAGCACGGCGAGCGCCAGCCAGAACAGCCCGACGAGCGGTGGCGCGGTCGAGTTCGTGACCGAGAACGAGAACAGACCGAGGAGCACGCCCCCGATCCCGGCGATACCGGCCGACAGCGCGAACACCGTGACCTTGGCCCGGTTCACCGCGATCCCCGACGCCTCCGCCGCCACCTCGGAGCTCCGCATGGCGAGGATCGCCCGCCCGGTCGCGGAACGCATCAGCGCGTGCACGCCCAGCGTCAGCACGCCGAAGATCGTGAGGAACAGCAGGATCTGTTCGGGCAGCAGGCTGAAGTCGAGCTTGCCGAGGTGCGTGACCGAGTCCGTCGAGTTGAGCGTGTGCACGAGGAAGTCGTTCAACCAGTTCAACCCGGGGATCGACAACGTCGGCGAGCGGATCGTCCAACCGGTCTCGCCGTTGCGGATCGAGTCGATGGACCACGGCACGAGCGACAGGAAGAACGCCCACGCCAGGGTCCCGAGGGCGAAGTTCACGCCCCCGAGGCGGGTGAGTGGCAAGGCGAGCACCGCCCCGAGTGCGGCGGCGGCGAGGCCCCCGATGACGATCGCCCAGAGGAAGTTGATCTGTCCGTGCGAGAACACGAGCGGGATGTTCCAACCCCAGTCGTGGGTGAGCGCCCAACCCGCCGCGAAGCCGCCCGCGGTCACGAAGCTCGCCTGCATGAGGCTGACCTGGCCGGTCATGCCGGTCAGCACGACGAACGACAGGAAGATCACGGCCATCGCCAGGCTCTGCGCGATGACCGTCTGGTCGTAGGTGTCGGCTTGTGCCCACGACGGGCTGAACCACTGCAGCGAGAACGCGATCAGGACCAGCGTCCATGCCGCCCACGGGAGGCGGCGCCGCCAGGCCGGCAACCCGACCCGGTGGTCCGGTCTCGGGACGTCGTCGGCGATCGAGCCGGCCCGCCGGCCCCGTTCCCGCGCCCGCCAGAGCAGCAGGACGATGACGAGCAGGAACGGCACCGACGACTTCAGGCCCGACAGGTTCGCCAGGAAGTCGGGCAGGAACCGGTCGCTGTAGCCGGCGACCAGGTTCTGGACCACGCCGAGGAGGAGGCCGCCCGCGAACGCGAGGGGGATCGAGCGCAACCCGCCGAACACCACCGCGGCCAGCGAGCCGAGCACGACCAGCGTGAACACGAAGTCCTGGAGCTGGAACAGCGGCGCGATCAGGATGCCGCCCAGGCCGGCGAGCACCATCGTCAGGATCCACGCCACGGCCGACGTACGGGCCGAGTTCACGCCCCGAAGCGCCGCCAGACCCTCGCGGTCGACGACCGCCCGCATCTCGAGGCCGACCCGCGTGCGCCGGATCACGAACCAGAGCAGCACCGCGGCGAGCGCGGCGACGATGAAGACCGCGATCTGGTCGGAGTTCAACACGACTCCGCCGATCCGGTAGTTGTGGTGCGGCGTGAACGCGACGCCGGCGACGGGCACGCCCTGCGTGACCGCGTCGTTGCCCTTGAACCCGAGACTGAGCACGTCGTTGCCCAGGCTCACGACCAGCCACTGCACCAGGTTGGGCAGCGCGACCAGGAGGCCGATCGTGCCGACGATCCGCGCGTAGACCGGCGCCTTCGCGAGCCGGCGCAGGAGGATCCGATCGAGGAGGAGACCCAGCGCCGGGGCGAAGATGAACGCGCACAGGATCAACGCGGGTGCGATCGGCACGCCGAGCCCGGTGTTCAGCTGGTAGTAGAGGTACGCGGTCGCGAACGCCACCGCGCCGTGGGCGAAGTTGAAGATTCCGGACGTCGTGTACGTCAGGACCAGGCCTGACGCCATGATGGAGTAGATCGCGCCGGTGACGAGGCCCGAGAAAACCAGGTTCCAGAACTCGTTCACTGGCGCGATCCCCCCGGCATTCGAGAACGATGGATCTGCGGTCCCCGCATGACCACCAGGAGGTTAGGCCGCGCTCACTTCACCTTGTAGAGCTTCTTCGAGCACGTGTACGGCAGCACCTGCTTCCACGAGGTGCCGTCGCTCAGCACTTCCGCCGAGCACGCGGGGTACGAGCTCACCGACGCCTGCGGGTAGATCGTCGGCCCCGCGACGCCCTTCAGGATCCACGTCTGGCGCGCCGCCGCCTTCTGGACGTTCTCCGGCGTGATGCCGCTCTTGCCCTTCTTCGCCGCCGTCTTCAGCGCGGAGATGAACATGTCGGTCGACAGGTAGCCGGCCATCATCCCCGTGTCGATCTTCGAGCTCGCGCCCGACTGGACCGCGTCGACGTCCTGCTTCAGCTGGTTCATGCCCGGCGTGGGCTGGTCGACCGGCGTGAACAGCGCGTTGGCGACGCTCCCCGCCAGCGCCTTCACGAGCACATCGGCATACAGCGAACTGAAATACGTCCCCTGGTAGCCGTTCGCCTTGATCAGGTTCCACATCGGGATGCAGTCGGTCGCGAGCAGGCACAGGATCGCGTCCGGCGCCTTGCCGTTGTCGGCCGTGAGCATCGCCTGCGCGTACGGCGTGTAGTCGCTCACCGGCGGCGCCGGCATCTGGTTGTTGACCGCGACGATCTTGAAACCGACGCCCTTGTAGTCGATCTGCTGGTACTTGGTGGAGTTCTGCCCGGACTGCGTGTCGTTCGAGAAGATCGCGAGCGTCGGGTGCTTCTTGCCCGTCTTCTGGCTCACGTACGTGTACGGGTTCTTGCCGCCGTCGGGCATCGCCGACGGCGCGTTCGGCACGAGGCAGCCGTTGTAGCCGAAACCCCAGATCGTCGGGTCGGGTTTCGAGCTGCAGTACGAGTTGTCGAACGCGAACCCGAAGTACGGGACATGCTGCTGCTTGAAGTAGTCACCCGGGTTGAACTGCGACACGTCGCCGACGATCGCGAACACCTGGTCCTGGGTCACGAGCCGCCGCGCCTCCGACAGCGCCGTCGCCTGGTCCTGCTTGTCGTCGACGAACTCGACGTAGTCGATCTTGACGCCCTTGATCTCGTTGGTGTCGTTGAACCGCTTGATCCGCGCCTTGGCGCCGATCGGGTCCTGGCCGAACTGGGCCTGGATCCCGATGCCGGCGACCTTGATCGTCGTGCCGTCGAACCCGCGCACCGAGTGCGCGGCCCCGGCCTGCTCCACGATGGCGGCCGGCGCCGCCGCCGCCGCCAGCAGGCCCGCCAGGGCCAGTCCCGCTGCGAAGTGTCGCCGCGTGCGCAGCCGTCCCATTCGGATTCCCCCCTCGTCACCCGAACCGGCCCGGCACTCGACGCTCGCCGGGTCCGCCATGCCTACTGCATACTGTCTACACCGGAGCGGTGGCCCCTGTCCCGTCATCCGGGCACGAAACGCGACGACCCCACGGCCCGCCCGGGCCGGCCGAACCGGAGGAGACCCGTGCAACTCGACGACCTGATCCTCGTGAGCGTCGACGATCACGTCGTCGAGCCGGCCGACCTCTTCGAGGGCCACGTTCCCGCCCGCTACGCCGACCGGGCGCCGCGCGTCGTCCGGCGAGACGACGGCGTCGAGCAGTGGGAGTTCCAGGGCGTCACCGCCGGTTCGATGGGCCTCAACGCGGTCGTCAGCTGGCCGAAAGAAGAGTGGGGCTTCGACCCGACCTGCTACGCCGAGATGCGGCCCGGGGCCTACGACGTCCACGCGCGCATCGCGGACATGAACCGCAACGGGATCCTGGCGTCGGTGTGCTTCCCGTCCTTCGCCGGGTTCGCCGCGAGCTTCTTCGCGGACGCGCCCGACAAGGACCTCGCGACGATCATGTTGAAGGCCTACAACGACTGGCACATCGACGAGTGGTGCGCCGCCTCTCCCGGGCGTTTCATCCCGCTCGCGCTGCTCCCGGTGTGGGACCGCGAGGGCATGGCCGAGGAGGTGCGGCGCGTGGTCGCCAAAGGCTGCCGGGCGGTCACGATGCCCGAGCTGCCCCACGTGATGGGGCTCCCCAGCTACCACGACCTCGACTACTGGGGCCCGTTCTTCCGCGCCGTCTCCGACGAGCACGTCGTCGTCAACCTGCACATCGGCCAGGGCTTCAACGCCATCACGTCGGCGCCCGGCGCTCCTCTCGACAACCTCATCATCCTGTCGACCCAACTGTCGGCGTTCGCCGCGCAGGATCTCCTGTGGGGCGGCGCATTCGTGGAGTACCCCGACCTCAAGGTCTCGTGGTCGGAGGGCGGCATCGGCTGGATCGCGTTCTACCTCGACCGGTGCGACCGCCACTACCGCAACCAGCGGTGGCTCGGTCACGACTTCGGCGACAAGCTCCCGAGCGACATCTTCCGCGACCACTCGCTCGCCTGTTTCGTCAGCGACCCGACCGCGCTGAAGGTCCGCGACGACATCGGCCTCGACATCATCGCCTGGGAGTGCGACTACCCCCACTCCGACTCGATCTGGCCCGACGCACCCGAGCAGATTCTCGGGGAGATGACCGCGGCGGGCTGCTCCGACGAGGAGATGGACAAGATCACGTGGCAGAACGCCTGCCGGTTCTTCGACCACGACCCGTTCGCGGTCGTGCCGAGGGAGCGTGCGACGGTCGGCGCGTTGCGCCGGCTCTCGCCCGACGTCGACACGTCGACCCGCTCGCGCCGCGAGTGGCGCGAGCTCTACGAGGCGAAGGCCGCCTCGACGTCCTGAGACGGCCGGCGCGGGCGCGGGTTCACAGCTTCGCCGACGCCGCCGCGGCCATCGGGCGGATCATGGCGTCCTGCACGAAGGACGCCACCAGCGCGCCGTCCTCGGTGAAGACGTCGGCGCGGCCGTAGCTCCGGCCCCGGCCCGCGTAGGGGCTGCGGTGGTCGAGCAGCAGCCACCGCCAGGATCCGCTCGACGCCTGCCGGCATCAGCGCCCCTCGAAGACCGGAGGCCGGCGCTCGACGTAGGCCGTGAACGCCTCGCGCATGTCCGCGGTGTGGACGTTGACGTTCTGCGCGAGGGCCTCGGCCTCGAGCGCCTGCGCGAGCGACGACGAACCCGCGTTGTCGAGCTCGCGCTTGGTCATCGAGAGCGCGATGGGCGGCCCGGCCGCGATCGTGTCGGCCACCTCGCGCACGACGCGGTCGAGGTCGTCGGCCGGCACGACGCCGTTCACCAGACCGAGCGCGTACGCCTCGTCGCCGCTGAGGATCCGCGCCGTGAACGCGAGCTCCTTCGCCTTGTGGACGCCGATCCGCTGCCTCAGCAACCACGACGTCCCGAAGTCGAGGCTCAGCCCCCGCTTGGCGAAGATCGCCGACAGCCGGGCGCGGTCGGAGCACCAGGTCAGGTCGGCGGCGAGCGCGAGCCCGAACCCGGCGCCCACGCACACGCCGTCGACCTTCGCGACGACCGGTACCGGGCACGAGTGGACCGCGAGCACGACCTCGCCGAGCACGCGCATCCCGTCGAGCTGCGAACCCGACGGCCCGTCGCGGCCGGCACCGGCCGCGCCGCTCAGGTCGGCGCCGGCGCAGAACTCGCCGCCGGCACCGGTGAGGATCACCGCCCGGGTGCCCGAGTACGCGATCTCACGGAAGATGGCGCCCAGCGCGACCCACATGTCGCCCGTGCACGCGTTCTTCGCGTCCGGCCGGTCGATCGTCACGGTCGTGACGTCGCCCTCTCGCTCGACCCGGAAGTCGGGGTACGCCGTCGGTTGCCGCTCCGTGCCCGCCACGTCCGTTCCTCCCGTCCCGGGGTGTTCCCGTCAGCTCTCGGATGGCTGCGCCGCGCGGTAGCGCTCTCGCAGCGTGACCTTGTCGATCTTGCCCATGGCGTTGCGCGGGATGTGGTCGACGAGCTCGAGCACCTCGGGCGCCTTCTGCTTCGCGAGACCGGCCGCGGTGCAGAAATCGCGGAGCTCCGCGAGCGACAGGGTGGGTGCGGCCGCGCCGGCCGGCGAGCCGTCGACGAGCTGGACGACCGCGCACACACGCTCGCCGGTGCGCGGGTCGGGGATGCCGATCACGGCGACGTCGTGGACGAGCGGATGGCCGTGCAACACGTCCTGGATCTCCGTCGCCGAGATGTTCTCCGCGTTGCGGATGATGATGTCCTTCACCCGACCCGTGATCGTCACATACCCGTCGGCGGAGACGGTGCCGAGGTCGCCGGTGCGCACGAAACCCAGCTCGTCGAAGGCGTCGCGGTCGAGGTCGGGGTCCGCGTGGCCGCTGAAGCGCTGCGGCCCGCGGACACGGAGCTCCCCCTCGCCGCCCGGTGGCTGCTCGGTCCCGTCGAGCGCGACGACCCGCACCTCGACACCGGGCGAGGGAAGCCCCTGCGTGCCGGTCTGCCGGGCCGGCGGATCGGTGAGCCGGCCGCTGGTCGCGATGGGGAACTCGGTCATCCCCCAGCTGTCGATGATCCCGTGGCCACCGAGCTCGTCGCGCACCTGCTCGTGGACCCCGGGCGGGATCGGCGCACCCCCGTTGACACACGCCCGCAGCCTCGGGAAGAGACGCTCGGCACCGTGCTCGCGTTGCGCGTCGAGGTACGCCTGGAAGAACGGCAGGGCGCTCCCGAGGATCGTCGCGCCGCGCGCGGCCATGTCGAAGGGCGACCGGCGGAAGTCGAACGACTCCACGAGGAACAGGCGGAACCCGCGTGTCAGCGCGGCGCTCAGCATGCAGACGCCGCCGATGTGCGCGACCGGGAACGCGATCGGCATGACGTCGGCCTCGGTCGGGTCGAGACCGGCGACGAACCCGTTCATGCCCGCCATCACCGACGCGTCGCAGTGCCAGGCGCCCTTCGGGCGAGCTGTCGATCCCGACGTGTGGTACAGCCACCGGCGGACGTCGCCGCGCGCCGGCGGGGGCGGGAGCACCGCGGGGTCGCCGGTCGGCAGCTCGTCGACGAGGAGCCGAGTCTCGGTGCCCTCGGTGACCTCGCGCGCCATCGCGGCGAAGTCGAACCCCGCGAAGCTCGACCGGACGACGAGAACGTCGGGGCGCGCCTCGGCCACGATCGCACCGACGTCGCGGTGGCGGAGCATGGGGATGATCGGGTTCTGCGTCGCGCCGAGGCGGGCGAGGGTCCCGAGCAGGACGAGCGTGTCGATGCCCGTCGGCAGCTGCCACGACACCGTCGAGCCGGGCCCGATGCCCCGCGCGACGAGCCCGGCGGCGACCGCCTCCGCCGCGGCGCGGTAGCCGCGTGACGTGAGGTCGCGCCCGGCCTCGTCCTCGAGCACGACGGCCGCGGGCCGCGTCGCGGCCGCCTGCTCGACGAGCCCCCAGAAGGTCGCCGTGGCCAAGCTGCGGCCTCAGGCGGCGACGCGCTCGGCGGCCGGCACCAGCTCGAACATGTTGGCGCCCATGATGCGCTCGACCTGGTCGGACGGGAGGTCG
>Ga0070741_10018186_pt1 | contig 11430 bp, 8 predicted proteins | sample Coa_R1_4_FD_66440 | JGI IMG/M metagenome (GOLD analysis project Ga0070741, IMG submission 66440) | Surface soil microbial communities from Centralia Pennsylvania, which are recovering from an underground coalmine fire - Coalmine... | ecosystem: Environmental > Terrestrial > Soil > Unclassified ...
TTGCGGATCGAGCTTGAGTGTTTGCTCGTAATGATCGAGCGCATTGGTCCAGTCGCTCAGCTTCTTGTCGTCGCTTTTTTGTGCTTCGCCACGCTGATAAAGTGTGTTGCCGAGGTTGTAATGCCCCTTGCTTTGCAGACCGATATCCCGTGACAGCAGTGCCTGGCTAAATGATTCCATCGCCTTGCTATAATCCTTCAGTTTGTAAGCAGCTGCGCCTGAATCGAACTGGAGCTTATCCTCAGCGCGGGATTGTGGATGCGTCTTCAACGTCTGTTGAAACTGGCTGTAGGCATCCTCGAATTTCCCGCCGCGATACGCGTCGAGGCCGGGCGCGCTAGCAAATACAGACGAAGAAAGAAACATCACGAGAAGTATGACAACAGCGGCGGTTCGGGCAGGCGCGCCGGTTAAGTCAGTTGCAGCCTTGCGCGCAGGTGCCGTGGCGTAATCTTTCTGACGCGCTCGTTTTCGTTCGGGAATCAGGATAGATAAGGCGAGAGCGATTAACGCTGCCCCCAGCGGCCACTCGTAACGTTCAATCGGCCGACGCGATAAACGCACATCTATTTCGGCAGCCTGCATCTTTGCGAGGCCTTCATTTTGAATTTGCTGCATCGTGCGGGGTCCGTTTTCCAGGTGAAGATAAAAACCACCGGTAGCCTGAGCAATTTCGCGCAACCGTTTATCGTCCAGCTTCGATTTAACGACCTGGCCGGATGGATCTTTGACGAAGCTGGTTTGACCATCCTCGCCGGTCACCGGAATTAGTGAGCCCTGCGGGGTTCCAACGCCCACTGTAAAAATTCGCACGCCAGCGTCAGCCGCCTCTTTTGCCGTCTTCAAAGCATCACCGCTTAATTCCTCGCCATCTGTAAAGATAACCAGCGCGCGATTCCCCATGGCGCTTTTGCCGAAGCTCTGGGTGGCAAGAGTAATGGCGCTCGAGATATTGGTACCCCCCTCGGGAATCGTCTTGGTATCCAGATCATTCAGAGCCTCAACCACCGCATCGTAATCAATCGTAAGAGGCGCTTGTAGAAATGCGCGTCCGGCAAACGCAATCAGGCCAACACGATCCCCCTGCAACTGACTGATTAAATCCTGGATCGCCAGCTTGACGCGATCCAGTCGGTTCGGTTGGACGTCATTGGAAAGCATGCTGCGTGATGTATCGACGGCAATCAGCAAATCGATGCCCTTGCGCTTTACATCTTGAAAGGTGTAGCCCCAGCGTGGCTGCGCCAGACTGATCATCGCCAGGGCAAGACCGAGCAGCTGCAGCGCAAATCTAAAAATCCGGCGAGGACGATTCACCGTTCCGGCGAGCTGCGGCAACAGTCGCGCGGAAACGAATTCCTGTAATCGCTTGAGCCCGCGCCTTTCTGAGTGAATAAACAACGCAACCAGAAGGGGGATCAGGAGCAATCCCCAAAGCCATTGTGGAGCGCCGAAGCTCATAGCGTTTCGGTCGTCCCGAGTGAAGTCCAAGGATCCCGTGTTGCAACCATTCGATCGCGCCGCGGGGTTCCTCGACTCCGCTTCGCTTCGCTCGGAATGACGGTGGCAGGATTCATGGCAGTTTCTTCCAAATAGTCTGTGACAATAGAATCTGCGCCAGTAACAGTCCGCAGCCGCTCATCAGACACAACGGAAACAAATCGCGGTATTGCTGATATTTCTTCACGCTAACCGTCGATTTCTCCAGTTTGTCTATGTCGTTATAAATTTGCTCCAGCGATTGTGTATCGGTCGCCCGAAAGAATTTGCCGTCCGCAATTTTGGCCACTTCCCTGAGACCAGCCTCGTTAAATTCCACACGCTGGTTTTCATAAAGAATGTTACCCAGTGCATCGGTTAACGGCCCCTTGGGAGTGAATATGGGCGCCGGAGCGACGCCATTGACCCCTGCGCCGATTGCGTAGAGGTGAATCTTTAACGCTTTGACGGCCTCGGCGGCGGTGTTTGGTGGAATCTTACCGGCGTTATTTTCTCCGTCAGTTAAGAGGACGAGTACGTGGCTCTTTGAACGTTTGTCATTTAACCGGCTGGCTGCGGCCGCCATGGCCGATCCAATGGCTGTGCCGTCTTCGACAAGCCCGATCCGCACGCGATCCAGGTTCTGCAAAAGCCAATCGTGATCGAGCGTCATCGGGCTGACCACATACGGACGTCCGGCGAATGCGATGATCCCGATTCGATCGTTGGGCCGGCCCTCGATGAATTTGCGCGTGACTTCGCGAATCGCGTCGACACGCGTCGCTTCTTGTCCGCCGATTGTAAAATCCTTGGTTAACATGGATCCGGAAACGTCCAGCGCGAGAATAATGTCGATCCCGCTGGCCTCAATCTGGGTGAGACTCTTGCCCAGTTGTGGACGCGCCAGCGCAATCACAAAGACCGCAATCGCGGCCAGCAACAGTGACCGCAGAATTTTCCCTGCACGCGCAGCACTTTGTTTTCCGATAGCGCGAAGGCTCGCCGTGGAGGAAAAAGTCAGCGCAGCGGCTAGTCCTCGTTTTCCGCGCAAATAGGCCAGCAACGGAACTGCCAGCAGCAACAGCAGCAGCCACGGATGCGCGAAGGTCAGCGCACTGTTGCCTCTGAACCACTCAAACATGGTTGACCTCCTTTCACAAAGCGGATCGCTTCCTCAAGTAACAATTCGCTGTCCGATGTGGTTGCCTCGTACCGTGCGAACTTGATCAGGTCGCAGCGATTCAAGAAATCTTCGAGCAGCGACCTTTCGTCTTCAGAAAACGGCGAGGAACCTCTCAATCCGTTCAGAAACTCGACAGATGTTTGCCGGGTGACCGGCAACCCGAACTGTTCCGTTACGTAGCGCCTGAGAATGTCGGACACGCGAATGCTGAAGCGATACGGATTCATCGCCGTGATCTGCGTCCGTATTTGCTCGAGTAATGCAAGTGCGCGCTCGCGTGGCAGCTGCGGCGGTGTCGGGCGCCGAAAAGATTTCGCGAGAAACCACACGATCAGACCGATCGCTGTGAGCAAAACGAACACTCCGAGAAAAATCAGCCACGGCGAGATTAACGAATAATCGACCGGCGGCGCAATATCGTGAAATTCTTCAGCGGCAAGCACCAGAAGCAATGGAGTCACGGAGTAGTGGAGTATTGGAGCGGTGACTTTCGATTTCATTTCATTACTCCAGCGCTCCAGCACTCCACTACTCCGGCTCTCTTTATCGAACACCAATGCGACGCTCACGTTGTTTGAAAAAGGAGCGCAGCTGCGGCAGATAATCTTTGCCGGTTTGCAGAGCGATCGCGTCGATATTGTTCCGGCGCAGCATCCGCGCGAGTTCGTGCTCCCGCTCATCCACCAGCCTGTTAAAGCGCACTCGCGTTGCGCGATCGGCCGTGTTGATCTCAATTTGATCGCCGGTCTCCGCATCCTCCAGGGTGATGATGCCTATATTTGGCAGGGCCCTTTCACGTTGGTCGTGAATATGGATGGCCACGAAATCGTGACGCCGTCCACTTACCGCCAGCGCTCGCGAAAAATCGGGCGTCTGAAAATCCGAAATGAAAAACACAACAGCGCGTCGTGTGACAATCTTATTCAGATAATCGAGGGCCAGGGCCGGCTCCGTGCCGCGTCCTTCTGGTTCGAAGAACAAAATTTCCCGGATCAGCCGCAGCGTATGGGAACGGCCTTTCTTTGGAGGGATAAAAAGTTCAACGCGATCAGTGAAGAGGACGAGCCCGACCTTGTCGTTATTCCTAATCGCGCTGAAAGCGAGCAAGCACGCGACTTCCGCGGCCAATTCCCGTTTCGATTGCGTCGTGCTGCCGAAGTTTCCCGAAGCGCTGACATCCACGACCAGCATTACCGTTAGCTCTCGTTCTTCCGTAAATTTTTTTACAAACGCATTGCCCATCCGCGCGGTGACGTTCCAGTCAATCGTGCGAATTTCGTCGCCCGGCTGGTACTCCCGCACGTCTTCAAAATTCATTCCTCGTCCTTTGAAGACACTGTGGTAATCGCCGGCAAAGGCGGTCTCGACCAGGCCGCGGGTTTTGATTTCGAGTGTCCTTATCTTCTTGAGGATCTCGGATGCTTCCATGTGTGTGAGAAGTGAGTGGTGAGAGGTGAGAAGTGGTTAAGCGAAGAACTCGTCGATTGTAGCTAACTGCTCGTTCGTCGAATAATTTTCTTCTACGCGTGAAATCGCGCGGTAGTCGGTTGCAGGAGAATGCTTACAGAAATCGTCAGCCCGATCGATCATGCGTGAAAGCGTTTGACCGATCGAAATGTATTTGGAGTCGAGGGAGTTGAATTCTTCGGTTGAAAGATACTCAGCATCGCGCGCGTCATCCAACCATGACTGCGTCTCCGTTGCTTCACCAAGGGCGTCATCAAGTTTGTTAATTAACACTGCCTTGTAACGGCGTTGGCCCCACGTTTCTGCAATCATCGCTTTCACCGCACGGGAACTGCGGCGAATCTGATCGGTCAGAGAATACCGTTCCCCTACTGGAAATTCACGACTTGGTTCAAGAATCGTGTGCGCGGTTTCTCGGGCTGCCCGATAAACATTTAGATCACGAACCGATCTTGCGATAGCCATGGAGACCTCTCACTTCTCACAAATCACCTCTCACCTGGGCGTCACGGCACCGGCAACCCCGCGAAGATCCGCTCGATAATCGTCTCGCTGGTAACTGCCTCCGCTTCGGCTTCGTAACTGACAATGATGCGGTGTCGCAACACATCTGGGCCGATGCTTTTGACGTCCTGTGGCGTGACGTAGCCGCGGCCGTTGAGAAACGCGTGGGCCCTGGCGCCGAGCGCCAGATAAATGGTCGCGCGTGGTGAAGCTCCGTAACGAATGAGCCCTTCGAGTCGCAGATTATAGGCTGCAGGTTCGCGCGTCGCCCAGACGACGTCCACGATGTAGTCCTTCACGCGGTCATCGATGTAAATGCTATTGACCACATCGCGTGCAACGATGATTTGCTTCGGATCAACCACCGGATCAACTCGCAGATCGGGCGCCGACGTGGCCATCAGATCGAGAATGTTTCGCTCCTCGGACTTTTGCGGATAACCGATGTTCAATTTGAGCATAAAACGGTCGAGCTGTGCTTCCGGAAGTTGATAGGTTCCTTCCTGTTCAATGGGATTTTGCGTCGCTAAAACAAGGAAGGGATCGGAAAGGGGATAGGTTTGCTCGCCGATGGTGACTTGCCTCTCCTGCATCGCCTCAAGCAGCGCGCTCTGTACCTTGGCCGGTGCGCGATTGATTTCATCGGCCAGGATTAGATTCGAAAAGATCGGGCCGAGTTTGGTTGTAAATTCGCCTGTTCGCGGATTGTAAATAAGCGTGCCGATTAGATCTGCGGGCAAAAGATCGGGGGTAAATTGCAACCTTTGAAAACCGGTCTGGATACAGGCAGCCATTGTTTTCACCGTGAGCGTCTTAGCCAGTCCCGGGACGCCTTCCAGCAGGAGATGACCATTCGCAAGCAGTCCGAGTAAGAGACGATCCACCAGATATTTCTGGCCTATGACAACGTGACCGACCTGTTGGCGGAGCCCAGGAATCCATTGACCCAGCTCCCGAACTTCCTGCGTGATTTCCTGCGTAGATTTCATACGGTCTCGTGAGACACGCACGCTGGGGAGAATGTTCGATCAAACGTGTCGCAACTCGCTGACTTTCTGCTCATTTCGCTTGCAAATCCAATGCTTCATCGCGGTCTTCGCGCGCGAGCGCACAGCCAGAATGATGCTAAACGTTAGGTCGCAATGTTCGTTCTCAAGCCGCGGCATCGAGCAATTTTGATCACCGCGTTTGCCGCTACGGCAATGTCGGTTCTGATTTGGCTGGCGTGGAACGATCCCGCGATCAATTTTTTGAGGCAGGACAGACGGGCAGAGTGGATCGTTTTTCCTGCAGCGGTTGACGCACGCGCGCATTGGTTTGCCAGCCTCGACGCTACATTCCATCGCGAGTTTACTTTGCCGGGCCGGCCAACGACAGCGCATTTGACTATTAGCGCGATGCGCCGCGCCGAAGTGAGAATCAACGGCGCGCCTATTCGCTTTCCGTCGAATCGCAACTGGAAAAAGATCGAGAGCACGGACGTCACCGAGCAGTTGCGCGCGGGCACGAACGCGATCGAGGTGCGAGTTTTTAATCAGAACGGCCCACCGGCTCTCTGGCTTAGCCTGACTGCCGATCAACTGAACGTGCACAGCGATGAGAGTTGGGAAGCATCGTTTGCCGGATCTTCCTGGCGTCATGCTGCATTTGCCGCGACGGCAAAGACCCCCGGGCCGGGTAACTCCATTGCCGGCGGCGAACGCACACTCGATGCGGTGAAAAAAATTTGGGGACTCTGCCTTATTTTTGCCGCCATCGCCCTTGGATTGACCTTTCTCTGGCACTCGAGCTTCAAGGAATCTGCATCATCGCGAGGGCAAATCTTCCTGCTGCTCATATTTGCCGCTCTGTGGTTGCTGCTGTTCTGGAACAATAATCGGCTCTTACCGTTTCACAGGGGCTTCGATTCGAAGGAGCATCTCGACTACATCAACTACATACAGCAACGCCGATCACTGCCGTTGCCAACCGAAGGCTGGGAAATGTATCAGCCACCGCTCTACTATTTAATCGCCGCTGCAAGCCTTTCACTGTGTCATCTCTCGGTTGACGATCAGATGTCGATATCCGTGTTGCGTTGGCTTGGGGCACTTCTCGGCATCGCGCAGTTCGTTTTAGTTTTTTTCAGTCTGCGTCTTTTGCTTCCAATTCGAGCAGCACTCATCGGACTCTTGCTGGCGGCATTTCTGCCGATGCATCTGTATCTCGCGCATTATGTGACGAACGAAATGCTAGCCGCTGCTTTGGCCACGGCGACACTTTATCTCTGTTTGCGTTTACTGATAAGCGACGCACCGCGCGCATCGCAATTTGCCTTGCTCGGGGTGGCCCTTGGCGCGGCGATGCTGGCAAAAGCGACCGGTATCTTGCTGTTGCCAATCGTGATTGCGGCTATCGCGGGGAAGCTCATGTACGCGCGAGCGCCGATCGCAATCTCGCTGCGCAATCTCGCATTACTGCTCGCGGTTTGTTTCGCAATATGCGGCTGGTATTACGCGCGGATTTGGCTGAAGTTCGGCACCCCGCTGCTTGGCAACTGGGACGTGATAAGCGGCTTCACGTGGTGGCAGGATCCTGGTTACCACACTGCGGCGGATTATCTTCGTTTCGGCCGCTCTTTGTTGCATCCACTCTTCAGCGGCTTCGCCGGAATTGCCGACGGAATCTATTCCACACTCTGGGGAGACGGGTTGGGCGGCGGCACGTCAAGCTCAAGTATTGCCTGGAACGAGCAGCAGATGGCCGCCGGCTATTTGTGGGCCCTCATTCCAGCGGTGTTGGTTTTAATCGGAGCGGTCATCGCGGTCATTCGTTTCATTCGCAAACCGTCCGCTGAATTGTTTCTGTTGCTCGGATTCTGCGCTCTCATTGCGCTCGGCCTGGTCTTCATGACACTCAAAGTCCCATCTTACGCGCAAGCGAAAGCGTTCTACGGGTTGTCGGCTCTCATGCCGCTTTCTTTCTTTGGCGCGCTCGGCTGGGAAACGCTGACCCAAGGGCGAGCGCGTTTGCGATTCATTGTTGATGCACTCATCCTCGTCTGGGCAATCAATAATTTCGTCACTTACTGGATTGTGCCTTCGGCGTCGCTGCATCTGTACGTTGCAAAAGCTTTCGCCACGCAGGGAAACATCGACCGCGCCTCTACGGAAGCAGGCAAGGCTGCAGAAGCCGACCCCTCGAGCTCCGCTGCTCTAGGGTTTCACGCGTTGAGCTTGAGTCAGCTGGAACGCGACAACGAGGCCATCAGGGAAGCGGAGCGCGCGATTGAATTAGACTCGGCAGATTCTGCTGCCCACCTGGATCTGGCTGTTTCAGTCAAGCCGACCGACACAGAGCGCGCTACCGCGGAAACCCGTCGCGCCATTGAGCTTGGTCCAGAAAATTCTCTGGCCTACCAATTCCTGATGAATTGTCTTTTGGAATTGCGACGTTACGACGAAGCGAGCGATCTGGGGCGCGAGTGGCTCGCTATAATGCCTTATGATGCAGCGGCTCATTCCGCTCTTGTCGTAGCTCTGGCACACAAAGGCGATCTTGCATCAGCCGCACAACACCTCGGCTACGTAATGATGTTGCGCCCAGGACTTGAACAAGCGCATGCGCAACTACGCCAGATTCTTGTGGCATTGGCCAGGGAGCCGGATGGATTGCAACGATTCCGCGACATATCTGCAAATGCACCTGATTCACCTCGAATGCTGGACGAACTCGCGTGGTTACTCGCGACGTACCCCGATTCAGGATCCCGCGATGGAACCGAGGCCGTTCGCCTTGCCGAGCACGCCTGTGACCTCACCGGGCGCAAAATTCCCGCCCTTCTTGATACGCTGGCTGCGGCTTACGGCGAGGCAGGAGATTTCCCGCGCGCGATTCGCACGGGCGAAGAAGCGCTCAATCGCGCCCGTTCTTTGGGCGACAACGACGCCGTGAAGCTGAGCGAAAACATTCTTGAATCGCTTCGGCTGAACCTTGCCTATCGCGAAGAGCCGGAGTAACCGGTTATTTTACCCGTAGGCGTGATGCTAATGTCGCAGTCTTGGCGCGGGGACGCAGCGTCAGAAGGATCGGCAACCCTGGAAAAGGTTGGGTCTGGCGAATGTAAGATTCCAGGTAGCGCCTGTACGTTCGGCTCAACAGATGTGGATCATTCACGAAAAGGACGAACTCCGGAGGCTGTAGTTGTTGATTTTCTTTTCCTTTCGCCTGGGCAGCATAAAAGAGCTTGAGGCGCTGCGCGCTTATGGTGGCTGGCGGGTTTCCTTCGAAGGCTTGTCGCAGCAACCGGTTTAGAACTCCAGTGCCGATATGCTGCCGCGCTGCCCGTCGGATTTTTTCAATCAACGAAAACAATTTGCTGACGTGTTCTCCAGTTAACGATGATGTAATTAGCACCGGCGCATAATCCAGAAAGAAGATTTGCTCGCGCGCGCCCTCCACCAGTTTGGAGATGGCTTCTTTTTGGTTGCGCCTTGGTTTAACCAGGTCCCACTTGTTCAAAATAACGATGGCCGGTTTCTGCGCTGCTTGAATCAAACCGGCGATTCGTTTGTCCTGAGCGGTTACGCCAGCGGTGACATCGACAATGAGGATGCAAAGATCGGCGCGGCGGATGCTCCGTTCCGAACGCATAACACTGAAGATCTCAGCGGAGGTTGATTGTTTACCGCGGCGGCGGATGCCCGCTGTGTCGATGAAAATGAACCTGCGGCCATTGCGTTCATAAAGGATGTCGATCGCATCACGCGTGGTTCCTGCCAGTTCGCTGACGATGGCGCGTTCGCTGCGAACGATGGAATTAATGAGGGACGATTTTCCCACATTCGGTCGACCGAGGATGGCGACTGCAAGCGTATCCTGACTCGCGGCTGGTGAACGGCCAGCGGACGAGGGGAGAAATCGATCGATCGTGTCCAGCAAGTCTGAGAGGCCTCGACCATGTTCTGCGCTGATCGCAACACTCGATTTGAAACCTAACGAATCGAACTCTGCTGCAAGCGGCAAATGCTTTTCAGCGTCGATCTTGTTGATGACCAGGACCACGGGTTTTTGATGTTTTCGCAGGACGCGCGCGAGCTCTTCGTCGATCGGCGATAGACCTTCCTTTGCGTCGACGACAAAAAGCAAAAGATCGCTCTCGCGCAACGCTTCCTCGGCGGTGCCGCGCACCTGGGCAGTTAATTCCGTTTCACCGGCGCCGAAAATCCCGCCGGTATCCCACACCACGAACGGCCGTGTGCCGCGTGTGCAAATCGCGGAAATCCTGTCGCGCGTAATTCCGGGCTGGTCGTGGACGATGGCAATTTTTCGGCGTATCAGGCGATTAAATACCGCTGATTTGCCGACATTGGGCCGGCCAACGATGGCAACGGCGGGAAGGTTGTTGGCCGCGTTGTTCATCGTGCGGAAATGCTGGGCTCACTGTTTTGTCGCGTGCGCGTGGCCTTCGACTTGTAACTGCCGCACTCCGTCTGTGACGTAGACGATCCCTGAAATGAATGTGAAGAGCCCTGCCGCGAGAACGACGTAGAGCAGGGGAAAAAATTGAAACTGCAGCATCACCCATCCAATGGCCACCATTTGCAAAACAGTGGCCACCTTTCCAGTCCAATTCGGTTTCACGTGCACTTTGCCATTTAGCAGATACAGAATCATTGCACCCACTAGAATTACGGCGTCACGGGAAATGACGAGCACGGGAAACCATGCCGGAAATCTTCCGTAGTCGGGATCGATTTCACTCCAATTGCTGATACTGAGCGTGATAATGCCGCTCAAGAGCAAGCCCTTGTCGGCTAGCGGATCGAGAATGACTCCCAGCGAGCTCCGCTGATTGTAGTGGCGCGCGACGTAGCCATCCAGGCCGTCACTGACAGCGGCAATCAGGAAAATGGCAATGGCGGTAAAACGTATCCATTCGAGTGGCTGACCGCGTTTGATACTTTCGCCATAATAAATCGCCATCGTCACAAAAGCCGGGATCATCAGGATCCGAACGACAGTGATCTTGTTGGCGGTAGTCATTCGAGAAATGTAACGCAAGCATCTCGCTTGCGATCAAACAAATTCGCGGAGCGGAAGCGCCACGGAGTCGTAAACGTTAGGTCGCGATCGCTCCCGCGTTTGCTGCAGGGATCTTAAATCCTTCGATTTCTTTTTTGATTTCGCCCGCGAAGCTGGCTGCGCCGGCGCCGTTTACGACGCGATGATCGAAGGTAAGCGAAAGCGTAATGACTTCCGCGCTTTCGTTTTTCTTTCCGTTTGGAATTAATTCGCGATGAGCGGTACCGACGAAAAGTGTTCCGACCGAGGGCGGCACCACAATGGGCGCGCCGGCTTTTACTCCAAATGCGCCGAGGCTTGTAATTACGACTGGCGCGTTCATCGCATCCACACGGCCGGCTCGGGTCGCATCGACTGTTTGGTTGTAACTCTTCACAAATTCCGGCCACGTTTTCTTGTTTGCATCAACAATCACCGCCGTTGCCAGACGATCTTCTTCCAGCGCTACCGCAATACCCAGATCGAAGTTTTCATTCTCGACGATGCGCTCGTCTTCCAAAATGAGCCGACGGAAATGAGGATGCTTTTCCATGGCTCGCACCACAGCCCATGCGATCATCACCGAGGGAGAAGGGGCATCTTTGCCATTTTTTCGTTTCGCTGCGTCACGCGACTTACGAACTGCGTCCCATCGCGCATCGATCTGCAAGTTGGCAGGGATCACGTGAACAAGCTTGCGCGTGATCGTTGGCGATAGCGCCGGTTCAATTCTGTAGTGGCGCCTGTCCTCAGGC
>Ga0070741_10018187_pt1 | contig 11429 bp, 8 predicted proteins | sample Coa_R1_4_FD_66440 | JGI IMG/M metagenome (GOLD analysis project Ga0070741, IMG submission 66440) | Surface soil microbial communities from Centralia Pennsylvania, which are recovering from an underground coalmine fire - Coalmine... | ecosystem: Environmental > Terrestrial > Soil > Unclassified ...
CGGGTGGCCGTCATAACCGGCGCCAGCCGCGGGCTGGGCAAGCAGATGGCCGAGGCGCTGGCAGCGGAAGGCGCCGCCGTGGCGCTGGTGGCGCGCAACCGGGACCTGCTGGAAGCCGTGAAGGAAGGGATCGTCCAGCGCGGCGGCAAAGCCGCCGCCTTTAGTGCGGATGTAGCATGCGAGCCGGAGGTGGCCGCGCTTCCGGAGCGTATCCGCGCCGAGCTCGGGCCGCCTGACATTCTGATCAACAACGCCGGCATCAACGTTCGCAAGCCGATTCACGAATTCACCCTAGAAGAATGGCGCCGGGTGATGCAAACCAATCTCGACGGGCCTTTTCTGTTCACCCGCGCGTTGATCCCCGGCATGATCGAACGCAAGTTCGGCCGGATCATCAACATGACTTCGATCATGTCCCACGTCTCATTGCCCGGGCGGGCGGCCTACAGCGCGAGCAAATTCGGGCTGCTCGGCATGACGAAAGCGCTGGCCCTCGAGCTCGCGCCCTATAGCATTACGGTCAACGGCATCAGCCCGGGGCCCTTCGCCACCGAAATGAACACCGCGCTTATGCAAGACCCTGCGCGCAACGCCGAGTTTATTTCGAAAATTCCGCTCGGGCGGTGGGGCCGGGTGGAAGAGGTGGGTGCGCTGGCCGTTTTCCTCTGCTCGGAAGCCGCCGGCTTTATTACCGGGGCCGACATCTTGATTGACGGCGGCTGGACCGCCCAGTAAGAACCGGAACTCTGATGCCTCCACTTCCCGAACGCCGCTCCTGGGCCGAGCCGTTCAAGATCAAAATGGTCGAACCTGTGCGGATGACCACGCACGAGGAGCGCGAGCGGGCCATTCAGGAGGCAGGCTACAACACTTTTCTATTGCGCTCGGCCGACGTCTATATCGATCTGCTTACCGACAGCGGCACCTCCGCCATGAGCGACCGCCAGTGGGCGGGCATGATGCTGGGCGACGAAGCCTACGCGGGCAGCGCTAATTTCTATCACCTGGTGGAAGCAGTCCAAAAGTATTACGGATACAAATACGTCGTTCCCACCCACCAGGGGCGCGGGGCCGAGCACTTGATTTCAAAAATATTGATCCGTCCGGGCAATGTCATTCCCGGGAATATGTATTTCACGACCACACGGCTGCATCAGGAGCTGGCGGGCGGCCGGTTCGTGGACGCCATCATCCCGGAAGCCCACATGCCGGAGTCGCAGCATCCCTTCAAGGGCAACTTCGATCTGGAAAGGCTCGAAGACATCATCAGGAAGACCGGCGAGAAAAATATTCCTTACGTGGCGATGGCCACCAGCGTGAATATGGCCGGCGGCCAGCCGATTTCCATGGCGAACTTGCGCGGCTTGCGGGCGCTCACCGCCAGGTACGGTATTCGCATCATTCACGACGCCACTCGGGTGGCCGAAAACGCGTATTTCATCCAGCAGCGCGAGCCCGGGTACGCCGGCCGCTCGACGGCCTCGATTGTGAAAGAAATCTGCTCTTACACCGACGGGGCCACAATGAGCGCGAAGAAGGACGCGCTGGTCAACATCGGCGGCTTTCTCGCTCTCAACGATCCGGATATTTTCGAGGAAGCCCGGAACCTGGTCGTGGTGTACGAGGGCTTGCACACCTATGGAGGCCTCGCCGGCCGGGACATGGAGGCGATGGCGATCGGCATTGCCGAATCCGTGGATGATCACCACATCCGGGCGCGCGTCGGCCAGGTGCAATATCTGGGAGAAAAAATGCAAGGTTACGGCGTGCCGATCGTCCTGCCCATCGGAGGCCACGGCGTTTTCATCGACGCGAAACGCTTTCTGCCGCACATCCCGCAATCCGGCTATCCCGCCCAGGCGCTGGCGGCGGCGATCTATCTCGATTCGGGCGTCCGCACGATGGAGCGCGGGATCGTCTCGGCCGGCCGCGATCCGGAAACCGGAAAAGAGCGCGCGCCGGCGCTGGAACTGGTGCGCGTCACGGTGCCCCGCCGCGTCTACACGCAGGCGCATATGGACGTGACCGCGGAATCGGCGGCGTTTGTCTACGCTGAACGGGAGAAGATCCGCGGGCTGCGCATGACCTACGAGCCTCGCTACCTGCGTTTCTTTCAGGCGCGCTTCGAGCAACTCACAGATTGAACAAAAAGGAGGAGCGGAATCTATGCGAACAATCTCGTGCGGCCTGCTGCTGGCGGCCGCCGCTGTTTCGGCGCTGCGAGCGCAAAGCCCGAATAACGTGAAGATCGACAACGGCCAGGTGCGCGTGATCGCCGCAACGGACCCGCCGCACCGCAAGGGCAGAGTCCACGAACACACAATGAACCGGGTGATGATTTACCTCGACGCCGGCCGCCAGGACATCACCGCCGCCGCCACCGGCAAGGTGGAGCACCAGAGCTGGAAGGCGGGCGAGGTCCGCTGGAGCCCGGCGCGCGGCCCGCACACCAGCGAGAACGTCGGCGGCAACACTTTCCGCATCATCGAAATCGAGCTCAACGGCAAGCCGGGACCGCCCAGGCCGGCGCCCCCGCTCGATCCGCTGAAGGTGGCGCCCAAAAACTACAAGCTGGAATTCGAAAATGAGCAGGTGCGCGTGCTCCGGGTGAAATACGCACCGCATGAAAAGGGCGTTTTGCACGAGCATGTGATGAACCGGGTGTCGGTGCCGCTGACCGAAGAGTCGCTGCGCGTCTCGACTCCGGATGGCGGAGTGACAAATCCTCAGGCTCACGCCGGCGAGCCCTCCTGGGGCGCGCCGGTCAAGCACCAGGAGGAGAACCTGAGCGACGGGTTGCTGGAGGTGGTAGCGGTCGAGTTCAGGTGAACTGCCTCGCGATTGCGCGCGGCAGAGTTGGGCCCGGCAAACGCGGGCGCACGCGGCGGAAGTCCGAAAGGCCTGCGCCGCCGCGCCCTGTTTTGCGCTACCATAGGCCACCCATGGATTCCAGGTGCCAGAAGCGCGCATGAGCGCCCAGACACAAGCGCCGCCGGCGGCCGCCGAACTGCCGCGCAAGCTGGGCCTGCTCGATGCGACCTCGCTCCTGGTGGGCGCGGTAATCGGATCGGGAATCTTCGTCGTGCCCGCCATCATCGCCCGGCGAATCCCCGAGCCGGGCCTGGTGATTGCCATCTGGCTCTTTTCCGGGGCGCTCGTTCTTTGCGGAGCGCTGGCTCTCGCCGAGCTGGGCGCCATGCTGCCCCATTCCGGCGGCCTGTACGTTTACATTCGGGAAGCGTACGGACCGTTCTGGGGCTTTCTTCACGGTTGGACCAGCTTGCTGGTCACGATGACCGCCCCGATCGCGGCGCTCACCGCGGCCTTTCTGCTGTATCTCAAGTATTTCTTGTCCATGCCGCTCTGGGTGGAGAAGCCCCTCGGAATCGTCTTGATTTTGTGCTTCGCCTGGATCAACTCGCGCGGCGTGCTGTGGGGCGCTTGGGTACAAAATCTGTTTACTTTCCTCAAGGTGGCTGGGCTTGTGGCTCTGGTCGGTCTGGCCATTGCCTGGCATCCGGACGCGGCCGCCGGCGTCAGCCTGGTCGGCCGTTTTCATCCTTTCTGGCCGTCCCATTTTTCCGCCGGCCTGCTCAGCGGCGTGGGCGCCGCAATGATCTCGACGCTGTTTGCCTACGAAGGCTGGCACTTCGTCGGTTTTGCCGCCGGCGAAATCAAAAATCCGCAGCGCAACGTCCCTTACGGCATTTTTTTGGGAGTGCTGGTGGTGATTGCGGTCTATATCGCGGCGAATGTAGCGTACATCTACGTTCTGGGACAAGACGGCGTGGCGGCGTCGGGCCGCGTCGCCTCCGACGCGATGACGGTCATGATCGGTCCGCTGGGCGCGGTCCTGATCACGCTGGCGATTCTCTTCTCCACTTCCGGAGCGATCAACTCGAACGTGCTGGCGGGACCGCGGATCGTGTTTGCGATGGCTCGGGACCGGGTCTTTTTCCCCTGGGCCGCCGCCGTCCATCCCCGCTACGAGACTCCCTCGCGGGCCATCTGGATGGTGGGCGCGTGGGCCGCCGTCCTCACTTTAACCGGCGGCTATGAGCATCTCATCACCATGGCCGAGTTCGCCAACTGGTTTCTCTACGTACTGGCAATCGGCTCGGTGATCATTCTGCGGAGGAAGCACCCTGAGTGGCCGCGACCCTATCGCGTGCCCGGCTATCCCTGGACCGCCCTTGCCTTTGTAATCGTGGCCGCCGCCTTTGTGGTAAACACGCTGTTCGACTCGCCGCGCAGCTCGCTGCTCGGCCTGGGCCTGGTGTTGGCGGGGGTCCCGATTTACGCCCGTTTCCAGCGCACCGGCCGGGAAACGGCGCCATGATTTCCGGCCGGGGGCCCCGGAACGGCCGGATCAGGGCCCGCAGCAGCGCAAGGATTCTCTCGCCTCACAAGCCGCATTTCGATAAAATACCAACACAGTTCGGGCCGCCTGCCCCAGGGCTCTCGGGGCTTGCGGTCCCGCCGACATGCTGAGCGCGGAGGCAAAACCCATGAAAACCAGACGGGAATTTGGCAAAATCCTGCTCGCCGGCCTGCCTGCGTCTCTGGCCCTTGCCGCGAGAATTGATTCCCGAGTAAACGGCGTCAGGCTCGGCACCATCACTTACAGCTTCCGCGATTTTCCCCGCACGCCCGGAACCGATAACGTGGATGCGATTATCCAGGCCCTCACCGAGTGCGGCATCGGGGAAATCGAGCTGTTTTCGCCGAATGTCGAGCCCGCCGGCGCGATCAGCGCGGCTCCGGCCCGCCAGGGCGGAAGCCCGCAAAATCGGGAGAACGGACCGCCCAATCCTCGGGAGCGGGCTGCCGCTCTTCGCGCCCGGATGCGGACGACCGAAGCCATGAAGGCGCGCGAAGAGCTGCGCCAATGGCGGCTCTCGACGCCCGTGGAGCATTTCCAGGCAATCCGGAGAAAATTCGACGGCGCCGGCATCCACCTGTACGCTTACACGATGAACTACCGTCAGGACTTCACCGACCAGGAAGTGGAGAAGACCTTTGAGCAGGCCAAAGGCCTCGGCGTGAATATCATCGCTTCCTCCACACAACTATCGATGGCCCGGCGGCTCGTCCCGTTCGCGGAAAAGCATAAAATCTTTGTCGCTTTTCACGGACATGTCAACACGGCTGATCCGGACGAATTCTCCTCTCCGGAGACTTTCCAAAAGGCCCTGGATATGTCCAAATACTTCAAGGTAAATCTGGACATCGGCCACTTCACGGCCGCGGGTTTTGACGCGGTGAGCTACATTCAGGAGCATCACGACCGCATCACGCATCTTCACGTAAAGGATCGCAAGAGGAACAAGGGCCCGAATCAGCCGTGGGGCGAAGGCGATACCCCGATCCGGCAAGTGCTTCTCCTGCTTAAGGAAAAGAAATACCCGATTCCGGCGTTCATCGAGTACGAGTACCGCGGGACCGGGACCTCCGTCGAGGAAGTGAAAAAATGCTTGGCCTACATGAGAAATATACTGGCCTAGCCCGCCGGAAAAGAGGCATCCCGGCGGTCCCTGTGGGCGCGCGGGGAAGCGCGCGTGGAGGAGAGATGTCGAAAGACGCATTGATTTATGGAGCCGCTCTGGCTCTTTTTCTCGGAACCGTGGCGCACGTCGCCGGGCAAGCGCCGAGCCGCGCAGATCGTAGTGCGCCGGCTGCGCCAGGCAAAGCCGCTCCCCGCCGTGGCGGCGGTGGCGGCGGAAGAGGCTACCCCGAGTACGACCAGGCCGCCGTCGAACGCGGGCAAAGGGTGTTTGTGGCGACTTGCGGCTTCTGCCACGGCGCCAACGCCAAAGGGGGTGAAGGCGGCCCGGATCTGCTGCGCTCCGTAGTCGTGCTCGATGACGATGAAGGCGAGAAGATTGGGCCCGTGATTCTCAATGGCCGCCTCGACAAGGGCATGCCGAAATTCCCCATGACGCAGGAGCAGATTTCGGATATAGCGACTTTCCTGCACCAGCGGATCAAGGACGCCGCTCTGCGCGGCACGTACCGGATTCTCAACATCGTGACCGGGGATCCGAAGGCGGGCGAGGCGTATTTCAATGGGGCGGGGAAATGCAACTCTTGCCACTCGCCCACAGGGGACCTCAAAGGCATTGGGTCGAAGTACGATCCGGTAACGCTGCAAGGCAAATTTCTCATGCCTCGGGGCGGAAGAGGCCGCTTCGGCCCGGCCGAGCCGGAATCTGACCGGGCGGCGGTCCGGGTAACGGTCACCCTGCCTTCCGGCGAGTCGTTCAGCGGGAAGCTCGACCGTATTGACGACTTCAATGTTGCACTGACCACCGCCGGCGGCGAGTATCGCTCTTTTACCCGCCGCGGCGAGGTGCCGAAGGTGGAAATCCACGATCCGTTGCAGGCCCACCTCGACATGTTGACCAAGTACACCAACGCGGACATGCACAATCTTACAGCCTATCTGGTGACACTGAAATGAAGATCAACCGGCTATTGCTTTCCGTTCTTCTCATCGCCGCGCCGGCCGCGCTCCTCGGGCAGGCTCTCGATCCCGCGCTGTTGTTGAAGCCGCCTACCAGCGCCTGGCCGACCTACAACGGCGACTACTCCGGGCGGCGGTTCAGCCCGCTCACCCAGATCAACCAATCCAACGTGAAACACCTGACGCTGGCGTGGGTATACCGTGCGGCGGCCGGGATGACTGGAGGCGCCATCGTGGGCGGCGAGGGTCCTGAGCCGGGCCCGGGCGGCGGCGCCGCCGCGGGACCCTTCGGCGGCACTACCATCAAAGCCACGCCGCTTATGGTGAACGGGATTCTGTATTTTTCCACTCCCGACAATGCTTGGGCGGTCGACGCCCGCTCGGGCCGCGAACTGTGGCACTACTTTTGGAAGACTCGCGGCGGCATTCACATCGGCAACCGCGGCATGGGTATGTATGGCAATTGGCTCTTCTTTGAGACGCCTGACAACTATTTGGTTTCTCTCGACGCCCGAACGGGCAAAGAACGGTGGCACGTGGAAATCGCCGATGTGAAGCAGGAGTATTTTTCCACTCCCGCGCCGATCATCGTCGGCAATCATGTGATTGTCGGCACCGGCGGCGACTCGCTCGATGTGCCCGGATTCCTGGAAGCCCACGATCCGGAGACAGGCGCGATTCAGTGGAAGTGGTGGACGGAGCCGCTGAAAAAGGGAGATCCGGGCTCGGAAACGTGGCCGGACGAGTACTCCATGCGCCACGGCGGCGGCATGACGTGGATCCCCGGCACCTACGATCCTGAATTGCATCTGTACTACATAGGTACCGGCAATCCGAACCCGGTCGAAACGGGGCGTGGCCGCGAGGGGGACAATCTCTGGACGTGCTCCATCGTCGCCTTAAACGTCGACACGGGGAAACTTGTCTGGTATTACCAGGTCTCGCCGCACGACACGCACGACTGGGACGCTGCGGAAACGCCCGTGCTGATCGACGGCGAATTCAACGGGCGGCCCCGCAAATTGCTCGCGCAGGCCAGCCGGAATGGCTACTTTTTCTTGCTGGACCGCACCAACGGCGAGCACCTCGTCACCGCCCCCTTGATCGAAACCCTCAACTGGTCGAAGGGCCTGAACGCCAAGGGGCAGCCCATCGGCGATCCGGAGAAGGAGTCGACCGTGGATGGAGTGCTGGTCTCGCCGGCCTCGGGCGGCGCAACCAACTGGCCGCCGCCGAGTTTTGACCCCGAAACCGGCCTGCTTTACGTCAACACTTCCGAATCCTTCAGCGTTTTTTATCTGACCGACACAGATCCTCACCCGGAGGGCTACGCTGCCGCCGAGCGCTCCGCCGGTTCTTACGGCAACACTTTGCGGGCTATTGACTATAAGACCGGCAAGACTGTCTGGAAGCACCATTACCCGAACATGGCGGGCTTCGGCGGCATGTCGGGGATGTTGACGACGGCCGGAAAGTTGCTCTTCACGGGAGACAATGCGCAGCACTTGCTGGCCTACGATCCGGCTGATGGAAAGATTCTTTGGCATGCCGGCTTGACGGCCAACGTCAGCAACGGCCCGATCACCTATATGCTCGACGGCCAGCAGTATCTGGTGGTTGGGGCCGGCGATTCGCTGTACGCGTTTACGCTCGAACCGTAACGGAGAATGCCCCAGGCTCCCCGCCTTCGGTGTTTCGAAGGGCGGGGAGGAATCGCGTTTGTTTTCTGGCCGGCGCATTGCCGTGCGCGCCGGGAAGGGGGCCGCCGCTCTCAGTTTTTGAGTTCCGCCGCGATCCCCTCCCGGCAAGCGGCCGCCGGGCCCGTGTGCTGCCGGCATGGCGCGCTCTCGAGAAAGGGCCGGGCGAGAGCCCACTCCCAATCGCCAGCCTTCCCCGATTAAAAAATCAATTTCAAGCTGAACTGCAATTCCCGCATGTCAATCCCGGAACGCGTCGACGAGATGGTCCCGAAGGCGCCGCTTCCTGCAATCGGCACGCCCTTGGAGTCCACCCGGCTGTTCCCCAAATTCAGGTTGGGATCCCCGAAATTCGGGTGGTTGAGAAAATTAAACGATTCGAACCGGAACTGAATATATCTTTTTTCGGTGAAGTAGAAGTTTTTCAGCGTGGAGAAATCCCAGTCGAAAATACCCGGACCAATGACTACGTCCCGGCCCGAGTTTCCATACGTGTTCAGCGCTGGAAGCGAAAACGCGGCGATATTGAACCACTGGCCCGGGCTTGGATTGTCAAGCTTCGGGCTGATGCCGGTTGCCCCGGCCCGGTCGTAGCCGGTCGAGGTCTGCGAGCACGAAAAGATAAGTGTTGAAGTTGACTTCGGTATTGCTCATGCCGTCCAGGGTGAAGTAGTTCCACTCGCGTCGGTTTCCGGATATGGAGAGCTGCTGCGTGCTGCGGTCGCCCCCCAGGCGCGAGCTGGATTGGCCCCCATTGGCAAAGCCGGCTGTCACATTGGGGCTGAGAGCCACTAACTGGAGAAAGTTCCGGCTGTTGAGCGGCAGGTCCACAATCCGCTGGTTCTCGATTACCGTTCCCACCGTAGCGTCTTCCGTGTTAAGCAGCGGGGCGCCCGTGCTCACTTCTACGGTCTGGGCCACCGCGCCAACCTGAAGCTGAAAATCGAGACGGGCCACTTGCTGCACTTGCAGCTCAACGTTGTTGCGCACCTCAGCCTGAAAGCCGGGCATCTCCACCTTGATGCTGTAGACGCCCGGCAGCAAATTGGGAAACGTGTAAACGCCTGCGGCGTTGGTATTTTCTGTCCGGGTGAAGTTGGTCTGCGGGTTCGTGACCGTTACCGCAGCCTTGACGACGACCCCGCCGCTCGGGTCGGTAACCAGCCCGGTGATTTGGCCGAATGTCTGCCCGGACAGGGGCAGAGCGGCGGCCAGGCCCACAGCCAGAGCCAACATCCCACCAAGCCTTGTGCGCATCGGCGCGTACCCCCTTTGTTGAAATTGTTGAGATTTCGTAGAGCCGGTTTGAGGACGGCCCGAGAAGGGGAAAAAATCCGGAAGACCCGATTTCGATTGGACCCCGTAAGAATAGCCGGAATTGGAAAAAATTGCACCGCGCGCACGGCGGCATTGAACGCTCTGAGAACCCCAGCGAGGGAAAACTGACGCACAATCTCACTCCCCCTTCGCTTCCAAGCTCTCGGGAATCTGGCTGATCGTATCGGAAACGCTTCACCGTGTCAACTGGAATCGGCCCTGAGAGTTGCTGAATGTGAACGCACTGGTGACTCGAGTTCGTCAACGTGAAACGCCAGCATCAACGGCCTCTGCACGCGAATGGACGCGGGATTTCTCGGCGCGCCTTGCCCGTGAGTGATCGCGGCCGCCAAGCCGGCCAGACCTCCGGCTGCGCTTTGAGGCGCCGGCAAGAGAAGGCGGGTTTGCAGGCCCGCCGGTGCGAAAAAACAAGCAATGCCCTTGCGGGCCGATGCCGGAAGCTCGGCTGCTCCCGGCCGCAGCGGCCAAGGGCGGTTTTTCCACCCGGCGAGCGCAGGCTCGACGGCGGCCCAAAGCGCGCAATCATAGGCGCGGCGGCGCTTATGTCTCACCAAGGCATTTGGCGCTTGGTATACCTGCGGCCGATCTCCGCGGCTTCCGGGCCGGAGCGGCCAACCAGAAATCCCTGCTTGATGACATCGATCACGTTCTCGGGAGTGTACCCATGCATGAAGATAATCTTGTTGGCCAGGCAGATCTTGGCGAGCCTGGCCTCAGCCTCTTCCAGCCGGGGATCCGAAGCCTTGACGTTGAGAGACAAGGCCATGTCTCCAGGGCCCCCTTCGGCGAAAGCGATGCCGGGAACCTTGACGATTTCTTCGGCATTCGCCAAGGCATATTTGTCTTCCAGTTTGAGGCCGAGCACGAGTTCGCCATTCGGATTCAGCGGCCAAACATCGGCTTTCTGGTTGTACTCTTCCGGCGTGATTCCCCAGATCCTGGCGGCTGTGGTGGAACCGTGAGCGCCCCGCCGTCCTTCATTCAGCCCTTTGTCGACTCCCTGCTTGTGGATCGGCAGCCGCACGGCTTCCACAAAAGCCCGGACCGCTCCCGCAGTGTCCGCATGGCACAGCAGGATGCCGTGAACGCCGGTAGCAAGCACCTGCTGGAACATCCAGGCGTTGGCTCGCACGGTAGCTTCATCCGTGCCGTTGACCGGAACGTTGACGATGACAGCCGGCGTGCGATGCCCGCTCTTAGTCGGCCCGCCCGCCGCCAGTCCGCGCATGTACTCGGCCAGCCCCTTGACGTCGAACGGAGCGTGCTCCATGTCGTAGCTGATGTAATCCAGATACGTTTGCGCGTCTTTCAACCCCTGTTCATAGCTCCCCGCTATGCCTTCGTGGGGACCATTGAAGTACACCGGCTGGCCCTGCTCCCAGAGCTCGATCACCTTGTTGATCCGTTTTGGTTTTGGTGTCTGGGCCACGGCCGTAACGTGCGCGGCAACCAGACCCAGGACTAAAAGCAGCCAACCGAGGCGCTTTTTCGTATTCCTCATGGATGCTCTCCTCCTCCAGACAATGTCCGCTCCGCTCGCTCTGTTCTTCTGGCTCCAAAGCAAAATCGCGCGCTAGCGTTCCGGCGGGACCAGGTCGGGATCACTGTTTTTTTCAACGGAAGCGCCGGGAACTGTGCCGATGCGAAACCAACGGACCGAACACTGCGCCTATTGGGCATAATCCGGTACTCGGCATGATAATACGAAACGCTGAACCGGGAAACCAGGAAAATGCCGCCCGGGAAGTCGGCTTTCAGCCGCCCGGAGTCGCGCAGCCTGATTTTCCGGGACGTAGGTCGAATTGGTTGAGCACAGGCCAAGCCAGCCGAGCTGCCGGCGGCGCGTGCGCCGGTCCAGCCAAAACAAAAGGCCCGGGCCTGGAGCTCCGGGCCTTCGAAAAGAGATAGAGCCGGCCGGCATGCCTGTGGCC
>Ga0070741_10018188_pt1 | contig 11428 bp, 11 predicted proteins | sample Coa_R1_4_FD_66440 | JGI IMG/M metagenome (GOLD analysis project Ga0070741, IMG submission 66440) | Surface soil microbial communities from Centralia Pennsylvania, which are recovering from an underground coalmine fire - Coalmine... | ecosystem: Environmental > Terrestrial > Soil > Unclassified ...
GGGCAGGAAGCGCTTCAGCACGAAGGCCTCGAAGAACCAGGTGGTGTGCGCGAGGTGCCATTTGGTCGGGCTCGCATCGTCCATCGCCTGGACAACCTGGTCCTCGTCGCTCAATGGGGCGGCGAGCTCGCATGAGAGCACCCGCGTCTCCATGAGCCGCGTCTTGAGCGATGGCATATTGGATCGAGAGGTACCCTTCGGCTCGGCGAGAATGGCGGTCCGCGAACTCAATGTCAGCACTCCGTGCTTGGGGCTTCGGTGAGAAAGCCCAGGAGGCCTGGGCCAAATTCGCTGAGCACTTTGAACGCCACATTTACCAGCTTGTTCCGCTTCATGAAATGAGGAACCATGGATCAAAACTTGGTGAGTGCAGTGTGATTCTCCGTGGAGTTCAGGATGAGGCAAGCCGCTTCCAGGACTGACGATACGGTCGTTTGTCTCGATAGGCGCCAATCGGAGGTCGCGGCCGAGATCCAGCGCGGGGTCTGCCGCGCCTTCCGCGCGCTCGGTCTTTCCGTCGTCACCGAGCTTCCGCTCGCCAATGGGCGCCGCGCGGACGTGGTCGCGCTCTCGCCCTCAGGCGGCGTCTCGATTGTCGAGATCAAATCCTGCCTCATCGACTATCGGACCGATGCGAAGTGGCATGACTATCTCGAGTTCTGCGACCGGCTCTATTTCGCGGTGGCCGCCGACTTCCCGCGCGAGGTCATACCCGAGGAGGTAGGGTTGATCCTCGCCGACCGCTACGGCGCCGAGCTGGTGCGCGAGGGCATGGAGGAGCGGCTATCCGCCGCGCGCCGCAAGGCGATGATGTTGTCGTTCGCCCGTGCTGCGGCGCTGCGTTTGCAGCTTCACCTCGACCCCGCCTGTGGGCTTGAGATTTAGCGGCCGGGGATTGTCTCAGTCGGGCTGCAGTGCAATGAGGCCAAGGCCCCTTGCGCGTAGAGGTACCTGTTGTAGGCCTCGGCGTACCGGGCAAATACCTCCAGGAAGCTCCGCTGATCGGCCGTCAAAGCATCGCCGAATTCGACATGGTAAATTGCCCCGCGCATGAGATCGCCGGAGCATTTGAGGCCGGGCGCCGTGTAAATTGGGGCATATCCCGAGCTGACAACCATTGGGCCGACCGGGCCCGCTTTGGCGTCGGCGCGGACGTCCGCAACCGGATCCGAGGCCGCGACGATACGCTCACGGCGCTGCCAATAGCCCTGCACTCTGTTGCGTTGCGACTCGAGTGCTTTCAACAGACCGAGCCTGCCTTCGAGCTGGGAAACTACGGGTGGCACAATAGAGTCCGCCGCCAAAGCTGCGGAAGACGAGGCGCCGCTCGCAACTGCGAACGCCATGAGCGATTTGCGCAGCAATGGTCCCTCTCAGAGCGAAGCCTACCGCGCTATTTCGGGGCGCGCTTGGCGAGGATGCGCTGTAGCGTGCGGCGATGCATGTTGAGGCGCCGCGCCGTCTCCGAGACGTTGCGGTTGCAAAGCTCGTAGACCCGCTGGATGTGCTCCCAGCGCACGCGATCGGCCGACATCGGGTTCTCGGGCGGCGGCGCCTTGGCATTCGTCGAATTGTTGACCAGCGCGTTGTAGACGTCGTCGGCATCGGCGGGCTTGGCGAGATAATCCACAGCGCCAAGCTTCACCGCAGTGACCGCGGTCGCGATATTGCCATAGCCGGTCAGCACAACGGCGCGGGCCTCGGGCCGGATGCCCTTGAGCGCCGCGATCACGTCGATGCCGTTTCCGTCCTCGAGCCGCATGTCGACCACGGCGAAGGCCGGCGGTCTGCGCCTGAGAGCGGCCAAGCCCTCTTCCACCGACGCTGCGGCCTCGACCTCGAAGCCGCGCGTCTCCATGGCCCGCGCGAGCCGCGCGAGGAAGGCGCGGTCGTCATCGACGATGAGAAGGGTGTTCTCCTGGGGAACCGGCCCGCCCTGATAGGGCGTCGGCGAAACCTGGTGAGCTTCCATGTCAGAGCTCCTGATGGTTCTGGCTCATGTCCGACAACTAAGCGCCCTGGTCAACTCCGGTGCCATTACGGCCATCAACTAAGAGCTTTGGCGAGGGCGGGCAACGCTACCAAAGTATGAGGCTCGGGGGAAATGAACACCCGGTAATGTTGCCGATAAGGGCCCATAAACTTGGTAAAGGGGGGCGCTCTCCCCCGTCAAAGTGCCGCAGGCTCCGGCGCCGGCCTAATTTCGTCGGGCGCGCGCTCGAACTTCGACCGCGGCCACATCACGCTTACCACCGCGCCGGCCTCCGGCGGCTCGCGATTGGCGAGGGCAAGCGTCGCGCCCGAGCGCTCGAGCAACGTCTTGGCGATGAAGAAGCCGAGACCCATGCCGATATGCTCATCCGGCGCCTCCTGGCGGAAGCTCTGCGCCGGGCGGGTGGTGACGAACGGCTCGCCGAGCTGTTCCAGCACATGCGGCGGGAAACCCGAGCCGTCGTCGGCGATGACGATCCTGACCTCGTCCTCGGACCAGCGCGCCTCGACCTCCACCTTCGCATCGGCAAAGTCGACGGCGTTCTCGATGAGATTGCCGAGCCCATAGAGCACGCCCGGATTGCGCTCGGTGACCGGCTCGATCGCCGCAGCGCTTCCCGGCGCGACGCCCGCCGCCGGCCCGGTGCGCACCTCGATCGGTACGGTGACCAGCCGGTGCGGCGCGACCACTTCCTCGATGAGATGGCTTACCGGAAGCCGCGACACGATGATGTCGATCTGCTCGCCGCGCGCGGCAAGTTCGGCCAGAATATCGCGGCAACGCTCGGCCTGGGTGCGCAGCAAGACGACGTCCTCGTAATGCGGATCGTTCGGCTTGGTGTCGCGCATCAGCTCCTTGGTGACGACGGCGATGGTCGCAAGCGGCGTGCCGAGACCGTGTGCGGCCGCGGCGGCAAGCCCGTCGAGCGCCGACAATCTCTGCTCGCGCGCGAGCACCATCTCGGCGGCGGCGAGCGCCTCGGCCATGCGGCGCGCTTCTTCCGCCGTGCGCCACGAGTAAAAACCGATGAACAGGATGCACGATACGAGCGCCGCCCATATCCCCATGACATAGGGGAAGGGCAGCAAGAGGTTCGAGTGATGGAACCAAGGCAACGGGTGGTGGAAGGTGGTGAGGAGCGTGGCGAGCACGATCACGAGAAGCCCGAGCGCCGCCGTCACGCGGAGGCGCAGGATCGAAGCCGAAACCGCGACCGGCGCGATGAGCAGGAAGGCGAACGGATTCTCGAGCCCGCCGGTGAGATACAGCAAGGCGCCGAGCTGAAGCACGTCGAAGCCGAGCATCATGAAGGCGTAGCTCGACCGGAGTCGCTGGCTCGCCGGATAGCGGATGCGGAGGATGACGTTGGTCCAGGCGGAGAGCGCGATCACAGCGAGGCACCAGCCGATGGGAAGATCGATGCCGATCACCCAATAGGCGCCGATCACAGTGACGCTCTGGCCGAGCACCGCGAGCCAGCGCAGACGCACGATGGTCTGAAGCCTGAGCCGGGTTTCCCCGGGCCTGAGCCCGTCCGGAAGGCTCGCCCGGCGCGCGGTTTGACTCTTGTCGACTGCAGCCATACGTGAAGCCTACCACGTGGCGAAAGAGCCATAATTCCGACAAAGCGGGCGCACAGCGCAAGAGCATGGACGAGCGAGTGGCGAAACCGGGCGTCGAGACGCGCGCAAACGGCGCAAATCTGCCCGTTGCCGTGCGCGATTTGACCAAGATTTACGGCACAGTCACGGCCGTCGACCATATCAGCTTCACGCTCGATCCCGCGACTACGGTGGCGCTTCTCGGCGGCAACGGAGCCGGCAAGACCACCACCATCGCCATGCTGCTCGGGCTCGTGGTGCCGACCTCGGGCGAAGTCAGGGTGTTCGGCAGGGACGTGACGAAAGAGCGCGGCCTCGTCGCCAATCGCATGAATTTCCAGAGCCCCTACGTCGATCTTCCGTCGCGGCTCACCGTCAAGCAGAACCTCTCCGTCTATGCCGGCCTCTATGGCATCGCCAATGCCGAGGAGCGCATTGCCCATATCGCGGGCGAGCTCCAAATCGAGCCGCTGCTCGACCGCGACACGGGCAAGCTCTCGGCCGGACAGAAGACGCGCGTGGGACTCGCCAAGGCCTTCCTCAACGCTCCCGATCTCCTTCTGCTCGACGAGCCGACTGCCTCGCTCGACCCTGACACCGCCGATTGGATCAGGCGCAAGCTCAAGGACTACGCGCGCAATCGCGGCGCCACGCTTCTCATCGCCTCGCACAACATGACCGAAGTCGAGCGTCTGGCCGATCGCGTCATCCTGCTCGACAAGGGCCGGATCATCGAGGACGGAACGCCGCGGGCGCTGATCGCGACCTATGGGCGCAAGACGCTCGAGGACGTGTTCCTCGACGTGGTGCGCCGGCGCGGCCGTAAGTCCAAAGACGGTGCCGGGGGCGAGACGCCGGCGAGGGCCACGTCATGACCATGACGGAAGCGCAAAGGAGCGGAGCCGAGCCGATTCTCCTGCCGCCGACCGGCCTTGCCGCGAGCGCACGGCGCATCGGCGCGCTCGTCCGCCGTTATCTCTATCTCTTGCTCAGCTCGGGCGTGAGACTCGTTGAGCTGATCTACTGGCCGTTCCTCCAGATGCTGACCTGGGGGTTCCTGCAAAAATATCTCGCCGGCACCACCAGTCCCCTCGCGCAAGGCGCGGGTGTTCTGATCGGCTCGGTGCTGCTGTGGGACATCCTGTTCCGCTCGAAGATCGGCTTTTCGACGACGTTCATCGAGGAGATGTGGTCGCGCAATCTCGGCAATCTTCTCACCAGCCCGCTGCGCGCCTACGAGCTCGTCGCGGCGCTTTGCCTGTGGAGCGTGATCCGCTTGAGCGTGAGCATGGTGCCGGTCGCGATCGCCGCCTATTTCCTGTTCGGCTTCAATCTGCTCGATCTCGGCTTCGCGCTCGCGGCATTCTTCGCCGTGCTCGTGCTGACGAGCTGGTCGCTCGGGCTGATCTCGGCAGGCGTGATCCTGCGCTACGGGCTCGGCGCCGAGGAGCTTGCCTGGTCGCTCGCCTTCCTCTTGCTGCCGCTCGCTTGCGTCTACTACCCGGTCTCGGTCCTGCCTGACTGGCTCAAGGTCATCGCGCTTGCGCTGCCGCCGACCCATGTGTTCGAGGGCATGCGCTCGATCCTCTTGCATCACGTGTTCGATGCGAGGGAATTGTGGTGGGCGCTTTCGCTCAATGCCGTCTATCTGCTGGCCGGCTATATGATCTTCCGCCGCTTCCTCAGAAGCGCGCGCGAAAACGGCACTCTTCTTCAGCTCGGTGAATAATGCGCTGGCGCCTGCTCAGCATTGTGGTGTTTGGCTTCCTGGTCGGCGCGCTCGGGGGGGCTGCCGCGCTCATTATCACCCAGAGCGCCTCGGGGCCGCAGGTCAAGACGTCCGGCAAGGCGTTGATCGGCGGTCCCTTCACCCTCGTCGATCAGACCGGTAAGACGGTCACCGACAAGGATTTCCGAGGCCGCTATATGCTTGTCTTCTTCGGCTTCACGCATTGCCCGGATGTCTGCCCAGCCGAGCTCCAAATCATGTCGCAGGCTCTCACCGACCTCGGGCCCAAGGCATCCGAAGTCGTCCCCGTCTTTATTAGTCTCGATCCCGAGCGCGACACGCCCGCAGCCGTCGGAGCCTATGTCAAGAATTTTGGCGACAAGTTTGTAGGGTTGACGGGGTCGCCAGAGGCCGTTGCAGCCGCTGCCAAGGCTTATCGCGTCACATTCTCGAAATTCGAATATAAAGATAATAGTGGAAAGAGCGATTACAGCATCGATCATTCGACGATTGCTTATCTCATGGATAAGAATGGGGAATACATCGCTCATTTCAGCTACGGAACTCCTGCCGCAGAAATCGCAGAAACCTTGCGCCGCTACCTTTAGCCGCGCGTCCAAACCGCCTGCGCGTCAAACTGACGTTGCATTGCAGCATAGAATCACCATTTGATTCCGCGATGCAGCAATCACGGTGTATCGTGGGCGGGAGGTCGATCCATGCTTTACCATCTCTACGAGTTGAACCAGGCTGCTTTGACCCCTGCCCGGGCCGCGGCCGACGCCTATCGGCTGCTGTTCCGCAATCCGCTTAACCCGGCGGCCTATACGCCGATGGGCCGGAGCGCCGCTGCGGTTCTTGAGCTATTCGAGCGGACCACCCGCCGCTACAAGAAGCCCGAGTGGGGCATCAAGTCGATCGAGGTGGGCGGCCGCAAGGTCGCGGTGCATGAGCGCACGCTGATCTCGAAGCCTTTTTGCAATCTCGTCCATTTCGAGCGGAACGTCTCGGCGTGGCGCCGGCGCAGGGATCCGAAGGTGCTGGTCGTGGCGCCGCTCGCCGGACATTACCCGACGCTGCTCAGGGGGACAGTGCGCGACCTCCTTCCCGACCACGAAGTCTATGTGACCGAGTGGCAGGATGCGCGCTTCGTTCCGCGCGCGGCTGGCCCCTTCGACCTCGATGACTACATCGACTACATTATTGATTTTCTGCGTTTTTTTCGCGGAAATGTGCATATTATGGCAGTCTGTCAGCCGACCGTCCCGGTGTTCGCGGCCGTCTCCTTGATGGAGGGGATGAACGATCCCGCCGTGCCGCGCTCGATGATCCTCATGGCGGGGCCTATCGACACGCGCGAGAATCCGACCGCGGTCAACGAGTTCGCCAAGGGCCGCAGCCTCAACTGGTTCCGGCACAACGTCATCACCCAGGTGCCGTGGCCCTATCCCGGCATGATGCGGCTCGTCTATCCAGGTTTCCTCCAGCTCAGCGGCTTCATGGGCATGAATCTCGACCGCCACATCACCGCGCATCGCGAGCTGTTCCACAATCTCATCAGGGGCGACGGCGATTCGGCCGACAAGCATCGCGAGTTCTATGACGAGTTCCTCGCGGTCATGGACCTCACAGCCGAGTTCTACCTCCAGACCATCGAGACGGTGTTCCTCGAGCACAGGCTGCCCAAGGGGACCATGGTGCACCGCAACAAAAGGGTCGACCCTGCCCAAATCCAGCGGGTCGGCTTGATGACCGTGGAGGGGGAGAAGGACGATATTTCGGGGTTGGGCCAGACAAAGGCTGCACAAGATTTGTGCAAATCCCTCCCCTCCAACATGCGCGAGCACTACGTCCAAGCCGGAGTCGGCCATTATGGCGTGTTCAATGGAAAACGCTTCCGGGCCGAAATAGCGCCGCGAATCCGCGATTTTATCAAGACACATCAACGCCGTAGGGGAATTTGGGCGAGGGCGTTCGGTCTCGCTGCCTAAGAGAGAGGCGCGCGCTCCCCCAAAACCCTGTGCTATCGTAGCTCCCGTCGATTCGAGGGGCACTCGGGTCGGCGGTAGGGAGCGTAACCATGCTTAAGCGACTCAATTTCGGTCGCGGCGAGACCATCGAGGTCAAGGTCCGCGGGCTCGGTATTCCCATCCTGTTGCGGCGGAGCGCCCGAGCGAGGCGCTTCAGCCTTCAGGTGAGCGAAGCGAGGCGCGGCGCCATCCTGACGATGCCGGTTTACTCGAGCTTCGCCGACGCCGACGAGTTCCTCTCGCGTCATCTCGACTGGTTGAAGGAGCGCGTCGCCGGCCTGTCGGAGCCCGTGCCCTTCACCCACGGCGCCATCGTGCCGCTCCGCGGCTATGCCCATACGCTCCGCTTCGAGGGGCTGGTGCGGCGCCGCGGCGTGGTGTGGATCGAGGAGCCTGAGGATGCCAAGGCCGCTCCCGCTTGGCCCGAAGGCGCGCATGTCTCGGTGCGGCGCCTGCCGCGCCTCCACGTCGCGGGCGAAGAGGAGCACGCGCCGCGCCGGCTGCTCGATTGGCTGAAGCGCCAGGCCCATCTCGACCTCAAGGCGCGCGTCGAGACCCACGCCCGCCGTCTCGATCTTGCGCCCAATCGCATCTATGTACGCGACCAGACCACGCGCTGGGGTTCATGCTCGACAAGCGGTGCGTTGTCATTCTCCTGGCGGCTCGTGCTCGCACCGCCCTTCGTGCTCGATTATCTCGCCGCGCACGAGGTGGCGCATCTCGCCCACATGAATCACGGGGCGCGCTTCTGGGGGCTGGTCGAGCGCACCATGCCGCGGCACGAAGAGGCGAGGAACTGGCTCAGGAAGCACGGCGCGAGCCTGCATCGCTACGGCGCGGAAGGAATGCATCCCTCATCGCGCGGCTATTCGCCGAAGCGCAGCATCGAATAATCGGTCACTGGCCAGGGGACGCTTTGCGTCATCGCCGGGCCTGACCCGGCGATCCAGGGGGCCGCTCGCTCCGTCCCTGTTGCCCCTGGGTGCCCGGCTCAGGGCCGGGCATGACGCAGTCGATTGGCAACGGTTCAGCCGTTACCGCCGAAGATACCGATGACGCGGCGGTAGAGCGGCTCCGCCTGGCCATCCTCGCTCGTCTGCGGCGAGGACCACGGCAGCCGCGCCGCCACGCCTTCGATGCCCGGCGCGTGCGTGCCGGGAAGCGGAAGCGGCGGCTTGTTGTCATGCGCGTAGAGCATGATGTCGTGCCACACCATCGCCGGCAGCATGCCGCCCGTCACTTTGCGCATGGGCGCGCCGTCGTCGTTGCCGATCCACACGCCGCCGACGTAGTAGGCGGTGTAGCCGATGAACCAGGCGTCGCGGAAATTCTGCGTGGTGCCGGTCTTGCCGGCGGCGATCTGGCCGGGAATCGCCGCGCGCCGCCCTGTTCCATGCAGGACGGTCGTGTTGAGCATGTCGTTCATCTCGGCGACGAAAGGAAGTGCCACGACCTGGCCCGTGGTCGAGCGCTGGCGCTGATAGAGGACCTTGCCGTCGCCGTTCCTGACGCGCTGGATGATGTGCGGCATGACCCCCTGCCCGCCATTGGCGAAGGGCGCATAGGCGCTCGTCAACTCGAGCAGGTTGACCTCGGCCGTGCCGAGCGCGATCGAAGGATTCGAGTGCAGCTTGGAGTGAATGCCGAGCCGCCTTGCCGTGCGCACAATGCGCCAGCCGCCGACCTCAGCGCCGAGCCGCGCCGCCACCGTGTTGAGCGATTGCGCCATGGCCTCTCTGAGCGACACTTCGCCCCGATAGGTGCCGGTATGGTTCCGCGGCGACCAGCCAGCCACGGTCGTCGGCCCGTCATAGGCGCGCGAGTCGGGCGTGTAGCCGCTCTCGAGCGCGGCGAGATAGACGAACGGCTTGAACGCCGAGCCCGGCTGGCGCTCGGCCTTGAGCGCGCGGTCGAAGGGACTCGACGAATAGGAGCGGCCACCGACGAGCGCCTTCACCGCGCCTTGCGGATCGAGCACCACGGCCGCGCCCTCGCTTGCGTCGACTTCACCACCCTCCTCGTCGAGGATCTGGCGAAGCGAGGCTTGCGCCTTAAGCTGGAGGCGTGCGTCGATGGTGGTGTCGACGATGAGATCGCTGTCGTTGTCGCCGACGAACTCGGGCAGGAGTTCGGCCACCCAATCGACGGCGTAAGGATAGCCGGTATCATCCCCCTTGGCCGACAGGTTGAGCGGCTGCTGGCTCGCCGCGCGCGCTTCTTCCGGCTTGAGAAAGCCCGCCTCGACCATGTTCTCGAGCACCTCGTCGACGCGCTCGGTGGCGAGCTTCACACTGTGCGTCGGGGCGTATTTCGACGGCGCCTTCAGCAGGCCGGCGAGCAGCGCCGCCTGCGGGAGGGTGACGGAGCGCGCCGAACGGCCGAAATAGTGCCTGGCCGCAGCCTCGATGCCGAAGGTGCCGCCGCCGAAATAGACGCGGTTGAGATAGAGCTCGAGAATCTCATCCTTGCTGAAGCGCTGCTCGAGCCAGATGGCGTAGACCACCTCCTGGAGCTTGCGCAGCATGGTGCGCTTGGGCGTAAGGAACAGGTTCTTGGCGAGCTGCTGGGTGATGGTCGATCCGCCCTCGACCACGGTGCCGGCCGAGGCGTTGCGGAAAGAGGCGCGCACGAGCCCGATCGGATCGATGCCCCAATGCGAGTAGAAGCGGCGGTCCTCGGTCGCGATCACCGCCTTGGTGAGATAAGGCGGCAGCACGTCGAGGCGCACATGGCCGCGCCGCAAGCCGCGTTCGGCGAGCACGGTGCCGTCCTCGGCGAGGATGGTGACGTTGGGCGGCCGGTCGTCGAGGGCGGCCACGATCGGGTCGGGCACGCTGGCGACGAAATAGACCATGGCGAGGCCGACCACGATCGTGCCCCAGATCGCCGCAAGCAGGGTGAAGCGGAGCGCCTTGTAGAGCAGCGGATGCCGCGCCACGACCCGCCTCAACTTCCGCCGCGGGCGCCTCGTGACGCGGGGAGGATGCCGTCTTCGCCTCGGGGCGTCGCGGCGAGCGCCGAACACAGGTTCGATGCGGGCCTGCCCTTTGCCGCCGGGCCGTCCGCTCCCCCGCGCGCCGTTCATGATGTCCGCCCCGATGAGCCAAGCAAAGGCAGGCATCGCCGAGGCATTCCATAGCCTCGCGCGAGCCTAGATGCGGAAGCCTAGGCGTTCCGGATTGAAACAGTGTTAAAGGATTGCCGCACCAAGGGTGGCCTTTGGCCCCCAAAAAAGCTCCTCACGCATGAAACACCGACCGCCCCCCGAGGGGCGCCAAGGGACAGCCGGCTAACCGAAGTGTCAGACGGGTTGGCTCCAATGGCTACGGAGCCTCACGTGCTCGAGAGCGGGGCTGGTCGCGTTGGCGATCATCTGCAACAGCTCGAGCTCCTGTTGCGAGGTCTCCCGCTCATGCGCCCAGTAGGCGCCAATCGCGCCCAGTGGCTCGTCCTGCGGGACAGGGACCATGGCGAGACTTTTGACGAAGGTGGAGGCGTAAGCATCCTGCGGGATGCGAGGGTCTTGCGTGATGTCGGGGATGACCGCGCTCGCGCGATGAAGCATGCACCAGCCCGAGATGCACGCCTCAAGCGGAAACCGGCGCCCCTTCCATAGGGGAGAGATCGCACTCTCCTCAACGTAACGGCAAAGCCCTCCCTCGCGCAAAACGACCGTAGCGCCGTCGGCTTCGAGCAAAGTGCGCGCGCCCTGCGCCACGACATGGGCGACGTCTTCGACCGAATCCGCAACCGAGAGACGGCGAAGGAAGGTTCCAAGACCCCTTAACGTCGGGCTCTGGCCGAGGTGAAAGCCGGAGATTTTTGGTGTTACCGGAGGCATGGCGATCGGATCATAGCGCGAGTCGATTTGTCGCGCGTTAACGATCTGCCCCCTGGCGGCACCTTGCCAGGCCAAGAGGCGTTAGGCATTCTCGCCCGCTCGCGCCAACACGAGGAGACGCAGACGTGCCCGATCTTCCTACCGGCAATGCAGCGATCGGCCAGTCCGGAGGCCCGACCGCCGTCATCAATCAGTCGCTCGCCGGCGTGATCGAAGGCCTGAAAGCGGGACTCG
>Ga0070741_10018189_pt1 | contig 11428 bp, 6 predicted proteins | sample Coa_R1_4_FD_66440 | JGI IMG/M metagenome (GOLD analysis project Ga0070741, IMG submission 66440) | Surface soil microbial communities from Centralia Pennsylvania, which are recovering from an underground coalmine fire - Coalmine... | ecosystem: Environmental > Terrestrial > Soil > Unclassified ...
CAGTGGCGCGATCTCGAGTCGTCGATGGCGCCGAGTGGGAAGTATCTCGTGTTCGCGTCGAACCGGCCCGCGACTGATGGCGGTGCGCCCATCGATGGAAATTGGGGTGGCAAGGCGCAGCCTGGACGCGGCGGGAATCTGTGGCGCGTCGATCGCCATGGGGATGGATGGGGCAAGCCCGTTCGGTTACCCGATGTGATCAACGCGGTGACGTCCGTGTTCTCGCCGGCCGTCGCGGCGGATGGCAGTCTCTATTTCATGAAGCCGACGCCCGAGACCGGGAAATTCCAGATTTACCGGTCGCAGATGACGAACGGGCAGTATGGTCCCCCTGAGCGGCTGCCATGGAGCGACGACCGGTGGAGCAACGTGGACCCAGCCGTCGCTCCGGACGAGTCATTCGTGATCTTCTCGTCGAGTCGGCCACCGACCGCGGAGCATGATCTCGACTTGTTCATCGTGTACCGCCGCAACGGCGTCTGGGGCGAACCGCAATCGCTGGGACCACGCGTGAATAGTCCCTCCGGTGAGATCGAAGCAAGACTGTCGCCTGACACGCGAACGGTGTTCTGGGCGAGCAAGCGCAGCGGCGACCACACGCGCATGTGGCGCGCGGATGTGGACCCTTCGCAAACTGGTCATTGCGAGTAAGCCACGCGATAGTCGAAATGGAGATTTGCTGTTCAATGCGCGCCCGCTAGTATCGGCTCATGAAATGGCTTCTGTTGACGATGATGCTGATCACTGGCGCGCCGGATCGCCAAGCAGCAGATCACCAACACGATTTTGACTTCGAGTTCGGATCCTGGAAGGCGCAGCTGCGCGTTCGCCAACGCATGTCGAACGCCGATAGCTGGACCGAGCTCAATGGCACGTCGGTCGTGCGCAAAATCTGGGATGGCCGCGCCAACGCGGGCGAGCTCGAAGTCGGCAACGCCCAGACGCATCTCGAGGGTCTGACGATGCGTTTTTACAACGCGAAAACGCGGCAATGGAGCATCTACTGGTCGAACGTGAACGATGGCGGCATCAACGGCACGCCGATGGTCGGCAACTTCACGAACGGCCGCGGCGAGTTCTATGGCACTGACGTCGCCAACGGCGCGACCGTCTACGCACGCTTCATCTTCTCGGACTTGACGCCAACGTCGTTCAAGCTCGAGCAGGCGTTTTCAGCCGACGGCGGCAAGACGTGGCTAACGAACTGGGCGGCGACGTTTACGAAGAGCTAACTGCCCCTTGAAATGAGGGGAAAAGGCGGGCATCGTCTTTTCCCCATGCGGACACTTCTTTGCCTCCTCGCGGCCGTCACGAGCGTCGCGAACGCGCAGACCTACGACACCCTGCTCTTCCGCGCGCTGACCTGGCGCGACATCGGCCCCTATCGTGGCGGGCGCTCCGTCGCGGTGGCCGGCTCCGCCAGCCGTCCATATGAGTACTGGATGGGCACCACCGGCGGTGGTGTGCTCAAAACGACCGATGGGGGCATCCATTGGTCGCCGGCGACCGACAAGTACTTCGGCGGCACGATCGGCGCGATCGGCGTCAGCGAGTCCAACCCGGATATCGTGTACGTCGGCACGGGCGAGTACGATATCCGCGGCAATGTCTCGCACGGCGACGGGGTCTATAAGACCACGGACGGCGGCAAGACCTGGACGAAGGTCGGCCTCACCGATACCCGGCAGATCTCCCGTGTCCGCGTCGACCCACACGACCCGAACATCGTCTACGTCGGCGCGCTCGGGCATGTCTGGGGGCCGAACCCGGAGCGCGGGCTCTACAAGTCGACGGACGGTGGAAAAACTTGGAACAAGATCCTCTTTCGGAATGATTCGACCGGCATCTGCGAGGTCGTGATCGATGCGAACGACTCACGAACGATCTACGCCGCATTTTGGCAGGCCGGCCGGAAACCATGGCAGCTGGTCTCGGGCGGCGCGGGCAGCGGGATCTTCAAGAGCACCGACGCGGGTGCGACGTGGACCGAGATCACCCGCAACAGCGGCTTGCCGACAGGAATTATCGGCAATATCGGCCTCGCCGTCTCGCCCGCGAACAGCCAACGCGTCTGGGCCCTCGTGGAAGCCGATTCCGGCGGCGTGTATCGCTCGGACGACGGAGGCCAGACATGGACCAAGACCAACAGCGAACGCAAGCTCCGCCAGCGAGCATGGTACTATACCAAGATTTTCGCCGATCCCAAGGACGCCAACACCATTTATGCCCTCAATACGAATTTTTATAAGAGCGTCGATGGCGGCAAAACCTTCAAGAACATCCCCGTCCCGCACGGCGATAATCACGACCTGTGGATCGCGTCGAACGACCCGCAGCGGATGATCGAGTCGAACGACGGCAGCGGGAACATCTCGTTCAACGGCGGCAAGTCCTGGTCGGAGCAGGCGGATGCGACGGCGCAGTTCTATCACGTCACGACGACAATGGACTTCCCATACAAGGTCTGCGGCGCGCAGCAGGACAACTCGACGCTCTGCGGCCCCTCGGCGAACGCGGGCGGCATCGTCATGGCCGACTGGCAGGAAGTCGGCGGCGGCGAGAGCGGCTACATCCAAGTCCGGCCGGACAGCACGGACCTCGTCTACGCGGGGAGCTATTCGTATCTCTCCAAGAAGAACCTGAAGACCGGCTTCCAGAAAGAGATCACGCCGTGGCCCGAGAACCCGATGGGACACTCCGCGGGCGATCTCAAGTACCGGTTCCAGTGGACGTTCCCGATCCTGATCTCGCCGCACGATCCCAAGACGTTGTACGTGGGCGCGAACGTCCTGTTCAAATCAACCGATGATGGCCAGAACTGGCAGACTATCTCACCTGATTTGACACGCCACGACCCCGCCACGCTCGGCGCGTCCGGTGGTCCGATCACCAAAGACCAGACATCGGTCGAGTACTACGCCACGATCTTCGCCGTTGCGGAGTCTCCGATCACCCGTGGAGAGCTCTGGACGGGCAGTGATGATGGCAAGATTTACCTGACACGGACTGGTGGCGCTCCATGGACTGATGTCTCGCCCAAAGACTGGGGCGAGTGGATGCGCATCTCGAGCCTCGAGCCGTCGCACTACGATGCGGGGACCATCTACGTCGCTGGCAATCGGTATCAGTTGGACGATATGAAACCGTATCTGCTGAAGTCGACGGACTACGGCAAGACCTGGAAGCTGATCACGAATGGCATCCCGGACGACGAATTCACACGCGTGATTCGTGAAGATCCGGTGAAGCGAGGGTTGCTTTACGCCGGCACGGAACGCGGCGTCTACGTGAGCTTCGATGATGGTGCCCACTGGCAATCGCTGCGGCGCAACCTGCCGCTCGTGCCGATCCACGACCTGGTCGTGAAGGGCAACGATCTCGTCGCCGCGACGCACGGTCGCTCGTTCTGGATCTTGACCGACCTGTCCCCGCTCCGCCAGTTCGCGAGCGGGATGACCGCCACGCAAATGCATCTGTTCAAGCCGGCGATCGCCTACCGCGTCTCATGGGGCGGATTCGGCGGCGGCGGCGACGGCGATGCCGCACCGCATCCGGCTGGAAAGAATCCGCCCAGCGGCGCCGTCATCTATTACACGCTCGCCGACTCGACGAGCGCGGTGACGATGGACATCCTCGACTCGGCCGGCCGCACCGTCCGCAAGCTGAGCTCGCGGCTCGACAGCGCGAGTCTGGCGGACAGCATCGAGACCGCCGACAGCGTCAAGGCCGTCCGCCGCGACAGCTTGACCAAAGCGGGCGTCAGCGCGGACAGCATCAACAAGCTGCTCGCGCATCCGGATACAACCAAGGCCAGCAACGATGGCGAAAATTTCAAGGTCCCGCCGCCGCCGCGCATACCGGCGAAGATGGGACTCAACATGTTCGCCTGGAACATGCGGTACCCCGATGCGAGCGCGTTCGACAACCTCATCATGTGGGCCGGCGGCGTGGCGGGACCGGTCGCTCCACCGGGACGGTACACGGTGAAGTTGACCGTCGGCAACGAGACGCAGTCGCAGCCGCTCATCATTCGCGCCGACCCGCGCAGCACCGCGACGCCGGCGCAGCTGACGGCGCAGTTCGCGCTGCTCATGAAGATTCGCGACCGGTTGAGCGCCGCCAACGACGCCGTCAAAACTATCCGCAACGTCGCGTATCAGATCCACACCGATAGCGCGGACGCGCCGACCGGCTTCGTCGACGCGGCATCGCCCTTCGTGGCCCGACTCCACACGATTGAGGCCGAGTTGTACCAGGTCAAGAATCGGAGCGGACAGGATCCGCTCAACTTCCCGATTCGGCTCAATAACGAGATCGCGGCGCTCGCCGGCACGGTCGCGAGCGCGGACGGGCGGCCGACCGCGCCGACCTACGCCGTATTCCAGACGCTGTCGGTGGAGCTCGACAAGCAGCTGGCGTCGCTCAAGACCGTCATCGCGACGGATCTGCCGAAGTTGAACGTGATCCTGAAGAACGCCGGGCGCCCGGAGATCGTGCCGCGTCCAGAGGAGCCGCCGCGTCAAAAGAAACCGACCATTACCGCCATGCAGTGAACCGTTTCGCTCTTGACTATGAGACATTCATAGCCGGGTCGAGCCTGGCGGTGCGCGCGGACTGCTTCGAGTGGTTCGCGCGCATCCCGGAGCGCAGCCTGCACGCCATCATCACGGATCCGCCGTATGGCGTGAAGGAGTTCGAGCCCGATCAGCTGAGTCGCTTACACAACGGCAATCGCGGCGGCATCTGGCGGATCCCGCCGAGCTTCGATGGCCACGAGCGCTCTCCGCTCCCGCGCTTCACCGCGCTGACGAGCCGAGAGCGCTCCGTGCTTCGCGAGTTCTTCGTCCGCTGGTCTCAGCTCGCGGTCCGCGCCTTGCGACCTGGCGCCCATGTCTTTGTCGCGGGCAACGCGTTCTTGTCTCAACTCGTGTGGTCGGCCATCGTCGATGGTGGTCTGGAATTCCGGGGCGAGCTGATACGCGTGGTGCGCACGCTCCGCGGGGGAGACCGGCCCAAGAACGCGCACACGGAATTCCCTGAAGTGTGCTCCATGCCACGCGGATCGTATGAGCCCTGGGGACTCTTTCGCGCGCCGCTGCCAGCGGGCATGAACGTGTCCGAGTGTTTGAGAACATACGAAACCGGCGGCCTTCGTCGACTCCCAAATGGGAAGCCGTTCGTTGATGTGATCCTGAGCGAACGCACGCCCAAAGCAGAGCGAATGGTTGCCGATCACCCGAGCCTCAAACCCCAATCGTTCTTGCGCCAACTCGCGCACGCGGCGCTGCCGCTGGGCCGCGGGATCATCGCGGATCCGTTCATGGGCTCGGGGTCGACGCTCGCGGCGGCCGAGGCGATCGGCGCCCACAGTGTCGGTGTTGAGCGGTACGCCGACTACTTCGCGCTGGCCAGATGCGCGATCGCGCGCCTCGCGGCCATCCCGCGCTCGCGCAGCGGCGCGTCGGCGTGACGCCACGCATCCGCGACCGCACGGTAGTGGATGGTAGCGCTGTCGGCCTGACCCAGGGCCTCGAATGCGCGCGCCAGCGCTTCGTGCAGCTCGGTGCGCGTGACGTAGAGCGCCGAAGCATCATCGGCGCCAGCCAGCGCGGCGGAGAACACGGCGACGGCTTCCGCCGGACGCCCCAGCCGCAGGAGCGCGTTCCCGAGAACGAAGTTCTCGCGCGTATACCCGTCCGTGTACGAGAAGATCGACCGACGGAGGGCCAGCACGGCATCGCCCGGTCGGCCGCGCGCGAGCCACAGGAGTCCGCGCACATACTCGTGCAATTTCACATCTCGCCCGAATCCGCTCTGACGACCGATTCCCGCCAAGGCATCCGCGAGCGCCGCGAGGTCCACGGTGTCGCCCAGGACCCCGGACGCCGTGCCCGCATGCACCAGGGGCCACGCCCGTCGCCGCGCACCGAGCCCCGGAAACTCCGCGTCCGTCGGCTGGGGAGCCGCGAGCGAACGGTACAACGTGCGCGCATCCTCCGCGCGTCCGTTCTCGAGCAACGTCGCCCCTTCGATCAGACTCACGGTCTCGAAGGCATTCGCACGAACCATTTCCCAACGCAGCGGCCCTTGCGCGAGATCGAGCGCTTCATGCAGTCGCCCTTGGTTCCGCAAGCTGTAGACGCGCCACCACAGCGCATCGGTCCGTTGCTCCGTGTTGCCGCTCCGGCGGAGCGCCTCCAACAGCGCATCCGCATTGTCGAAATCGCCGGCCCGGATGTCGAGCTGCACCCGCGCCATGACCGCGCGTTGGTGATCGAGGTCGCGCGCCATCGCGCTGTCGAGCGCGGCGCGCGCATCGGCGTAGCGCCCTTCGCGGGCCAGCGCTTGCGACCGATAGTCCCAGGCCAGCGGTGCGCCCGACGCCCGCACCCACGCGATCGCGAAGCGCGTCGCCGCATCGAGTGAATCGGCGGCCCAGTATGCGTCGATGATCCGCCCCGGCGCATCGCACGCGCGGCACGGCGAGTGGTCCGTGCGCGCCGCCACCGAATCGAGATGCCAGGCGCGCGCGAGGTGCGGAATGGCGTCGAGGTATCGGCCCGCCAGGATGAGCGACTGCCCGAGCGAGTACTCGCCCTCCGGCAGCATGGGATATTGGACCGTGAGGGACTCCGCGAGCGCGACGCGCGCCGGGTCGTTGACGACATCGGCCCAGGCGTAGCGGATGAGCAGACGCTCGTACGGGGATGCCCGATTCGCCAGCCGCACGGCCGTCTCCATCGCGCGCACCATGGGAATCCGCTCGTCCCGTTTCGTGCGCGCGATGTAATACGCGCAGATCGCGCAGCTCGAATCCTCGGCGAGCGCGGTCGACAGGAGATGCTCGGCTTCCGTCATGTCGCCCCGCTCGAACCGCGTGAGTCCCTCGAAGAAGAACCGCCGGGTCACGGGTGACGCGATCGTGAGCCCGAGCGGGGGACGCTGACCCGAATCGCCGGTCGACACGACGAACGCCGCGATGCCGGCGCCAATCGCGAGTGCCAGCATCGCGCGTCCCGTGCGCCACCGACGTGGCGGCGTCACGGTTAGCGGCGGAGGAGCGGGCGGCGGCGGCGATGGCGTGATGGCCACCGGGACTTCGCCGCGGACCCGAACGGCGGCGATGAGCGACCGCGTCTCGGGCGACGGAACGGTCTCGTACTCACGCGCCATGCGGTCGGTGAACTCCGCCGCGGCGCGGAGGGCCCCCGTGCGATCACCGAGCGCGTCGAGCGCACCAATCAGGAGGCGGACGGCGCACTCGTCGTCCGGCTGCAGCTCGAGCGCGCGCTCCGCATATCGCACCGCATGGAGTGGAGGCGCCGATGCCGCCAACTCCCGGGCCCCGCGCGCCGCGGCGGCCTTGAGCCGCGCCCGCCGGCGCTCAAACCACTCTTCGAGCTCGGCGGAAAGACCCGCGCAGTAGAATCCCGCAAGGAGATCGCCGCGATACAGCTCGAGCGCCACCTGCCGGTCGCCGGCCTCGATGGCCGATTCGAACGCGGTGGCATCACACCAGAGTGAAGCGGCGTCAAACCGCAGGGAGTCGTCGGACTCCGAAGCGACGGCGCCCGAACCGACGGCGCGGCGAATCTGAAAGAGAGCCTGGCGAAGCGCGCCCCGCGCGTTCGTATCGCTGAGCTCGGGCCAAAACAGCATCAAAAGCGTGTCCCGTCTCAGCGGCGCGCCGTCATGGCCTGCGAGTGAGACGTACGCCAAGAGGCCCAACGGCTTTGGCGCGAGGGAGACGGCTGCGTCCGTGTCATCGGCGGACAACGCGACGCGCCCCAACAAGTTGAGCCGAGCCATGCCACCTATCGAAAAGGGCGTTAGTGCCGCCTTAACGCCGGCGTAACGTGCACAACATACGGTGCGCCCCTCACTTGTCGAGGGCGTGCATGACGTTGTCCGAAACGGTTCCGAAAAAGGTCAGCGGAAGGGTAATGCCCTTCCTGCTGCTGCTTTACCTCGTGTGCTATCTGGACCGCGTGAACATCGGGTTCGCGGCCCTGCGAATGAACCATGATTTGGGGCTTTCCGCGACCGCGTACGGGTTGGGCGCCGGGATCTTCTTCGTCGGCTACTCGCTGTTCGAGATTCCCAGCAATCTCATCCTGGCGCGGGTGGGGGCACGGCTCTGGATCGGCCGGATCATGATCACGTGGGGCATCCTCGCATGCGCCATGATGTTCGTGCGGGATGCCCGAAGCTTGTACATCGTGCGATTCCTGCTCGGCGTGGCCGAGGGTGGGTTCTTTCCGGGGATCGTCTACTACCTGTACTGCTGGTTCCCGGCCGCCGACCGCGTGAAGGCCATGGGGTGGTTCATGATGGGCATCCCCCTCTCCGCGGTCGTCGGCGGCCCCTTGTCGGGCGCCCTGCTGAGCCTCAACGGACGACTCGGGCTCGCCGGCTGGCAATGGCTCTTTCTGATCGAAGGGGCACCGGCCGTGTTGCTGGGCTTTGCCGTCTTCGCCCGCCTCGACGATCGGCCGGACGACGCCACGTGGCTCCTGCCGGAGGAGCGCGCGTGGCTCATCGCTCATCTGGCGCACGAGCGACACGCCTATGAGACCGCCCATGCGCTCAGCGTATGGCGCGCCCTGGCGCATCCAACCGTGTGGCGCATTGGCGCCATCCAAGGCCTGGCCGGAATAGCGAGCTATGCGATCGGACTCTGGCTGCCCCAGATCGTTCGGGCCGCGATCGGCCAAAGTGACCTGGTCGTGGGAATCGTGAGTGCCGTCCCGCCGCTCGTCGCGGTCGCCGCGATTTTCTTCGTATCCGTTTACGTCGACCGTACGGGCGAGCGCCTGCGGGTCATCACAACAGGTTCGCTCGTCTCGGCCCTCGGCCTCGCGACCAGTGCGTTCTGGCTGCATTCGCCGGTGCCCATCGTGCTGGCGTTGGCGATTGGGGTTGCCGCCATGTACGCCACCTACGCACCGACGCTCGCACTCCCTTCATTCTTTCTCACGGGAACCGCCTCGGCGGCCGCTATCGCGCTGGTCACGGCGCTCGGCAACGTCGGCGGATTCGTGGGACCGTATCTCGTCGGCGTCCTCAAGGACACGACGGGCGACTACAAGATCGGGCTCCTGGCGCTCGCGATCGTGACGGCGCTGCGAGCGCCCATCGCGCTCTCCCTGCACCACGCCCGCGTGTTGGTGCGCGCATGACGACGTATCCGCTAGGGTACACGGACGGCGAGCAGGCGCGTCTCATACGCCAGGCGCAGCGCCTGGCGCCGATGACCGAGCGATGCTTCCTCGACGCCGGCATCGCCACCGGCTGGCGCGTGCTGGAGCTCGGGTCCGGCCTGGGCGATGTGTCCTTGCTGCTGGCGCGCCTCGTCGGGCCATCCGGCGAGGTGGTCGGCATCGAGCGCGATGCGAGCTCGATCGCCCGCGCGACGGCGCGCCTCGCCGAGGCCGGTGTGCGCAACGTCCGGTTCCGTCACGCGGACGTTCGCGCGATCGCCGAGGCGCCGCGGTTCGATGCGGTCGTCGGCCGGTACATCCTGCAGTGGATGTCCGATCCGCTGTCCGTTCTCAAAAACGTGGTGACGTTGGTCCGCTCCGGCGGCGTCGTGGCGTTCCAGGAGACCGCCTGGACCGCGATGCGCGCGTACGGCCGGCGATTGCCGCTCATCAACCAAGTCCTCGACACGATCTACGAGACCCTGAGCGCTCAAGGTGTCCACATGGAAATGGGATTCGATCTGTACCGAACCTTCAAGGACGCGGGCCTTCCCGCGCCCACGATGCGCCTCGAGATGATACTCGGCGGCGACGCGGCGATGGCCACCGCGCTCGCCGACCTCGCGCGCAGCGTGGCGCCCACCGCCACCACGCTCGGCGACCTGGACACGTTGGCCGAGCGTATTCTCGGCCAGGTGCAGGGCGCGCAGACGGTCATGGCCTTGAACACACTCGTGAGCGCCTGGGCGGTGCGGTCATGACCACCCGACTCCGTTGGCTCTCCGTGTGTGTGCTCATCGGCTGCGGCCACCACGACGCATCGAGCCCTCCACCGATCCAGCAATATGCCGTGTCCGTGACCGGCACGGGAGCCGGCGATGGCACGGTCACGAGCACGCCGGCCGGCATCACATGCACGATCACCGGCGGCGCCGCCGCCGCGAGCGGCTGCGGGGCCCGGTTCGATAGCGGCGCCGCGGTCAGCCTCGCCGCCTCCGCGGCATCGGGATCCTCCTTCACCGCGTGGAGCGGCGCCTGCAGCGGCCCGAGCGCGTGCGCGATCACCGTAGCAAGCGACGTGACCGTGCGCGCGGCGTTCGACCACTTGCCGGCGATCGGTCTCTCGGCGACGACGATCGCGTTTACCGCATCGGGATCGCAGACCGTGAACGTCACGAACGGCGGTGGCGGAACGCTGAGCGGCCTCGCGGTCGGCGCCATCGCGCACACGGGCACCGGAGGATGGCTGACCGCAGACCTCGCGGCTTCGACGGCGCCGACGACGCTGACCTTGCACGCCACCACCGGCTCACTCAGCGCCGGTAGCTACTCCGCCACGGTGCCCGTAACCGCGACGGGCGCCACGAATAGTCCGCGGACGATCACCGTGACGCTCACGGTGAGTCCGCCGCCCACCGCGAAAGTGACGGTGGCTGGCGCAGGCACCGGGAGCGGCACCGTCGCGAGCCAGGGTGGCCTGAGTCCCGCCATCGCCTGCACGATCACCGGCGGCACGGCCGGCGCCGGCGGTTGCTCGGCGAAATATCCCGCGGGGACGCACGTGACGTTGACCGCGACCGCGGCGGTCGCCGACGTCTTTGGCGGCTGGAGCGGCGCCTGCTCCGGCACGAGCACCTGCTCGATCACGACGACGTCGAGCGACCAACAAGTCTCGGCGACCTTCACGCCGACGTCGTTCGGCACCCATCCGATCCTGTTCGAGACCACGCGCCGCGACGGCAGCGAGATCTGGAAGGTGAACCCGGATGGCACGGGGCTCACCGAGCTCACGACCAATCACAGTAACGAGCTGCCGGCGTGGTCCGCGGACGCGACCAAGATCGCCTACACGCATTTCAGCACCGTCGCCGATGTCATCGTCATGAACGCCGATGGCAGCAACCCGACGAACATCACGAACGGCGGCGCGGACGGCTCATATCCGCGGTGGTCGCCGGACGGCACGCACATCGCGAGCGGCGCCAGCCAGATCTACGTGATGAAGGCCGACGGCAGCGCGATCACCAACATTACGAACGATGGCACGGTCGAGGACGGGTTTCCGATGTGGTGCTCGAACACGAGGATCGTGTTTTCGTCGACGCCGCTCACGACGTCGGATTTCCATGTCTACATCATGAACGCGGACGGCACCGGCCGCACGCAGTTGGCGCCCGGGGCGCGACCGGAGTGCTCGCCGGACGGCACGCGGATCCTGTACTACGGCG
>Ga0070741_10018190_pt1 | contig 11427 bp, 11 predicted proteins | sample Coa_R1_4_FD_66440 | JGI IMG/M metagenome (GOLD analysis project Ga0070741, IMG submission 66440) | Surface soil microbial communities from Centralia Pennsylvania, which are recovering from an underground coalmine fire - Coalmine... | ecosystem: Environmental > Terrestrial > Soil > Unclassified ...
GAGCTGACCTACGACATCCGCGCCATGCTGCCGCTCATGGTGGCGGCGGTCGTGTCGCACGCTTTCACCGTCCTGGTCTTGCGGCGTTCGATCCTGACGGAAAAGGTCGCCCGCCGCGGCTACCACGTCCCTTGCGAATATGGCGTGGACCCGCTCGATCGCCTGACCCTCGGCGACGTCATGACCACGAATGTGGTCTGCGTTCCCGCCAACTTACCCATTCGCGAACTGGCCACCGAGTACTTCCTCGCCGGACGCAGCAAGCACCAGGGCTACCCCGTCGTTGATGCCCAGGGGCAGCTGCAGGGCGTGGTCACCAAGACCAATCTCCTGGATGAATGGTTGGCGACCCTGAGCAAGGAAAGCAAGACAGATGGCTTCGACCTTGGGCCCGTGATCACCTACGATCTCATCACCCGGGCGCCCGTGACGGCCTTTGCCTGGGAATCGTGTCGCGAGGCGGCAGAGCGCATGGCCCAGGCAGGGGTGGGCCGGTTGCCCGTGGTGTCGCCCGACGACCCCAATCGCGTCGTCGGCATCGTCACGCGCAGCGACCTGCTCAAGCCCCGCGCACGCCAGGCGGAAGAAGAAGTCCAGCGCGAGCGTCTTCTTTTTTCATCGTAGAGGCACCTCGGGCGCACCACCAGTCCGCAACGCAAGGCGCAGGTGTTCTCCCCGCGCGGAGCAAGCTCTGCGGCTAAACGGATGACCGGTCGACGAGCTGCGCCAGCGTATCGATGCGGTTGTCGCCCAGGTCGACGTGTCTTCTTTTGGGATCAAGGAGTAGGGCTTGCAGGCCCGCGGCGCGGGCGCCGTCGTAGTCGTTGCTGCGGTCATCACCAAGGTGCAGGATGGTTGCGGCGGGCAGGTCGACGGCCCGGCACAGGGCGGCGTAAAACTCCGGCGCCGGCTTGCGCCAGCCGACTTCGGCGCTGATCACCAGATGTTGGATTCGCTGCAGAGACGCCAGGCCGGCGACGACCGAACGGAGGCGCTCGTCATAGTTGGACGCCAGTCCCAGGTGATAGCCCGCGTCGTTCAACTTCTGTAACAGGAACGCCGCAGCCGGATCGCACCGCCAGGCGTGGGGCTGGGCGAAGTGCTCGTACAGGGCGCGAAAACAAGCTTCCGCATCGGTGACGTCGTCGAGCACCCTGGCCACAATCGTACGCCAGCGGCGGCGTTCGCGTTCCGCGCTGGTGCGCAGATTGCCGGCCCGGTCGAGTTCTTCCTCGTGGGCAAAGGCCGCGGCGAAGCGCTGCACGACCTGCGCCTCACCGAGGCGACTGCCGAAGCGTTGGCCGATGCGGGCATACGCCAGCGCCGCGGGCGGGTCGGGATGGATCAACGTCCCCACCGCATCAAAAAAGATTGCGCGCATTGCGGCAAGAGCGATCATGGTTTACCCGCTCGCCTGCGACGAGCGCGGAATGGTCGAGCGCGGGATGGTCGCCGGCTGGTAGATCATTGGCGCCACGGGACGGCGCCACGGGATCAGCGCAGGCACGTGGCGGCGATAGTCCTCATACACCTGGCCAAAGCGGCGCGCCAGGTCCGCTTCTTCCCAGCGCAATGCCATCAAGATATAGATGGACAACCCGGCGTTGAGGGCGAAGAGCGTCATGGTCATCGCCGGCTGCCCCCAGAGGAACACGAGCAGCGAGGCCATCAGCGGATGGCGGAGGAAGCGATAGGGGCCGGCAATATACAGGATGTCCGGCGTCGCTTCGTTCCGCCAAACCTGTTGCAGGCCAAGAAAATCGAGGTGACCCACGCCATTGCAGCAGCGAAGCATGCCGACAGCGCCGGCCAGGCTCAGGCCGACGAGCCAGGCGGGACCTTGCCAGATGGGCTCGCCGGGAAGCGTCTGCCAGGTGAAGGTGATGCCCACGAGCAGGAGCGAAGCGAGCATGACATAAAAGGACCGTTCCAGCAGGGGAGGCCAGATGCGTGTCCACGACTTCTTGAACGCTTCCCTTGCCATGCCGCTGTGTTGCAGGCCGAAGAGAACAAGCCAGGCGAGGTTGACGATCCAGGGCCAGGGTTCGTCAACCCACGACCGCGCCGGCAGCAGGCCCAGCGCGAGCAGCCAGATCCAGACCGCGAAGGCGGCCGCACTGGCCAGGGCGAGAGCATAGGCGGCCAGGGCGAAGGTGCGTGCAAAGCGGCTCGCCAATTTCGCCATGGTTGTTTTCCTTTGCCCCGCGGCTGATTATGATGATAGTCGTGGGTGACCCCGAAGGCTCGCAAAACGCGCCTTCAGGCTTGAGAGCATTTTACCACTTCAGGGGCAGCGGCGATGATCACCACCAAGGGCGAGAAATTTGCGGGCCTGACCGTGGCCCTCGTCACTCCTTTCCGCAGCGGCAGCGTCGATTACGACGCCCTCGGCAAGCTCGTCGACTGGCACGTCGAGCAGGGCACCGACTGCCTGGCGCCCGTCGGCACCACCGGCGAATCGCCCACGCTCGATCACGACGAGCACGAACGCGTCATCGCGGCCGTGGTTGAGCACGCCCGCGGCCGCCTCAAGGTGATGGCGGGCACCGGCTCCAACAGCACCAAGGAAGCCCTCCGTCTGACGAAGTTCGCCAAGAAGGCCGGGGCCGACGGCGCTCTCATGGTCGGCCCGTATTACAACAAGCCGACGCAGGAGGGTTATTACCGCCATTTCGCGGCGGTGGCCGAGGCCGTCGATCTGCCCATCATCCTCTACAACATCCCGGGCCGCACCGGCTCGAACATTCTGCCCGAGACCATCGCGCGCCTGGCCGAGTTGCCGCCCATCGTCGCCGTCAAGGAGGCGACCGGGCAGATGGATCAGGCGTCGCAGATCCTTGCCCTGTGCAACCTCACCATCCTCTCGGGCGATGACAGCCTGACCTTGCCGCTCATGAGCATCGGCGGCCGCGGCGTCGTCTCCGTGGTCGGCAACATCGTGCCGCGCGACATGAAGGCGCTGATCAACGCCTTCAACGGCGGCCGCATCAAGGAAGCCCAGGACTGGCACAAAAAGCTCTTCCCCCTGTGCCGCGACATGCTCGGTGCCGCCACCAACCCGATTCCCATCAAGACCGCCATGAAGTTCCTGGGCCGCGATACCGGCGAGCTGCGCCTGCCCCTGTGTCCCATGGACCAGGCCGGCGAGACGAAACTGCGGCAGACGCTCAGCAACTACGGACTGCTACGCTGACATGGATGACCCCCCGAGGAAACCGCATGCCCGCGACCGACTTGACCCGCATCAGCATCTCCCTGGAGAATGCGTTGCTAGAAGCCTTCGACGAGCACATCGCCGGCAAGGGATACGCCACGCGCAGCGAGGCCATTCGCGATCTGATCCGCGACCGCTTGATCCAGGAGCAGGGCAAGCACGGCAAGGGCGAGCAGGTGGCCGTGCTCACCATGGTTTATGACCACCATGCCCGCGAACTGGCGTCCAAGCTCATCGACAAGCAGCATCACCATCACGACCTGGTCGTTTCCAGCCTGCACGTGCACCTGGGCGAGCGCCACTGCCTGGAGGTCTCGGTGTTGCGCGGCCCCGGCCACGAAGTCTCTCACCTCGGCGACGAACTCCTCGCCACCAAGGGCGTCCTGCACGGCGACATCACCTTTACCAGCGGCGAAGCGGCCTTGAACGAGTGGCGCTGAGAAGCGGATGCAGGAGCGAAAGGCGCCAACCCTCCGTTGCCCTGGAACGCAGCCACGCGCCCGCGTCGCCTACGCTCGCAGCGTCTCGTTCTTGCCCATTACCTGAACGATGTCGAACGGGGTGACCATGCCGACGGGCTTGCGCGGGGCGGCATCGTCGACAACCACCAGGCGCTTGATCGGTTCACGCAGGAACAGTAGCAAGGCGGCGGTCAGGGTGTCCGAGGCGCGGACGGTCAGCACGGGCTTGCGCATGATGTCGGCCAGCGGCGTTTCCGGCGGTTGCAGCCGTTGCAGGGCGCGGTAGAAGTCGGTGCGCGTGCACAGGCCGACCATCAGGCCCTCGGCATCGACCACGGGGTAGGCGCCTTTGTGCAGCTCGCGGCCGCGGCGCAGGGCTTCCGCGAAATTCAGGTCCACGGGCAGCGTGGTGACGGGCTGGCTCATGACCTGGCGGACGGTGAGCTGGCCGAGCAGGGGATGATCGCGCGCGGTTTCGAGCAGCGTGTTGGCCGACTGCCGCCCCTGCACGCCGCGTTCGAGGGCGGCGCGGAGGAACTCCAGGCGGCCGGTGAGCTGGTGGAAGGAGTTCTTGTCAACGACGAGCACATCGAGCGGTTCCTCGGCCCGGACGGAGGCCGAGCGCGGGCAGGAGCGGAGCAGGGCACCCTCGCCGAAATGGTCGCCGGCTTGCAGGTAGGCCACGGCGGCCGCGCCGTCCTCGAGATAGACGCCGGCGCGGCCGCGCTCGACCATGTAAAACTTGTCGCCCGGCTGGCCCCTGTGAAACACGAACTGCCCGGCCTCAAAATGTGCCCGGCCCAGGCGCTCGGTCTGCATGAGCTGAAGCTGGACAATATCGCGCGGAAACACGAGCTGCCAGGCCCAGTCGAAGGCGATCTGAATCTTGCGCGCCAAGGTCGGCATCTTGAACAGGTAAATGCCACGCCAGAGAAACCACGCCGGAAAGCCCGAGATCTTGAGGCCGAACACCTGGCCGACTGCCTTGTGTCCGCCAATCGACGCCAGCATCCCGACCGGCTTGTAGGAGAAGGGTCTGGTCGGCTCACCCTGGATGGCGCGGCGCAGATTGTCGGCAAGCTGCCGCGCCTGGCGGACGGCGACCTGGGCCGTCGGCGCGCCGAGCTTGTGATCATAGGCATTGGGCACAGCCGCGCAGTCGCCCACGGCCCAGAGGTGCTCGTGGCCTTCGACGCGCATGTCCGGCCGCGTCTGCAGGCGATTGCGCACGAGCGGCAGACCCAGGCCGCGGATCAACGGGTGCACCGTGGTGCCGATGGTACAGATGACCGTGCCGGCCTCGATCGCGCCGCCGTCCTTGAAGGCGATGCCGCTCTCGGTGACGGCCTGGGCAGCACGAGGCAAGCGGACGTCGATGCCCTGGCGCGCCATCTTGCGCTGGGCGAACAGAGAAAGCTTTTCGGGCAGCTCGGGCAGAATGCGCTCTTGGCTGTGGACGAGCGCGACCTTGATGTCGGCGGGACAGATCGTGCGGTAGAAGCGGCAGCTGACGCGGAGCAGATCGGCGATTTCGCCAGCGACCTCGACGCCGCTGAAGCCGCCGCCGACCACCGCCACAGACAGAAGCTGCTGCTTCCGCGCGGGCGAGGTCTCCACCTCGGCCTTCTCCATCTGGCCGATCAGATGGTTGCGGAGCATGAGAGCGTCGCCCATGGTCTTGAGAGGCCAACCGTGCGCCGCCATGCCGGGAATGATATCGAGATTGACGACTGAGCCGCACGCCAACACCAGGTGTTCATAGGGCTGGGACGCGGTTTCGCCTGTTGAGAGCTGGTACTCGACCTTGCGCTGGGCCAGGTCGATGCGCTTGACCGCGGCCGTGCGGCAGGTGACGCGCGGCACCATTTGCCGCACCGGCCAGACGACGTGCATCGGATTGATCGACGAGCCGACCACGTCGCCCAAGAGGGGCGTGAAGATGAAATGGTTCTCCTGGCTGAAAAGAAGGATCTCCCACCCGGCCGGCAGGCGCCGCTGCAGATACTTGGCCGTGTACACGCCGGCAAAGCCGCCGCCGATAATGACGAGTGAGGGCATGATCCAGGCCCGAAACACACTGAAAGCCGCTGCCGCCACGTGACTATCTTATGACCCTTGCTGCTGGACCCAAGAACGGCGGGCCGGCGAAAGGTCGCGCCTCTCGGTCGCCTGTGGACCTGGCCACCTTCGGTCTTCGCGTCTTCGCGGCTTCCCGGTTGTGACGCTGGGCGAAAGCGGGTACACTCAGCGCGGGTCGAATCAAGCGAGCGCATGCTGGAGAAGCTAAACTATGCCCGCACATCCCGACAACGAAGGCCACAAGAGCCCGGGGCAGCCGCCGACGCATAGCCAGGATTTTCACATCGCCAACCTGAGTGCGCGCGTGCCGGACAAGGTGGCGCGCGGCGCCTTCTCGACCGGCGTGCTCGTGCTGCAAGGTGCCACCGAGTTTGTGCTGGATTTCGTGCTGCGCATGAATCAGCCGCACCAGGTGGTGGCGCGCGTGGTGCTGCCCATGACGCTGGTGCCGCAGCTCATCGAGGCGCTGAAGGCAAATCTGGAGAACTATCGGAAAGCCTTCGGCCCGCCGCCGACCTTGCCTGCGGGGCAGGCGCCAGCCAAGCCGCCGAGCATCGAGGACATTTACCAGGACCTGCGTATCGCCGACGATATCATGGTCGGGGCGTATGCCAGCTCGGTGATGGTGGTGCACACCGCGGCCGAATTCTGCCTGGAGTTCATCGCCAATTTCTACCCCAAGCCGGTGATCACCGCGCGGGTCTTTCTCAGCGTGCCGCAGGTCCCCGCCCTCCTGCACACGCTCACGCAGTCCTGGCAGAACTACCAGGCGAAGCTGAAGCAGCAGCAATCTCCACCGCAGACGTGAATGGGAGGCGCACGGATGCCGATGCGCGGCGGCTCCCTGCCAATTCACCGTTTTGTCCCTACGATAATGACGCCTGTCCCAGTGCATTTTTCCGGAGGTGCTTCATGCGCAGCTTGTGTGGCTTGATGATCGTGGCGGTGGCGCTGACCTGGAGTGTCGGCCTGGTCCGGTCGGGCGACAAGTCCGAGCCGCACGCAGTCGTGGCCAAGGCGATCAAGGCCGTCGGCGGCGAGGACAAGCTCAAGAAACACAACGCCCAGACCTGGCGCGAAAAGGGGACTTACTACGGCATGGGCGATGGTATCCCCTACACCGGTAAGTACGCCGTGCAATGGCCCGACCAGTTTCGCATGGAGATCGAAGGCGTCTTCATCATTGTCCTGACCAAGGACAAGGCCTGGGTCAGCGCCAACGGCGAAACCAAGGAGTTGACCCCGGAAGAGTTCGCCAACCAGCGCAAGGCTCACCTCGCCGGCTGGGTCACCACGCTTCTGCCGCTCAAGGATAAGTCCTTCGCTCTGGCCGCGCTGGGCAAGGCCGAAGTCGACAAGAAGCCTGCCGTCGGCGTCAAGGTCACGCGCAAGGACATTCCGGATGTCAGCCTGTACTTCGACCAGGACAGCGGCGTCCTGGTAAAGAGCACCTTCAAGGTCTTTTCCGACGAGCAAAAGAAGGAAGTGAAGCAGGACATCTATTATCAGAACTACCGCGAGGTGGAAGGCGCCAAGGTCCCCGGCCGCATCGTGATCCACCGCGACGGCAAGCGCTTCGTCGAGGCGGACAACAGCGACCTCAAGGCCGCGGGCAAGCTCGACGACAAAATCTTCTCCAAACCGTAGATACCACCCCCGCTTGTGGCTTGGCGTTCGCGAGGAATGCTCGCCTTGCAAAAGGATACGCGCGAAGCCGCAAGCGGCTCAAATGTAAGTTTGCGTCGTCGGCTTGATCACCAGTTCCGGCACCGACACGTGCGGCGGCAGGCACGCGACGAACAGCACCGCCTGGGCCACATCTTCCGGTCTCAGAATTTTGCGGCGCTGATCTTCGGTCACGGGCGTTGGCCGAACTTCGAGGATCGGCGTATCGACTTCGCCCGGGTAGATGTTGCAGACACGGATGCCGGAGTCCTTCTCCTCGGCGGCCAGGCCGATACCCAGGGCGGTCATGCCGAACTTGGAGGCGGCATAAGCGATGCCGCCGAGCGGACTGGCGCGTTTGCCGGCAACGGAGCTGATATTGATGATGAGGCCGTCCTGGCGCTTGAGCATCTCCGGAAAGACGGCGTGGATGGCATAGAAAGCGCCGTCAAGGTTGGTGCGGATCAGCTTTTGCCAGGTTTCGATGGACAGCTCGCGGAAGGTGCGCTCCTTGATGTTCGTGCCGGCGTTGTTGACCAGGATGTCGATGGCGCCGAAGCGCTCGCGCACCTGCGTGACCAGGGCGTCCACCTGCGCGGGTTCGGAGACATCGCACGCCAGGGGCAACAGCCGGTCCGGATTCCCGAGGGAGCGCGCCGCCTGCTGCAGCTTGGCCAGGTTCCGGCCGCTGATGGCGACACGGGCGCCTTCGGCGAGGAAGAGTCTGGCGCAGGCCAGGCCGATGCCGCTGCCGCCGCCCGTGACGAGCACAACTTTGCCGGTGAGTCTTGGCATGGGTGTTCCTTTCGTTGAGCCGCCGCCCCTGGGCGGCGCGAACGCCGCGCTCCCACGAGAGCGGCTAAACTAAAGCGCCGGGGGGAATCGTCAACCCTGTCTTGTTCGGCCATGGCAGTTTTTGCTATCCTGAAGGTGTGGATTTCTCACTCCAATCAGGAAGATCATCATGAACAGCGATCTGCGCCGCCGCAGCGATGAAGTCCTTTCCCGTCTCATCCAGCTCCGGGACAGTCTTTGACATCCCCAGCAAACTGAAAGTCCGCGCGCAACTCAACGAGCAGATGGGGCGGCCCAACTTCTGGGACAATCAGGAAAAAGCGCAACAAACCATCGGGCAGCTCAAACCGCTCAATGCCTTGCTCAATCCGTACGAGGCCCTGGAAAAGCAGGCCGAGGACATCAAGGCCCTGGGTGAGCTGGCCGACGAGGACATCGAGCTCGAAGCCGAACTGGCAAGCGAACTCGATTCGATGACCAAGCGCCTGGCCGATTTCGAACTCCAGGCCATGCTCAGCGATGAGCAGGACGCTTCCAACGCCTTCGTCCGCATTCAGGCCGGCACCGGCGGCACCGAAGCCTGCGACTGGGCCCAGATGCTCCTGCGCATGTTCACCCGCTGGGCCGAACGCCACGGCTACAAGATCGAACTGGTCGACGAGCTGCGCAATGATGAGGCCGGCATCCGCAGCGCCACACTCCACGTCGTCGGCGACTACGCCTACGGCAATTTGCAGAGCGAGACCGGCGTGCATCGGCTCGTGCGCATCAGCCCGTTCGACGCCAACGCCCGCCGCCATACTTCCTTCGCCGCCGTCGACGTCACCCCCGATATCGAGGGCACCATCAATATCGAGATCAAGGACGACGACCTCGAACGCCAGACCTTCCGCAGCGGCGGGCCCGGCGGCCAGCACCAGAACAAGACCGAGTCCGGCGTCCGCTTCATCCACAAGCCGACCGGGATCTTTGCGGAAAGTCGCAACGAGCGCAGCCAGCACAAGAACTCCGCCGTGGCCCTGGCGCTGCTCAAGAGCAAGCTTTACAAGATCGAAGAGCAAAAACGCCGCGCCGAGGTCGAGAAACAGTACGACGAGAAGGGCGAAGTTGCCTGGGGCTACCAGGTGCGCAACTACGTCTTGCAGCCCTACACCATGGTCAAGGACGTCCGCACCGACGTGCAAACCTCGCAGGTGGACAAGGTGCTCGACGGCGAACTCGACGACTTCATCCAGGCCTTCCTGCGGCAAAAAATCGAGAAGAAGAACAAAAAAGCGGTCGGCAACGGGTAAGTTTCCTTTGCCAGATGTCCGGAAATCACGGCGCGTTTTTCGTTCCTGGGTCCGCGCTGAGATCGCCAGGGCGTGAAACACTTCTTACGCATCCGCTGCCTGCTTCTTCGACCGCGATGCCGTTTTTTGAGCCGGCGCATAGGATGCTTGTGAATCATCCGCTTCCAGAGGACTGCCACCATGAAGGTACATGCCGTTGCCGAAGCCGACTTGAAAGCCTTGCGCCAGTTCGACACCCCGACGATTTGTAACGTGGTAGAACTGTTCGACCTGTGCCCGCGCACCGATTTCTACATGGATGCCCGCATCCGCGCGTGCTTTCCGAAGATGCCGCCCATGGTCGGCTACGCCGCGACCGCGACGTTCCGCTCGGCCTTCCCCGCGACGGCGGGAAACGTTTACGCCGGTTTGGACCAGCAGGTCGCTGCCTTTGCCGAGCTGCCCGGGCCGGCCGTCGTCGTGTTCCAGGATCTCGATAGTCCCGTCGCCGCCGCCACCTTCGGCGAGGTGATGTGCACCACCTACAAGGCGTTTGGCGCCGCGGGCCTGGTCACGAGCGGGGCCGCCCGCGACCTCGACCAGGTCGAGGCCATCGGCTTCCCTTGCTTCGCCGACGGCGCCATCTGCGCCCATGGTTACTGCCATATCATCAACCTGAATACTCCGGTGCACGTCGGCGGCATTGTGGTTCACCCCGGCGCGCTCTTGCACGGCGATCGCAACGGCGTCACCACCATCCCCAATCACCTTGCTGGCGCCGTGGTGCAAGCCTGTCCCGAACTGGCGGCCGCAGAGGCCATCGTGCTCGATTATCTCAAGGCGGGCAAGGTGGACCCCAAGGGGTACGGCGCCGCGCGCAAAGCCTGCAAGGAAAAGATTGACGCCCTTGCACGCACGCTGAAGACCAAGATCATCCCGACAACCTGAGTTACATTGACAAGGATCCTTCAAGTCCCGAGGCGAATACCGTGAGCCCCGGGGGTCTGCCAGGAGTTTGCCATGCTTCGCTCCCTTGTTCTCTTTGCAACCGCGCTTTTATCAGGCCTCGTATCGCCGGCCCATGCCCAGGAAAAACCCGTCCGCATTCTCCTCGTCCTGGGCAGTCCCAAGTTCCACGACATTCGCACCTTCGCTCCCACGATTGAGAAGGTGCTCGACAAGGTCGGTGGCTTCAAGGTTACGCGCCTCGAACCTCCCGCCGATAAGCCGCCCAACGACGACGCCCACATGACCAGGCTCGCCGACATCAAACGCGCCGACTACGACGTCGCGGTCTTCTATACCACCGGCTACAAGCTGACCGAGACGCAGGAACGCGCCCTGGAGAAATTCGTCGAAGACGGCGGCGGACTGGTCGCCATCCACGGCGCCTCCGCCAGCTTCGGCAATTCCCAGGCCTGGATGAGGCTTATCGGCGGCAAGTTCGCCGGCCATGTGCCCGGCACGCACAAGCTCAACATTGTCCTCAATGAAATCAAGCACCCCGTGACTGCCGGCGTGCCTCCCTTCGCCGTCGTCGATGAAGAATACAATCACACCTTCGCCAAGGTCGAGCGCCAGGTGCTGGCGCAGTTCAAAGAGCGCCCCAAGGGTTCCAAGGGCACGAACATGGATGTTGTCTGGGTCCGCGAGATCGGCAAGGGCCGCGTCGTTTACAATGCTCTGGGCCACGGCAAGGAAGCCTGGGAAAATCCGGCCTGGCAGCAACTCACCGTCCAGGCCATCCTCTGGAGCGCAGGCCAGCCCAGGCAAGTCGTGATTGCAAAATGAGACCACTGGCACGTGCGGCCCCCCCCCCGCCGGTGGCAGAAAGCTGAAGCCTTGCGCATGCACGTTAGAAACTTATCCCACGGTTGGGCCCCCAGGCTTCCAAGAAAAGGGTACCGTCATGGCCGATCAGGTTTCACCGGAGAACTCGAAA
>Ga0070741_10018191_pt1 | contig 11426 bp, 8 predicted proteins | sample Coa_R1_4_FD_66440 | JGI IMG/M metagenome (GOLD analysis project Ga0070741, IMG submission 66440) | Surface soil microbial communities from Centralia Pennsylvania, which are recovering from an underground coalmine fire - Coalmine... | ecosystem: Environmental > Terrestrial > Soil > Unclassified ...
CTCAAAGACCAAATTTACTCGGCGATGTATTACCCGAAGATAACAAGGCTTTCGGAAAACAACCGCCGTACGTTTTTTCAATTCGTCCATGAAAAAATCCTGCAACTTGCCGTAACATTCAAGCATACGATAGCTTTGCAGTTTTCTGGACCGCAAAAGGCTTTGTTGGAAGGGGTATTGCTCGGGAGCAGCGATCATCTGCCCGAAGATCTCCGCAACAAACTTTCTGCTACGGGGTTGCGATACCTAACGGCAATCTCGGGGTTTCATATTATTGTGTTGAGCGAAATGATGTTAGCGCTCTTTTTGGCGCTGGGTTTTTGGCGGAGATCGGCCCTGGCTGGTTCAATGGTACTCGTATGGCTCTACGTTGCCATGACTGGATTTTCTGCGTCGGGAATTCGAGCGGCAATCATGGGAAGTTTGCTGATGGCGAGCCAGTTGGTCGGCAGGCAGCATCACGGGCACCGGGTCTTGCTACTGGCTGCCGCGGCAATGCTGCTGGAAAATCCGCTATTGCTCAGGTATGACCTCGGGTTTCAACTCTCTTTTTTGGCCTCGTTTGGCATTATTTCGGTAAAACCAATTATTGCTTACTATTTGAATCGGTTGACCAAAGGGACTCTTGGCTACCTGGTGGACATGATCTCGGTTACACTGACCGCTCAGCTGCTCACGTTGCCCATCACCATGTACACGTTTGGCTTGGTTTCTTTTGTAGCTCCCATTACTAATGTATTAATCATGCCCATCTTTTATTGGATGATGCTGTTTGGATTGCTTTCGGTACTGTTTGGGTCGATTTGGTTTTGGCTGGGATTTTTCTTTTCAGTTCCGTGTTCATTGCTACTCAGTTACTTTTTGAAAATTATGGATGTGTTTTACCAACCGTGGTCGTGGGTGCCAGCGCCAAAAATTTCACCGATTTGGCTGGCAGGATACTATGTGGGTCTTGTGGTAGCAGTTTTCTTTCTCAGAAAGAAAACTGCGTCAGAACTCTACTTATGAAAAAAGACGCAGCAGCGAAAAGGCTGTGCGTCTAGGTAGAAAGCTTATACGGCTTCTTCCAGAAGATGTGGAACTTGGGTCGTGTCGACCAGCTCGAAGGTGATGCGGTGAATGTCGGTAAACTTGGCGTAGGGAAGCACGATCTTCTTTTCAGGGAAGTAGTGCTTAAGGCATCCGCCGATCAAAGGAAGAGCTTCTTTCCCGGGGATCCGACAGTCCTGTGGAATGGCATTCGAGTAACGACAATCTTCGTGGATGACTGCCGCGATCGTTTCGATCGTGGGGAAGTGCTTGAAGTTAAAACGCAGCTTCTTGATGAGCCATTTCGACCGGCTTGGTGTATCCCTTGGATGCGCTAGGCACACCGGTCCACCGGGAAATGACATAATGATGTCACGTTGGCGGTTGAAGTCATTTTCCTCGAGGAACAAGCTTATGGCCGTTGCGAACCGTGGATCCATACAATGGATGATGATTGCCGTGGGTTTCGGGTTCACGACGGCCGGATACGTTTTCATAATCGGCATATTTTCCTCTCTACGTCTTGTAAAGGACTCGTTTCAGATTACACCATGCAACCTGAGAACAAAGATACTATACCACATATTTAAATAATTGCCAGATCCTTTTGCATATTTTAAAATTCAAAAAAACTAAGGTATAATTTGCTAATATGCAAGAAGTAAAACCTACTCATTCTGAAAAAAAGGCCTGGGTGGTGGCCGTTGACATGGGTTATGGGCATCAGCGAACGGCATACCCTTTGCGCGATATTGCTTTTCAGGGGGAAATCTTGAATGCCAATCACTATTACGGCATCCCCAAAAAAGACGAACGCTTTTGGCGCAGTACCCGGTCGTTCTACGAATTCATTTCGCGGTTCCGACGGATTCCCATCATCGGCCTGGCGATTTTTTTATTCTTTGACAGTTTTCAGAAGATCTTGGGCTACTATCCAAAGCGCGATCTTTCTAGGTCTCAATTCAGCCAGAAAATTATTTTTCATCTTATCAAGCGCGGCTGGGGGAGTGATTTGATCGCTCGGTTAAAAACAAAGCGCCTGCCCCTCATTACTACTTTTTTTTCGCCGGCATTTATGGCCGAGCAGCATGAGTATCCTAATACGGTGTATTGCATCCTCTGTGACGCCGATATTTCACGCGCATGGGTGCCGCTCAAAGCGGCAGAAAGCTCTATTGTCTACCTTGCGCCCAATACGTGGGTTCGTGATCGCCTTAAGCTCTACGGAGTGAAACCGGAACATATTAGGCTGACCGGCTATCCGCTTCCCAAAGAAAATATTGGCAAACATTTGGAGATTGTAAAAAAAGATATGGGATACCGGTTGCTTAACTTGGACCCGAGCGGCCGGTACCGCAAGCTCTACGCGCCGCTCATTACGCAGTATGTCGGCAAATTGCCAGCGGTGCCAAACCACCCCTTAACCATTATGTTTTCCATTGGGGGAGCCGGCGCCCAGAAAGAAATCGCGTTGCAACTCATGAATAACTTGAGTGAAAAAATCCGGGCAAAAGAGTTGCGGATGATCATTTCAGTAGGAACGCGTGAAAGTTTGCGCGGCTATTTTGCTGAGCACGCCAAAAACTTGGAGCTTGATGGCTGGGCACATATTTTGTCTGGAAAAACAACCGGAGAATATTTTGAAGAGTTTAACCGAGCTTTGCGCACGACCGATATTCTTATGACCAAGCCTTCAGAGCTCTCGTTTTATGCCGGGCTTGGTATCCCTATTATCATTGAGCCGTCCATCGGTTCTCAGGAAGATTTTAATCGCCGGTGGCTCGAGCATGTGGGAGCAGGTATCGCTCAGGAAAATCCAAAGTATATTGCTGACTGGTTGTTTGACATGATTGAGGCTGGGGATTTGGCCGAAGTGGTTATGCAGGGATTTGTAGAAATTGATAAAATGGGAACGTATAACATTGAAAAGTTGGTTACCGGTCGAGCATGAAAAAGATTATCGTATCACTTATCGGGCTGGTGTTACTATTGGCAGCGATTTTTTTTGCCTTGTTTTTTGTTATCCAAGCTCCCGTAGCTCAGCACATTACCTGGGGAGTAAACTTTTCTGAAAATCAGGCAAAGTCTTTGCAGCTCGACTGGAAGGCGACCTATCTTGCTCTGCTGGAAGATTTGCAAGTTAAGCATATCAAGCTTCTGGTACAGTGGGACGCAATCGAGCCAACCAAGGATAATTTTTCTTTTGACGACACCGATTGGGAAGTTTCAGAAGCACAAGCACACCAGGCAAGTCTTATCTATGTGGTTGGCATGAAAACCGGCCGCTGGCCCGAGTGCCATGTGCCAGGGTGGGCTAATGGAATGTCAAAGCAAGACCAGCAGGCAGCTGTTTTACAGTACGTTACCGCCACGGTGGAGCGCTATAAATCTAATAGCGCTATTGTGGCTTGGCAAGCCGAAAACGAGCCATTGTTTGTCTTTGGCGAGTGTCCATGGTACGACAGCGATTTTTTAAAAACAGAAGTGCAAACTATTCATGCGCTCGATCCAACTCGCCAAGTCATTGTTTCGGACTCGGGCGAACAATCACTGTGGCTGAAGGCTGCAACCATTGGAGACAGTGTGGGAGTTACCATGTACCGGAGAGCCTGGTTTGGTTGGGGAGATTATGGATTTTACTTTGATTTTCCGTTGCCTCCTTTGGTATACTGGCTTAAGGCTCAACTCGTTGATGTTTTGTTCGGTAAAAAAGTTATCGGTGTTGAATTGCAGGCCGAACCTTGGACCCATTTATTTATCGGACAAGCTTCTCTGCAGGAGCAGGAAAAAACGATGAACCCTCAACAGTTCCAAAAAAATATTTTGTATGCCAAGCAAACAGGCCTTGACGAATTTTACCTCTGGGGCTCAGAATGGTGGTATTGGATGAAGGAAGTTCAGCACAAACCCGAAATCTGGAACGAGGCAAGAAGTCTTTTTACCAATGCGAATTAACTCAATACCACCATTCTGCAAAAAGGGGGTCGGGGAAATTGGGTATTTCCCCGTGGAGGAAAACAGTTCCGCGAAGCGGAACGTTAGAAACCGTGGGTTTCTAAGGAGTGAGCCGGTAGTCCAAAGGGCGCGCTGAGCGTTAGCGAAGCGAAGAGGCGAACGACTGAATGGTGGTATTGGATGAAGGAAGTTCAGCACAAACCCGAAATCTGGAATGAAGCAAAAACTTTGTTTGAAAATGCAACATAGTCTTGCTGAATGCACGTTTTGGCAGTATATAAAGGTATATGCTCAGTATTATCATTCCAACGCTCAACGAAGAAAAATATTTACCGCTGTTGCTCGAATCCATCAAAAAGCAGGCATTCACAGATTATGAGATTATTGTAGCCGACGCTGGCTCGAGCGATGAAACCTTACAGATCGCAAAACAGTATGATTGTATAGTTATATCGGGGGGATTGCCCGCTAAAGGAAGGAATAACGGAGCTAAGGTTGCCAAGGGTGATCTGCTGTTTTTCATTGATGCCGATACAGTATTGCCCGATAGATTTTTTGAAAAATCTTTGCAGGAGTTTAAGGCGCGAGCTCTTGGGCTCGGAAGTTTTTGTTTGGTTCCGTTGCCTCACAACTGGTTTTCTCGAGCTTTTTTAACTATCTTTTACAATCAGCCCATTGTTTTGCTAGAGAGCGCCCTCCCGCATGCGGCTGTTGGCATTATTACGACCAAAGAAATTTTTGAAAAACTGGGAGGCTTTGATCTGGATGTTAAACTTGCCGAAGACCATTATTTAGCCAGGCGGGCCAAGGAAGTCTTTGGAGTCAAGTGCGGCATTATCCGCTCAACGGAAATTTTTATTTCCGATCGGCGGTTTAGAACCGATGGCTGGTTTACCGTTGGCATAAAATACCTGCTGTGCGAATTACATCTGATTTTTTTGGGACCGGTAACTTCTGATATTTTTAACTATAAATTCAATCATTATAACGATGCCAAAAAAACGGCATCAAAAAAATAACTATGTACGACTTACCAGAGTTCAACAGAGAAAATTTCAAAAAAAACACTTCAAGCTTTTTTGGTAACCGGGGATTGCAAGCCATGCTGCTGGTACTCATTATTATTATTGCGGTTGGGTTTGCCCTGGGAAAATTTACCGTAAAGGGCTTGAAAACCCAATCAAGCTACCTGTTTAACAACGTCGGTAAAACTAACATTGCCCCGCTGCAAACGACCAATACGCAGCAGCCTCAGCCCTATGTTTCGCAAAATTCATACGAACAGTCCATTATCGACTCGGTCAAAAAAGCTTCGCCGTCGGTGGTGAGCATTATCATTTCAAAAAATTTGCCCGTCTATGAGCAACAGTTTGTAAATCCATTTGGAGATTTGGGTTCTCCGTTTGACTTTCAGATTCCTCAATATGTTCAGAAGGGGACTCAGCTGCAGGAAGTGGGAGCAGGATCGGGATTCATTGTCTCGCAAGATGGATTGGTGCTTACCAACAAGCACGTCGTTTCCGATGCTCAGGCAGATTATACCGTGCTGACCAATGACGGACAAAAATACTCCGCAAGCGTCGTTGCCCTCGACCCGGTACAGGATTTGGCCGTTATTAAGATAAAAAGCGACAATAAGTTTCCGGCCATTACCATTGGCGATTCTTCCAGTATTCAGATTGGCCAGGGAGCTATTGCCATTGGAAATGCTCTCGGTGAGTTCCGAAATACCGTATCGGTGGGAGTAGTTTCTGGCTTGGGAAGAAGTATCAGTGCTTCTGATTCGGGAGGAGGATCTTCAGAAAATCTTGATAACATCATTCAGACCGATGCCGCCATTAATCCGGGAAACTCGGGAGGCCCATTGCTCAACTTGCGAGGCGAGGTAATCGGCATTAATACCGCCACTGCCCAAGGTGCTCAAACCATTGGTTTTGCCATTCCCATCAACGTTGCCAAAAAAGACATTAGCCAAGTTATTGCAACCAACAAAATCGTTTATCCGTTTTTGGGCGTTCGGTATGTGTTGGTTGATGACCAAGTGCAGCAAGACCATAAGCTTTCGGTAAACTACGGAGCACTCGTGCTAGTAGGAAGTAATGGCGAGTCGGCGGTAACCGCAGGATCTCCCGCACAAAAAGCCGGCATTAAGGCAAACGACCTTATTTTAGAACTCAACGGAGAAAAAATTACTACTGCAAACTCCCTGTCGACGATTATTGCAAAATATAGTCCCGGTGATCAGGTTACGCTTAAAGTGCTGCGCGCCGGAAAAGAAATGGATGTGCCGGTAACTCTTGGACAACGCTAACAAAACAGAGCCAAAATATTGACAGCAAATCAGAAAGATGATAATCTTCTCATAGAGAACAGTTTCTGTTCTAGAGCGGTCCGCTTTCCCTGTGTCCCTTCCGTGTTCCATTTCATCTTCTGCCTGCCTGCCTGCTGTGTGTGCGGTCCGCTGTGCCCAGGTCGTTTACTCGGCTTGGGCATTTTTAATTTGCGCCGCAGTAACTTTTTTGCTGGAGGTAAAACAAAAAAACCGCACCTTGATTTTTATGAAAATTTAGCGTACAATCAAGGCTAAGTTAATAAAAATTTTCAAATCTTTGTCATCGGTGACGCTCTCGGATGATCACATGTGGTTATTTGATTGTGCATCTGGAGAGAACCATCGTTAATCAAAAAATTAACGATTGAGCTAATAATTAATCTATTACATCAAATAAACTATGAACGGTGGAGGTGCTAATTTTACTAATAAGGCTCAGGACGCCATTCTTTCAGCTCAGATGCTTGCCCAAGAAAAGGGCCAGCAACAAATCGACGCCTTGCATTTGCTCTATGCGCTGATTTCCCAAGAGGGATCGGTGGTGGTAACCATCATGCAGAAAATGGGCGTTGATATTGATAATCTAAAAAAGAAAATTGATTCGGAAATCAAGAAAATTTCTACCATTTTGACGCCAACGGCATTTGGCCAGTTTTACCTGACCCAAGACATGGCCAAAGTGTTAGATCGCGCCCGACAGGAAGCAATTAAAATGCAAGATGAGTTTATTTCAGTAGAACACTTGTTTTTGGCTTTGCTTGACCAAAAATCTATGGCCAAAGACGTGCTGGAAAAAACTCCCTTACATCACGGCGGTCTAGATGCCAAGCTTGATTATCTGAGCGTTTCAAAAATGCTTTCGCAGATCCGCGGAGGACAGCGCATTACTGATCCCGAACCAGAATCCAAGTATCAAGTCATTGAAAAATACACCCGCAACTTAACTGATTTAGCGGCTGCCGGAAAAATTGATCCAATTATTGGCCGAGATAATGAAATTCGCCGGCTGATGCAAATCATTTCACGCAGAACCAAGAATAACCCGGTGCTTATCGGAGAAGCGGGAGTGGGAAAAACTGCCATTGTTGAAGGATTTGCCCAGCGCGTGGCCCGGGGCAACGTACCTGAATTCTTAAAAAACAAAGAAGTTATTTCTTTTGACCTGGGAGCCATTATTGCCGGAACCAAGTACCGCGGTGAATTTGAAACCAGAATCAAGGCGCTGCTCAAAGAAATCAGCCGTTCAGCCGACAAATATGTGTTGTTTATCGACGAGCTGCATACGTTGGTGGGCGCGGGAGCCGCTGAGGGGGCCATTGATGCCTCAAACTTGTTAAAGCCCGCCTTAGCTCGCGGTGAGCTGCGGGCCATCGGAGCGACAACCTTGAAAGAGTATCAAAAGTATATTGAAAAAGATCCCGCTCTCGAAAGACGGTTCCAGCCCATTTATGTCCAAGAGCCAACGGTAGACGATGCCATTGCTATTTTGCGCGGAATCAAAGAAAAGTACGAAGTTCATCACGGCGTACGCATTAAAGACTCGGCCATTAAAGCTGCTGTTGAGTTGAGCTCCCGATATATTTCTGACCGATTTTTGCCCGATAAAGCCGTTGACCTTATGGACGAAGCAGCTTCGGCGCTGAGGCTTGAAATTGAATCAGAACCCCAGGAATTAGAAAAGCACGACGAAGAAATTACCAAGTTAGAAATTGAAAAGCAGGCTTTAAAAAAAGAAAAAGATTCAGAGCGTCGGCTGAAAGCCATTGCCAAAGAGTTGGCCGAAATTAAAGAAAAAACCAAGGATTTGCGGGCCAAATGGTCAGCTGAAAAAGAGCTCATTAATAAAATCAAGATTATCCGAGAGAAAATTGATAGTCTGTACTATCAAACTGAGATTGCCCAGCGCGAAGCAGACTTGGAAAAAGTAGCCGAAATTAAATACGGAAAAATTCCAACCTTGCTTAAGGAGCAAAAAGCCATTGAGCAACGGCTGGTAAAACTTCAAAAAACCCACCACTTTTTAAAGGAAGAGGTAACCGAAGAGGATGTGGCAAAAGTGGTATCGCGATGGACTGGCATTCCGGTCACCCGGCTTATTACCGAAGAAGCCAAAAAACTGGAAACGATGGAGGGAATTCTTAAGCGCCGAGTTATCGGCCAGGAAGAAGCAATTTCGGCGATTTCGCGAGCGATCCGCAGATCGCGAGCAGGAATTTCGGAAGAAAACAAACCCCTGGGATCATTCTTGTTTTTGGGCCCCACCGGAGTGGGAAAAACCGAAACCGCCCGCGCCTTAGCAGAGTTTTTGTTTGACGACGAAAAAGCCTTGGTCCGCCTTGATATGTCTGAATACATGGAGCGTCATACCGTCTCTAAAATTATCGGTTCGCCGCCAGGATACGTCGGCTACGAAGAAGCCGGCCAGCTGACAGAAAAAGTGCGCCGAAGACCGTACTCGGTCATTTTACTTGATGAAATCGAAAAGGCACATCCTGAAGTCTTTAATATTTTGCTGCAGATCTTTGAAGACGGCAGACTGACTGATTCGAAAGGCAGAACGGTGTCCTTTAAAAACACCATCATCATCATGACTTCTAATGTAGGATCAGACTTCATCAATAAAATGTCGTCGATTGGTTTTAATACCAAAGAAGATGTTGCCGAGCGCGAATCAATGAAAGACAGAATTATGGATTCGCTTAAAGATCAGTTTAGGCCAGAATTCTTAAACCGAATCGACGAAATTGTTATCTTTAACTACTTACAGAAAGAAGAAATTAAGCAGATTGTGGATTTAGAAATGGCAAAGGTAGAAAAGCGTTTGAAAGCCAAAGACATCGAAATTAACATTTCTGATAAAGCAAAAGAATTGTTGGCTCGCGAGGGATTTGATCCGAACTTGGGAGCCCGTCCGTTAAAACGAATCATTCAGCGCCTTATTTTAGATCCGCTGTCTATTAAAATTGTTACCAATGAACTGGTCGAAGGAAGTCGCGTACTGATTGAAGAACGGGGAGGCAAAATTGTGTTTGAAAGCCCGCGGCTCATTCAGCGCGCTCCGGTTGAAAAAGTTGGGGTAAAAAGCAGAGCGTAAAAACCAAAAAGCGCCCCGATGTGCATCGGGGCGCTTTTTGGTTGACCCTTTTTTAAGGATCAAAAATAGTTATCCACAGTTTTTTCATGTATAGGTATTGACATGGTTTTTTATTTTGCTATGATGAACTTGGATAAGCAATTTAGATAATCATTTTCGATTATCAACAACGCAAGTCCACCCGTTCTTTCTTCATTTTTTCTCGAGTCGGCCTTTCATCATTTTTGATGTCAGGCTTCTTTTTTTGTGTAAACGACTTGACAAGAATTCTTAAAAGCGTAATATTGAAAATGTTTAGGATTACCTAACCTATTGGAGGGTCGAAATGACGTCACCACCGGGCTAGGAGCCGGAACAGAGAGGCGAACCCAAATGGGTCGGTAACTACCCAAACTGACCATGATGGTCAAGGCTCAATAGAGCCAGGTTTACCCGACCGATGGGCGCGCTAGGCAAGTGGGATCGACATACGTGTCCTTCCCACTTTTTTTATTTCTTTTTATTCTAAGCCACGGATACCTGCCTGCCGCCAGGTCCGTGGCTTTCTATTTCCCGCACGGTAATGTTGAAAAATAGTAAGTAACTCTCTTTGGTAAACGTCATAGCTATAATGCATTCCTCGTGGAATTTTGTGGTACAATAGTGAAATTGACTCGATGACTATTTTTTGATACGGTGAACGATCGGTTTTGGTTTTACCATAATCCATGGACGAAACATTTGTAAAAATTACCAGTATTGTATACAGTCTTTTAGATTTTTTTCCCGATGCCGATCCTCTCAAAATAAAAGCAAAGGATACGGTTCTTTCGATACTTGAAGGGGTGACCATAGTTTCAGACGCAGATGGCTGGGCATCGATCAAAAAAGAAACTGCATCCCTTAAACTCTTAGATGATATAGCCATGCTGGAGGCCTACTTATCGCTTGGTAAGAACCAGGGGTGGATTGATCGAGTTAATTTTCTGATTATTACCAACGAGTACAAAAAAGTTAAAGAAAAAGTACGTCCATTGGCTATTACAGTTCGCACTCACTTACAAAGCTTGGCAATACCCGAAGGTAAAAAACCAGAACCAAAGAAAGATCGGGTTGCCATGCAGTGGCAGCCAGAAACATCATCACTGGCAGTTGACGATGGATACAATAATCGCCAGAAAAAAATTCTTGAGGTAATTAGCCAGCGGGAAAAAACACAGGTAGCCGACCTTATTAAAGAAATACCGCAAGTAACCAAACGAACCCTTCGAAGAGATTTAGATGATCTTTTGAGAAAAGGGAAGATAACTCGGGCCGGAGAATGGAACCAGGTATTCTATAAAATATGAATAAGGGTTCCTGTATTGATAGGACATGATAGGACAAGATAAATAAGACTAAATGTCCTATCAATCCATTGACTTTGTCCCATATTTAGTATATAATTTATCTTATTTAATGGATAGTTCCAGTGAACAATTTAGCGGAATTTACGATGCGTATATCGAAAAGATATATCGATTTGTGTACCTGAAAGTTAATTCTCAGGAAACCGCAGAGGACATCTCTTCAAAGGTTTTTTTGAAGGGATGGGAAAAATTCCGAGATGGCGGCGGCAATATTGAGCATATTGGTTCTTTTTTATACCAAATCGCTCGAAACATGGTTATTGACCACTACCGAGACAGGAGTAGGACAAAAACGGTATCTCCCGATGCAGTACCACAAATTGCTGATGCAAAGACCGATGTTCACGAAGGAGCCGCTCTTAATGCAGATCTTCAAATGGTAAAGAATGCCATACAGAACATAAAAAAGGAGTATCAGGATGTGTTAATCTTGCATTACCTGGAAGATATGCCTACCGAACAAATTGCCCAGGTTATGCAGAAATCTCCAGGAAGCGTCCGGGTAATGCTGCACCGCGGCTTAAAATCGCTAAAAAACGAAGTGATTAAAGAGTCATAACTGTAACAAACTACCTCTTCTATCGTCTATACTATAATGACCGAGCAAGAGCTAATTTCATCTTTAAAA
>Ga0070741_10018192_pt1 | contig 11425 bp, 7 predicted proteins | sample Coa_R1_4_FD_66440 | JGI IMG/M metagenome (GOLD analysis project Ga0070741, IMG submission 66440) | Surface soil microbial communities from Centralia Pennsylvania, which are recovering from an underground coalmine fire - Coalmine... | ecosystem: Environmental > Terrestrial > Soil > Unclassified ...
CGGTGAGGCCCGAACGCTCCTGACGACGGAACTCACCCGGATGGTCAACGCGGTTGCCGCGGTGCATGGATTGTCGGTGACCATGAACCTCGTTGACGGCACGCCGCCGGTCGTAAACCCGCCCGACGGCGCCGCCTGGGCGGCGGCGGCCGTTCGCGACGTGCTGGGCGCCGAGTCGTGCGTCCCGCTGGGCCTCACCAACATGGGCGGAGAGGACTTCGCGTACTACCTGCAGGACAGGCCGGGTTGCTTCATGCGCATCGGAGCGCGCGAACCCGGCGGCGACGCCACGGACGTCCACACTTCGCAATTCGCTCCCGCCGAGGAGGCACTCTATGTCGGCGCGGCCGTGCTCGCACAATGCGCACGGAACGCATCGGCCGCGCTCCGCGGTTGACCGCTCGCTTCAGCGTCGCGGTATCGCCTTGATTTCCTGCGATAACGACAGTTCCGCGAGGAACAGTTCTTCGGCGCGTGCACCGACGTCGGCGTCGTCAACGTACACGTCGAGTTCGAAGTTGATTGCGACGCCGAGCGGGTTGAAGTCCGTCGAGCCGATGCGGGTCCACCTCCCATCCACGACGCTCGTCTTGGCGTGCATCATTTCGCCTTTCCATTCCCAGATTCGTACGCCGTGTTGGAGCAGCGTCCGGTAGTACTGCCGCTGGTACTGGTACACCCATGGATGGTCGTTGCGACTCGGGAGCAGCAGGCGCACATCCACGCCGTCGCGCGCCGCACCAACGAGGGCATCCACTTCGGCAAACGATGGGATGAAATACGCCGTCGCAAGCCAGACGGATCGTTCCGAAGCCGCGCACTGCAGGTGGAGTACCCGGCCCACGCGGAAACGTCCTGGCTCGCCCTCCACGACGGCAACGAGCGCCGGCGGTGCCGTCGCCGGATCGAGGGTGGTATTGCGGCCCGCTCGCCTCATCCGCCGCTCCTCGCGCGAGGGCCGCTGTCCGGCCGCGCGACGCCACATGTGCTCGAACGCCCGCTGCAGATCCGCGGCCGCGGGGCCCTCGATGCGCGCACACCGGTCGCGCCACGGAAGGTGCTTGCGCCCCAGGATTCCCCGCCACTCGTCCCCGATGCCGATGCCGCCCGTGACTCCAACGGTTCCATCGGCGACCAGCAGCTTGCGGTGGTCCCGCGGCACGAGGCCAAGCCACCGTCGGAATCCGGGCCGGTTGAAGACCCGGACGTGGACGCCTGACCGGCGCAGCCGGTCCAAAAAGCTTCGCGACGTGCCCCGCATGCCGATCCAGTCGCCGATCACGCGCACGTGGACGCCCCGGGCCGCGGCGCGTCCCAGCGCGTCGGCAAAGCGATGCCCGGTTGTATCGTCTCGGAGGATATAACTCTCGAGGTCCACGCGTTCTGTCGCGTTGTTGATGATCGCGAGCATGGCGTCGAACGTTTCATCGCCGCCCGAGTACAGGACCACCCGGTTTCCGCTCGAGACATCGGCCGACGCGAGGCGCCACAGCGCCCTGGCATAGCTGGCCGTACGCTCGGCCTGCGTCCTGACCGGAGCCGGCGGCGGCCACGCGGCCGGGGCTGGCGGTACCGTCACGAGGTCCGTTCGCTGGCGTTGACTCATGGCCTGAGCATCGCCTGCTTCAGGCCTCTGCGGTAGGCCGCCGTCCCGGAGGCGGCGCCACTTGCATCGCCCGGGCCGTTCCGGACATTTCACATATGCTTGCCATCGACCTTTCGGGAAAGCGGGCCCTTGTGGCCGGCGTCGCCGACGATGCCGGATTCGGCTTCGCCATCGCGAAAGAGCTGGCCGAGGCCGGCGCGTCCGTCTGCGTGGCCACGTGGCCACCGGCGCTGAACATCTTCCTCAACCTGATCGAGCGCGGCAAGCTTGACGACTCGCGCCGGCTCTCCAGCGGTCGCCTGCTCGAGTTCGAGCGGATCTATCCGCTCGACGCGGCGTACGACACAATCAACGACGCGCCCGAAGAGATCCGTACGGGCAAGCGATACAAGGACGTCGGCGATTTCTCCATCGCGGGACTCGCCACCCGGATCACGGCTGATTTCGGCTCGCCCTGCATTGACATTCTGGTTCATTCGCTGGCCAACGGCCCCGAGGTGAAGAAGCCGCTCATCGACACCAGTCGGACCGGCTATCTCACGGCCATCGGCGTCAGCGCATACTCGTTGGTGTCACTGCTGCGTCAGCTCGGGCCGGCTTTCCGCCCGGGCGGCTCGGCGCTCTCGCTCAGCTACCTGGCCAGTGAACGTGTCGTGCCGGGGTATGGCGGCGGCATGTCGTCGGCGAAAGCGGCGCTCGAGTCCGACACGCGTACGCTGGCATTCGAAGCCGGCCGCCGGTGGGGAGTGCGCGTTAACACGATCAGTGCAGGTCCGTTGGCGTCGCGTGCGGCCAGCGCGATCGGAATCATCGAGCGCATGGTGCGGTACTGCGCCGCGAATACGCCTATTCCAGAGGCCTTGACGGCGCGCGAGGTGGGAACGGCGGCAGCGTTCCTGTGCTCGCCGCTCGCCAGCGGCATTACCGGGGCCACGGTATACGTGGACAAGGGATACAACATCATGGGCATGGCCGTGGAGGGAATACAGACGTGAATGTACGGATGGCTGTTGTACGGGGCCTTGTTGTGGTCGCGCTCGGGACGCTCGGGGCCGGAAGCTGCACGGCGCGGGACTCGTCAGCTGCCGATCCGTCACGTCCCGCCGTCGTGAAGGCGCCGCCACTGATCCTCCCGTCCGACACGGCCAAGCCGGACACCATGGCGGATCACATTCAGCGGATGGCCGAGCTGGCGCGCCAACTGGCGGAGCCGTATGCGTTGATTGCGTTCGGCGCGGTCAACGCCGACCGGCGGCTTCTGACGTCATTCTACGGTCCGGACGCCGTGTTCACGCTCGACGACTCCACGTACCGGGGGCTCACGGCAGTCGTGAACGCCATAGTTGACATGGGGCAGCGAACGGGGCTCGCCGAGTGGAATCGCCAGTCATGGCGCCTGACGGGGCACCAAGATTCGATCTACGTGGACTCCGGTTATTACACGATGCAGGCCCGTCGTCCGGGGGGGAGAACGCGAGAGTCACGCGGCACGTATGTGGCGACCTGGAGGCACATCGGCGGTCCGACGCCTTGGGTGCTCCTCCGCGATGAACTGAAGCCCGGCGGCAAGTTCCGGCAGTGAGAGGCGCCGACACCCCGGCTCGGGGACATCGGCGCACACTCCGCCGTTTGCCAGTGAAAAACCGAAGATGGACTCAGTCCGGGCGCCGCCATCGCCCGGGCTCGCCCCAAGGGGTTGGACGCGCGGTGCTGCGGATGCCGCGTGTGGAACCGGCGCCCGGCGCAGGTACTACATGGCCACCTTCGGTTTGGGCCTCGGGTCAATCTCCGGCAGACCGTATTTCTTGAGGAGTTCGTTGTAGCGCTTCAGCTCCGTCGCGTAGATGTCGTTCATCCGCTTTGTCTGCACGCCAAGCTTCGCCGACAGTTCATTGAACACTTGAACGGCCTGCGCCGTGGGGCGCCCCGGCGCGGACGACACCGAACCAGTCAGTGCCGCCAGCTTGTTGTTCAGCTTGATCGGGAAGTTGAGCGGATCCTGACTGCTCTGGTTCCTGATCTGGTAGACCTCCGCCTCGACCCCGGTCAGGTTTGTCGCCAATACCTTCCCCGAGTCCGTCAGCTCCCGCACGCCAGCGGGCGGAGCCTGCGTGATGCGGGCGTCAATCTCCGACTTTACGTGACGCATCGAGATCACCGCTTCATTCGCCTCGGTCACCTTATCGCGGATCTGCAGCAGAAACCGGAACTGCGCCAATTGGTCGGCCGCGGTGGCTGGCGAGCGCGGGTCGTTGAGGAGCCGGAATGTCTGCGAGACGGGCGCCTGCCCCGCCACTGTCAGCCGAACTGTATAGGTGCCGGCCGGCGCAATGGGTCCGCGCGTATCGCCCGCCCAGAGGATCATGCCGGGAAACGTCACAGCGTCCGGATATCGCATGTTCCACGCGAACTGATTGAGTCCCGCGTGGTTGGTTGTCCGGGTGGTCGGCGGCCCGAACCCCGGACCGCCCCCGCGTCCCCCGCGTCCACCGCGTCCACCGGCGCTTTGCGTCGTATCCGGCCGGGAATTGAACGACTTGATCAGCTTTCCGGCTGCGTCGAGGAAATCGAGCGTGACGTCCTGCCCGGCCGTGGCCAGGTGATAACTGACGATTACGCCGCTCGGCGGGTTCTGACCGACCGGACTGCTGCCGCGGCCTCCGAAACCGCCGCCCCATTCGATCCGGTATGTGTCGCGCGGCTTGTACAGGTGCACCTTGGCCGAGGTGGTCGCCGGGCTCACCTGCCGAAGCACCGAAATGTCATCAAGCACATAGAACGACCGGCCGTGCGTCGCCGCCACCAAGTCGCCTTCCTTGATCACGAGATCGTGAACGGGAACCGGCGGGAGATTGAGCCGCAGCGACTGCCACTGCGCACCGTCGTTGAACGACACCCACACGCCGCGCTCCGTCCCGGCGAACAACAGGCCGCGCCGGACTGGATCCTCGCGAATGGTCCGGGTGAACTCGCTTCCGGGAATTCCGGTCACAATTCTGGTCCACGTCGCGCCAAAATCCGATGTCTTGTACAGGATCGGCGAGAAGTCATCCTGCTGATACCGGTTCGCGGCCACGTAAGCGGTGCCGGCCGCGTAATGCCCCGCCTCGATGATTGAAATGCGCGTGAAGTCTCCGATATCCTTTGGCGTGACGTTCTTCCAGGTTACCCCGGCATCGCGGCTGACGTGGATGAGGCCGTCGTCGGACCCGGCCCAGAGTACGCCCTTCTGCACCGGCGACTCGGCGAATGCGAAGATCACGCCGTAGGTCTCGACACCCGTCTGGTCCTTGGTGATCGGTCCGCCCGACGGGCCCAGGGTTTTCGGGTCATTACGGGCCAGTGGAGGGCTGATGATCTGGTAGCTCTGTCCGCCGTTCCTGGTCATGAAAAGCTGGCTGCCACCCACGTACATCGTCGTGGGATCGTGTGGCGAGAATACGATCGGGAACGTCCACTGGAACTTGTACTTGATGTCCTCGGAGGATATGCCCATGGGGTTGTCTGGCCACGGATTCACGTCCCACTCCAGGCCGGTTCGCATATCCTTGCGGGTGAGCAGGCCGCCATACGAGCCGGCAAAGACGAGGTCCGGATTGGTGGGGCTCACGGCGATGTACCCCGATTCGCCACCGCCCGCATCCATCCAGTCGCTGATGGTGATGCCACCGGCCTTCCGGCTCGGCCCGCACAGCGTGCTGTTGTCCTGCTGTGCACCGCAGATTTTGTACGGAAAGTGGTTGCTCGTCGTCACGTGATACATCTGCGCCGTGGCAAAATCCTGCTCGGTCCAGGTCAGTCCGCCATCGGTCGAGACGTTTGCGCCGCCGTCGTTCGCCTCGATCATGCGATTGGGATCGTTCGGCGCGATCCAGAGGTCGTGGTTGTCGCCGTGTGGCACTTGGATGGGTTGTCCGAACGTCTTGCCACCGTCACGCGAGCGATACCACTGGACGTTCAAGGCATAAACGACATTCGTGTCCTGCGGATCGGCGTAGATGCGCGTGTAGTACCATGCGCGCTGCCGCAGGCTGCGATCGGCGTTCAGGTGTGTCCACGTCCCTCCGCCATCGTCCGACCGGTACACGCCGCCCGAGTCTGCTTCAATCAGCGCCCACACGCGGCTCGATTTGGCGCCCGACACGGCCAAGCCGATTTTCCCCCACGGCTGGGGCGGCAGCCCCGCATTCCCCGTCAGTTCCCTCCACGTCTCGCCGCCATCCGTGGATTTGAAGATGCCGCCCCCCGGTCCACCCGAGTTCAGGGACCACGGCGTCCGATATGCGTGCCAGAACGCCGCATACAGCACGTTCGCGTCCTTCGGGTCCACCGCCAGATCCGAGATGCCCGTCCGAGCGTCGCGGTACAGGACCTTTCGCCACGTCAAACCTCCGTCCGTGGTCTTGAAGACGCCGCGCTGCTCGTTGGGTCCAAAGGCATGCCCCATCAACGCCACCCAGACAATGTCGGGGTTGGTCGGATGGATCCGGATGCGGTTGACGTGATTGCGCGGATCGAAAAACGGAATCCGCGTCCACGTCTTGCCGGCGTCGGTGCTCTTCCACACGCCGTCGCCCGGCGCCGCGTTGCCGCGGATGTCCGTCTCGCCGCCGCCAACCCAGACGATGTCGGGGTTCGATGCCGCCACCTGCACCGCGCCGATCGTTCCGCCGAAGAACGCGTCCGACATCGGCGACCAGGTGCGTCCGCCATCGGTGGTCTTGAAGACGCCGCCACCGGTTGTCCCCATCCAGTACTCGTTCGGGCGCACCGCGCTGCCCGCAACTGCGACGGATCGACCGCCACGGTAGGGCCCGATCTCGCGCCAGCGCATGCCGCTGAACGCCAGCGAATCGAGCGCCTGCGCCCCCAGGGAGCCGGCCAGGGTGAGTACCACAACAATGCCCGCGGCGAAGCGGGAATACGTCCGTCTTGCCAGCATCGTCATCGCCTCATGTCGGAAGTCGTCCATGCGCGAAACGTTTGCGACGGTACGCGGCACGGCAAGGGGCGCTCCTCATCCGGCGCGTACTCGTGTCAGGTAGATTCCGGAATGGCGGCTCCCAGGCGATCCCGACGTGCCCCGCGACTGCCCTGGCGCAGGGGAGTCGCGTGAGCCGCTGGCGCTGGGCGCTCGTGGCGCTGTCGTTCGCCGCCACGACCGGCATCACGATCTACCTGTTGCAAGTGGGATTCTCGCACCCGGGCCCGCACCCCGTCCTCCCCCTCTGGGCGCACCTCACCGCTTTGCTCGCGGTGTTTCTGGAAATCGGCATACGAGCGATGAAGATCCACTGGAGTGCAGCGGCCCTTCGGATTCCGCTCCGGTTCGGCACGTCGCTGCGTGTTTGCCTTGGCGGCGATTTCGCGGCCTCCATCACCCCGGCGCGATCCGGCGCCGAGCCCGCCCGATTCCTCGTGCTTGCGGAGGACGGCGTCCCGGCAGCGCCGGCATTGCTCATCCTCTTTACGGAGCTGCTCCTCGAAACCTGGTCGCTGGTCCTGTTATGCGCGATTTTTCTCGTGGCGTTCCAGGGTCAGGGGACAGTCCTCGGCCTCATGACCGCCATGATTGGCGGTTACGCCATCCTGGTGCTCGCCGCCGGGGCCGGCGCCTACGCGCTGGCGCAACGGCATTCGAGGGGACCGCCGCCACCGTTGGCCCTTGCCGTTGGCCTCCATGCAGGTCGGTGGCGGGCGGTGCAGCGTGCCCTGCGCGCCCTGCGCACCAATCTCACCGCCCTGCGCCGTGCCAGAGCAATCCCGATGCTCGGAGCGTTCGGCGCATCGTTGGTCCATGTAAGCCTCCGGCTCTCCATACTGCCAATCATCGGGCTGGCCCTCGACCCGTCCCTGTCGTTCTCCGCGCTGGTGCTGTGGCCGCTGGTATTCCTTTACGGCGGCGCCGTGGCGCCCGCGCCGGGTGGCGGCGGAGCAGTCGAATTCGGGTTCCGCTACGCCTACGAAGATCTCATGACACCAGCCGTGCTCGGCGGCGCATTGCTCTGGTGGCGCTTTTACACATTCTACCTGTACGTGCTGCTCGGCGGCCTGTCAGTTGGCGGTACGGTGCTCAAGGCGCTCCGCGCGCAGCGGCACGGCCGGCTTCATGCCCGGGCGGCCCACCGCGATACCTTGCCCTGACGCGTCGCCTTAGGTCGCCGATGCTCCGGGTGGCTGGTCCGGGGCGGCGTTCGGCGTGGCGCCTGTTGCGGACGAGCTGTCCTGGACCGCGGGAATCGCCTTTGATACGCGCGCGGCCTCTTTCGCGGCGGCAACCGCCTGGTCCACCGCCGACTGGGCGGCACTGCCCATGCGCGGCAACGGCGTCTTGTCGTCCACGACGGCAACGCGGCGCTCCCACTGCCGCATCATCTTCACAAAGGCGCGCGCGAGCTCCGCATCGAAGTCGGGTCCGGCTCCGCGTTCGATCTGCTCAAGGACGCGCTCTGCTTCCCAGGCAGGCCGGTAAGGCCGGTTTGTTCGAAGCGCATCGTACACGTCGCAGATGTGCACGAGCTTGCTGGCCTTGTGCGGTTCACGGCGGAAGTGCCGTGCCGGATAACCCCCGCCGTCAATCATGATGTGGTGTTCATACGCAACGGCCGAGGCAAGGTCGAGCTGCCGGTCACTTTCGTAGATGATCTTCGCGCCGTCACCCGGATGACGCCGCATGATCGTCCATTCCTCGTCCGTCAGCTTGCCCGGTTTGGTCAGCACTTCCAGCGGGATGCGGACCTTGCCCAGGTCGTGAAGCAGGCCTGCTACGCCAAAAGCCCGGACGTCTTTCGGTCCGAGCCCGATGTATTCCGCCAGCGCCATCGCCAGTACACTCACATTGAGCGAATGCGTCGTGGTGTACTGATCGAACTCCTTCAGCTGCAGGAGCGGAATCACGATGTCGCGGTCGCCGTGCATCGCGACCGCGAGCGAACGTACGACACTTTCCGCTTCGAGCAGCGGAAGCTCGCCCGTGACCTGCACCTCGTCGTGCAGCCAGCGGATGGCGTCCGCTTCTTCGCCGAGCGAATACGCGATCGTGGCGGTTGGCAGCAGGTCTTCCACCCGTTGCACGCCCTCCGTGCCCCGTACGCCGATCGCCCCGAACTTGATTGTTGAGCGCCGTTCCGGACTCCGCGTTGCGGACTCGGCGGCCACCATCGAGATGCGCGCGAGCACCTCCTCGAGAAAACGCTCGTACTCGTCGCGCGTCACCTCCCGGGGAAACTCCAGACGCTGGACCCCGGCATTGGCCAGGCGGAGCCCCCAGTCCCACTCTTTGAGTTCGCGCAGCGCGGCTTTGCCGTAAATCACGTCCAGCCCGAGGAACGAGAACTGCGGTGAGGGGTCGGTTTCCTGCAGCCGTTTGAGCTTTTCAAACGAATTGTCGATCGTGCGCTGACGTGCGGGATGTTCACCCTGGTAGAGCGACATCGTCGCCAGCGACTGCGCGAACGCGTTCAGGAATGTCGCCGCTTCCGCGCTCACGCGCCTCCACTCCGGCGTGCGACCGCATCCCGGATATCCTTGTCGCTGCTGCGTCGAGCCATCTGAAGGACCTCGGCCGCCGCCGGTTCGTCGGCCCAGTGCGTGGCCAGCCCGGCAAGGGCGGCCAGCACCTCCGGCGTCGGTGCCGCGAGTGCATGGCGGCGCAGAAAGCGCCGCTTGCCAGCCGCGCGAGACACCAGGAATGCCAGCGTTTCCGGAGTCTTGCACGACGCCGCCGCGCGGATGCCGAGCGCCCGCAGGTCCGGGGTGAGCGCCGGATCGTCCGCGCGCTCCAGCAACGCCGATGCGGCGCGGGGCGGACAGTTTGTCATCGCCGCGCCAAGTGCCAGCCGCACAATTCGCTCATCCGGATCACCAAGCGCGGTGGCAATGGCCTCGTCCCGCGTGGCGGGATCCCGCAGGAGTGAGCGAAACGCTTCCCGGCGCACCGCCGCATCGGGATAGCTCGTGAACTCGCCAAGGTCGAATCCCTCGGGCGGACTGCCGACCCGCGTCAGCACGGACAACAGAAGGCGGAGCTGCCTCGCCCGGGCGCCGTCCGTGCGAGCCGCGACCAGTGGCGCCACCTCGGACCCGAGTCGCACCAGCATCTCCACGTAGGCGGACGCCGTGCGATCATCCGCATTCTCCAGGGCATCGAGCAATGCCGGCGCCGCCGCAAGCCCCATGCGTTCTACGAGGCGCTCAATCACGGCCAGGTCCGGCACACGCCGCTCGAGCTGCCGGTACAGGACGTCCGGCGACGCCGTGTGACGCCATAGCGCTTCCTTCATCCACCCCTCTGGCGCCGCATCCAGCAGACTCAGGAGCGGTGACAGATTTTCCGCCACCGTCATGGCCTCCATCGCCCGCCACACCGGATCGCCAAGCGTCTCGATCTCGATCCCCATGGCCAGCAGCCGCTCCGGCTCGCACGGAAACGCGTCGTCGCCGGTGCGAAACACCGGCGCCGACCTGGACATCTTCTCGAGGGCCAGGCGATAGCCATCCGGGTTCGGATCGTCGAGGGTCCAGTTCGCGATAAGGTTCTGCACCGAATCGCGAAGCGCAGTGTCGGCGGCGGCGCGCCCAAGTGGCGCGCCCTCGTCGGCGTGCACGGCAAGCTTCGACAACATGCGCACCAGGGAGTGAGAAACATTCTGGCTTGAGCTGTCGGCCGCCGCCTGGACCAGCTCGACTATTGCGTCCACCGCCATTCCCTGCGCGGCATCCAGCACGAATTTCTTCCGCTGCTTCGTATCCCCGCCCATTTCAAGCAGCCGCGACAGAGTTTCCGGCTGCAGCGTCGCGACAAGACGGGAAATGCGCTTCTGCAGCGCCGCGGCATCCTTGCCGCCCTTTTTCTTGAGTTCCTCCGCAATCTGGAGGAGATACCCCACCACCACCTGATCGTACGCAGCGTCCCGCTTGTGCTCGTCAATCGCCTTCGCCACCAGCACCGGGTCGGCCGATTCAGTCGTGGCAGGATCTTCCTCGTCGGCGTTCGCGGCGATGGCCGCCCGGGCAAGGCCGATCCAAAGCTGCGCCGCCCGGCTGCGGTCCCCGCGAAGTTCATCGCCCTGGTTCGTGTCAGGATCTTCGTCGAGCAACTGCAACTGCTCGAACGTCAGAGGGAACAGCCGAACGTGTTCCCACTTCTGCAGCACGTCCGGCCCTTCGAGGCCCAGAGGTCTCGGCCGCCGGCCCACATCCACGGCCACGGTCGCCAGGACGTCGGCCACTTCCTCCAGGCGTACGCCCGCCATGAACTTCACGGCCCCGAGATGGTGCTTGTGCAGGCGCTGTGCGAGGTCGCGCAGCACGGGGTTGCTCTCGTCGGTCGCGACGCCCTCAATGATCAACTGCTGCCGCGCCACGCCAAGCGTCAGCGTCGAGCGCATCTGCAGGAGCGCGCCGAGACGTTGTGTAATCCCCCTCGTCGCTCCTTCCAGCAGCGGGTGCCCGGGTGGGTAGATCGCGTTCTTGTGCAACCCGATCGACAGCTCGATCAGGAAGTCCGAAAGTTCACGCGAGAGCGTCGCGGCGGCAGTTCCGCCGGCGACCGGTTGGGTCATGACGCAATTATGGCGGCGCGCGGCCGCAGCGGCAAAGTTCCGCGCCCGGCTGGCAAATTACCTGCGCTGGCCTGCACCGACCGCTAGCTTTCCCACGCGTCGCCCTCTTCGCCGCTTCGCGCGCCTTCCCCACCGTGTCCAACGCTGACATCGAGCTTCTCGCCATCAACACGGTACGCACGCTGGCGATGGATGCCGTGCAGGCTGCCGAGTCCGGCCACCCCGGCACGCCCATGGCGCTCGCCCCTTTGGCATA
>Ga0070741_10018193_pt1 | contig 11425 bp, 10 predicted proteins | sample Coa_R1_4_FD_66440 | JGI IMG/M metagenome (GOLD analysis project Ga0070741, IMG submission 66440) | Surface soil microbial communities from Centralia Pennsylvania, which are recovering from an underground coalmine fire - Coalmine... | ecosystem: Environmental > Terrestrial > Soil > Unclassified ...
GAGACTCATCGCTCCAACATCATGCGCAAGCTCCAGTTGCATTCGGTGAGCGACCTGGTCCTGTACGCCGTGCGAAACAACATTGTCCACGTTGTTCAGGCGGGATTGGACAACTAGCCGGCTGGCGCGACTGAACGTTAGAGAGGGGCAGAGCTTAAACTCTGCCCTTTTTTATTGCCAGTTGAACCGCCGAAGCGACACCCCCGTGTCCTGCATCCCATAACTGTGGACTTCGGCCAACATGTTCGTTTTACCGCGGGAGCACTCAAGAGCTGGGCAATTGCCCAACTCCATGACTCGATCGCCGTATTCGTGCTCTGGCTGATCGGCCTGTGGATTATCCACGTACCTTGGGCGCCGCTTTGGGCATTCATCGCGGCGATCACGCAGGTCATTCCCCATATCGGGCCGGTGCTCGGATTGATCGGACCTGCATTGGCCGCCACACTGCGCTGGGGAGACTGGGAGCACCCGCTCTATGTGCTCATGCTGTACGCGGTGGTAGTGATGGTCGACGGCTTCTTTCTTCAGCCTTACATCATGCGGCGCACGGCGAAGGTGCCGATGTGGGCGTCGATCTTCACCCCGCTGGTCCTCGGTTTCTTCATTCCTTTCTGGGGAATTCTGCTTGCAGCGCCGCTGCTGGCAATCCTCTTCGCTTACAAGGCCCGATGGAAAGAACCTAGTGATGCACCTAAAGCTCTCACTCGATAGGCTCCACAACCACACTGTCATGGGTTTTCCGGTCCGGAATCTGCACAAGCACAATTGCTAGCAGCACCAGCACGATTCCGGCAGTCTGCATCGGATGCATGACTTCGCCCAGCACCGCCGCCGCAATCACGATGGAAAAGACTGGTTCAAGACAGCTGACCACAATCGCGTGCGTGGGTTCGAGGTGCTGTAATCCGGCGAAATACAGCGAGAACGGCGCCAGCACCGAGATCAGCGAGAACACCAGTAGGAACAGCCACTGCATTGCAGAGTAGTGGGCGGCGGCGATCTTCCACGGCGGGTTCACCACGAGCCAGAAAACCGATGCCGCCAGCAACACCCACAACAGAACAATCCAGCGATCGTATCGAGCCAGGATGTTGTGCCCGGCAATGTTGTAGAAAGCGAATGAGAACGCGGCTGCAGTGGCCGCGGCGACGCCGATTGCGTCCAGGCGCAACTTCCCCGCTCCAACTACTCCGATCACCATGGCACATCCACCGACAGCCAGCAAGACGGCGGCCACGCGCGACGCCGTCGCCTTTTGAAATCCCCGGACCACCATGTAGATCAAAACCCAGACCGGTGCCGTGTACTGCAGAATGATCGCGGTGGCAACGTTTGTGCGCTGAATCGCCAGGTAATAGAAGTAGTTTGAGGCGGCAACTCCCAATACCCCGAGTAGGAATGTGTGTCCTACGTCGCGGAGTGGCAATCGTAAGCTTCGCCATCCCCGCGCCAGTCCTAGCCACGGCACCAGCACCAACAAGGAAAATGTCGTGCGGCTCTGCGAAAGAATTAGAGGATCGATGGGCGGAAGGGCGTCTGCGCCCGGAAGCAAACGTCCGGTAAACGCAGCCCGGCCCAGCGTGGCGGCGATGCCCCAAAGCAGCGCTGCACCTGCGATGTACACGTATCCGCGTGCGCGGTGAGGTCTATTCTGCGAGTAACTGGTCGAGGCGGCCGGCATCGAATCCGATCATCACTTCTTCGCCGATGATCAGCGTTGGAGTGGAACGGCTGCCATATTTGTACACCAGGTCCTGGACCGCCGATGGGTCACGTGCAATGTCACGGTCCTCAAATGCAATACCTCTCTCCGAGAGGTAGGCCTTTACGGAGTGGCAGGGCGGTCAGCCGGGTTGGGTGAAGAGCACGATTTTGGGTGTCGCCATAGCACTTTCGATGTATCGAACCGCGGTCGCGATTCTACCTTAGCAGTTCGGCGGCAATTCAGTCCTCAGCATACTCGATTTCATAGCTGATTCTGGCCGTCTTGTTGAGCATAGCGGCCACCGAACAGTACTTCTCTTCCGAGAGCCTGACCGCGTCTTCCACCGCCTTATGAGAAACCTTTCCGCCCACCCTGTAAACCAGCTTGATTTCGGTGTAGACAGTGGGCGGACTGGCAGCGCGTTCGGCTTGCGCGCGGACTTCCACGCTGGTGAACGGCTCGCGCTTTTTCTGCAGGATGCTGACGACGTCGTATGCCGTGCAGCCGCATAGGCCGATGAGGACGAGTTCCATTGGGCTGTTGGCGGTAGTTTTGTCGCCGTCGATGACAATGGCATGCGAGGAGCTGGATTGCCCGGCAAACCGGAAATTATTGATCCAGGTAGCGCTGGCTTCAGTCATTTGTCACATCTCGCTCGATAAACTCTGAGACTTGAAACTGATTCTATTGTCGTATGCGTGGGTTGATCGCTGAATACAGCAAATCAGTCAAAAAATTCACCGCAACGTAGGTCAACCCAATCGCGAGAATGCACCCTTCCACCAGGTAATAATCGCGATTTCCGATCGCCTGAATGGTAAGCCGTCCAATTCCCGGCCAGGAGAAAATGGTTTCCGTCACAATCGCTCCCGCCAGCAACGCGCCGAATTGCAGCCCCAGAACCGTGATCACCGGGATCATGGCATTGCGGAGCGCATGGCGATACACCACCGTCCGCTCCGGCAATCCCTTGGCGCGTGCGGTGCGGATGTAGTCCTGTCCGAGTTCTTCCAGCATGGAAGTGCGCACCATCCGAGTAAGGATGGCGGCCAGCGCGCCTCCCATCGTGATCGCGGGGAGAACGAGATGGGCCAGCGTTCCTGCACCAGATACGGGCAGCAGGCCCAGATTAATCGCCAAAAACAAAATCAGGATCGGCCCGAGCGCAAAATTCGGAAATGACAGGCCGAAGAGGCTGACCACGCTCAGCAGACGGTCGTCCCAGCGATTACGCCGTTGTGCGGAGCGGACCCCAGCCGGAATCGAAAGTACAACCGCCACCAGCATGGAAGCGAGCGTCAGCTCCAGCGTGTACGGATATCGCTGCGCAATCAGGCGGCTCACGCCCTGACTGAACCGGACGGATGGACCCAAGTCTCCGTGCAAGACACCCGCCCAATAATGCAAATATTGCTGCCCCAGCGGGCGATCCAGACCGTACGCGTGACGCGCACTCGCGATGTCAGCCGCAGGCGCGCCCTCACCCAGCATTTGCACGATCGGATCGCCGGGTACAAGATGAATCAGAAGAAAGACAACCGAAACCACCAGCCAGACCACTGGCAGCATGTACGCGAGACGGATGCTGAGGTAGCGAAGCAAGGGAATCGAGAATTTGGTAATTGATTAATTTGTAATTTGCAAAGTTCCGATGCGTTGATGGGCCCCAAATTACCAATTACAAATTACTCAATTGCTCAATCGCTTAATCGCTGGCGTGTCCGACGCCGACGCTCTCCAACTTCTCAATCCTGACTTTTGCAATGCGGTGGCCTTCCATTTCTTCCACCGTGAAACGATGGCCTTCGTAGTCGAACGATTCACCGCCTGAGGGAATCTTCTGCAGCTGGGCCATGATAAAGCCAGCGAGCGTCTCGAAGCCGCGGTCGCGCGGCAGCGTGATTTCGTACTGCGACTCAAGATCGCGGATGTTGGCTGACCCTTCCACCAGCAGCGCCGCTTCGCCTTCCAATGCTGCGGGTTCAGGGGCTACGTCGAATTCGTCTTCGATCTCGCCCACCAGCTGCTCGAGTATGTCCTCGGCGGTAATCACGCCGGCCGTTGAGCCGAATTCATCCACCACTACCGCCAGGTGCCGCTTGCGTTGTTTGAATTCCTCCAGCAACTCCGTCAAGACCTTCGTCTCGGGGACGACCAGCACATCGCGCATGATCTGGCTGATGCGCATGGCTGCAATTCGCCCCGCAGCCGGTTGAGCCGGATTGGCAGCGAGCCGCAAACGTGTCCACCGCATCAGGTCCTTGGAATAAAGCACCCCGATAATGTGTTCCGGGCCGCGCTGCGGATCGTATACCGGAATGCGCGAGTGCTGGTCATCCACAACCCGCGCCAGGGCTTCGTCGAGGGTCAAGTCGCCGCGCAAGGAAAAAATATCCGGTCTGGGCACCATGACGGCGCGCACCATGATGTTCTCCAACTCGAGCGCGTTGTGAATGACTTCCTCCTGGAACGCCGGTATCTGACCAAACTGCCGGCTGGCCGTGACAATCAGCTTGAGCTCGTCGGGGGAATGAATGGGACCCTGTCGTAATTTGCGGGAGCCAAACATGCGCAGCACCCATCCTGCGGCCCGGCTCATGACATAAATAAGGGGCCGAGTGACGGTCAGGAAGACGTCCATCGGTCCCGCAACCGCCAACGCTACCTGTTCGGCGCGTTGCAGCGCCAGGGATTTAGGCACCAACTCGCCCAGGATCACGTGCAGGCAGGTGATTGCGATAAATGCAATCGCGATCGCAACCGTGTGCGCGTACAGGTTCGCGTAGGGGACATTCCCGATGACCGCTTCCACCATGCGGGCAAGAACCGGCTCACCGACCCAACCTAAGGTCAGGCTGACGATGGTGACGCCGAGCTGCACACCATTCACCACCTCATCCAGATTGCGGTGGAGTTTCTGAACGATGCGCGCGCCAATCCGGCGGGCCTCGATGAGTTGCTGGATACGCGTATCCCGTACGCTCACCAGGGCGAATTCAGCAGCGGCAAAGAAGGCGTTGGCTGCAACGAGGAGCAGGATGACAAACACCCGCAGCAGCACATAAGCAACCATGAATTGGGAATTTTAACACTCTGAGCGCGTCTAAGCCCACGGATCGGCACCCCCGGTGGAGTTTCTGTTGCTCTTGCGCCAGACACCGGAAAGGGGTTTTTAGCCAAAGGACGAGAGAACCGCATCCGCATGGTTACGTTAGTGTGCAGGAACTACGGTATGTACTGTATGGTACGCCCGCCACAACAATGCGATAAGAGCTTATTGCCTCATAACAAACCACTTTCATTCGGCAATCGGCCGCCGATCATCCTCTGCATCGAGGACGATCGCAACTATCTGCTTCTGCGCAAATCGGTGCTCGAGGCTCGCGGCTATCATGTGATTGGCGCCACCACGCCGGAAGACGCGTTGCGGGCGTTGCGCGACAATCCGGTGTGCCTCACCATCTCCGACCATATGCTGCGCGGGACTACTGGCACGCACCTGGCCGCGCGCATGAAGCAAGTTAAGCCGAAAGTGCCGATCGTGCTGTACTCCGGCACCGAACCTCAGACGCTTGCAAACGTAGACGCCTTCATCAGCAAGGATGAACCCACTGAAAAGTTCCTGTCCCTGATTGAAGGCCTGCTCTCCCGCTACCTGGCGTAGCTGCCTAAAGGGCGCGGGCGCCCTCGCCCGCGTTGGGTTTCACATTTCCTAGCCAGTCGCATTACGGGTTAATAGTGATCGAAAGCTCCTGCGTACCGCTCGAGACCTTGGTTACGACCCTAACGGTAAATTTGAAAGTGTTGGCGGTCGTCGGTGTCCCTTTAATCACACCTTTATCAGTCAATTGCAGCCCCGGCGGTAACTGGGTCACGTCGACCACCGACCAGGTTGCGTCGGTGGGGTTGCCCTCCGCTGCGAGTTGCACGTCGGGATGTTGCGCGTCCGGATATGGCTGGTTAACTTTGCCGTCGGGCAATTTATCTGAAGTGATCTTGAGCGGAGCGGGTCCGGGCGAAGTGCTGGGTGGTGCTTTCTGTGGGGGCTGCGACGTGGTTTGGCTCGGTTGGCTTTTCTCCACCATTTTATCGAGAACGCTATCGAGCAGCCGCTCGGAGAAGCCGAATACGAACGCAATCGCCAGAGTGGTCGGGCTACAAGGATTGGTGAAATCTCCTTTGAATGCGGTCCCCAGGATGTTGAGGTTCACTGCTAAATTACATATGAGTATGCCAGCCCACGCACCCAGAGCGCCCGCCACAGGGCTGAGAAACAAAGTCGCCCAGGAAGCTCCGTAATCCGTCGGCACTTCTTTGCGATCGAGCGAACGGCTCAACCGGCTGATCAACCCGCCTGCCGCCCCGACCAGGAACAGCATGCTGTGGTGATGTACGGCAGCGGTAAGGACGACGATCAAGACCAAACCGCAGACAACCAGCCACGATGCCTTATTTTGCCAACTAACCAGCTCCGCAAAGCTGGTATCTGAGCGGTCATAGATTGCCGATAGCGCCTCTGCCAGTAATGCCTTGCGCCTCTGTTCGCTGGTATCGGTTTTGGTTGGGTCGCCGGTGAGGGCGTCGTGTATGCGGTCTGCCAAGGCCAGGCAAGGAGCATCAGTAGTGGTGCGCAACCTTTGCTCCGCCGATTCCAAACGTGCCCTCATCTCCTGCTCAGGCAGCAGCGCTGCCATCTGGATTTCAGCCTCGTGGGTGTGACTCCAGCCCGCTATCTCCTGCCCGCGCGACCAGAAAAGGTTGTTCCAGATGCGCCAACCCGATTCCGGTTTGCTCGGATCGATCAAGTTCGCGGCTTTGGTGACCATGTCCCCGATTCGTGTTGGATTTCTGCCGGCATTGGCTTGCAGAAAATCGAGTTGCATTCGCAATGAATTGATCTGAGTACTCAGTAACTCCCGAGTGGGACGCGCGATGCGATGCCAGCGCACCGTCACCATCATCAACCAATACAGCACACTCAGGGTAATCAAGAGCCATACTTCCGCGCTCGACGATGCCGAACACAGCCACATCAGCGCGTCCGAGGTGCTTGCAGTCAAATACACAACTTGTGGACTGCTGCTGGAAGTCGAGATGGTCAGCATCCCACTGGCGTCGCCTTCAGTCTTCGGCGAATAACTGACGGTCACAGCAAAGGACTCCTGCTTCGCCAGCGTATGGGGCAGGAAGGCCTTGGCACCGGCACTCGGCGGCGGCGTATTTCGGATGAAGTCGCCCGTCGCGGCAATGTCGGTGATGGTGATAGCGGTTGAACTATTGTTGGTTAACGTCACCGTCTGAGGAATGCTCGTCGTTGACACTGCCTGAGGCGAAAACAGGAGGTGAGTCGAGGATACCCCCAGCGCCGGTAGTTGCCCGCCGCCCTGAACATCTGCCACGCTCTGCGAGTTGATCTGAAGATGCCCGGAGCGGTCCCCTTCTGCTTGAGGACTGAAGCTCACCGCGATCGCGCATGACTTCTTAGCTTCCAGATCACTCTTGCAGTCATTCGTCTCGATGACATAGTCGGGCTGGTCCACACTAACCGCGATCTTCTGGCTGGAGTCGCTCGTGTTGGTGATCGTGACGGTATAGGGGAAACTCTTTGTGCCGATGTCGTGCGTTCCAAATAACACCGGCGAGGGAACGACACTGAACGTCGCATTCTTCGACGCCGCTGTGCCGCCGGACGCTTGCCCGGGCGTTGGCGGAGGCGTCTGGCCGCCCGGTTGGGCTGGTGCTTGGGGCGATGGATTGCCAGATGGTTGTCCTGTTGGCTTGGCGGGCCGGCGGGGCGTTTTTCTGCCCGCTTGTTGTCCCGTCTTCGCAGGTGGTTGGGCGGTATCTTGCGCCAACGCGCGTACTGACAACGCACATACGATCGCAAGAGCGAGAATACCGGCTCTGAATGTCATGTTCATCCATTACTCCGGGCTGGCTCAGGGTTTAGTCAAAGCTTGTAAATCGGCGAGCGAACCTTGGAATCTGTCGCCGTCCACCTTGCCAGTAACACCGCTGACGGAATCCTTTTCAGTGAATTGCCAAAAGGTCCAGGCGTCCCAGGCGGTGGGAAATTTGGGCTGGAGCACATCATAGTGTGCGATCCATAGAGGCGAGCCGGACAATTGCTCGACTCCATCCCCCAGCAACTCTTCGATAAAGTTTTGACGGGTATAAATGATGGGTGCGACACCGAAGGCGTCATTTACCGCAGCGATCCAGCTCTGAATCATCGGCAGGCGCTGGGCGAAGGGAACGTCATTCCAAAAATCATGTTTGTGTTCCGTATCGCTTTTAGCGAAGGCTTCCTCAAGGTCCAGCGCGGGAGGCAAATCGCCGGATTTGAGAGTAATGACGGTGTCGATGAAGGTTATCGCCTGGTCATGCCAGGGAGTAAGTGGCCAGAAAAAGTGGTAAGCGCCTCGAATGATGCCGGCATTCTGCATGCCTGTCCAATTGGCCGCGAACTGCTTGTCAGGCTGATGGCCACCTATGGCAGCACGCGCAAATGCGAATGTAACCCCGGCCTGGGCGACCTTGTCCCAGTCGATGACACCTTGATTAGAGGAAACGTCGATGCCGGGAAGGTAGGCGTTAGGCATAACAGCTTAGGCAAACTCCTGCTTAATCGACAGAAGTACAGCTCGCGTAAAATCGGAATTCATCAGCAACCCTGGAGTTATCCTTGCATGGATGCCCACTGCTGAAGGTTCTGAAATACCGGTTCTGAAATCCTCAAACCGCGATCACTCCCTGCTCCTCCTTGTTGCCCAGCCGTATGGATAGCCATTGCGTATCTCTGCTCACCGATATTCCGGTACACACAACTCCCGCTCTCTCCGGGCTGCGTGTCCAAATCGTAATAAATGAACCATGGGTCTACCTGCACTATGCTCCCAGCGTCATACCACTGCGTACCAAGGGCCGGCGACCCGTCAGGCTTATACTCCGGGTATCCGGCAAGATTCCCCACTGCGGTATTGAGGTCATCATCCGAATAGGTTGCAAATCCATAACTGCCTACCTGCGAACCCACCCCTTGGGTCAAAAGCACCACCCCATAGTCAAGCCTTAGATCGCCTTCGGACTGCCATCCATCAGGGCAATGAAAGTTATCGGAAGTAAATGTGCCGTAGGGTGGGGGATTTACAATGCCGTTCAACCCTGGAATGACTTCGATAAGCGACGCCCATCCCGTGTAAATCCCCGCTTCGCGGGGGAAGACGACATGGGCTGCGGTAGCTACTGCGTACGGGCCGATAAACCAGCCCGTTCCCAGAAACGTTTCGCTCTTGCCAGGCACGTTGACCTTCAAGAAGGCGTTGGCTCGCCAAGGGTACAGAGTTGTTTCGGTGATCTGAGTTTGCGTAGAAGCGGCTTCCCCTGCCTGCAACTCGAATTTTCGAGAGCCATACGTAAGTTCGGTTATGCTTCGCAACCGCCGCTCCGGTTCGGGCTTGGGCGACGTCAAACGGTAACCCTCAATTGCCTCGTACCCATCTGGATGCGCGGGGTGACGGTCACCGACCCCCGCACTCGGTGGATGAGTCAGAAACTTAGAGGGAGCGTGTGAGCCAGCGCGGCTCGATACTGGATTGTGAGCGCTTTGAGGAAGAGGTCGCACAAGGTCAGCTCCTTCGTGGATTCATGACAACTTAGTAATCAGCCACCGACTATTACTGAGGTGGTGGGTTAGTCTGCCCCGGAGGAGGTTGGTTCGAGCCCGGCGGTGGTGGAGATCCTGAGGGCTGAGTAGCACCCGGTTGCGGCTGAGTTGTAGCAGGCGGGTTCGTCCCAGTTCCCGATTGTCCCGGCTGACTTGAACCCTGGTTCCCCGAAGCAGGCTGGGCGGCCCCTGTTCCCGACTGCCCGGGTTGGCTTGACGGCTTGTTGCCCGAAGTGGGTTGTGTTCCGGATTGCCCTGATACCGAGGACGCACCAGTGTTGCTCGCCGTTCCACCGCTCTGCGATGATTTCTTAAAGGACGTCGTCTTGAATGTAATCCCGACGGCAAAGTGGACACTGTTTCGTGTTACCGGCGTAAGTGTTCCAAATCCTGATGGGATCACCGAGCCTTTGTGGAATCCCGCAGGAAAGTCGGCAAATTCGCCAATGTGAACTCCTGAGGTAAAAAACACACTGCGGTATAGGTGTATTGAACCACCAGCAAATAGGCCTAGTTTGGATACGCCGGGAGCGTTGCCCAATGTGTACACCGGGCCTATCGAGAACGCTAGACCTGTCCAAGCCGGAATGCGGGGTATCTCCGGCAAATGCCAGTTAAGCAACGCCGCTCCGAGAACATTAACACTGCCACCATTCACAACCAGTTCATTTTGGGTTCCACTTCCGCTCGGAACCTGTTGCGCGACGTAAGTGCGATACGGAAGCGTTGTCACGATGGGTCCCGCTGACAAGCTAAGGATGTCTTTTTCTCCGCAATTCCATCTGAGGGTACCTCCTTTGAAAACCTTGTCTCTCCACGAGGCCTCGATCACGTACTCGTAATTTTGGTTTGGCTCGAGGTTCACAGTGAAATCCACTGAGTGCAAGGGTGCACCACTCTTGTTGCTACCCTCTTGCGCATCTAGGCGTTTTATCCAGGTGACGACTGCATTGTTCGGGTGCGCATTGAAGAAATCCACACACTCCTTGGTCGTACTGGCAAGGTCCTGCTCGACAACCTGGACTTCGTCTAGAGCGTGTGCCACATCGCGTGTCTTGCGCCACGAAATATACGCGCCGTCGGCTTCAACAGGGCTGATATTTGGGTTCTTATCAACGGCATCGGCAACACCCTTAAGGTGCTCTATCAAAGTAGCTTCATCACATTTCGCAACACCTTTCCTGCCAACAAGCGCGGCCTGAAGTGGACTGAAAAATAAATTTTCGGGAACGACACTCACCGGCGTGCCTTTCGCTCGCAGCTGCCACTGAGCCGTCTCTCCACGCTTGAAGTTAATTAATAGGTCGTTAATGTTGGTAACGCGAATGGTTGCTGCGGTTGATTGCGTCACCTTGGCCGGACACGACGCAGTTCGCGTTTCCCAGTCAACTTGCACGACCGCAGGTGGGTCCGCAGCAAACCCGTACAAGGAAGACATAAGCCAAGCTGCAAGTAAGACGCTGTGCAACGCTTTTGTTCGCTTCATTCGTCACCTTTCATTCGCACGCGTAAGCAAGACTCACCTAAGAATCCGAGCACCAGGATGTGTTCAGCCGTGGAACATAATGATTGGTTTCCGACACTGATTGCTGAGCCGGTTTCGCCGTGCTTCAGTCAGGACCCTACGCCACCGCCGTCGCTGCCCCGGCTTTCGCAGCGACAATGGTTATGCTTACTGGCTCTCCGTTATCTATCGCCTGCTGTAACTTGGGAAAGAATGCATCGAATGCCGCGCGAGAGTTGATAACTTCATCGAAGCCGTTGCGGTTCTGGCCGAGCAAAATACAACCTTCGGTATCCGCGGAAGTGTTGCCGCGATGGATGCGGACACCAGCGAAGCCTGGAACCTCGAGGATGTGAGGCATGTCGCGGCCAAAGCGGTTCGAAAAGTCAATTGTCAGTGAATAGGTTCCGATAGGGATTGCGGTGCGCCCGGGGACTTTCCAATCTACAACCTTCACTCCGGGTCTTTCCCGCACGACATCTTCAAGCGTGAAGCACTCGAATATCCCATCTATAAACAGGCTACCGGGAGTGCTGTCTTCCGTACT
>Ga0070741_10018194_pt1 | contig 11424 bp, 7 predicted proteins | sample Coa_R1_4_FD_66440 | JGI IMG/M metagenome (GOLD analysis project Ga0070741, IMG submission 66440) | Surface soil microbial communities from Centralia Pennsylvania, which are recovering from an underground coalmine fire - Coalmine... | ecosystem: Environmental > Terrestrial > Soil > Unclassified ...
CAGGCAGGACTCGAACCTGCAACCCTTCGGTTAACAGCCGAATGCTCTACCATTGAGCTACTGAGGAGCAATGCCAAATGCAGCGCTCAACTATTGTCGCAACCTCGTGGAAATTCTGTCAACGGCGAGTCTTCTCTCATGCAAGGTGAGCTTGAGAGGGAGTTTGTCTCTCACACAGAATGAGCCGGCAGGGAGAGCGGTCGTCGATGCTGGGGATTGATCATCCACGTGCAAGAGGCAAGGAAGCTGAGCCTGGAGCAAATCCGGGCCTTTTTAGAGTCGAGCGAAGGGATTCCATTCAAAGGCCAGCATCGGCAGAGGTCTACCCCTGGGTGACGCGAACGCTCGGCGAGCAACGCTACGGCAAGCAAGAGAGAGCCGGCCAAGGGCGGCTGCGGCAGTGCCTCGGGAAGATGACCGGTTTGACCCGGGCGCACGCCGCGCCGCTGCTGAGCCAGTAGCGGAGAAGTCAGCGAGAAAGCTGTAGCGCAGTAACCGGTTTCCGCGGCGGTATACGCGAGCCGGCTTCGACGTCGATGTCACACAGGTCACATACAAGGATGACGGAAGCAGGATCCTGCGGCCTCCCGCGGCTTTGTTCCTGAAATTGTTCGTTCCCTGGGAGGGGAGCGCCACCTGATCGCGCGGGCGCAAGCGCCCCCCGCCGGCCGATCCTCACGAAACCAAGCCCCGGCGGACGGCGCTCAGAACCAGAGCGGCGGCGCTGTGCACTCCGAGCTTTTCCATAATGCGCGTGCGGTGCGTTTCCACCGTGTGCAGGCTCAGAGCCAGCAGGGCGGCGACATCCTTGTTGCTGTTGCCTTCGGCCAGCAACTGATAAATCTGGCGCTCGCGCTCGGTCAGCAAATCGTAGCGGTCCTCGACCTTGTTGCTTTTCAAGTTCCGGGCGTGGCTCTCCTGCAAAATTTTCGCGGCCGCCGGGCTGAAGAACGATTTCTTCTCCTTGACGCGTTGGATGGCTTGAATGAGTTCTTCTTCCAAGGCATCTTTCAGGAGATATCCGCGGGCGCCGCTTTCAACGGCTTTGATGACGTAGCGCTCGTCGCTGTGCATACTCAGGATCAGCACGGCCGTGCGCGGGCAGTGCCGCAAAATTTGGACTGTAGTCTCGATTCCGTTGAGGCCGCCCATGCCAATATCGACGACGGCCACATCCGGCTGGAATTGCTTGGCCAGTTCGACCGCTTCCAGACCGGAGGACGCCTCGGCGACAATGACGAAACTCGGGTGGCTCTCGAGTATCCGCCGCAGCCCTTGGCGCACCAGGGTGTGATCGTCGGCCAGCTCCACGCGAATCATATGCACTTCACACTTTCCTTTCGCGGCTGCTCCCTGCCATCGCAGCAGATGGGCACGCGCAGGGTGACCCGGCATCCCCGCCCCGGAGATGAGCCAAGGTCGAGGGTCCCTCCGAGCAGGGCAGCCCTTTCACGCATACCAACAATACCCAGCCCCTTGCCGGAGGCGCCGGCGGTCTCCGTGTCGAATCCCCGGCCGTCATCGTCGATTTCGACAGTGATCTGCTCGTCGGACCGGCGCAACGAAAGCTTCACGCGGGTTGCCGCTGCGTGCGTTTCACAATTGTGGAGCGCCTCCTGCACCACGCGGTAGACACAGGTTTTCACAGCGTCCGGCAGATCGTTTTCCAGGTTTTCTCCCCAAACTTCGCAGGGGGATCCCGTGCGCTGGGTGAAGTCCTCCGCCAGCCATTGCAGAGCGGGCCCCAGGCCGAGATCATCCAGGAGCGACGGCCTGAGCAGCAGGGCAATGTTGCGGACGGTGCGCAGGGTGCGTTCCGCGAGTTCCCGCGCGCGCTCCAGCCTTTCTTTGGAGGCCGGCCCAGCGCCGTTGTTCAGCGTATGGGCGATTTCCAGCCGCAGCGCGGTCAAGGCCTGGCCGATCTCGTCATGCAGCTCGCGTGACAGGCGTTTGCGCTCCTCCTCCTGCACCTCCAGCAGCCGCGCGGATAAGTGTTCCAAATCCATTCTGGCCCGCTCCACTTCCTGATAGCGCCGGATTCTTTCCTGCTCGAGATTTTTCGAATAGTTGAGGCTGGTGCGCGCAATGAGAAGGCCGAGCAGCAGGCTCAACCCGACGCTAAAAATCAGCCATCGCGAAGCGGCGCGGCGGCTCTCGGCAAACTCGGCCTCGGTATTCTGAAGGGCGGCTTGGTCGGCGGCATCCCAGGCCCGGATCATTTCTCCTGCGGCATCGCGCCGAGGCACGATTTCGCGCTCGACAAAAGCAAATGCCTGGCTCCGGTTCTGCGTGGTCCATTCCAGCGGCAACAGGAGGCTGTTCCAATACTTTTCAACGATCCCGCGCATTCTCACCGTGGCCGACCGGCCGGGGTGCATTCGCTCCAAATCATTCAAAGCGGAACGAGCCTCCGCTTGAAGCTGGCGCAGAGTGTTGGTGTAGACTTCGTTTCGATCAGGCCGCGGGCTCAACAGGAAGTCGCGCGCCGCAATGGCGCTTCTCAGCACGGCTCGCCGCAACTGGTATAAGACGCGCTGTTCCTGGACCGAGTGTCGGTAAATATCGATGCTCTGCTGCGAGGCCCGGGCCTGAATCCGGTAGGCCTCCACCGCAGAAAAAATCAGCAGGGCGATCATCGCGCCGTAACCGAACCGCAGCACGTCATAATGCCGCAGCCGGCCCCACACCCATCCCCGGTGAGAAGCAATCCGCATAGCCCCCACCACCCTTTCTTTCATCATCTACAACAGCAAACTCACCCTTGCCAGAGATTATACGGCACAAAGCGTGTGCCGGCGAGAATGATAAGTCAACTGTGGGGCGATAGGCGACGCCGAAGGGGCCGGATTTGGAACTGCGCGTTTGCTGCAAACTCCGCTGGGAGCTGTGCTTGTGAAGGAAAGAAGAATTGAGCGGGCCCGGCAGTGGCCTGCTCGCAAAAGGAAGGGCCGGCCTTTCCGAAACTCGCTGCTACCTCAGCGCATCCGTCTTATGATGAGACGCCTTGTAGAACTCCGCGGACCTGCCCCAGAACCGTGCTCCGGGCTGCCGGCTAGGCCCTTACCGCATATGGTTCGCCTGCCAATTCCTGTACTTCCGCAATTCCTGGCTCGGCGCCTTGCAGCATCTCTCTCATTAAGGTCGGGATCTCGTCAAAGTTGTGAAACGCCTTCACCACGCACGCGGCGGTGACCTTGTGGCGGCTGTTTGTGAGGCAGATTGTGCCCTCCTCGTTTTCAAAACCGGATTGCTTTCTCCCCAAGCAATAAACTCTGAATAGGACCCCTTCTAGCGCTCGGGCTTCGGGGTTTATGCGTTTGGTCATGTTTTTCTCTCGCGTAGTTTTGGTTTACCAATGCAGCCGCAGCGCGAAGCGGATGATCCGGTTGGTGGCGTCTTGCGCAAAGCGGCTTCCAAACGAGCTGTTGATTACCATGAAGGTAGGCGAACTGGCGTTTCCGTCAGGCGCGTTGAAATGGGGGGTGTTCGTGAGATTGAAGAATTCGCTTCGGAACTGCAATTTGAACCGCTCCGTCAGGGAAAACTCCCGGAAAAGGCTGGTATCCAGGTTGATCAATCCGGGGGCATAGAGCTGATAGGTATTCATGTTGCCGAAATCGGCGAGCGTGCCCGTCCTGCGATTCACCGGCGCGAAAGCGGTTTTGTCAAACCACTGCTCAACTGCGCCGGTCTTGCGGACCTCCGGCTTGACCTGGTCGGCCGTGAAGGTGCTGAACGCCAGAGGACAGTTGCAAGCGGTGGAGGATGAAGTCACGTTGAAGGGCCGGCCCGTATAGGCCGCGAAGATCCCATTGATCTGCCAGCCGCCCGCCAGCCTGCTCGCAACCCCGGAGACCGCGTATTTCTTCCCCTTGCCGAAGGGCAGCTCGTAGATGTATCCCAGCTCCAGATTTTGACGAACGTCAAACGGCGAATTCGTGTAGTTACGGCGGCCCATGCCAGGCAGGGGGAAGACGACTCCACCGCCCGTGTCGCTGGTGCCGTAAAACCCCAGCGAGTGCGACCAGGTGTAAGCGCCCTTGAGGGTCAGGCCGTTCGCGGCGCGCTTGTTGAGAGCTACCTGCAAAGAATGGTAATTGCCGCTGAACATTCCGTCAGAGAAGCTGGTGCTGGCGGTGCGCTGGAACGGCGCGAAAAGCGGCTGGCCGTTCTGCCCGGTTCCGGGGAAAGCGGCATTTTCCTGTAGCGTGCCGCGCAAATGAGTGGACTCCGTGCCGACATAGCCCACCGAAAGAATCGTATCGCGCGGAAGCCGTCCCTCCACGCTGAAATTCCACGACTGGAAATATGTCCGCACTACGGTTTTGGGGAAGTATGTGATGCTGGCCTTCGGATCGGCCACCGCGGTCGGGCTGCCGGCGGGAGGTCCAAAAATCGGCGGTATCCCCTGCTCGAAGCTGTCGAACGGAACGAACGTGTTCGGCCCCGTAAACGTCCCGGTGATCGCCGCCGGCCACTGGGAACGGTTCCATCCCAGAAATGGCTGCGGGTCAATGTTAATGCCATAACCGGTGCGGATGACCAGGTCGTTCCGCACCCGATAGGCGATGCCAACGCGCGGCGTGAAAAGTCTGTTGCTGGTCGTGATGCCGAGACCGCCCGGGTTGTTTCCATTGCCTCCCAGATACACCAGGTTGGTCGCGGGATCGTAGTTTTCAATCCCCGTGTGGTGGGCGCCGGCGCGGTGCATCATCGGGTATTTTTCCCAGCGCAGGCCGTAGGAGACGGTCAGCTTTGGCGTGACTTGCCAGCGGTCGCGGACGTAGAGGCCAAACTGCCAGTCAATCGCATAGGCTTCCTCCCACTGCACGCCTTTGGTCCAGGTCTGAACGGCGCCGAGCAAATACGAGGCCCAGGAATTAAATTGGTTTCCACCCGGCCCGCCGTTCAACCGTGTCGCCCCGTCAGTAAAACTTGCATTTCCCTGCGTGGCCGGCCCGGGCTGAAAGTGGTTCAGCCGGTTGTGAATTCCCTCGAAGCCCCACCGGATGCTGTGACTCCCCTTCTGATAACTGAAGTTGTGCGTCATCGTATAGACCATTTCATGGCGCTCCGCCGGCATCCAGTTGTCATAGTTGCCCAAAGAAGAATAGCCGTTGCTGATGTCGAAGCGCGGCATGCCGCTGTCGTTGATCTGGGGGCCGTTTGTGCCGGGAATGCCCAGAATGTCGAGGCCATAGTTCACGCCCCGGTACGTCTGGTCCACGGTCTGCGCTTCCCGGCTCCATCCGATTGTCATGTCGTAAATAAATGTCGGACTAAACGTTTTGGTTTGTCCGAACGTGGAAGTCTGAACCAGCGTCCGGCCGGCGCCGTCGCCTGTCGCCCCGCCGGTGCACAGGCACTGGCCTTGCGCCGCTCCCAGACCCCCCACGCCGCGAATCGCTGCGTTGAATACTCCGTACTTCAGGAAAAACGTGTGGTTGGCGTTGCGGTTGTAGTTGACTTTGGCGTCAACCTGATCCCGATTTGTCACATCGGTGCCGGAGTTGAAAAAGTTGTTGATCAGCCCCGGCTCATTCGTGGCGGGCACTAGCGCCTGAAGCTTCAGCGAAATGGGATTGAGCCGGTTCGGGGGAATGATGTTATTGGGAAACGGCGTGCGGTTGCGGCCCTGCGAGTCGCCCGTCGCGGGATCGTAAAGAACCGTGTTGGGATATTTGCTGAAGTCGCCCCGCCTCTGGTCTTCGGTGGGAAGCGTATACAGAAGATTGTAGTTTGTCCGCTCCCTGGTGCTCTCATATCCCGCGAAGAAGAAGAACTTGTCCTTCTTGATCGGACCGCCCATTGTCGCGCCGTCGATATTGATGATGTTTTTGGGCGTGCGCGCTCCCTTGAAGAAAAAATCTTTGGCAATAAATGCATTGTCCATGTGATAACCGAAAGCCGAGCCGTGAAATTCATTGGTGCCGGATTTCGTGGTCATCGTAATGGACGAGCCTCCCGATAAGCCCTGCTCGGCGTCAGCGGCGTCGGTGGTAACGTTGACCACCTCGATGGTCTCCGATGCCGGCAGGTACATGGCGTGCGAAAGCTGGAGCTGCATGGTCAACGTGCCATCAATGCGCGTGCTGTTGTCGCGGCGGCTGGTGCCGTTGACGTTGGTCGCGAGCGAGCGCTGGGGAGAATCTGTGTTGGCGTTCTGATAACGGGCCGGCGTGGCGCCGGGCACCAGATTGATCAAGCTCTGGAAGTTGCGATAGCGCGGCAGAGGCAGATCCTGCACAATAGCTGCGGGAATTTCCACGCTGACGTCGGCTTTGTCGGTCTGCAACGTTACGGCGGAGGCTTCCACATTGACCGTCTCCGCCACCTGGCCAATTTGGAGCGTTACATTATGGCGCTGGACGGTATTTACGTTGAGGGTGATGCCCGCTTGAGTGTACGTGCTGAAGCCGCTCGCGCTTACCGTGAGATCGTACGTTCCCGCGGGAAGATTTTGCAGCGTGTACACGCCCGCTTCATTGGTGACAGTGTCGCGGGTCAGAGCAGTCCCGCGATTGTTCACCCGGACGCTGGCGCCCACAATGGCGCCGCCGCTCACGTCGGTTACGTTGCCGGTCAGAGTACCATAAAGCACCTGGGCCTGAACGCTTGGCCGGCAGAGAAGGAATGCGCCCATCCCCAGGAGCGCAGTGGAAAGATAGAAAGTCCATTTCCCCTTCATTTGTCCCCCAATCCTGAGGCGAACCCCCACCTGATTCACATCAGCGGTTTAGTCACCCACGTTGGCAAGGCGCACACGCCAGACTGCCGTGTACGCCACTGGCCGCGATGCTACGCGCCTGAGGGACCCTTGTCCATACAGTAAAGATTGTATTTCCGGACGAAGGAAGGGCGATTTTTACGAATAATCATCGTGATTTGGAGTAATATCCGCTCGCCAGGCAGGAGCGACGCTGGCCTCTCCCGCTGATGCCGGTTTTGGGCGTGAGTGCTCAGCCGCATCGCCGCTTGGCGAAATCGCTTGCATTTCGCCGAGGTCGTGGCTCTCTCTCCCGACATTAATTTCTCATTTCGTTGGGCTCGGCTTGGTCGCAGGCAGCCGGCAGTTCGGCGGCCGGCTCCCAGGGAACTGGATCCCCGGCCGGCCCTAGGCTCCTTTGCGGCCGCTATTTTCCGAGAAGTTGACGTTCGGGCAGGAACAGCGCTGGGCGCAGTCGGGTCTTCCCGACTGGCTTCTTGGCGCTTCGGGACCCAACGGCCGCTGGAGGCGGGAAGGGGCAATATCAGGCCGGAATGTCCCGTGCCGCCAATCAGTCTGGCCGGTAAGCCGCGGCACTGTGCCGAGGCCTCGCCGCAGACGCCTCATTCGAGGCTCTTCAGCAGGCGCCTCCCGTGGATCTCGTCGATCAGAACGAAGCGGCCGGCGGAATCCTCATAGGCATACACGTCGGCGTTCTTGATCTCGAACCACCAGCCGTGCAGCCGCAGCCGTCCCGCCTGGACGCGCTCGCGCACGAGCGGATACGTTTTCAGGTGGTCGATTTGGGAAAGGACATTGAGCTGCGAGAGCTGATTGTGGCGCGCCAGCGGCGGGTCCGCACCTGTATTTCTTTCAAGCTTCTCCAAAGCCGCTTCGCCATGGCGAAGCCAGGAGCGAAGGTGAAACGGCTCCACGGCGTCGCGGCCGTTCAGCAGCGCGCGCATGGCGCCGCACTCGGAGTGGCCGCATACGATGATGTCCGTGACCGCCAGATTGCAGAGCGCGAACTCGATGGCGGCTGCCTCCGGCGCCTCGCTTGTTGACAGCCCGTCGCTGCCTGCCGGCGCGATCAGATTTCCCACGTTGCGGATTACAAACAGGTCCCCGGGGTCTGTGGAAGCGAACAGATTGGGCGCCACTCGGCTGTCGGAGCAGGCAATGAACAGAGCGTCCGGCGCCTGCCCGAGGGCGAGCTGCGCGAACTTTTCACGGTAATTAGGCCTCACGTTCCGTCGGAATTCTATAATTCCCTGGATCAGCTTTTTCATACTAGATGCGCTTCGGCAAGGCCAAGAAAGAACATGGCTAGACCATTATAATGGGCAGAGCTTATTCATCTACGCCTGAAAACGGGCATGAGGCGGGCAACAAGCGATCGCGGCGAGGGGAAGCTTCAAAAAAAACAGCGCGGAGAGTGTTTCGAATGCGGCCCCAGCGTGGCTGGCGACGAAGGCTGCAACAAGGGCGGCAACTGCACAGCAGCGAGCGCGTGTACCTGGGGAGTCGTCGCTCCAGTCAGTCGACAACTGCCGGAGAGACCGTCAGCAGTAACCGAGCCCGCCGCCCGAGTAATTCCTGTTGCCTTCGCAATCTTCTTTATTGGACACCGTGTAGTGACCGTAGTAGGTGTAGCTGTCAAAGCCGCTCACCACGTAACCCGGAATTGTATTGTACGAGTGGAAGCCGCTGCCACTCCCAAATGAAGAGACGCTGTATTCGCGGCCCGAAGCTGTGACGGATGTGCCAGCGTATGGCTGGAATGCGTTATCGCAGACGCCGGCTACGTTGAGCTCGACATAGTGGGCGGCGCCGGAAGTCGAGTCGGCCAGATGCGCCAGCGATAACGGCCGGTGCAGATATTATTAGTTGCGTTGAAGAAACGAAAATCTTTCTGGTTTAGCCGGAAAGAGCGTCCCAGTTCCGCAGTGTTGCTGCGTTTAGCATATAATACTGGCGGCTCGTCTATCGTAGGTGGAGACCGATCGAACTTCGGCCCCCAATAAAGAAATCTGCTGTTTCACGTGTTCTGCCGGCCCCAGACCGTGGTCCATGGACGGCTCGGCATCACGAGCGTCGCGATCGCGGAAAGCGGAAGAGCCAGGCGAGAGGCGCGACTCATATGGGCCATGCGTACTACTCCCCGGGAGCTGGTCCGCAGGGGCGCGAGTTTTGGTAGCGCGACCCCGCTGTCCCATCCCGCTCCGGCGGCTCTCTTTTCATTTTGTCGGGCAAGCTCTTCATTCCCTGGGAAGTTAGTACCCTCGCAGCCGGCCGCCCTCGGGCGTCTAGCCTCGGAACACAAGCTGCCAGGGTCATAAGGTGATTCCCTGAGGAAGATGAGAAGTTCGTACTGTTGCCTCTGCCTTTTCTCTGGCCTACGCTGGCCTTCTATGAAAATCCTGATCGCCGATGATGAGCCCGTCAGCCGCCGCATGCTCGAGTGGCTGGTCCGAAAAAACGGCGACGAGCCCGTGGTGCTTGCGAACGGCTCCCTGGCCGGATGGCTCCTCCAGCGCGACGACGCTCCGCGCGTGGCAATCCTGGACTGGCTGATGCCCGGCCTGGATGGAATTCAGATTTGCCGGCTTTTGCGGAGCCGCACGGACCGGCCGTACACGTACATACTCCTGGTCACCAGCAAGACACAGAAGGAGGACCTCGTGCGCGGGCTCGAGGCCGGAGCCGACGACTACATCACAAAACCGTTTGACCCTGACGAGTTGAATCTCCGGATCAACGTGGGCCGCCGCGTGGCAGAAGTTCAGGATCGTCTGCTTTCCCAGATCAATGATCTCCGCCGCCGCCTCGCGGTGGCAGAACCCGCCGGCCGCTTTGCGGCCCGCGCCGCATGCCTGAATCCGCTCGTTTGAAATTGGACCGGCCCCCAAGCGCCGGCCGCTGTTCGCATCTTCGCACAGCCGGGTGAGCTGCGCTCGCGCTTTGCTACAATCAGGGCGCATATGCGCGCAAAATACCTGGCCGCGGCCTGCTTGCTGGTTGTGGCCGCCTGCAATCGCCGTCCTGCCCATCGCCGGCTGACTCTGGCGGTCATCCCGATGGGAACTACGCACGAATATTGGAAGTCGATTCATGCCGGCGCGGTAAAGGCCGCCCGCGAGGAAGGCGTCGATCTGGTTTGGAAAGGCCCCCAGAAAGAAGACGACCGCGCCCAGCAAATCGCCGTCGTCGAAGACATGATTTCGCGCCACGTCGATGGCATCATACTCGCCCCTTTGGACGGCAAGGGGCTTCAGAATCCGGTCTCCGAGGCGCGCCGCGCGGGCATTCCCGCCGTCATCGTCGATTCCCATTTGGAGGGCGACGATTATGTCAGCTTCATCGCGACTGACAATTACCAAGGGGGCCGGCTTGGCGCGCGGCGCCTGGCGGAAACGCTCGGGGATAAAGGATCCATCATTCTAATGCGCGTGCTGGTCGGCGTGGAAAGCACCATGGCTCGCGAACGAGGCTTCCTCGATGAAATTCACAAGCATTCGGGCATCCGCATTCTCAGCGATAATCAATACGGCGGCATCACGACCGAGACTGCGTACCAGACGGGCGAAAATCTGCTCAACCGTTTTCCCGATGTAGACGGCATTTTCTGCCCCAATGAATCCACAACCTTCGGCATGCTGCGGGCTTTGACGGACGCCGGCAAGGCGGGCAAGGTGAAATTCGTGGGCTTCGATTCGAGCGAAAAGCTGATCGACGCTCTGCGCCGGAAGCAGATCGACGGCCTGGTATTGCAGAATCCCTTTCGCATGGGCGAGCTCGGCGTGAAGACGCTGGTTCGCTATCTGCACGACCCGCAGGCTGCGATCGAGAGACGTATCGACACCGGCGCAGTCGTGGCAACGCCCGCCAACATGGACACGCCGGAGATCAAGCAGCTTCTCTCACCGCCTCTGGATCAATATTTGAGCCGTTCCAGCCCGGACACCGCCGCTCCAGTCCTGGGGAAGCAAATCAAACGCGATGCGGCCGGTTTTGATGCGCCGGTGATCTCGGGCTGATGCCTGCCGCATATCGCATCCAGATGAGCGGCCTGCGCAAGGCCTTTGGCGCAACCCTCGCCCTGGACGGCGTCAACCTCTCCGTTGAGCCGGGCGAAGTGCATGCCCTCATCGGAGAAAACGGGGCGGGCAAAAGCACCCTCATGAAGATATTGAGCGGCGTCTATCGCCCCGATGCCGGCGTCATGCTGCTCGACGGCGCTTCCTATGCGCCCGCCGATCCTCTGGACGCCCGCCGCCACGGCGTGGTGATGGTCTATCAGGAACTGGCTCTCGCTCCCCATCTGCCCGTCGCTGCCAATATCCTGCTCGGGGTGGAACCAAAGGTTATGGGTTGGATTCGCCGGGCCGAGTTGCAGCGGGCGGCGCGCCGCGCTCTCGAGAACCTCGGCCACGGAGAAATCGATCTCGATATCCCGGTTTCGCAACTGAGCATGGGAGCCCAGCAGATTGTCGAGTTGGCTCGCGCTCTGCTCTCGGATGCCCGCGTGGTCGTACTCGACGAGCCAACCAGCAGTCTGGCGGCGGCCGATGTTCCCGTGCTGTTTGCCGCCATCCGGCGGCTCCGGGAGCACGGCGTGGCGATTATTTACATCAGCCATTTCCTCGAGGAAATCGAGCAAATTGCCGGTGGTTTTACCGTTCTCCGGGACGGCCGCTCGGTAGGCGGCGGCCGCGTCG
>Ga0070741_10018195_pt1 | contig 11424 bp, 12 predicted proteins | sample Coa_R1_4_FD_66440 | JGI IMG/M metagenome (GOLD analysis project Ga0070741, IMG submission 66440) | Surface soil microbial communities from Centralia Pennsylvania, which are recovering from an underground coalmine fire - Coalmine... | ecosystem: Environmental > Terrestrial > Soil > Unclassified ...
TCGGCGGGTTGTACGTCTCCTTCACCGTGCGCGCGCTCGTCCAACGGAGCAGGTTCATTTTCGACCCGGCCTTGTCGTTTGTACCGGATGCGCGGGCGCCGCCGAATGGCTGCTGGCCTACGACCGCCCCCGTGGGCTTGTCGTTGACATAGAAATTGCCCGCGGCGTTCCGGAGCCGCAGGTGCGCCTCGGCCACGGCCTTGCGGTCGCGCGCAAACACGGCGCCGGTGAGCGCGTATGGCGACGTCGAGTCCACGATCCGGAGCGTGTCCGTCCACTTCGCGTCCGGGTATGCATAGGCCGTCACGACCGGGCCGAAGATCTCTTCGCACATCAGCCGGTAGCCCGGGTCTTTTGTCTCCACGAGCGTTGGCTCGATGAACCAGCCGGTCCGGCCGTCAGCGCCGCCCCCGCAAATGATGGTCGCCTTTTTCTTCGCGTCGGCGAGGTAGCCGCTGATGCGGTCGAACGCCTTCTGGTCAATGACGGCGCCCATGAAGTTCCGGAAGTCCGCGGGATCCCCCATCCGGATCGTCTTCACCATCGCGACGACGCGGTCGCGCACGTCGTTCCACATGGACTTCGGGATGTAGACGCGACTGGCTGCCGAACATTTCTGGCCCTGGAACTCGAAACCGCCGCGAACGATGGCGACCGCGACCGCCGCCGGGTCCGCCGAAGGATGGGCGACGATGAAGTCCTTGCCGCCCGTCTCACCGACGATGCGGGGGTACGAGCGGTAGTTGCCAATGTTGCGTCCCACCGTCTCCCACATGGCGTTGAACACGGTGGTGCTGCCCGTGAAGTGAATGCCGCCAAGGTCGCGGTGGGCGAGCAGCTGCTCCGTGATCTCCACCGGGTTGCCGGGCACGAAGTTGATCACGCCATCGGGCATGCCCGCTTCGCGGAGCAGTTGCATCGTATGCCACGCCGAGAGGATAGCGGTGTTCGATGGCTTCCAGATGACCGTGCAGCCCATCAACGCGGGCGCCGTGGGCAGGTTGCCGCCGATGGCCGTGAAGTTGAACGGGGTCACCGCGTACACGAACCCCTCGAGTCCACGATAGTCCATCATGTTCGACATTCCAGGCGCGCTCTTCGGCTGATCGGCGTAGATCTCCGAGGCGAACTGGACGTTGAATCGCCAGAAGTCAATGAGTTCGCACGCCGAGTCAATCTCGGCCTGGAATGCCGTCTTCGACTGGCCGAGCATCGTGGCGGCGTTGAGGGTGCTCCGCCATGTGGTGGCCAGCAGATCCGCTGCGCGCAAGAGGACGGCGGCGCGGTCTTCCCACCGCCACGACGCCCACTCCTTCTGCGCGGCCGCGGCAGCGCGAATGGCCGCTGTCACGTCGCGGGGCCGCGCCTGATGCCACTTCGCCGTCACATGGCGATGCTTGTGCGGTGACGTGGCGTTGCGGACGATCCCCGTGCGGATCTCCTTGCCGCCGATGACCAGGGGAATGTCCGGGCACTCTGCCTCCATCGCGGCGAGGCGGGCCTTCAGCGCGGCGCGCTCGGGTGTGCCGGGAGCATAGGAGAGCACCGGCTCGTTGACGGCCGGGCCGAAGTGACGAATGGCGTTTGAGGGTGCGGACATCGCGTACTCGTGGTAAGTGCGGGGGAACGAAGGGCGGTCAGAGTCCGCCGGAAATGTACCGCCGCGCGGGGCGATGACGCGTGCCGGCTCGCCATTTGCGATGGATCAGGACAGATTCCGGCAGTGCGCGGACCGGCCAGCCACGCCCCTCCGGGAACTCCGTGCCCTAAGGGCTGTACACGCCGGGACCAGCATGCCGTCTGGTGGAACACGGGAGCCGGTGCGCGCAGTGGCCCGGACGCCGTGGGCGTGGGCCACCGGTGTCGGTGAACGCGAATGATGAGGACGAGCGACCGATGAACGTGATCATCGCCGACGACGATCCGACCATGCTCGCCATTCTCCGCACGGTGACCGAGGAGGGCGGGCACACGGTGATCGCGGCCGTGCGGGACGGCGAGGCGGCCTGGGCCGCGTTCCGCGCCGAGGACGTGCCGCTCATCATCCTCGATTGGGAAATGCCCCGGCTCGACGGTCTCGGGCTGTGCCGCCGCATCCGGTCGTCAGACCGGCCGGATCCGTTCATTCTGATCGTCACGGGCCGCAAAACGCGCGACGACCTCCTCAGGGCGCTCGACGCTGGTGCCGACGACTATCTGAGCAAGCCCGTGACACCGGACGAGTTTGCAGCCCGCCTGCGGATCGTGGAACGGCGCATCCAGATCACGAATGAGCGACGGCGGACCGAGGCCGACCTGCGGCGCGCGCGGTACCTGGCCGGTATCGGCGAGACGTCGCTCGCGCTGCAGCACGAGATCAACAACCCGCTCGCGGCGATGCTGTCGCACGCCGCGCTGCTCGAAGCCGGAATGGTGGAGGAACACGAGAAGGAAGAGGCGCTGGCGACAATCGTCGAGCAGGCGAAGCGGATCGGTGAAGTGGTGAAGCGCCTCCGGCAGCTGGACCAGCCCCGTTCCGTGGAGTACCTCGGCACCGCCCGGATGCTCGACATCGCGCCACGCGCCGAGCCGGACAAGGAGTGACGGCGCGAATCATCGGTGGTCACCCGGCGGACGCCGGTGGAATGCCGATGGCGGTACGGCGCGCGGCCGCAGCCGGGATGGAGGCGGTCCAACTGTTCACGGCGCCGCCGATGTACTACAACGAGAAGGTCGGCGCGAAGCCGGAACGCCTAGCGGCGCTGCACGACGCGCTTCGGGTGGCGGGAATCGCGCCGCGTTGCGTGCTCGTCCACGCGGCCTATGTGCTCAACACCGCCTCGCCCGACGCGGTGAAGGCGCAGCGGGCCCGGAACGGGCTCGCGCGCGAACTCGCGCGGTCCACGGCCTACGGCGTCGGTGCGTGCTGTTTCCACCCCGGATCGGCCGCCGACGGCGATCCGGGCGTGGCGTGCGACCAGGCGGGCGACGCCATCGCCTGGGCACTCGAGCAGGTGCCGGAGACGGCCGCGGGGACGCGACTGCTCATCGAGAACACGGCGGGTGCCGGGCAGACCGTGGGCCGCTCGGCGGCGGAGGTGGCGCGCATGCTGGCCCGTATACCGGCCCCGTTGCGGCGCCGGACGGGGTACGGCCTCGACACCTGCCACCTCTTCGCGAGCGGCCATGAGATCCACACCTCGCCGGCGGCACTCCGCGCCGTGCTCGACGAGTTTGAGCAGGCCACCGGAGAGCCTCCCGCGTTTTTTCACCTCAACGACAGCCAGCACCCGTTCGGATCCAACCGCGATCGGCACGCCTGGATCGGCGAGGGCGCCATTGGCGTGGAACCGTTCCGGTGGCTCCTGGCCGACGCGCGAACGGAAGGCATTCCGCTCATTCTCGAGACGCCGCAGGAGCGCACCACGGTGGCCAACGACGATGCCAGCGCGGACGCCGCCGACATGCGGATGGTGCAGCTGGTGCGCTCCCTCCTGTGATGACGAAGGCGCCGCGGGGGTGCATGACGGCGGTTTGCCACGGACGGACGCGCGGTTCCGAGAGCGGAGCGCCTATTGCGCTCCCGGGGAGTTGCTATACTTTCGAGCTTGTTCCCAGAGGGAAACCGGGTTCCTTCAACATCATCCAGGAGACAGTTCAATGGCCGCCAAGAAGAAGTCGAAGCGAAAGCCAAACGCGGCATTCATGAAGCCGGTCAAGCCGGACGCCACGCTCGCGGCGATTGTCGGTGACAAGCCGATGCCGCGCACCGAGCTGACGAAGAAACTGTGGGCCTACATCAAGAAGCACGGCCTGCAGGACAAGAAGAACAAGCGCATGATCAACGCGGACGCGAATCTCCGGCCAATCTTCAAGGCGGCGCAGGTGTCCATGTTCAAGATGACGGCGCTCGTCAGCAAGCACGTCAAGTAACGCATGGTGTCGAAGGTGACGGGGGCGCGCCCGGCCGGGCGCGCCCCCGTTGTTGTTTGCCCTTGCTCACCGGCAGCCGCGTCCCAGATTCCGTGGACGCCCGCGCGCCAGATTCCGGCAGACGGGTGCTTCACCCGTACCGGATACACTGTGGCAAAAGGCAAAGCGTCGGACAGGGAAGGCGGGGGCGCGGGCCGCGTGGGAGCGCTCCGCGCCGGTCGGGGGCGGGCCTCAGGCGGCCGCCGCGCGTGGGAAGGCTTCAAGTCGCTCGCCGGCACCATCGCCATCTTCCTGCTGCTCCGCACATTTCTGATCGAGGCGTACCGCATTCCATCGGGGAGCATGATCCCGGCGTTGCTCGTCGGTGACTGGCTGTTCGTCAACAAGCTGCGGTACGGCCCGCACATTCCATTTACCCGCCGCTCACTGCCAGGCTACGCTGAACCGCAACGGGGCGAAGTGGTCGTGTTCGAATCGCCGTACCAGGCCGACGAGGCCGAGATCGGCAACGATCCGACGCCGACCCTCGTCAAACGAATCATCGGCATGCCGGGCGACACGATCTACATGCGCGACGGCGTCGTGTACGTGGATGGCATTGCGCAGCGTCTCAGCGAGACGTCGCCGGACCAGGCGCGCGGCGACGGCACCGAGTCCAACCCGTTGTTCGAGTGGCAACACCGCATCGAGGTCGCGCACACACGGTTCGGCGAGCCGCCCAAGCAGCCGACGCACGACAACTGGGGACCGCTCGTCATCCCACCGGGCCACTATTTCATGATGGGCGACAACCGCTACGACTCGAAGGACAGCCGGTACTGGGGCGTTGTACCGCGGGGCAACATCCGCGGGCGGCCGATGTTCGTGTACTACTCGTACGTGCCAGCCACGCAGAGTGACCGCCCGCTGAGCTTCATCACGGACATCCGCTGGGGCCGGATCGGGCACTGGATCAGGTGAGCAGGCCGAAGACCGACGAACAACACTCAGGACCGGAGGTGGTCATGCGTCGAATGCTCCTCACCCTGCTGTGCGTCGCGCCGGGTGCGCTGGGCGCTCAGCAGCCGCAGTACCTCCAGCCGTACGGGCCGCCCACGCGGCCGTTCTCGCCCGCCGTGCGAGTGGGCAACATGCTCTATCTCGCGGGCCAGATCGGCACGTCGGCCGACGCCGCCGGCACCGGCGTCGTCCCCGGCGGCATCGAGGCCGAGACACGGCAGACGATGAACAACATCAAGGACGTGCTCGAGAAGAGCGGGTCCGACATGGACCACGTCGTCAAGTGCACGGTGTTCATGGCCGACATGAAAGAATGGGACGCGATGAATGGCGTGTATCGGACGTTCTTCAGGAATGACAAGTATCCGGCCAGGAGCGCATTCGGCGCGACGGGTCTCGCGCTGGGCGCGCGGGTGGAGATCGAGTGTATCGCCACGGTGAAGTAGCGAGCGACTGACGTGCGCCGTACCGCCGCGGCCGTCGTGGTCGCCGCCTGCGCGCTGCGGTCGGTCCCGGCGTGCGCGCAGCCGCTGGCGCCACCGCGGGCGGCGGGCGCCGTCATCACCGACACGCTGTGGTCGCAGGCGCTTGCCGCGCGCAAGACCCTCGTCGTGTACCTGCCGCCGTCGTACCACACCACCCCCGCGCGACGCTACCCGGTCGCCTACTACCTCCACGGCGCGACCGGCGATGAGACCAACTGGACGCAGCGCGGGCACCTGGCCGAGGTGATGGATTCGCTCATCGCGGGCGGGATGCCCGAAATGATCGTGGCCATGCCCGACGGCGACGCCTACTCGTACTACACCACCTACAACCTCCTGCTCGACGCGGCAGGTTGCCGCCGGCTGATGCTGCCGCCGGGGGGGAACGCCGATCGCGACTGCGTGGCGTGGCCGCACTACGACGACTACATCGCGTACGACGTCGTCCGGCACATGGACGCCAAGTACCGGACGCAGGCCGCGCGTGCGCACCGCGGCATCGCGGGGCTCTCCATGGGGGGATACGGCGCCGTCGCTCTCGCCCTGCAGTACCCCGGCACGTTCGCCGCTGCCGCATCGCACTCGGGGGTGCTCTGGCCGCTGGACCTGGCGCCGGGGGCGGCGGGCGGTCGCCAGCTCCCCCGGAACGCCACCGACTCGGCGGCGTTTGCGCGCTACCGCGCCGCCAATGCCCGTCGTTATGCACCGGTCTTCGGCACGGACAGCGCCGGCTGGTATGCGCGCGACCCAGCGACGATCGCCGCCCGCCTTGTTGCGCGCGGCACGGGGCTTCCCGCCCTCTACGCCGACTGCGGGACGGAAGATCTCTTCCTGCCGCAGAACCGGGCGTTTCGCGACGCGATGCGCGCGTTGGGAGTGCCGCTGGAGTACCACGAGTGGCCTGGCGCGCATACCTGGGAGTACTGGCACACGCATCTCGGAGACAGTCTGCGGTGGCTGGCTGCCCGGATTACCGGGCCCTGACGTCTTGTCCGCGGCGCCGGGGCCCGCGGCGGGGCGCTGCCGCGGATGCCCAGGACTCCACCGTTCGCCGGTCACGGCCGTAGCTTCCACGGGATGCCGGATTTCTTTCCACGCACGTCCGTCGCGTGGCGTACCGTGCAGCCGCACGCCTTCCGGCGGCTCTCGCTGTCGCTGCCGCAAATGGCGCTCGTCACGGGCGTCGGCATGCGTCTCTGGCGATCGTACATGCTCACGCACGGGTCACCCGACAGCTGGGCGTGGGTGGGTGGAACGTTTCTCGCGGGCGCGGCCTTCCTGTTTCTCATGTGCGCCATTCACCTGGCCAACTTCACCCTGCGCCACTGGATCTGGCGGGCGCCGGCGTTTGCCGTCCTCGAGTCCGGAGCGGAAATCGTCATGAGTCTGGCCCTGACCACCGTGAATCTGGAACCGCTGGGCGCCGAGCGGGCGGAGTTCAGCGACTGGATTCCGACCGGCATCCGCATCCTGTACTGGCGTCTGGGCGGCATCGTCCTCTTCACGATCGTGCTTGCCGCCGTGGTCTCCGTGGTCCGGCGGCTGATCCTTGCGGCCGAGGATCGCGGCCACACCGTGGCGGCCGTACACCGGGCTACGACCGCCGAGCACACCACGTCCACGAACGCATCGGAGGTATCGTCATGACGTTCAGGTTCTTGTTGCGCACGCGGGGCGGTCCGCGGACTGCGGTACGCGCAGGTGTTGTGGCGCTGTTGACCGCCGTCATCGCGCCGCCGCTGGCGTCGCAGGACATTGCGCGGCGGGGCGAAGTTGCCGCGGTCAGGGCACCGGCGGCAACGACGCGGCCGTTCGGCACGCAGCGCGAACTGGCCGCGATGCAGCAAGCGTGGCTCGCCAAACGGCTCGACACGTTCGTCCCGGGTCTGATGCGCAAGCACGGCATTGACTTCTGGGTGGTGACGATGCGCGAGTACAACGAAGATCCGGTGTTCTCGTCCATCACCGCGCCCGAGACGTTCGCCGCGCGGCGCCGGACGATTTACGTGTTCTTCGATCGGTGCGCCGCGACCGGCGCCCCCCCGGCGCCGGCGTGCGTGGAGCGCATCGCGCTGGGCGGTACCAGTCAGGGCGGCGTGTGGCAGGCGCGGCGGGCCACGAAGACCGTCGAGGCGGACGTCGGCGGCCGGCAGGCCGAACTCTGGGGCGACGAACAGTGGCAGGCGCTGCGGCAGCTGCTCGAGGAGAAGCAGCCGGCGGTGATCGGCATCAATCGCTCGAAAGTTTTCGCGTTCAGCGACGGGCTCTCGAGCGGTGAGCTGCAGGGGATGGGCGAAGCGCTCGGCCCGCAATGGACGGCGAAGTTCCGGGACGCCGAGGGGCTTCCGCTCGAGCTGATTGCGTCGCGACTGCCGGAGGAAGAGGCGTTTTTCGCGAAGATGACGGAGCACGTGTGGGCCATGACGCAGGAGATGTTTTCGAATCGCGTCATCACGCCTGGCAAGACGCGCACCAGCGATCTCGTCTGGTGGTGGCGCCAGCGCGTGGCAGACGAGGGGCTGGCGACGTGGTTCCAGCCGAGCGTCGAGGTCCAGCGACCGGGCGTCACGGCCGACCAGCTCGGCGACGACCCGGTGATCCAGCGTGGCGACGTCCTGCACTGCGACGTAGGGATCACCGTGGCGCGGCTCAACACGGACACGCAGCACAACGCGTACGTGCTGCGTCCGGGCGAAACGGACGCACCGGCGGGGCTCCGTCGCGCGCTGGCGAACGCAAACGCGATGCAGGATATCGCGATGGAGGAAATCCGCCCCGGGCGCACCGGCAACGAGATTCTTGCGTCGGTGCTCGAGCGCATGAAGGCCCGAGGCATCAATGGGACGATGTATTCGCATCCCATCGGCATGCACGGTCACGGGGCGGGTCCGCTGATCGGGCTCTGGGACTATCAGGACGGCGTTGCGGGCCGCGGCGACGCGACGGTGATCCCGTCCATGTGGTTTTCCATCGAACTGCAGGCCACGACGCCCGTGCCGGAATGGGGCGGCCAGCCCGTACGGATGGCGCAGGAAGAGGACATGATCATCGGTGCCGACGGGAAGGCGCGATGGGCCTACAAGCGGCAGGACAAGCTCTTCCTTGTACGCTGAACGGGCGCATGAAAGACCTGCGCCCGCGCCCGCGCGACGGACGAACCGAAGTGAACGCGGCGTGCGGCAGCGCGGCGTGGGGTGTACAGCCGTCGGTGCTGGGCAGACGCGCCGAACGCGCCGGGCCAGGTCCTTGACGACATGCTTGCGTCCCGGGCACCATTGACAGCATCAGGGAGGACCGGTGAGAAAGGGTGGAAAAGAGCTGCTGGTAGTCGGCGATCGGGTTCTGATCAGACCCGAGGACGGCGACGAGCGGACCAAGGTGGGGCTGTACCTGCCGGCCACCGCGGTGGACAATCAGGCGGTGCAGGGCGGAACGATCGAGGCCACTGGCCCAGGGCAACCGCTCCCCTCGGTTGAGGAGCATCTGGACGAGCCCTGGAGGATCAGCGGGATGAAGGAAACCCGTTATGTTCCGATGCAGGCGCGCGTGGGTGACTATGCGCTGTTTTTTCGAAAGGCGGCGGTCGAGATCACGTTCGAAAACGAGCGTTACCTCGTGGTGCCGCAGGCGGCCATCCTGGCGTTGAGTCGCGAACCGGCGCCGGACGACGTCGACTGACCCGATTTTCCCTGTGCGATGCGCCGCGCGAAGCGGTGCGGAAGGAGCTGACCTGTGCCGATGTACGATGAACGTTTTATCACGCCCATGCGGCAGGAACTGACGAGCATTGGGTTTGAGGAACTGCGGTCCGCGGCCGAGGTGGACGCGAAATTTGCGAACCCCCAGGGGACCGCCCTGCTGGTCGTGAACTCGATGTGCGGCTGTGCGGCACGCAACGCTCGTCCCGGCGTCGCGCTGGCGCTGCGGCACGCGGTTCGTCCCGATTCCCTGTATACGGTGTTTGCCGGGCAGGACCCCGACGCGACGCGACGCGCGCGCGAGTTCATCGTCGGCTACGGGCCGAGTTCGCCGTCCATTGCGCTCTTCAAGGATGGCAAGCTCGTGTACATGATGGAGCGCTACCAGATCGAGGGTCGTGGCGCGACCGAGATTGCGGCCGATCTCACCGCCGCGTTCGACGCCCATTGCGGCGCGGCCTCGGCCGCGCGATGATTCGATTCCGGCAGGCGGGCGCGCGGAACGCGGTCCGGTTTGCCACACGCCCCGTCGGCGTCAGGCCAGCGGGGCTTGTTACTGAAAAGCACTTGTCGGTGCAGAGAAGTGCGCGTAGCATACGCGCGTGCCCCGTACTCCGCGCGCGTCCCCGGCGGTCCTCTCGCTCGATCGGACGATCCACGAGCCCATCCGGCTGGGCATCGTCACGGCGCTGGCGGTGCACGACCGCCTCTCGTTCAACGAGCTCAAGCAACGCCTCGGCACGACGGATGGAAACGTGAGCGTCCACGCGCGCAAGCTCGAGGACGCGGGGTACGTGAGCTGCCACAAGGGCTTTGAAGGCCGCGTTCCGCGTACCGAATACCGGCTGACCGCGGCCGGCCGGAAGGCCATGGAACGCTATTTCGCGCAGCTGGAGTCGCTGATCGCTGCGGCGCGCCGCGCGTGAGTCGCGTCTGGCGCGTCAGGCATAGCGAACCCACCGCACGAGTTCCCTGATGCTCGGACGCTTGCCGGTCATGAGCAGGCCCACCCGGTAGATCCGCGCCGACACCCAGATCGCGCCGTACACGGCGACGAGCAGGCTGGCCAGCGACGCCGCGATCTGCCACGCCGGCACCTGCGTGGCGCTCATCACCAACGGCATGATGATCGGCGAGCTGAAGGGCAGGATGCTCATCACCGTGGCCATGGCGCCGGTCGGCGTCGTCAGGATGGGCTGCACCAGAATAATGGACGCGACCAGGAGCATCATGACAGGCTGCGCGGCCTGTGTGGCTTCCTCCTGGCTGCTGCACATGGCGCCGACGGCGGCAAAGAGCGCTGCATAGAACGTGTAGCCCAGGAGGAAGTACAACACGAGGGCTGCCATCTGCAGGACGGTGACGTGGGGGAGCGTGACGTTCACCGCCCCCATGGACGCCGCCATGCCGAGGCCGTACGTGGCCAGGCCGACGGCGAACGCAAGCCAGATGAGCTGTTGCGTGAGCCCGACGGCGCCGACGCCGATCACCTTGCCGGCGAGCAGCGTGTCCGGTGAAATGCTCGAGATCACCACTTCCGCCACGCGCGTCGTCTTCTCCTCCAACACGCCGCGCAGGATGTTCTGCCCGTAGAGGATGATCATCATGTAGAGCAGGAACGCGATCACGAACCCGAAGATTGCACTCACGAGACCGGATCCTCCGCGCCCGCTGGACGTGATGCGCTCGGTCGTCAGGTCCGTGCGCACGCGGGCCAGCGAGTCGGCACGGGGACCGGCGACACCCGCCGCCTCCAGCCGGGCCAGCAGCAGGGCGGTACGCAGCCCGCCCTCGATCTGCTCCATCTCGCCGAGGGACGACGCGTTACGTCCCGCGTAGCGGGCCTTCCCGGAACGGATGGTCGCCGAATCGAGGACCAGGTATCCCTGCGTCCGTGACGCCATGACGTCGGCCGTTGCGGTGGACTCCGCCGCGGCCACGCCTGCGGGCGCAACGACGACGACCCGCACCTCGGGCGGCGGAGGCGCCGATTGGTCACGCCCGCCCATCCCCGGGATGTTGCGGAGCGGGCTGTTCATCGCCCGTTCCCGCACCTGCTGTGCCACCCGCGCGCCCAGGTTCGTGCCCGTTGCGTCAATGATCAGAAAGCTGGTGGCGCCGGCCGATCGCATCCCGCGTACCGTGAGCAGACCCGGAAGCACCATGACCGCGAACAGGAATACCGGGCCGAACACCGTGCTGATGATGAACCACCGGGTACGCACGCGCTCGAGGTACTCGCGCTTGATCACCGCCAGCAGCTTATCCATGACCGCTCATCCCCGGCTCGACTCCCGTCGCGCCGACTTTCTCGAGAAAGATCTGGTGCA
>Ga0070741_10018196_pt1 | contig 11423 bp, 14 predicted proteins | sample Coa_R1_4_FD_66440 | JGI IMG/M metagenome (GOLD analysis project Ga0070741, IMG submission 66440) | Surface soil microbial communities from Centralia Pennsylvania, which are recovering from an underground coalmine fire - Coalmine... | ecosystem: Environmental > Terrestrial > Soil > Unclassified ...
GCCGCGCGCTGCTGTTACACACCAGGGCCTGGTGCGACATATACGTCCAGGCCGGGGCACCCTTGGTGCCGGTGTTCTGGGCGTACCGGCCGGTGTCGTGCTCGTAGATGATCTGGCCCTTGTACGTGTTCGTGGGCCGCGTGACGGAAGTGCAGTCGACCGCGCCCATGAGGCCGTCGATCGTCGTCAGGTTGTTGCCGATGTGCGCCGGATATTGGACGACGTCGGCGGTGTCGGCGATCAGCAGCCCGATGTTCGGTGTGTTTGAGTCAGCCATGGCTGCGGCGCCTTCTCTCGAGGTGCTGGACGTGGGCTCGGTCGCGGGCGACCCGTTCCTGCGCCTCCCAGACGCTGATCGGGTGCGGGTCGTGGGCCCGGTGGATCTTCTCCAGGTGGCTGTCCGGATCGGTGATCGTCACGGTGGTCTTCACCTGTGCGATGGCGCGCTGATGGGCGGCCCAGGCCGCGGCCGGCGGATTGCGGTACGGGCAGAAGGGACCGGTATCGCGCGGGTCCGGGTGCGGGACGAACCGCTCGTGCAGCAGCCAGTCCAGGACGGTGCGGCTGTCCGCCGGGTCGAGCCCGAACTCGGCGGGGTGCTGGACGAAGGCGTGCGCAGGGATCAGGTGCAGGTGGCGCGTTGTGGTGCCGGATCCGTCGTCGACTTCCTGGCCGATGCGCCAGTGCCCTGTCCTCGGGTCCTGGTCCGCCATGATGATCTTGATTTTGATCACGCGTCCAGCCTCATGAGCCAGTACCAGAAATGGTTGGGTGTGGTGGTGTGCCAGGCCGCTGTGAACGCCGTACTGGAACTGGCGCTGATATAGGCGCCCTGAGTGGATGTGCCGCCGGTCGAGTCGAAGACGCTGGGCACAACCGCGACAAAGCTGGCCATGGTCACCCCGTAGCTGACCGTGGCGGAGGCGAATCCGGAGACCGAGGCTTCTCCCGCACCGAAGAGGTCAGTGCCTGCTAATAGGAAGTTGTTGTAGTAGAACCCTGTGCCGTAGTGGTGCGCGTCCTGCCCGACCCGGTAGGCGGCCAGGGTATTGCCGGACGCGTCGGCCTGGACCATGCGCGTCTGGTCGGACTTGAGCTCGAACGCGGACAGCGGCAGGCCGCTGGCGGTGTCGACGTACTGCAGGCCGGTCGTGCCGCCTTCCCCGACCAGAGCCAGCTGCATGTGGCCCCCGGTGGAGATCGGGCTCTCGGGAGTGAACGGTCCGCCGTTCATCTGCATGCCGACGTTGCCGTAGCTGACGTTGCCCGCGAACGAGAGGTTGCCGGGGGTGTTCACCCCGTCGCTCATCGTCAGAACCGGATAGGTCTGACTGGTGTCCAGCGTGATCGAGGCGCCGGAGCTTCCGTTCTTGCCCAGGGTGAGGACTGGGCTGGAACTGGAGACGTCGAAGATCTTGTTGCTGCTCGCGTCATAGGCGTGGAAGCCGGTCGAGTCCATGGCGACCCGCTGGCCGGTCGCCGCGGTCTCGATGACGCCGCCCATGATCACTGAGGCGGTGAGCGTTCCGGCTGTCAGCTTGCTGACACTCAGGTCCGTGATGTACGCGTTGGACCAGAGGACCGCGCTCGCCCCGGCCGAGGCGGACGGATTGGACTTGTTGCCCGTCGAGTCCACCGCGATGATCTTGATGAACATGCTCTGGGCCGGCGGCTGGCCCGGCGGGATAACGAAACTGCCGACCACGGGGATCTGCCCGGTGATGTTGGCGACCGACGCGGGCAGGTTGCCGAGCTTCGTCGCGTTCGAGGGCTGGAAGAGCGGATCGTAGGATCCGTGCACCTCGATGTGGTGAAGGTCGCTGGCCTGGTTGAAGGTGCCGCCGTCGGCCCGGCCGCAGTCCCAGGTCACCTGCACCGAGGCCATGTTCGCGGCCACGGTCGGCGCGTCCGGGGTGGGCGGAGGCTGAGTGTCGACGGCAGCCTGGAAGGTCGTAGTCGCCGACCACGCGCCGCGGTTGGGCGGCTGGGCGGTGTCGACGGCGCGGATCTGGAAGTCGTAAGTGACCCCGGGCGTCAGCTCCTGGACGAGGAGCTGGTTGACCGCGCCCGCGACGAAGGTGACTTTCCAGTCGGTCTGCGTGATCGGGAAGATCTGATTCCACTGCGCGCCCGTGGACTGCAGCTGCGCCCAGGTGTAGCCACCGGAGTTCAGGCCCTGCCACGACGGGTTGACCGAGCTGATCGTCAGGTCGGGACGGTACTGGATCTCGTAGTGGTCCAGGTCCGTCATCGTGGTGCCGTCGGTGTTGGTCGGCGTCGCCCAGGTCAGCTGGATCTGCGCCTTGACCGATCCGTCGGAGGAGGACAGGTACGTGGAGGTGGCGAACGGCGTGTTGAAGGCCGGCACGCCGGGGATCGTGGTGTCCGGCTGCGGACGCGGTCCGACCGGTTCGCTGGTGGGCACCAGGTTGCGGTTGTAGCCGCCGACCGTCAGATTGGTGTCACCGGTCTCGAAGACGACGTAGTCGGTCAGGTCGTGCCAGGTCCCCGACTGGTCGCGGTACGCGACCGACATGCCCTGCACAACCGGCCAGGTGGCCTCGATGACGCGCTGCTTGGTGGGGTTGATCCGCTGGCCGCGGAAGACGAGCTGGTTGCCGTAGTCGACGAAGCCGGCGTCCGGGTCGTAGAGCCAGACGTAGTCGCCGACCTGCAGGTCACCCTTGATGTCGTACTCGGCGCTGGACAGCCGGACCTGGTCGGCGGGCGTGGTGTAGGGAATGAGGGCGGCCTGGGCGGCGGCCGTGGCGTTGTACGAGGACACCGAGCTGGCCGAGACCATGCGGGTCATCTGGACCGGGTTGCCGAAGAAGTCGGTGTAGGGGTTGCTCGCGCCGACGTCGGAGGCGTTCGCCGCCCCGACCGCGGTCGCGGAGCCGCTGCCCGAGGCGAGCACGACGACCCGGGTCGAGTAGTCCTTGACGTCCTCGATCAGCTGCGCGACGCCGTCGAGGCCGCGCACCGCCATGTCGACGCCGGAATCCTTGGACACGATGGCGCAGACCGGTGTCGTGCGATACAGACTGGCGACCGGCCCGAAGTCCAGCGTGCAGTTGTTGTTGACGCGCCACTCGACGATCTGGGTCGGCAGCGGGCCCCGGGTCACCTGTTGGGCGAAGGAGGTCAGGGCGTCGCGCGGCGTCTTCCACACGAAACCGCCCGTGTAGGTGCCGACTCCGGGGATCGAGTAGATCGTTCCCGCCCCGACGGCCGAGGGCCGCAGTGTGTTGACGACAGTGGCGATGCCTGCGGTGGTGAACAGGGTCGCGTTCTCGATAACAGGCCCGACGCCCTTCGGAGTGCCGAGCCAGGTCGCCATGCCGTCGCCGGAGATGACCGGGCCGCGCCCCTGCTTGAGGCTCTGGAAGTCCAGGGAGGTGATGACGCCCGTGTACCGGCCCGAGGAGAACAGCGAGTTGCCGGCCACACGCGGGTCCGAGCGGCCGGTGGAGACCACGACGTGCTGGTAGTACGCGAGCGCGTCGATGATCGAGCGCGGGGTGTTGGGAGAGAGAGTGAGCGACCATTGGCCCACGTTCATCAGTGTCTCGGTGATCGGCACGGCTTACCGCCTGATCGCCTGGACGAGTTCGGACGGCGCGGCGAGGTACTGGTTGTAGAGGTCTGCGGCCTGGTCGCCCGTGACGGCGCCGCTGCCACCGACCACGGTTCCGACCACGACGTCCATCGCGGTGGTGCTCGCCAGCGAGATCCCGCCGTTGACGGTGTCCTGGGTGTTGGTCAGCGCGCTGCCGATGAAATAGCGGTTGCCGGCGCCGTCGTTGGCGGTGGCGGTCAGGTACGCGCCACTGGCCCCGTTGGTGCCGGCCTCGGCCGAGGAGCGCACGACCTTGAAGGTCCCGGCGATCTGGCTCTGCAGGTACAGCTCGACGAACCGGCTGCCGCGGCGCAGCGTCAGGTCCACGGTGACGCGCGCCGGCCCGGCGACCGACCAGATCAACCGCACGACGGCGATCTCGGGCTCGTTGCGCAGCAGGCTGATACCGTTCGGGACGCCGAGCGAGGTCCCGTTGAACTGCAGGTCCCAGTTCTTGGCCTGGAACGCGCCGCCGGAGTAGGCGGCCACGTTCAGCACTCCGCTTGAGGAGAGCGGCGTGATCTGGACCAAGGCGTTGGACAGGGTCCATGAGGACGCGTTGCCGTTGGCGAACTGGATCCCGGCGCGTTCGATCCCGTTGTTGTCGAGGAAGCGGACCCGGCCGCCGAGGTAGTTGCCGACCGCGCAACCCCAGCGGGGGATGACGCTGCCGGTCAGGGGGAGGCCGGTGTAGACGCTCATGGCGCCGTCCGCCCCGGTCCGGGTGACGACGGACGGAGTGTTGCCGGTGGCGCTGAAGTAGTCGTAGTGGCCGATCGAGGGGGCGTGCCAGCGCACCGCGCTGGCGGAGGCGGCGAAGGAGGAGTTGCGGATGCCGCCGGTCAGTCGCGATTCGAGGTCGACCTCGAAATCGGTGCCTTCGCGGGCGAGGTCGACCTTCCAGGAGAGGGTGACGGCTTCGTTCTCCCAGTTCTGCAGATCCGCGGAGGCGTCCGAGAGGGTGTAGTAGCCGTTGAGCTGCGCCTTGTCGCTGAATACGACCGGCATCAGGCCGCCGACGCTGCCGTGCAGGTCTGCTTCCAGAGCGCGCAGCTGGTTCAGCGTGGTGTTCACGCTGCTCGCCGACGGCACGGATTCCTGGCCGGCCAGGGCGAGCGTGCGCCCGCTCGGACTGCTCGAGCTCGGCGCGCCCGCGGCGATCGAGGCGACCTGGGTGGGGAATTCAACCAGTAGCAGGCGCCCGAGGCTGATCGTGCCGAACTGGGTCATGTGTTGGCCGCCTGCAGCTGGTTGAGGGCGTCACGGATCTGGATCGCGTACTTGCGCGCGGACGCCGTCAGGGCGTTGGGGTTGGAGAAGTCGGCGATCGCGGTGATCGGCATGTGGATGTGAAGCTCGCCGATCGACGGTCCGGAAGACGGCGCCGTGTTGTGGGCGAGGGGCTCGATGCGGGCTCCGGCTGGCAGGAACATCCGCTCCTTGCCACGGTCGCCGACGGTCGCCCAGCCGCCCTCAGTGGCCGTGCCGCCGTCTGCCAGGTACGGAATAAAGGGGATATCGACCCCGAACGTGTCGCCGCCGATGCCCGGGATCCAGCTGGGGATGCGGACCGAGATCGAGTCCAGTCCGGCGATCGCTTGGTTGACCAGCCAGATTACGGCATTGATTGGTGCTGCCACGACGGAGAGCACCGAAGAGAAGGCGGCATGGATCCCGGCTGGGATCCCGGAGAAGAACGAGCCGATCGCGCCTACCATGCGCTCAGCTCCGCCGATGATGCCCTGCCACACCCCGTCGATGAAATGCCAGGCGTCAAAGAACCAGTTGTGCAGGTCGACGAAAATGTGCTGCATGAGGTCGTGGAACCCCTGGAAGTGGTCGTAGGCGTATACGACACCTGCGACAAGCCCGGCGATTGCCAGGATCAGCAAACCGATGGGGTTCGCGTCCATCGCTGCGTTGAGCGCCCATTGGGTGATCGCCCAGAGCTTCATTGCAGCGATCAGTCCGACCACGATCTCCGTCAGCGGCTGGAGCCATGAGATGTTGTCGGAAACGAAGGTGTTCAGTTCCTGGAACAGGTCCACGACAACAGTCAGCGCATCGGCAAGCCCGGTTCCGAGATATCCGATCAGCGGCGTGATCGCGGGAAGGAGAAGCGCCAGGATCTGGGCCACCGACGTCAGGGCATTGCCCAACTGCGGAAGCGATGGAAGTAGCGCCTTGAGGATCGCATTAACCAGCGTGTCCAGGACCGGGCGCAAGACAGTCAGGGCTGGTCCCAGGGCACCGGAAATCGTACCGACCAGTGTGCCGAGCGGTCCGAGTAGGTCGCTGACGAAGCCGAGCACGGCCTGGATCGTCTGCGCCGCGCCGCCCGCGTTGACGGTCAGGCCGGCCAGGAACTGCGGCAGGCCCGAGCCAAGGATCTGGGTGATCACGGTCCCGATGGCCGAGACGATCGGTCCGGCCGCGACCGCGGCGTGCGTGATCCCCTCGAACATCTGGATCACCCCGCCGCCGATCTGCGAGACGAACCCGACGCCCTGCTGCAGGACGGAGAAGAAGTCCTTGACGAACTGCGGGTTCTTCAACAGTCCGCCGAGTTGGGCGAAGAGTCCTCCGATGATCTTGCCCATCTCGCCGACCAGCGAGTTGATCTGGGGAAGGAGCGGAGCAGCGTCCTTGAGGAAGGTCAGGACCCCGGGCAGCACCGTGTTCTGGGCGGTGGCCGAGAGCTGGCCGAAGCCGCTTTTCATGGCGAGCAGCTGGTCGACGACCTCGCGCCCGATCGGAGTGAGCTTGGCCATCGCCTGCGCGAACTGGTTCGTACCGCTCGATCCGCTGGAGGCCGCGGCCTCGGCCGCGAGCTTCTGTTGGATCAGGATGTTGCTGAGGTTGCGCTGGGCGTCGGCGACCTGCTGCGCGGCCTGCTGCTGGGCGCGCTGTGCCTGCACGACGGAGGGAAGGCCGTCCACGCCTTCCTGGTTGGCGGTATTCGCCGCCTGGGTGGCTTCCTTCGCCCGCTGTTGGGCGTCGATCAGCGCCTGCTGCGCCTGGGCGAGCTGAAGGGCGGCTTCCTTCTTCTGGAGGTCAGTCGAGAGACTGTTCTCCATGACCGCGTTGTAGTTCTGCTGCGCCTGCTGCACCCCGAGCTGGGCGGCCTGCACGGACAGCGAAGCGTCGGCAGCAGCGTTGTTCAGGTCGACCAGGGTGTTCGCAGCCTGCTGGCGCGCCTGGGTCAAGGCCTCCTGGGCGTACTGCTCCTGCTGCTCGGCGTTCTTGAGTTGCTCCTCGGCCTGGGCGAGTTGCTGGGCATTCTGGAACGCCGTCATCGCCGCCTGGGCGGCGGACTGGCCGGTGCTGCCCGCGGCCTGGCCGGCGGCGCTGAGCGCGGAGAAGACGCCCTTGAACGCCAGGGCCAGCACGCCGCCGCCGAGGGCGAGTCCGGACAGGATCCCGGGCAGGGCGGCTAGGGCAGGGCCGAGCGCGAGCGCGGCGGCGACCGCGGCCCAGATCCCGCCGCCCAGTCCCATGAACCCGTTGCCGCTGTCTCCGGCCGCATTGCCCGCGTTGCGCGCGTTGTTTCCAAGGTTGTTGAACTTGCCGCCCGCGCCGTCGGCCCGTCCGCCTAGATCGTCCAGAGCCGCTGTGAGATCGTCGCCCGCGGCGCGCAGGTCGTCGACCCCAGCCCGTGCGTCCTGTGTCGAAGCGCCGAGTTCGTCGAACCCGTGCTGGACTTCCTGCGTCGTCTCCAGCAACCTCTCGAACTCGGTCGAGAGCTGGGCGAGCAGACCATCGATGCCGTGGGTGTCGACGTTCACGCCAACGTCGACATGCTCGCCCTCGCCGGCCTCCTTGACCGCGAGGGCCACCTTCTCCCGCAGGCCGTGGTCGTCGAGGGCGAGAGGGACGTTCAGGTCCTGGCCTTCGACCGCTTCCTTGATCTTCGTGGCGACCTGGCCGCGCAGGTCGGTGTCGTCCGCCTGCAGGGTGACGAACGCCTTGGCGATCTCGAATCCGTCCTCGGACACGCGATCACCCCCAACTCAGGAGCGGGCCGAGGTCGGAGACCGCGAGGGCGGCACGCGAGGGTGGCACGACGACATCGCCAGAAGCCGCGGCAGGAACGACCGGCGTGTCGACCGCCTCCTCCTGCAGCGTCGCGGCATAGCGCATCATCGCTGCCCTCACTGCTCCCTCGTAATAGATCAACCTGTTGGCGAAGCGGAAGAACCTGACCGACGGCACGGCGTACATGTCGTCGATGCGGTGGAATCGACTCAGATCGGATTCGACGTCGTCGAGGGCGAACAGCACCCAGGCGACCTCGGCCAGCCGGGGGCGTGTCAGGCTTTTGGGGCCTCCATCCCTCCGATCAGCAGCTTCTGGACGGCGGCGGCGACCTTGGCCAGGGATTCGGGCTTCAGGCGCGGGATCGCGGTCAGCGCCTCGAACGCCTCGGGGGTGAGCACGTTCTCCAGGAGCCAGAGGATGGCGAGGTTCTCGCCCTTGGTCGTGGCGACCTTCACGTAGCGCAGCGCCAGGCCGATGTCCTGGGCGGCGGAGACGTAATAGGCCTTGCCGTCGACCGAGAAGAGGTGGACGAGCTGCTCCTCGTTGCTGTCGGCCTCGGTGCTCAGCTCGATGGGCTCGAAGTCCGCCGCCAGAGGCTCGATGTTCTGTCGCTTGGCGGCGGACTTGCGGGCTGCGGTTTTGCGCGCCGGGGCCTTGGCCCGGGTGCGCGTCGGGTTGGCGGCGGGCATGGTCAGGGTTCTTCCTTCGGGACGGGAGGAAGCGCCGGTCAGCTCGTCTGGTCGACGACGTGGATCGGCGCGATGGAGGGGGAGACGTAGTGGCCGTTGAAGGTCACCGTGAACGCGGTCTGCTTGTCCTTGGCGTTGACCGTGTCGACCTTCGCCGTGGACAGGCACTTGCGGAAGATCGATCTGCGCCGCAACTGGTTGGGACTGAAACCGTCCGCGAGCAGAGCGATGTACGTGGGCTGCGTCGCCGAGGTGGCGAACAGCGGCTCCAGGGTGGAGTAGGTGCCGCCGTTCTGGGTCGCGCCCGAGGTCGCGGTCGAGCCGTTGAGCGAGACCGACAGGTTGTTGAGCGTCGCCTCCGCCATCTGTGTGGCGACGGTGAACTCGCGCTTGGTCAGGCGCCGGCCGACGGAGTCGACGAGCTGGTCGACCTGCAGCTCGGTGTAGGTCTGGTCGATGGAGACGGTGACGCCGCCGAGCGTGCCGCCGATGTCGGTCCAGGCGGAGGCGCCGGGAGCGGAGTTGACGCTGGCGTCGAGCGGCTCGACGGCGCCGAACAGGCCGGTGTAGAGGGTGGCGGGCCCGAGCACCAGGTTGGTCGTGGTGACGGTCATGTCAGCGTGCTGCCTTCTTGTTCGGAGTGGACACCTTGATGGCGGCGTACTTCTTCGCCACCCGGCTGCGGATCGTGGCCTGCTGGGCAGGGGTCGCGTTCGCCTTGGCGCGCCCGAGGGCGTCGCGGGCGCGGCCGGGGGTGTCCATCGGGTACGCCCCCTTGGCGCCCTTGACCGTGGCGCTACCCTTGCCCGGCAGGGCGAAGGAGCTAGGCGGGAGCTTGCGGGTCTTGGCCGCGGTGAGCTTCGGGCTCTTCTTCGGCGCTGCCATCCGGCACCTCCTTTTCGGTCGAGGTTGGGGGGACGGTCTGTGTGGCCGGGGTCGGCACGGCCGGGGGATCGGCGGGCACGTCGCCCAGTCCGGGAATCAGCAGGCCCTGCCGCTGCAGGTCGAGGTATTCCTCCTCGTCGACCAGATGCGGCACGGCCGGGGTCATCCGGACGTAGACGGTGCGCAGAGGCTCGCCCATCAGCGGAAGTCCTCTCGGCGCAGCGGGAAGGAGACGGTGGACATGTCCGGGTGCTGGGACAGCGCGATGCGGTCCTGCGGCGGGATGAGGGAGCCGATCTCGACGATGCGCGCGCCGGGGAAGAGGAACTCCATCTCCTCCCGGCTGTTGTGCGTGATGACCCGGCCGCCGTAGGTCAGCGGGCTGCCGCTGGCTTCGCCGTGGATCGCGTAGCAGTTCCCGTTCATGGCAGCTGGATCCAATACATCTGCAGGTCGAACTGGTAATGGGCGTAGAAGGACTTGTCGCCGAAGATGCGGCGCGGTTCCTGCAGCGCATGGGCTTGCAGGACGCGCATGTTCGGGTAGCCGGCCGGTCCGGCGAGGGTCGCGCCGAAGTTCGCGGTGTTCTGGCAGGCGGCGACGATCATCTCGGCGAGGTTGTTGGCTTGCGCCCAGGGAGCCTTGCTGGTGCCGGGCGGCGGTGCGGCGTAGCAGTCCACGGAGACGACCGGTTCGCGCAACGGGACGTACATCTCGGGCGTGCCGCCGACGGTGCGCACGGTGACGAAGCCGCTCGCCGCCCAGGACAGGTTCCCGGTGGCCTCATCGGGCTCGGGCAACGCGGTGGCGACCATGCCGGGGGTCAGGCCCGGCAGGGAGCCGATCCAGGCGGTCGCGGCGAGGTCCGTGTTCGCGTACTTGGTCGTGGTCACGGCGCGCTCGCCTCGTTCGAGGCGGCGTCCGCGATGTGCTCAGCGGTCAGCCGGTCCGGAGACTTCGGATGGTGCTTGCGGCAGACGACGAATTCGACCCCGTTGACGGTCGTCGGGTGGTGCCCGATGCGCCAGCAGCCGTGCATGTGGCAGTTGTGCCTGCGCACAGTGGCCAGCAGTCCGCCGACGATTGCCAGTTCGCCGATGTCCGAGCCGAATCCGGACCAGAAGCCGTACCAGGGTCCTGACAAGTTGTCGAGGCCCAGGACGTGGGAGAGGAATCGGGGCATCAGCCGCTCCGGCGGCGGTAGAGGGCCGGGCGAAGGTAGGGCTCGGAGGGCTGGTTCGCGTGCCGCTCGTGTGCCCGCACCCGGGTTCCGTCCGCGCGCTCGTAGGCGCGCACGTGCTCGGTGCCGTGGAAGCCCATCTCGACCGCGGCGGCGTAGTCGAGGTTGCTGCCGATGCGGGCCTCTTTTTCGCGCACCTCGTGCCCGATCGAGGCCTTCAGGTCCCCGGTGTCTACCGGGCAGATGGCCTTGGCGTCCGCCTCGATGTCGACGGCGATCCTGTCGAGCAGAGCGCTGATTCCGGCCTGGAGGTTGCCCTCCCAGCCGTCGCTCAACTCGACGCGTGCCATGTCGCCGTCTCTCTACGAGGTAGCGGGTCGTGAAGTTGTCGCGCCGGAAGATCCGGGTCTACCCCTCGTCAGGCGGCGTTCGAGGCGGTGGGTGTCAGGCCTCGAGCTGGGTCATCTGGCCGTCGCGCGGGGCGACGGAACCGGACTCGGAGCCGACGCAGTAGCGGTTGCCGCCGCGGCCCACGTAGGGCCCGTGCGGGTCGGAGTGCACGGCCGGACGGTCGCCGGCCTCCTGAGCGCCGCCGATCTTGCCCTGGCCGCGCAGGAGACGGCCGGAGCTGCCGGGCTGGACGCCGTTGCTAGCGCTCATCGCTGTGCTCCTTATGACAAGTGATTACTAGTAATGTCTTGTCATAAGAGGATAGCGGTTTAGTTCGTCCTCTGCAGATCCAGCCGCAGGTCCTGCTGGACGACGGGGTTCGCGTTGACGCTGACCGAGGCGATCGAGTAGACGGTGCCGGTGCTCTCGTCCTTGATCTGGTCGGTGTCCCTGACGTCTGTGCCGTAAGGCAGGCGCGCGACGACGTAGCGGTACACGCGGAACGACTGGTCGCTCTGGCTGATCCCGGTCCGCGTCTTCTCGATCAGCGAGGCCGGGATGCCGGTCAGATAGGGCGTCAGAGACGCGACGGTGTCCCCGAATTCGGTCGTGACCGTGCCGC
>Ga0070741_10018197_pt1 | contig 11422 bp, 10 predicted proteins | sample Coa_R1_4_FD_66440 | JGI IMG/M metagenome (GOLD analysis project Ga0070741, IMG submission 66440) | Surface soil microbial communities from Centralia Pennsylvania, which are recovering from an underground coalmine fire - Coalmine... | ecosystem: Environmental > Terrestrial > Soil > Unclassified ...
TGGTCCTCGATGGCGCGGATCTTGTCGCGCAGCACCAGCTTGCGCTTCTTCAGGCGCTGCACCTGGATCAGGTCGGAGGCGGGCGAGGCGGCGAGCGCGGCGATCGCGGCATCGAGGTCGCGATGCTCCTGCTGCAGGCGCGCCAACTGCTCCCGCAACTCGCGTTCTTCCTCTTTGGTCATCGCCAACCGCTGGTCGCTCCGGCGGCTTCCCGCTACCGTGCCGAAGGCGCCGCCAATTATCGCGTTTTCCACAGGGCCATTCAAGGCTGGCAAAAAATCGACGCCGATCAACGGCTTTGCTTCCGTTTGCTGCGCCGCAGGGCCGGGTATACCGTCGCCCTTGATCTGAGTCTGCGCTACACTTACGTCTTCTGAGTGCCACTGATTGAGGAGACATTCTACATGTCGATGCAATCGCATCTCGCGGAACTGGAAAAGAAACATCAGGCCCTCGAACAAGAAATTACCGAATGCCTGACCCATCCCGCGGTCGATGATCTGAAAATTGTGGAGCTCAAGCGTAAAAAATTGCTGGTGAAGGACGAGATCGAGCGGTTGCGCAACGGCAAAAGCGTGCACTGACCGAGCGCTCGGTCTGGCAAGGGTTTGACCGCCGCCCCGCGCCGAACCGGCTTTGCGCCGGGGTTCGGCACAGGCGGCGGTTTTGCGTGCGGCCCGTAAAATCCCCGTAATCTGCGCGAAACTGCCGCCGCCGTGCGGCCATATTGTTCTGGCCTGCTGGGCGCGAAACGACTAGGCTCGAGAGCGTCATGAAGCACATCACGACTTTTGCATTTGCCGCGGCGCTGGCGTTTGCCGGCGCCTCGGCGGCGCAGGCCTTCACCTTTGAGAGCGCCGCGCCCGGCGACGGCGGCGGCGCGACGCGCAGCTACATCGATCCGCAGAGCCAGATCGAACCGAAGGCGGGCTCGCCGCAGCGCTTCGACGAGCAGAACCAGAACGGCGTGCAGGGCGGCTTCTACATGAACTTCGGCGGCCAGACCCAGTCGTTCGACCAGAAGTACAATTCCAACGACTATTTCAATCCGCTCAAGCGCTAGGCGCGGGCGGCGGCATTCATCGCGCCTCTCGGTCGCACGCCCGAGAGCGAGCGCCGCTGATTTGGCGGCGCTGTCTTTCTGAATATACAGAGCGCGACTGTAAAAAGCATTATAGATCTACACGCTACTCTGCGGTGTAAACGATTGGTTAGGCACTCTGTGGTTTTATTGCCGATCGCAGGTCCAGAACGGACCATCGAGTACGCAAGAACTGCGAGTCATCCATCTTGCTGCCAACGAATTTCATTTCGGATCTGGAGAAAGCTATCGATCGGCGCTCGAGCGAAACAGGCGCCATGCTGCATCAAATCACCGATATCTTTCTGCTGCACGCGGGCCACTATTCGGCCGATCAAGTCTCGGCTTACGACGAAGTCCTGAAACGTCTCATCGCAAGGGTCGACGAAGCGGCGCGGGCAACCTTGGCTCAGCGCATTGCCGCCACCGAGCAAGCACCCAGCGACACCATCCGCGCGCTCGCGCTCGATGAATCGATTGCCGTGGCCGAGCCGGTTCTCACCCAATCGAACGCGCTGGACGACGCCCTGCTGGTCGACTGCATTGGAAAGCGGGGGCAAAAGCACTCGCTGGCCATCGCCACGCGGAACGCAATCAGCGAGAACGTCTCGACCGAACTCATCAAAACGGGCGACCGCAATGTTCTTGCCACGGTCGCCAACAATCCGGGCGCCAAGATTTCCGAGCCAGGCTTTGAAATATTGTTGGACAGAAGCGCCGGCGACGAGTGGCTTTGTGAATGCATCGCGCAGCGAAGCGATATTCCTGCTCGTCATTTTCGTCAGCTGCTCATCAGCGCATCGGAAGCGGTCCGACAGCGCCTGATCGCCGACGATCCGCGCCAATTGCAGGCGGTTAACGCCATTCTTCCGCCCACCCAGCCTTCCGGCGGCGGTGCCGAAAAGATCAAGGACTACCGAACGGCCGAGCTGATCGTCAGGGCCCAGCCGATCACCGAAGACGCCGTGGTTGCATTCGCCAAAGAAAAAAAGCTCGAGGAAATGGTCGTTGCCATCGCTGACCTGGCCCAGCTTTCGGCTGCCGAGATCGAACGCCTTGTCATCGGCGGCTGGTCGAGCCCGGTCGCGGTGATTCTCAAGGCCATCGGGTTCCATTTGTCAGCCTTGCCGGCCATCTACGGCGCGCGGCTGCCCGGCGAGGCGTCAAACGAGCTCGATCTCGTCCGCACAAAGGCGGAATTTATCGCATTACGCCGCGCCACCGCGGAACGCATCCTGCGATTCTATCAGGTCAGAAGGAAATCGGCCGTATCTCCTGCACAGGAGCCGATCGGAGATGCGGCGCCGTGAATTCACGCAGCGCCTTTCGCTATCCGACGATGAGAGAAGCGACGGTCGTTCTCGTCGACGGCACCAAAATCAAGTGCACGGTCCGTGACATTTCGACAAAAGGCGCGCGTCTCGAGCTTGCCGAGCCGCAAAAGCTCCCCGAGCAGTTCCACCTGTTCATTCACGGGCAGAGTGACCGGTTCCGCTGCTATTGCGTCTGGCAAAAAAACACTATGGCCGGCGTGCAATATGTCTAGTGCCGGCGGCCGCGCCGCGGCGGGGAGCGGCGCTGTCCTGTCGGCGCGGCTTGCCGATGGCGCGGACGCGCCAACCGGCGCGCCCGCGTTTCCCTTTTTAAGCAGCCTGGATGCGCGCTACAGCGGGCAGGCCACGACGTTCCAGAACCACAGGCCGTCGACCAGAACCCAGCACGGACCCACGCCATAGGCGTACCACGCGCCGTGCCAGCGATGGCCGTGGTGGCCGTACCAGATGTGGCCGTTATAGGATCGGCCGATCACATAGCGAACGTGCACGGTCTTCTTGACATGCACGGTCTTCTTGACGTGGACGCTCTTGTTGACGTGCACGTTCTTCTTGACGTGCACGCTCTTGCTGACGTGCGCGCTTTTGCCGGCGTGGGCGCCCTTGCCCTGCTTGCCCTGCTTGGCATCGGCGGAAGGCGCCACCGCAAGCACAATCGCGACGGCGGCGGCAAGGATCGAAGCCTTGTGGAACATGTTTCCTCTCCTGACACGAGGTCGTTGGCGCCGACTGTGGGCGCGCCTTGCTGAATGGCCCGTGAACGACACTGTCAGCGATGGCGCGGATACAGGGCGGAAAATGGCCGGAATGCGGCGGAACCGGCCTGCGCCGATACCAAACCCGCATCAATCGCAAGGGCGCGCGAGACGCACCGGCTTTGAGCTCACACCGCCTTCGCCATCTCGCGCAGCTTGAACTTCTGGATCTTGCCCGTCGAGGTCTTCGGGATCTCGGCGAACACCACGTAGCGCGGGCACTTGTAGGCGGCGAGGTTGTTGCGGCACCACTGCATCAGCTCCTCGCTCGTCGCCTGCGCGCCGGGCTTCAATTCGATGAAGGCGCAGGGCGTCTCGCCCCATTTGTCGTCGGGCTTGGCCACCACCGCGGCGGCGGCGACCGCGGGGTGCTTGTAGAGCGCGTCCTCGACCTCGATCGAGGAGATGTTCTCGCCGCCGGAAATGATGATGTCCTTGGAGCGGTCCTTGAGCTGGATGTAGCCGTCGGCGTGCATCACCCCGATGTCGCCGGAATGGAACCAGCCGCCGGCAAAGGCCGCGTCGGTCGATTTCTTGTTCTTGAGATAGCCCTTCATGACGACGTTGCCGCGGAACATCACTTCGCCCAGCGTCGCGCCGTCGCGCGGCACCGGCTGCATGGTCTCCGGATCGAGCACGTCGAGCGCCTCCAGCGCGCCGTAGCGCACGCCCTGGCGCGCCTTCTTGGCCGCCTGTTCGGATTTGCCGAGCGCGTCCCAGTCCCTGTGCCAGTCGTTGACCACCGCGGGCCCGTAGGTCTCGGTCAGGCCGTAAAGGTGCGTGACGTTGAAGCCCGCCTCCTTCATGGCGGCGAGCACGGCTTCCGGCGGCGGCGCCGCGGCGGTGAAGAACTCGACGACATGCGGCAGCGGCTTCTTCTCGTTGGCCGGCGCGTTGAGCAGCGTCGCCATCACGATCGGCGCGCCGCACAGATGCGTCACCTTGTGGGTCGCGATCGCGTCGTACATCGCGGCGGCGCGCACGTAGCGTAGGCAGACATGGGTGCCGGCCACGACCGAGATCGACCACGGGAAGCACCAGCCGTTGCAGTGGAACATCGGCAGCGTCCACAAATAGACCGGGTGCTTGGCCATCGCGCAGGTCACGACATTGCCGAGCGCCAGCAGGTGCGCGCCGCGGTGATGATAGACCACGCCCTTGGGGTCGCCGGTGGTGCCCGAGGTGTAGTTGAGCGAGATGGCGTCCCACTCGTCCTGCGGCATCAGCCAGGCGAAATTCGGATCGCCTTGCGCGAGAAACGCCTCGTACTCGATCTCGCCCAGCCGCTCGCCGGGCCCGCTGTACTCGGGGTCGTCGTAATCGATCACCAGCGGCTTGACCTTGGCGAGCGCGAGCGCCTGCTTCATGGTCCTGGAAAATTCGCGGTCGGTGATGACGACCTTGGCCTCGCCGTGGTCGAGCGAGAAGGCGATGATCGGGGCGTCGAGCCTTGTGTTGAGGGTGTTGAGCACGCCCTGCGTCATCGGCACGCCGTAGTGGCATTCCAGCATCGCCGGGGTGTTGGCGAGCAGCACCGCCACGGTGTCGCCGCGCTTGATGCCGCGCTTTGCCAGGGCGGAGGCGAGGCGCCGCGCCCGGGCGTAGAACTCGGCGTAGGAACGCCGCAAGCGTCCGTGGATGACGGCGGTGTGGCCGGGAAAGACCGCCGCGGCGCGCTCGAGAAAGCCGATGGGCGTCAGCGGCTGGAAATTGGCCGGATTGCGGTCGAGATCGATATCGTAAGGCGTTTTCGCCATGGTATCCCTCCCGGCGAAAAAACTAGCGGCCAAATTCAAGCTTGTCATCGCCGGGCTTGTCCCGGCGATCCCGATCATGGGAGTGAGAGCCGTGCCATTCCAAGCGAGATGGCCGGGACAAGCCCGGCCATGACGTCGCTTATCTGAGCGAATTGAGCAGGTCCTTGGCCTTGGGCACGCGGTCGGGATCGGGCGGCTCGACGCCGAGCGCCCTGAGCTCGGCGCGCTCGTTCGCCGAATCGCGCGGGTTGGCGTTGACCACCGCCTTGAAGTCGGCGATGGCGTTGTCGCGGTCGCCCTTCAGGCGATAGGCCACGGCGCGGCGGCGGTAGGCCTCGGAATTGTTGAAGTGCCGCTTGATGTCCTCGCTGTAGTCGGCGATGGCCCGCGTCAGGTCGCCCTGCGCCCGATAGATGTCGCCGCGCACCGAATAGGCGCCGTAGTAATCGGGGTCGAGGCTGAGCAGTTTCTCGGCGTCGGCCATGGCGTGCTGGTAGTCGCCGAGCACGCGATAGGCCTTGGCGCGGCTGGCATAGCCGACGCCCTTGTCCGGCTCGATGCGGATCAATTCGTTGTAGTCGGCCAGCGCCCGCGTGAAGTCCTGCGCCGCCTCGTAGGCCTGGCCGCGGTTCCAGTAGGCGTTGGCGTAATCCGGATTGGTGAGGATGGCCGCGCTGAAATCGGCGATGGCGAGGTCGTTGTAGCGCTGCACGAAATAGGCCAGGCCGCGCCAGTTGTAGGCCGAGGTCATCATCGGATCGAGCTTGAGCGCCCGGGTCTCGTCGGCGACGGCGCGGCCGTAATCGTTCTCGTCGTAATAGAGCTGGCCGCGGAAGAAATAGGTGACGGCGCCGTTCGGCGCCAGCCGGATGGCCTCGTCATAGTCCGCGAGCGCCTTGTCGTAGTCGCCCTGGTGGTGATAGGCGGCGCCGCGGCGCAGATGCGCGTTAGCGAGCGTGTCGGCCGGGAACAGCTTCTCCTCGATCACGCGCGTGCAGCCGGCGATCATGCGCTCGGCATCGTTGGCCGACTTGCATTCGGTGAAATCGTCCGGCGTCGCCGCCCAGGCGGCGCGCGCGAACAGGCCGAGCAGAACCGCCAACAGGCCAAGGCGCATGACGTCTTCCCCCGCCGCCAGTCTAGCTTAGTCGCGCCGCCCGGTCAGCCGGTTCAGCCGCGCAGCAGGCCGGCAATGCCGCTGCGCAGCAGCTCGAGCGAGATCAGGAACAGCAGCGCGTGGGTGATCCTGAAGAACAGCTGCTGCGGCGTGATGCGCACCAGCCAGAAGCCGAGCAGATTGGTGACGACCGCCAGCGGCAGCAGCACCAGCGAGGTGCGCAGGCCCGTGGCGCTGAACTGGCCGAGCGCGACATAGGGCACGACCTTGAGCCAGTTGACCGCGGCGAAGAAGAACGCGGTGGTGCCGACGAAGGTCATCTTGGTCATGTGCTGCGACAGCGCGTACATCAGATAGGGCGGCGCGCCGGCCTGGCAGATGGTCGAGGTGAAGCCGGAGCCGGCGCCCCAGAACACGCCGCCGGCGAGGCTGGCGCTGCCGGCCTCCTTGGCGACGCGGCTCGGCCCGATCCAGTTGTAGAGCACGAAGGCGAGGGTGAAGACGGCGATGAAGACGCGCACCGCGGCGTCCGACACATAGGCCGCCAGCACGCCGGCGAGCGCGACGCCGAGCAGCGCGCCGGGCAGCATGGTGGCGATGATGCGGCCGTTCCAGTCCTTGCGGTAGACCCAGAGCGCGGCGAGGTCCTGCACGATCATGATCGGCAGCATGATGGCGGCGGCCTCGAGCGGCGGCAGCGCCAGCGCCATGATCGGCAGCGCCATCTGCCCGACGCCGGAAAAGCCGCCTTTGGACAGGCCGAGCACGACCACGGCCGGCACCGCCAGGGCATAGAACAAGGGGTCGGTGATGACGGTCATGAAGGCAGTTTCGGCTGTCATTCCCCGCGCCAGCGGGGAATCCAGTAATCACGGCCCGACCGGGGATACTGGATCGCCCGCTTGCGCGGGCGATGACACCTGACTAGGCGATAGGTCGCAGTTTCGCCAGCCTTGTTTGCGCATGGCCGACGCGACACAATCGCGGGCAAAGCCCGTCACCCTGCGGTGCTCGGCCGGCAGGCCGGGCCTCGACGGATGACGGCCACGGAATCCCTGCCCGTCATCCCTCGAGGCTCGCTGCGCTTGCACCTCAGGATGACGGCGAGAGGCGGAGAGGAAACCACCATGGACGCCCGCTCGAGCCGTTACCACGACGTCTACGCGCGCTGGTGCCGCGACCCCGAGGGCTTCTGGGGCGAGGCCGCCAATGAGATCGACTGGATCGAGAAGCCCAAGACGGTGTTCGACAAGAGCCAGGGCATCTACGGCCGCTGGTTCGCCGACGGCGTGGTCAATACCTGCTACAACGCGCTCGACCGCCACGTGCTCGCGGGCCGCAACGACCAGGCGGCGCTGATCTACGATTCCCCCGTCACCAACACCAAGCAGACCTTCAGCTACGGCCGCCTCTTGTCGGAAGTGCAGCTGCTCGGCGCCATGCTGCGCGACTTCGGCGTCAAAAAGGGCGACGTCGTCGTGCTCTATATGCCGATGGTGCCGGAGGCGGTGATCGGCATGCTGGCCTGCGCCCGCATCGGCGCCATCCATTCGGTGGTGTTCGGCGGCTTCGCCGCCAAGGAGCTCGCCACCCGCATCGACGACGCCAAGCCGAAGGTCATCCTGTCGGCCTCCTGCGGCATCGAGGGCGCCCGCGTCATCCCCTACAAGCCGCTGCTCGACGAGGCCATCGATATCGCCAGGCACAAGCCGCAGACCTGCCTGATCCTGCAGCGCCCGCAATGCGAGGCCAAGCTCGTCGCGGGCCGCGACCACGACTGGCGCAAGGTCTGGGAGCACGCCGTCGACTACGCCAAGACCTCGGCCTGCGAGCCGGTCGCGGCCACCGACCCGCTCTACATCCTCTACACCTCGGGCACCACCGGCATCCCCAAGGGCGTGGTGCGCGACAATGGCGGCCACCTCGTCGCGCTGAAGTGGTCGATGCAATATCTCTACGGCGTCAATCCCGGCGAGGTGTGGTGGTCGGGCTCCGACGTCGGCTGGGTGGTCGGCCATTCCTACATCGTCTACGCGCCGCTGTTCCACGGCTGCACCTCGATCCTCTACGAGGGCAAGCCGGTCGGCACGCCCGACGCCGGCGCCTTCTGGCGCGTCATCGCCGACCACAAGGTGGTGGCGCTGTTCACGGCGCCGACGGCGTTCCGCGCCATCAAGAAGGAGGATCCCAAGGGCGCGCTGATCAAAAAGTACGATCTGTCGAAATTCCGCACGCTGTTCCTCGCCGGCGAGCGCGCCGACCCGCCGACCATCGAATGGGCCGAGCAGGTGCTGGGCAAGCCGGTGATCGACCACTGGTGGCAGACCGAGACCGGCTGGTGCATCGCCGGCAATCCGGTGGGCTTGGGCGCGCTGCCGGTGAAATACGGCTCGGCCTGCGTGCCGATGCCGGGCTACTCAATCGACATCGTCGACGACGCCAACAAGGTGCAGCCGGCCGGCACGATCGGCTCGATCGTGGTCAAGCTGCCGATGCCGCCGGGCGCATTCCCGACGCTGTGGCGGAACGACGAGCGCTTCAAGGAGAGCTACCTCGCCGAGTTCCCCGGCTACTACAAGACGGCGGATGCCGGCTACAAGGACGAGGACGGCTACATCTTCGTCATGAGCCGCACCGACGACATCATCAACGTCGCCGGCCACAGGCTCTCGACCGGCGGCATGGAGGAGGTGCTGGCCTCCCACCCCGACGTCGCCGAGTGCGCCGTGCTCGGCATCAAGGACGAGCTCAAGGGCGAGGTGCCGTGCGGCTTCATCGTGCTCAAGGCCGGCGTCAACCGCCCGCCGGAGGAGATCGAGAGGGAGATCGTTCAGCTGGTGCGCGACAAGATCGGCCCGGTCGCCTCGTTCCGCCTCGCCATCACGGTTCAGCGGCTGCCGAAGACGCGCTCGGGCAAGATCCTGCGCGGCACCATCAAGAAGATCGCCGACGGCGAGCCCTGGACCATGCCGGCCACCATCGACGACCCGGCGATTTTGGACGAGATCGGCGGCGCGCTGAAGAGCAAGGGTGTGGGGGGGTAGTTTCGCCTGTGCCTAATATTCATCGAGCGGACGCATGTTTGAACAAAAGACTGTTTTTATTTTAGGCGCGGGCGCGAGCTGGCATTACGGATATCCGACGGGAGAGGAGCTTGTTCGTAAAACTCTCGATAAAGCGCGTGAAACTTCAAATTTTCTTCGCCGCTCTATGGAATCTTTGCCACTAAGAGAGCCACGTCCCGTCATAGTGAGAGAGTATCCCGGACAGGTGCCATCGGGAGATATTCAAAAACAATGGGAGAAAGTGTGGCGCGATTGCGAAGAGTTCATCAAAAAACTCAGGCAAGTAAACCCACTCGTTATTGATTACTTTTTGGGTCAAAATCCGCAACTTCAACCTATTGGCAAGCTCATGATCGCGTGGGTCATTTTAGAATGCGAGGCTTCTTACCTGAAGAGCGGCGGGAATTTAAATAGGCGCGAAATACTCTCGCGATCTCCAAGATTGGAAGATCGACAAAATGCACGCTACCTTGATCTCACTAGCTTTAATGACGATTGGTATCGCTTTCTGATTCATAAGCTCTTGAACAATTGTAGAGTGAGTAAGCAGCTGCACGAAAACAGAATCCATTTTGTCACATTTAATTATGACGTTTCGTTAGAATACGCGCTCTTCAATGGCTTGAGTGCTATAGAGTTTTTAGATTCAGCGGATGTCAAAAAATTTCTTGGAGATAAGCGCATACTGCATGTCTACGGAAAAATTCGAGACTATCCGAGCGACAATTTCCATGCAGTAGATTTTAGCCTTTTTTCTAATACCCCAGAGGACCTAGCAAGATATTCCGACAGCGGGACAAAACACAATGCCTTTGTAACGTTTTTGGACGAATTATATGAAGCGTCGAAGAATCTCAGAGTAATTGATCCGACGGATAAGACTGAAGACAAAGACATACTCTCAGATGCAAAGAAAGTGATCGCAGATGCCCGCTGTGTCTACGTTCTTGGATACGGGTTTGATGACAATAATTCAAAAAGGCTCGATCTCTTCGAAAGCCTCCGCTTGACCGAGCAAATGGTGTCACCAAAGTCGATTTTATTTACGAATTTCGGTGACATAAATCGTATCAATAAAAAGGCATCCAAAATGTTTTTTGGCAACTTCAATACATTTCTATCACCGCGTCCTCCGACTGTCGGTGCGCCTAACGCGAAATATTACTGCGAGAAAAGCATACGAAATGTGTATGAGGCCCTTGCTTTCGACTTCGACGCGCTTGAAGAGAAATAACACATAGCCCCCGCGCAGCGGATGAGCGAAGCATAATCCGCCGTCCCGTTCGGGCTGGCACCACGCGGCGGGTTAGGCTTTCGGTCAATCCCCCCTACGAGGCGCCGGTATGAACATTGCCGGAAAATCGAAAGCCCGGCGCGGGGGCCGGGCTTTGGCTTCTTGCTTCGCTTGGCGTCGCGCTTCGCGCCGCTCGGCGTGCCAATAGAACTTCTTCAAGAACCGCAAATGCTTTCGCCACTCCCCCGGAGCGGTCAGCAGTCCTTTTTTGACATGTGCCATGGCGCAGGCTCTCTCCGTCAGGCGCGGGCCTTGACCCGCGCACCCCTGGTGAATCGCCGCCATCGAAATTCTTGCGGTTGAGATTGGGGATGCGCCTCATGGATTGCCGGGTCAAGCCCGGCAATGACCACGCCGAGAGCGCCGCCCGCCCCAGAATCAAAATGGCCGGGACGGGCCCGGCCATTCGACGTCTGGATCGAGCTGCGCGCGCTTTAAGCGCTCACTCCGGAAACCAGTCGAGCTTGTCGCAGTCGGCGCGCAGCGAGGGCGCGCAGGCGAAGTTGGCGTGCGGGCGCGGCTGCGCCGCTTCCGGCGCCAGGCCGACGGTCGCTGCCGCCGGCGCGGCGCCGTGGATGTGAACGGTGCGCGCCACCGACACCGTCGCCAAAAGCGCTGCGGCGATCGCGGTCGCGGAAACAATCTTCATCGTGTTGGACATCATTGTCTTGCCTCGTCGTGAATCTGTCACGCGTCAGATAGCGCGCTTATTGCGGCGCACAAGAGACCTCCGAATCACAATAAAGTGTGAGTGTCCCTAAATGGTTAGGGAATATCGCGTCGCATCAAGAACGGTGATGTTGCGCATCAAAGGCGCTGCTCGGCCGCGGCCATTATAGGACTACGTTCACATTTCCGTGAGGACTTATCCCCGCCCTGCGGCGCGGCCTTAGGGTGCGCGCATCCCATTCCACACCGGGGGTGTCTGTACAGCATCTTCAGATACGGAATGGGGAGCGGTGGCCGGGGAATGACGTGGCGGCGGAGATGCGCTTGCCACGGCCCGGCGGTCCAAGCCG
>Ga0070741_10018198_pt1 | contig 11422 bp, 14 predicted proteins | sample Coa_R1_4_FD_66440 | JGI IMG/M metagenome (GOLD analysis project Ga0070741, IMG submission 66440) | Surface soil microbial communities from Centralia Pennsylvania, which are recovering from an underground coalmine fire - Coalmine... | ecosystem: Environmental > Terrestrial > Soil > Unclassified ...
GGCGGACGCTTAGCGTGAACGCGGCGCCGCGCCAAGGCGTGCGCGGGGCGTGCGGCTACTTCCCGAGCAGGCGCCGGAGCTCGCGGACCTCTTCCTGGAGCTCGCGGCTGCGGCGATCGAGCGACTGGAGATAGATGAAGAGCCCGATCCAGATCGCGGCGTACGCGGCGAAGAGGTACGGCAGGTTCGTCATGCGGCTTCTCCCTTGCGCTCGAGCGCGCTTCGCCTGAGCGCCGCCACCTCTTCGCCGAGCCGCGCGGTCCGCATCCGGAGCGCGAGCAGCCACCCGGCGAGCACGATCAGCGCCACGGACGAGATGAGCAGCCCGATCCGCATCCACGGATCGACCAGCCCGGAGCCGCCTTCGTTCCGCGTGATCACGGACGGATGGATGCCGCGGAGGAGGTGCACCGAGACCTGGATGATCGGGATGTCGAGGACGCCGACGATGCCGAGCACCGCCGCGTAGCGGCGGATCGCGTCGTCCTCGCCGCCGAACGCGCGCAGCATCAGGTAGCTCGCGTAGATCGCCCACAGGATGACGGTCATGGTGAGGCGCGGGTCCCACGTCCACCAGACACCCCAGATCGGACGTGCCCAGAGTGGTCCGGTGACGAGCACGAGCGTGCAGAAGAGGACGCCGATCTCCGCGCTCGCCTGCGCGAGCCGGTCGGCGGGGCGGGAGCCGTTCCAGAGATGGACCGCGCTCGCGCCCGCGACGAGGAAGAACCCGAGGAACGCGACCCACGCCGACGCGACGTGGAAGTAGAAGATGCGCTGCACGATGCCCATCTCGCGCTCGGTCGGCACCACCATGAAGACGACGTACAGCGCGGCCATCATGGTGACGAACACGGACGCTGGCAGCAGGCGTCGCATCTCAGTCCCGGACAACATACGCGAAGAGCAGCCACCCGGCCACCGCAAACACGACATCGAACGCGAGAAGGACGGTCACCGCGTCGCCACCCGCCGCGAGACCGCCCGCGAGAACCCCGCGCGTCGCGCTCACCGTGCCGATGAGGAGCGGAACGAGCAACGGAAGCAGCAGGAGCGGCAGCATCACCTCGCGGGCGCGCGTCCGCACCGCGATCGCAGCGAAGAGCGTCGAGAGCGCGGCGAACCCGACGTTCCCGAGGAGCAGCACGATCGCGAGTCCCGGAAGCACCGGCCAGAGATCGACGTGCAGAAACAGTCCCGTCAGCGGGACGAGGATCGCCTGCGTCACCGCGAGGAGCGCAACGTTCGCGGCGACCTTGCCGACATAGATCGCCGCCGGGTCGACCGGCGAGGACAGCAGTCCCGCGAGGCAGTCGTTCTCGCGCTCGAGGAGGAACCCGCGCTGGATGCCGAGGAGGCCGGTGAAGACGAATGTCGCCCACAGGACCGCCGGCGCCAGGGCCGGCGCGGCGTCCGGCTCGGGGTCGTGCGCGACGGTGAACACGACGAGGAGGAGCACGCCGAGCACGAAGACGCTCGCGAGGCTCTCCCGCGTCCGCCATTCGATGCGAAGGTCCTTCCGCAGGATGACGAGCGCGCCCCGCATCACGCCCGCCGCCCGATCACGGTCTGGTACGCGGCCGCGACGACCATGGCCGGCGCCCCGCCCTCCTGCGCCCACGCGACCCGCCCGCGATGCAGGATGGCGACCCGCGTCGCGATCGTCGCCACGCGATCGAGATCATGCGTGCTGAGCAGAATCGAATGTCCCGCGAGCCGGAGGTCGAGCAGCCGCTGCTCGAGCGCCGCGACCGCGTCGGGGTCGAGCCCGCTGAACGGCTCGTCGAGCAGCAGCAGATCGGGCGTGTGAAGCATCGCGCGCGCCAGCGCCAGGCGCTGTGTCATCCCGCGCGAGAACACCCGGACGGGCCGCCGCGCCGCATGCTCGAGCCCCGCCCAAGCGATCAGCTCCGCAACCCGCGCCGACGCGTCCTCGATCCCAAAGAGCTGCGCATAGAAGTCGAGGTTCTCCGCCGCCGTCAGATCCGCGTAGCAGAGACTCTCGTGCCCGACGTACCCAATCCGCCGCCGCAGCTCCGGCGCCGCCGTTGCCGCGTCGACGCCGAACATCGCCAGCCGCCCGCTCGTCGGCCGCAACAGCAGCGCGAGAATCCGGAGAAGAGTCGACTTCCCGGCCCCATTCGGCCCGAGCAAAGCGACCACTTCGCCCGGTTCGACGGTTAGGTCGACACCGGCGAGCACCGGCACCCCGCCGAACGTGCGGACGAGGCCGTCGGCCCTCACGGGTGGTTCGTTCAGAAGCGCCATCGCGAAAGGGGCGGCCCGCCGCAGACGGGTCGGGGGGCGCGGGGGACCCCCGAGCGCCGCCTCTGCGACCGCGAACGTGGCGTCTGGCAGAGCTCGGGACCGCGAGCGCGGGAGCAGCGAAGGCGAGCGGGGGTCCCCCGCGCTCCCAGACCCGTTCCCCGCAGTGCGTCGTCGCTTTGCGTCACGGTCACCGAACGACCGCCCCGGACGCGACGGTCTCGTCCGGGCGCAGCAGCACGACCCGCTCGCCGTCGGCGGCCGCCAGCACCATGCCCTGGCTCTCGACGCCGCGGAGCTTCGCCGGCTCGAGGTTCGCGACCACGACGACCTGTCGGCCGACGAGCGTCGCCGGATCGTAGTGCGCGCGGATGCCGGCGACGAGCTGCCGCTCCTCGGTCCCGAGATCGACGCGCAGCACGAGCAGGCGGTCCGCGTTCGGATGCGGCTCGGCCGCCCGCACGGTACCGACGCGCAGCTCGAGCCCGCGGAACTGCTCGATCGTGATCATCCACGCCCTCCTCTCTCGAGCGCCGCCATCGCCTCGAGCGCCTGCGTCTCGAAGCGCGCGCGCATGGCCGCGAGGTCCTCGTCCGACAGCTTTCCCATCCGGTGGTCGAGCTCCGCTTCCTTGATCGCGGCGAGCGCCTGCCGCTTCTGCCGCTCCCAGCGCTCGCGCTCGCTGGCGTCCTCTGCGGGGCGTGCCGCCACTTCGGGACGGAAGAGCGGCGCGACCACGAAGAACGAGACCGCCGCAATGAGCGCGAGGCCGAGCAGGAAGATGGGCAGCGTCGCGAACGTCATGCGTCGCGGTCGAGGTCGGCGAGCTCGCGGGCGAGGCGCTGTCGGAGCGCGTCGTCGCCCGGATCAGGCGTGGGTGCCGGCGCCGCGGGCGCGCGGGCCCATCGGCGGATGACGAGGATCACGCCGAGCGCGCCCGCGAGGACGACCGCGAACGGGGTGATCCAGGCGAACCAGTTGAAGCCGCGAAATGTCGGCGCGGAGAGGACCTTCTCGCCGAAGCGGCTCTTGAAGGCCGCGAGAATGGTCTCTCGATCCTCGCCGCGGGAGAGCCGGTCGGCGATCTCGGCCTTGATCGGCTCGCCCGAGGGGCACTGGAGGTGATTGCAGGCGTGGACGGTGAGTCCGCAGCCGCACTGACAGGTGAGTGCTTCCTCGACCTCCTGCTGCGTGGTGGCGAGGGCGGGCGCGGCGAGGAAGAGCATCAGGACGACGGCAACGCCGGCGGTCTGCGTCGCGGGGAAAAGCCTCCTCAGTTCGGCCACGACCGTATTCTGTGGAGGCCGGCGGTCGGGCGCAAACGCAGCACGATGACAGTCCCTAAGTCGATGAGAGTCTGTTGCGAGCGGCACCGAGGCCGGGACAGTACCCCATCGTGCTCGTGAGAAGAAATGGCGGCGCGCCGTCGCGACGATAAGGCTCGGTAGCGGGACGGTAGGTCGAGCCGCGCACGCGGATGTCGCGCACAAATTCCTATGCCGGCGTGGATCCTTGTTCGGCCAGTACGCGCCGCACCGGCGAGGCCGTGACGTGTTCGAAGCACCGATTATTCCGAGTCGGAATAGTGCAAAGCCCGTCAGTCTTGACAGCTAGGACGTACCCGCGAGAGATTTCTCGGCGAGACCGTAGGAACGCAGGCGGCCGCCACTGGTGGATCATCGACACCGATTCGGCGAGTGAGATCGTGAGGATCGCTTCAATTAAGCACGCCGTACCGAGCAGACGAATCACCAACGAATCGATCATCCGTATGGTGCGGGACCACAATCGCGCCCGGCTGTCGGGAGATCAGCTGAATCGCCTCGAAAAAGACCTCGAGGCCGGTCTCGTGTCAGCGGGTACCGAGACAAGGCATCAACTCGACCATGGAGAGAAGGCGATCGATTTCGCCGTGCGAACGGCGCAGAGCGCGCTGGAAGAGGCCGCGATCGCGCCGAGCGAGGTCGAGTTTCTTATTTACGCGGGAGTGGGACGTGGATGGGTCGAGCCGGCGACCGGGGCGGCAGTGCAGGCCGCGCTCGGGCTTACCAATGCCACCGCGTTCGATATCATGGACGGATGCGCGAGCTGGCTCCGGGCGTTACACGTCGCTGCCACGTACATCCGCGCCGGCGCCTATCGACGGGGGCTGATCGTCAACTGCGAGTGTGGCCTCGAGGGATACGCCGCCCTGGATTTCGACGCGGTGGAGCAGCTGAACCACCGCTTCGCGATGTTCACGATTGGCGAGGCAGCGACCGCAACCGTCGTGACGGACAAGCCCGGCGGTAACCCGTACTTCGCATTCCATACCTTCGGCGAACACCTGGAGCTCTGCACGATTCCGCTTCCGACTGCGCCCTTGTTCTCACTTGGAGCGGGTGATCCTCGGTGCGCACCGGGAAAGTTCTTCGCGCGGTCGCGCGAGTTGTTCACGACGACCATCAGGAAGATCGTGGAAACGTTCGAGTCGGATCCCCGGCTCCGACAGGGACGCTACGATATCTGCTTCGGGCACAACGCCAGCGAGAAGGCGTGCGACGTCGTCGCGCGGAAACTCGGCCTTACGCACATCTTCTTCTCGACGCACCGAGGTTATGGGAACACGGTCGCGGCGGCCGTCCCGTTGGGGATGAGCCTCGCGTTGGACGAGGGAAAGCTCCGCCGGGGCGACAAGGTCCTCATAATCGTAGGGAGCGCGGGCATAACCGTCGGCTTTGCGACCTTCACGTTCTGACGAACTCGACCGGAAAGCTTACGGGTAGCGCCGCAACCAACGACGCGTTCCACGCGGGGTTATGAAGGAGGAGGCAGGCAGCCGAAACTCGCCCAAACGACAATCCGAGAACGGACGAGCACCGACTTGTTGTACGACTACCCCGCAGCCACCCGCGCGCCCGACACCTCGTACGCGACCGCCGCCGCTCCGCCACCGACGGCCACATCGTAGCCACCGTCCCCAGCCCCATGATGCGCCCGCCGATCCACAGCCACGACACGAGCGGGTTCACATACGCCTGGATCGTAACGAGCCCCGTCGGCGGATCGTACGACCCCAGCACGAGGTACAGATCCTCCGTCAGCGTCGACCGCATCGCGACCTCGGTCGTCGGCTGCTGGGGCTTCTTGTAGAAGCGCTTCTCGGGCGCGAGCGTCGTGATCTGCTGGCCGTCGCGCCAGACGCTCACCTCCGCGACCATGCGGGAGACGTGCGGGGCGTCGGAGGTCGTGATGCGCTCGAAGCGCAGCGTGAACTTTCCGGCGTGCATCTCCTGGCCGGGGTTCAGCGTCTGCTGCTCCTCGATCCGGAACGCGCTCGACGCGGCGATGCCGACGAAGATCGCGACCACGTCGACGTGGATCAGATAGCGGCCGTAGCGCCGGCGGTTCTTCCCGACGAGCCGCGCGAGCGCGCGCGGGGGGCTCTCGTGGAGCATCGCCTGGCGCGCGCATGCCGCGCCAGAACTCCTGGACGATCGTCCCGAAGACTCCAGGCGCGGGCGGCGGCCCCACGGCGCGCCCCCCCGGCCTTCACATGGTCCAGGCGTGACCGGAACCGTCAGCTCGTCCGCTTGACCCACACGATCGCGACGAGGTGCGCGCCCGGATAGCGCTCCGACTGCCCCGCGAGCCACGCGGCCGCCGCGTCCGCGAACCGCGCGACGAGATCCGGACCGCCGAAGTCCGAGAGCTCGTTGTCCGACACCTGGTCGTTCACCCGGAAGTCGGACACCAGGTCCGCCGGGATCGCGACGTCGATCGGCGCGTCGCCGGTGCGCGGGGCGTCGACGTTCAGCTCGCGATTCTGGGCATCGGCGATGCGCACGTACATCCGCCACGAGGCGAGCACCTCCGGCACCGGCGGCGCGGTGGTCGTGGTCGTGGTGACGGCGGGAGCCGTCGTCGTGCTGGTCGTCGAGGTCGTCGGCAGCGTGGGCGGCGGCGGGCACGTGCTGGTGTTGCACTTCTTCGGGACGACCCGGACGTCGGCCGTGCCGTTTCCCGCCGCCGTATTGCCGGTCGCGAGCACGTCGGCGACCGACGCGTAGGGAGGCGACAGCTCGATCCGGAACCCGACGCTCTCGTTCCCGTTCGCGGTGGAGTTCAGGAGCACGAGTCCGGCCGAGTCGGACACGTGCAGGCCGTCGTGATGGTTGCCGTCGAACCGGCTGTCTTCGAGGCGCGGGGAGTCGGAGCTCGCGACGCGGATGCCGTCCGCACCGTGGCTCGACGTCACGACGGTCCGCAGCACGACCAACCCCGGGGCGTTTCGCGCGGCGATGCCTTCCCGTTGCGGCCCGGTGATGACCGTATCGGCCACCTCGGTGGCCGCCGCTCGGTCGACCAGGATACCCTGCGCACCGCGCGTGCCGAGGATGCGGGCCCCGGCGATCGTGTTGCCACTGCCCTTGCTCAGCCGCACGGCGAGCCGACAGGCGACGAGCTCGAGCCCCTCGAGTCGCGCGCCCCGGACGTGGTCGAGACGCACGCAGTCGTTCGCGCCCTGGATGCGGAGCTCACGGAGGACGACGCCGCTCACACCGGCGACGCGGATGCCGTCGTTGCTCGTGTTCGGCTTGCCCGCGATGGTCGGCGGATTCGCCGGGTCGGCCGCTTCGATCGTCAGGCCGACCCGGCCGCCGGCGATGCGAACGCGCTCCTGGTAGACGCCGGGCCCGACGCGGACGACGTCGCCGGCCCCCGCGGCGTTCACGGCCTGCTGGATCGTCGCGAATTGGCTCGGGACCTCGAGCACGGCCGCGCTCGCTAGAATCGGCGACAGGACGATGCCCAGGGTAAACGTTCGGACGGCTGGCATGTGCATTGGTTGGACCCTCCCCCTTGGTCCGATTCCTCGCTTGGGTGCGAACGCGAGCGTACGACCGAGGCGGCGGCCGGTCGATGCCCTCCCTCCCCGGCGATGGCGATTTCGCACCTAGCCCGCGTCAGGGCGGCCGACGAAGCCCACGCCACGCGCCTCGCGACCGGGACCACCACGACGATCGCCCGACACGACTGCGTCGGCCGACGCCATCCCCTTTCAGCCTACCGGCGTGATGGCCTTCTTCCCCATCGCCGTCGCGTGGATCGTACTCGAGGACCGGCAGCGAGGGCACGTGGGCCGGGTATGCTCACGTTGACGGCAACCGCGAAGGACGGGCCCAACGGTGTAGCGGGTCGTGCCCTTTTCGTGAAGCGGCGGGTCTCCCACCCGAGCGCCGGGCGACCTCGCATGCGCGCACACGGCGCAGCTCGCGACCGCTAGACAACAAACTACTTGACGGCGCTCTCTGTTTCGTGCATTCTTCGCCTTCCGAGATGGAGCCCCTCGTCCCCGCCCACGCCCTCATTCCGCCCGACGCATACTCCCGCGCGTTCCAGAGGTACGACGCGGCGCTGGTGATCGATGGCTACCTTCGCCGGCTCGCGTCCCAGGAGGCGCGCTGTCGCCTCGTCCTCGGCCGGCTCGCACAGACGTTCCTCGCCCGGCAAGGACACCATGCCCTCGGCTTCGCTCGGATCGATGACTACGCCCGTGAGCGCCTCGGACTGTCGGGGCGGACCCTGGAGAGCGCGGCCGCCGTCGCGAAGTCGCTCGCGCGGCTACCGGCGCTAAGGCACGCGTTCGAGGCCGGCGACCTCACCTGGGCGCACGTCCGCCTCCTCGCCCGCATCGCGACGCCGGAGACCGAGTCGGAGTGGCTTGGGCGTGCCCGCGGCCGTACGGTCCGCGCGCTCGAAGCGCTGATCCGCGAACGCACGCACGGCGACTTCGATGACGACACGGAACCCCACGTCCGCATGCGAATCCGTTGCTCGCAGGGCACCGTCCGCCTCTGGCGCGCCGTCGTGGAGGTCGCGCGTCGCATGGCCGGTGCACAGCTCCCCGACGGCGCTGCAGCCGAGGCGATCGCGGCCGAGGGCCTGTCGGCCCGGCCGGCGCCGACGGCGCCGTGGCCCGACCATCAGCCGCCAGCGGCGCCCCCCAGATCCGGACGAGACGCCGGCCGGGTTCGCGCCGGACCTCGACTGGAGCGCGGTCACCGAGGCCGTGCCGGCGGACGTCGCCGCACTGGCCGACGCAGATGACCTCGATCCGGTCGCGCTCGACGCGCGCCTGCGCGCGATCGTCCGCGCAATGCAGCAGGTCGACTGGCAGATGGGGCGCCTCCTCCGCATCGTGTTCGATCGCCGGCTCTATACGCTGATGCTCTTCCGCTCGGGCGCGCGCTACGTTCGCGAGCGGCTCGGCATCTCGGAGCGTAAGGCGCGCGCTCTCGTCGCGCTCGAGCGGCAGAGCTGGAATGCGCCGGCGCTCGGCGAGGCCTACCGCGGCGGGACGCTGTCCTGGCTCCGGGCGCTCATGGTGGTCCCGGTCGCGTCCGAGAAGACGGCGCCCGCCTGGGTCGCGCGCGCCCAGGAAGTCACCATTCGCCGGCTCTCCGACGAGGTCGAGTGGGCACTCGCGAGCCGGGTGCCGTTCGATCCGGTCGCGCCGCCGGAGGCCGCCGCCAACATTGGCCGATCCGGAGCGGCAAGTGTGTGCGGCCGACGAGCCGCCCTATCCCGACGCCGAGGTGACGTTCTCCGCGCCCGCGTCGGTCGTGGCGCTCTTCCGGACTGCCGTGCTCGCGTTCACCGGGCCGGCCGAGCCGGTCTGGCGGGGTTTCGAGGACTTGCTCGAGCACGTGAAGGCGGAATGGCTGTCACAGCCGCGGCACCGGGACCCCATCTTTGGACGCGACCGCTGGCGGTGCGCCGTCCCCGCGTGCTCGTCGCGAAAGCAGTTGCACGACCACCACATCGTCTTCCGCTCGCACGGCGGCGACAACCGACGTGACAACCGGATCACCGTCTGTGCGTGGCATCATCTGCGAGGGATCCACGGCGGCGTCGTGCGCGCGAGCGGCACGGCGCCCTCGGACATCATCTGGGAGGTCGGCGTGCGTGCTGGGAGGAAGCCGCTCCTGCGTCTGCACGGCGACTGCTATCTTCCGTAACGGCCATGCGGAAGTCGGGCCGACCACGATACGTGATTGCAGTACTGGCCTGGAGCATTCCACAATGATCCCCTCCCGATGTCAGACGATACCGCAATCGGCCCCGATGAGATGCTGGATGCTTACAACGACATCCGTGTTTCCGCAGGCGGCGAGCAGGTCGTTCTTCAGGTGAATGCGTATCGCAACCTCTCGCGCGGCGCAGCTTCCAATGGGGGATGTGATGACGCTCTCCTGGTGAAGGATGCGCTCAGGCAAGTAGCGCCTGACGTCTGGACCCGAGCGGGCGGATCAGTCAGCTACATGGACGTTTTCACGGGGAAGGGTTCGCCTGAGGCAATTGCCGGCGTGATGCAGGCGTTTTACGACTACTCCGATCGTTTCATAAAGACCTTTCCGAAGGGGAATAACCCGGTCGGCAGATGTTCGACGTGGCTAGGCGACGATGATTTGAGCTGGCAGGACAGCTTGCAGAACATCTGTCACGAGTTCATCGGTCTCGATTGCAACGGCTTCGTCGGGAACTGGCTGAAGCGGTGCGACCCCTCGCTCAAGTTGACCCAAAACAGCGTGCCGCGGGACGTTTACAATGCGCGCAGGCTCACCAGACAGACTGTGTCGGAAATTGGGTATTGGGACATCGTAGTCTGGGCCGATTTTTCGCACATCGCCGCCATACTCGACGAAGGGGGAGGGGGGTCGCCTCGATTTTATGTCTGTCAGTCCGCGGGAGGTGGGCCGCGCTGCAACCTTTATGAGATCGCAGCCGTCTCCCCTGGAGTCTTTCAGCTGCGGGGCGGCATTCCTCAAAAAGACGTCGGTGGGAACGTCTACGTCGTCTCCCCTTGGAGTGCCTGACGTCGCGCCTACTCTGCCGCCACCCGCGCGCCCGGCACCTCGTACGCAACCGCCCGCCGCTCCGCCGCCGACGGCCACATCGTGACGACCGTCCCGAGCCCCATGATGAGCCCGCCGATCCACAGCCACGACACGAGCGGGTTCACGTAGGCCTGGATCGTCACGAGCCCCGTCGGCGGATCGTACGAGCCGAGTACCAGGTAGAGATCCTCCGTCAGCGTCGAGCGCATCGCGACCTCGGTCGTCGGCTGCTGCGGCTTCTTGTAGAAGCGCTTCTCGGGCGCGAGCGTCCCGATCTGCCGGCCGTCGCGCCAGACGCTCACCTCCGCGGCCATGCGCGAGACGTGCGGGTCGTCGGAGGTCGTGATGCGCTCGTAGCGGAGCGTGAACTTTCCGGCGTGCATCTCCTGGCCGGGGTTCAGCGTCTGCTGCTCCTCGATCCGGAACGCGCTCGACGCCGCGATCCCGACGAAGATCGAAACCACGCCGACGTGGACGAGATAGCCGCCGTAGCGCCGGCGGTTCTTCCCGACGAGCCGCGCGAGCGCGCGCGGCGGGCTTTCGTGGAGCATCGCCTGGCGGGCACGCATGCCGCGCCAGAACTCCTGCACGATCGTCCCGAGGACGAAGACGCCGAGCGCGAACGTCGCCCAGGCGTAGCCGACGGGCATCCGCCCGACGAGGAGTGCGACGGCGGCGACGAGACCCGCCGCCGTCGGCCACAGGAACGCGCGCCGGAGGTTCTTCGGGGTCGCGCGCCGCCACGCGATCACGGGACCGACGCCGGCCAGGAAGAGGAGCGCGAGGCCGAGCGGGGCGTTGACGCGATTGAAGAACGGCGGCCCGACCGTGATCTTCACGCCGCGCACCCATTCCGAGAGCACCGGGAAGACCGTCCCCCAGAAGACCGCGAACGCGATCCCGACGAGCACCAGGTTGTTGAACAGGAACGACGCCTCGCGCGACACGAACGACTCGACCGTCGCGTGCGTCCGGAGCTCGGGCAGCCGGAAGACGAGGAGCCCGCCGGCGACCAGCAGCACGAAGATCAGGAAGCCGATGAAGAACGGCCCGAGCCCGGACTGCGTGAACGAGTGCACCGACGAGATGACGCCGCTCCGCGTGAGGAACGTTCCGAAGATCGTCAGCGAGAAGGTGAGGAGCACGAGGACCATGTTCCAGACCTTCAGCATGTCCTTCTTCTCTTGGATCATCACCGAGTGGAGGTACGCGGTCGACACGAGCCACGGCATGAAGGCCGCGTTCTCGACCGGATCCCACGCCCAGTAGCCGCCCCA
>Ga0070741_10018199_pt1 | contig 11421 bp, 14 predicted proteins | sample Coa_R1_4_FD_66440 | JGI IMG/M metagenome (GOLD analysis project Ga0070741, IMG submission 66440) | Surface soil microbial communities from Centralia Pennsylvania, which are recovering from an underground coalmine fire - Coalmine... | ecosystem: Environmental > Terrestrial > Soil > Unclassified ...
CTAGTGCTCGCTCCCGCGGTCGAGCCCGAGCGCCGGAGCTGCCTCGCGCATCGCCGCGATCACGTTGGCGACGTGCTCGTCGAAGTCGAGGCCGAGCAGCTCCGCACCCGCGTACACCTCGTCGCGGTGCACGCCGGCGGCGAACGAGGGCTGCTTGAGCTTCTTGCGCACCGACTTCGGCTCGAGCGAGGCGATCCCGTCCGGCCGGACGAGCGAGCAGGCCGCCACGAAGCCCGACAGCTCGTCGCAGGCGAACAGCGTCTTCTTCAGCGGCGTGTCGCGTGGCAGCGAGAGGTGGTCGGCATGTGACAGGACCGCGTCGATCACCTCCTCCGGATAGCCCTCCTCGCGCAGGATCGGCGCGCCGTCCTGCGGGTGCGCGTCCAGGGTCGGATGCATCTCGTAGTCGAAGTCGTGCAGCAGGCCGACGACGCGCCACAGCTGCTCGTCCTCGCCGAAGCGGCGCGCGTACCAGCTCATGCAGGCTTCCACGCCGAGCGCGTGGCGGAGCAGCGCCTCGCTCTTCGTGTACGTCGTCAGCGTCGCCCAGGCCTGGTCACGTGTCGGCGGCACGGGATCGGTAGGGTACTTCCTCTGTGGGGACCGCCGTCGCCGGTGCGTTGAGGGAGACGTTCGTGATCGAGGGAGGGTGCCCCCTTTCCGGGCGTGTCCGCGCGAGCGGGAACAAGAACGCGGCCCTGCCCATCCTGGCCGCCTGCGTGCTCACGAGCGAGCCGGTCGTGCTCGACAACATGCCGCGGATTCGGGACGTGGAGGTGATGCTCGACCTGCTCCGCTCGATCGGCGCCGACGCGGAGTGGACCGGCCGCAACGAGGTCCGCGTGCACGTGGAGGACGTGTCGACGGCGGATCTCGACGAGCAGCTGAGCCGGGAGATCCGCGCGTCGCTGCTCCTCGCCGGGCCGCTCCTCGCGCGCTGCGGGCGCGTCGCCGTGCCCCCGCCGGGCGGCGACGTGATCGGCCGGCGCCGGATCGACACGCACATCCACGCCTTCGAGGCGCTGGGCGCGCACACGACCATCGGCCGCAGGTTCGAGCTCGAGGGCGTGCTCCGCGGCGCGAGCCTGTTCCTCGACGAGGCGAGCGTGACCGGGACGGAGAACGCGGTCATGGCGGCGTCGCTCGCCGCCGGCGAGACGGTGATCGGCAACGCCGCCTGCGAGCCGCACGTGCAGGATCTGTGCAGGTTCCTGTGCTCGCTCGGGGCGGAGATCGACGGCGTCGGCTCCAACGTCCTGCGCGTGCGCGGGGTGACGCGGCTCGGCGGCGGGGAGTACCGGCTGGCGGCCGACCACATCGAGGTGGCGAGCTTCGTCGGCCTCGGCGCGGTCACACCCGGCGAGATCGTCGTCGACGACGTCCGCGCGGACGACCTCGTCGCCATCACCCCGGTCTTCGACCGTCTCGGCGTGTCGATGCAGGTCGAGGGCTCGACCGTCCGCGTCCCGGGCGGCCAGCGCCTGGTCGTGCGCGACGACCTCGGCGGCCAGATCCCGAAGATCGACGACGGGCCGTGGCCGGCCTTCCCCGCCGACCTGACCTCGATCGCGGTCGTGCTCGCGACGCAGGCCGAGGGGACGGTGTTGATCTTCGAGAAGATGTTCGAGAGCCGGCTCTTCTTCGTCGACAAGCTCGTCCGCATGGGGGCGAGGATCATCGTCTGCGATCCGCACCGCGTCGTCGTCTCCGGCCCGTCGAAGCTGTACGGCGAGCAGATGGAGAGCCCCGACATCCGTGCGGGCATGGCGATGCTGATCGCGAGCCTGTGCGCCGAGGGCACGTCGACGATCGCGAACATCGGCCAGATCGACCGCGGCTACGAGCGCATCGACGATCGGCTGCGCGGGCTCGGAGCGCGGATTGAGCGCGTCGAGAGCTGACTCCGACCGGCCGCGTCTCCGTGTCCGGGCGGCGGTCAGCGGCCGGCCGCGCTCGACCGTCTCCACCGGGCTCGCCGTCCTCGACCACCTGATCGCGCTGCTCGCCCGGTACGCGTCGCTCGACATCGCCCTCGAGGTCGAGCCGGGGGCCGCCTCCGACGAGGTGGCGGCGGCCGGGCGCGCGCTCGGGGACGCGCTGGCAGCCTCGCTGCGGGCCCCCGGCGTACGGGGGCACGGGTCGTCCGCCGTACCCGCCGACGAGGCGCTCGCGCACGTCGCGCTGGAGGCATCCGGGCGCCCGCTCGTCGTGTCCAACGTCGATCTGTCCGAGGCGCGCGTCGGCGGCCTGGACACGGACGTCGTCGCCGAGTTCCTGCGCCAGCTGGCCGAGGGCGCCGGGCTGACGCTGCACGTCCGCCTGATCGAGGGACGGGACCCGCAGCACGTGCTGGAGGCGATCTTCAAGGCGCTCGGCGTGGCGCTCGCGCAGGCGGCGCGCCCTCGTCCCCCCGGAAAGGAGTAGTCGTGCAGGAGAAGACCGTGATCTCGACGGACCGGGCGGCCGGCCCCTTTGGCGGGGCTCCCTACTCGCAGGCGATCGTCGCCAACGGCTTCGTCTTCACCGCCGGCCAGGTCGCCGCGAAGGCGGACGGCTCCGGGCTCGTCGGCGCCACCGTCGAGGAGCAGACCGAGCAGGTGCTCGCCAACATCGCCGCCGTGCTCGAGGCGGCGGGCTCGAGCCTCGACCGGCTGGTCAAGACGACGGTCTTTCTGCGCACGCTCGACGACTTCGCAGGCATGAACGAGGTCTACCGCCGGCACGTCGGCGAGCGCCCGCCCGCGCGCTCGACGGTCGGGGTCGAGCTGCCGCCCGGGATCCTCGTCGAGATCGAGGCGATCGCGACGGTCGGCTGAGCGCGCCGGCGGGGCTCGGCGGGCTCATGCCGTGACGCCCGACCCGCAGCGGCCGCGAGACCGTCCGTACCGGCTGCCACGAATTCACGCGTCAAGCTCGGGAGGACCCCACCTCCCCGACCCACGGCGCCAGCCTAGCGACGATCTGTGGGCCGGTGTGTGCCGGGACCGTGCCGGAGGCGTGCCGCCGTCACAATGGGTGGCATGCGGGCAGAGGAGGTCATCGCGACCCACGTCAACACGGACTTCGACGCGTTCGCGTCGCTGATCGCGGCCCGCTGCCTCTACCCGAGCGCGGTCGCCGTGCTGCCGAGCGTGCTCAACCGCAACGTGCGGGAGTTCGCGCGCCTGCATGCCGAGGCGCTGCGCTGCGTCGAGCCGGACCGGCTCGAGCTGGACGCGATCCGCCGGCTCGTGGTCGTCGAGACGCTGCAGGCCAGCCGCCTGGGCGAGCTCGAGCCGGTCGCTCTCGACCCCGCGGTGGAGACGGTGGTGTTCGACCACCATGCCGGCGAGCTGCCCGCCTGGGTGCGGCCGGAGAACGCCGTCATCTCGACCGACGGAGCGCTCACCACCACGCTGGTCGGCATCCTCGCCGAGCGTGAGGTGTCGGTGGGCCCGCTCGAGGCGACCGTCTTCGCCCTCGGCATCCACGAGGACACCGGCTCGCTCACCTACTCGTCCTCGACGCTGCGCGACGCGGAGGCGCTCGCGTGGTGCGTGCGCCACGGCGCGCGGCCGGACGTGCTGGCCGCCTTCCTGCGCACCCCTCTCGACGCCGAGGAGCGGGCGCTCCTCAACGCCCTGCTCGACGCCGTGGAGACGCACCGCCAGGCCGGGGTGGACGTGCTCCTGACGGCCGTCTCCTGGCCGAGGTACGTGGACGGCATCTCGCACCTCGCACACAAGATCACCGACGTCACCGACTGCCAGGTGCTCGTCATGCTGGTCGAGATGGACCGGCGCGTCTTCTGCGTCGTGCGCAGCCGCGTGCCCGACGTCGATGCGGGCGTGGCCGCCCGCGCGCTCGGCGGTGCCGGACATCCGCAGGCGGCATCCGCAATCTTTCGCGGCGGCCTCGCCGAGGCGCGCGCCCGCTTCCTGGAGCGACTTCCGCAGGCGATGACCCGCCAGCTGCGGGCTCGCGACGTGATGGCAGAGCCACCGCGGTCGATCGAGCCCGGCGAGACGGTGGCGAGCGCGATGGTCGCCTGCCAGCGCTACGGTCAGAGCGGCATCCTCGTCACGGAGAACGGTCGGCTGGTCGGCGCCGTGCGCCGGGAGGATCTCGACAGGGCGATCGGCCACGGGCTCTCGCACGCGCCGGTGAAGGGGATCATGTCCAGCCGCGTGCCCACCGTGGGCGAGGAGGCGAGCCTGGCAGAGCTGCAGCGGCTGCTGGCCGAGACGGGCGAAGGGCGGATCGCGGTCGTCCGTGACGATCGGGTGGTCGGCGTCGTCACGCGCAGCGACGTCCTGCACGCCCTCGGCGAGGCGGTCGAGGCTCCGGTGGAGCCGGCCGAGACGATCGCGGCGGAGCTGCGGCGTCTCGAGCGGCTGGCACCCGTGTTCGAGACGGTGGCGGCGGCGAGCGACACCGTGGACGGGGTCTACCTCGTCGGAGGCACCGTCAGGGACATCCTGCTGGGAGAGGAGGCCTTCGACGTGGACATCGCCGTGGAGGGAGATGCGATCGGACTGGCGCGCACGCTCGCCCGCCAGCTCGGCGGGCGGGTGCGGCCGCACGAGAAGTTCGGCACCGCCGTGGTCGTCTACGGTGACGGACAGCGAATCGACGTCGTCACCGCGCGCACCGAGTTCTACGACGCCCCAGCCGCCCTTCCTGCCGTGGAGCACGCCAGCATCCGCGACGATCTCTTCCGTCGCGACTTCACCATCAACGCCATGGCCGCGTCGCTCAAGGGCGCGGACTTCGGCCGGCTCGTCGATCCGTTCGGCGGCCGCCGCGACCTGGCCGCCGGCCGCGTCCGCGTGCTGCACAACCTCTCCTTCATCGACGACCCGACGCGCATCTTCCGCGCCATTCGCTACGAGAACCGCTACGGCTTCCGGATGGACGAGCACACCGCCCGGCTGGCACGCGGCTGCATCGAGATGGGGCTCGTCGGCGACCTCTCCTCCGAGCGTCTCCGCGACGAGCTCGAGGCGCTGCTCGAGGAGGGGGAGGTCGAGCACTCCGTGCTCCGCCTGGCCGAGCTCGGCGCCGCGAGCGCCATCCATCCGCGGCTCGCAGCCGACGAGGAGGCGGTCGCCCTCATACGGCGTGGCCGCGAGCTCGCCGAGCGGTACCGGCTCGACCTGCCGGCCTGGCGGATCGGCTTCGCAGCGCTCGCCCGGCGGATGTCCTCAGACGAGGCGTACGACTGGCTGATGCGGCTGAAGACACGCCGCCGCGACGCCGAGCGGATCGCGGGAGCGGTCACCGTCGGCCCCCGTCTCGCCGAGCGGCTCGCCGACGAGACGCTCACGTCGGCGGAGGTGGTCGCGCTCGCCGATCCCTACGCGCCCGACGCGCCGCTGTTCGCGCTCGCGCTGGCGGACGTGCCGGCGCTGCATCGCTACTTCGCCGAGCTGAGCAAGGTCCGGCTGGAGGTGAACGGCTCCGACCTCGCCGCGCTCGGGCTGCGCGAGTCGCCGCGCGTCGGCGAGGTGCTCGCCGAGCTGCGCCGGCGCAAGCTGAACGGCGAGCTCGATGGGCGGGAGTCCGAGCTCGCCGCCGCCCGGGAGCTGATCGCCGGTGCGGGCTGAGCTCGTCCGGGAGCGGTACGCGCGCATCAGGGAGGAGGTCGGCCCGGGGGTGACGGTCGTCGCCGCCACCAAGTACGTGTCGGTCGAGGACATGGCGGTGCTGGCGGACGCCGGCGTCGAGGTGGTGGGCGAGAACCGGGCGCAGGACCTGGAGGCGAAGCACGCCGTCTACGGCTCCGCCTTTCGCTGGCACTTCATCGGCCACCTGCAAAGCCGGAAGGCGAAGGTCGTCAACCGCTGCTGCGAGCTCGTGCACTCGCTCGACTCCGCGTCCGCCGCCAGGCGGCTGGAGATCCCGGCGCTGGTCGAGGTGAACCTGTCCGGCGAGGCGACGAAGTCGGGCGTCTCGCCGGAGGAGGTGCCGCGCTTCCTCGAGCTGGGCGCCGACGTGCGCGGGCTGATGACGATGCCGCCGCTCACGGACGACCCCGAGGCGTCGCGGCCGTACTTCCGGCGGCTGCGCGAGCTGGCGGCGAGCCTGGGCCTGGCCGAGCTGTCGATGGGGACGAGCCAGGACTACCGCGTCGCGGTCGAGGAGGGCGCGACCTACGTGCGGGTCGGCTCGACGCTGTGGCGACCGTCCTGAACCGAGGGCGCGCGTCTGCCCGGGGAGGCGGCTCAGCCGCCGTCGGCAGCCTGTGGCAGGGTTAACATGCAGCAGGGATGGGCCTCGGCGATCTCTGGAACCGGACGCTCGTCTATTTCGGCATCGCCGAGGAGTACGACGACGGCTGGGACGACGGGTACCTGACCGAGGAGGAGCTCGAGCAGACGTACGTCGAGCGTCCGAGAGCGAACGTGCGCCGGCTGACCCCCCGCCGCCGCGACGACGACTACGACGACTGGACCGTGTCCGAGTCGCACGTCCTGCGCGACGCCGGCGACGAGAGCGCCGCCCGCAGGACCGGTCGCGAGCCCGTGCTGCGCCGCGACGCGGCGGGCCGTCGTGAGCGCTTGGACCGCCGCGAGGCTGCGCGCCGCTCCCGCCCGCGCGCGATCGAGGCCGTCCCGAGGGCGCCGTCTGCGCAGGTGCACCTCGTCCTGCCGCGCAGCTTCAACGACGCCCAGCAGATCGCGGACAAGTTCAAGCACTCGGTGCCGGTGATCGTCAACCTGCAGAACGCCGACCAGGAGCTGTCGAAGCGTCTGGTCGACTTCGCCAGCGGCCTGACCTACGCGCTGAACGGGAACATGCAGCGGGTCGCAGACCGCGTGTTCCTGCTCACGCCGCACGACGTCGAGGTGTCCGCCGAGGAGCGCGTCCGCGTCCTCGAGGGTGGTGGCTTCTACAACCAGGCGTAGCCTCCAGGGCGGGCCGCCGGGCAGGGCCGGGCTGCAGGGAAGCGGACCCGCGCAGCCGAATCTGAGTGCATGGGCGATGTGAGCGCCACCCTCACCCTGCTCGCGGACGCGGTGTCGACGGCCGAGCGGTTCGTGACGGTCTTCGTCGTCGTCTACTCGTTGCTCATCTTCGCGTACGTGATCACCTCCTGGGTGAGGATTCCCTCCTCGCTGAGCTCGGTGCAGCGGTTCCTGTACGACGTGTGCGAGCCGTACCTGCGGCTCTTCCGCCGCGTGCTGCCGCCGCTCGGCCCGGTGGACGTCTCGCCGATCGTGGCCGTCGCCGCCCTCTACCTGCTCGAGCGCCTGATCAACCAGGTCCTGCTCGAACGTCTGCGCTAAAGGAGGCCGTGATGAGCTACACACCCGTCGAACTCCACCACGTCCGCTTCCGCCGAACGCTGTTCGGCTACCGCCCCTCCGCGGTCGAGCGGGTGCTCGAGGAGGTCGCCGACAGCTTCGAAGCCGTGTGGAAGGAGCGCGCCGAGCTCGCCGACCGCGTGGAGGCGCTCGAAGCCGACGTGGCCAGGCACCGGGAGGTGGAAGACCTGCTCCGCACCACCCTCGTCTCGGCCGAACGGGCATGCCAGGAGCTGCGCGAGCAGGCGAGTCGGGAGGCGGCCGCCATCGTTGAGGAGGCCCACCGGGCGGCGAGGGGGATCACGAGCGACGCGCGTGCCGAGCGTGAGCGGCTCCTGCTCGACGCGGGCCGGATCCGGGCGATCCTCCGCTCCGCGCTCGACACGGTCGAGGATGCAAGTACCGACCTGCTCGAGCGCTCGCACGGGGACACCGCAGGGCACGCCGAGGCTGCCTGAGGGCGGCATCTCCCCAGCCGGCAGGGAGCGGGGCCGCCGCACGTCGCCCCTATACTTGCACTCGTATGGCCGAGTCGCCCACGCGCCTGCGGATTCGCGTCTCGCCCGGTGCCAGCCGCTCGGAGATCGTCGGCCGTCACGGGGACGCCTGGAAGGTGCGGGTCTCGTCTCCCGCCGAGCGCGGGCGCGCCAACGACGCCGTCCTCCGCCTGCTCGCAGCGCGGCTCCGACTGCCCGTGAGCGGGCTGTCGCTCGTGTCCGGTCACACGGCGAAAGACAAGGTCGTCGAGCTCCGCGGGCTCGGCGCCGACGAGGTCGACCGCCGGCTGGAGTCCGGCCGCCGGCTGGAGTCGTCGTGAGCCTCGACCCCGCCGTCGTCCGCCGGCGCCTCGAGCAGGAGCGGGAGCAGGTGCTGCAGGCGATCGAGAACCTGAGGCACGAGCGCTCGCTCGAGGACGAGGTGGACGAGCGCCCGCTCGACAACCATCTCGCCGAGACCGCCTCGGTGACGATCGAGCGGGAGATCGACTTCACGCTCCAGGAGAACTCCGCGCACGTGCTCGCCGCGATCGACGCAGCCCTCGAGCGGCTCGATGCGGGCAGCTACGGCCGCTGCGAGAGCTGTGGCCGCGAGATCGAGCCGGACCGGCTCGAGGCGATCCCGTACGCGACGCTCTGCATCGAGTGCAAGCGACGCGACGAGCGAGGCTGAGGCGCACGGAGCGCCGGGCATCGATGCGGCCGGACTCCCGCGGCGACGTGTTCTGGCCGGTGTCCGTCGCCGAGCGGTCGCTGGCGGCGGAGCGCACGCAATGGGTCGGTCTCGCCCTCGTCGCAGCGGCTGCCGTCGGCGCCGACCAGCTGACGAAGCACGTCGTCGCGAGCAACCTGGCTCTCGACTCGGCGGTCAAGCTCGTCGGGCCGTTCTCCATCCACCACGTGCAGAACTCGGGCATCGCCTTCGGGCTCTTCTCGAGCGCGACGGCGATCGTGATCGCGCTGACGACGCTCGCGGTCGCGTGGATGCTCGTCTTCTTCGCGCGCTCCGGGGCCCGCCATCCGGCGCTGCCCGTCGCGCTCGGCCTGCTCGTCGGCGGCAGCACGTCGAACCTCGTCGACCGGGTTCGCCTCGGCTACGTGACGGACTTCCTCGACCTGCGTTTCTGGCCCGCCTTCAACCTCGCCGACAGCTGCATCGTCGTCGGCGTCGCCCTGCTTCTCGGGTCGCTCCTGCTCGGCGACCGCGGGGTCGGCCGGCGGGCAGACGCCCAGAGCGCTCGCCCCTGATCGAGGTCGACGTTCCGCCGGCCGCGGCCGGAGAGCGGCTCGACCGCTTCGTCGCCGGGCTCGAGCCGGTCGGCTCGCGCGCCGCCGCCGGGCGGCTCGTCGCGGCGGGCAAGGTGCTCGTGAATGGACGGCCGCGGCCGAAGGCCTACCGCCTGGCCGGCGGCGAGCGGCTGGCGGTCGCGCTGCCGGAGTCAGAAGCGCTCGAGCCTGTATCCATCGACCTGCGCGTGGCGTTCGAGGACGAGCACCTGCTCGTCGTCGACAAGCCGGCGGGCGTCGTCGTGCATCCCGCGCCGGGGCACGAGTCGGGCACGCTCGTACAGGCGCTCCTCGGCCGTGCCGCGGGCGGCGCGGGGACGGCGCGCCCGGGCATCGTGCACCGGCTCGACCGGGATACCTCCGGCTTGCTGGTCGTGGCCAAGACGGAGGCGGCGTTTCGGGGGCTGCAACGCCTCGTCCGGCGGCGCGCGCTCGAGCGCGGGTACCTCGCGCTCGTGCGCGGCGAGCCCCGGTCGCGGCGGGGGAGGATCGAGGCGGCGATCGGGCGTGACCGCTACGCGCCCATCCGGCAGTCGCTCGAGACGGGCCGGCCGCGAGAGGCGGTCACGCACTTCGAGGTGGCGGAGGCGCTGCCCCCGTACGCGCTGCTGCGGGTCACGCTCGAGACCGGCCGCACGCATCAGATCCGCGTCCACCTGGCCGCGATCGACCTGCCTGTGGTCGGCGACGCGGTCTACGGCGTCCCCGGACTGGGCCTGGAGCGGCAGTTCCTGCACGCCGCCAGCCTCGCCTTCCCGCATCCGGTGACCGGCGCGCGCATCGAGGCGGAGTCGCCGCTGCCGCCCGACCTGGAGGCCGCCCTCGCCCGCGCCCGCCTCCGCTGACCTGCGCCCGGCGTGCAGGCGGGCTCGATGGCCATGCCCCGGGGTCGGACCCCAGGGCATGGCGCCTTTCGGCGGTGGCGCGAGTGGCTGTACGGCGGCGGGCAGGGCGCCTGCCCGCTGCTAGCCTGTGCCTGCTCTCCGTCACCCGACCCGGCGGCAACGGGGCGAGGGGCGGTGCCGGCAGCGCCCCCGGGGGCGCGGCCGGTTCCTCTCGGGCCGCCGCCGGCTGCACGTCACCAACCGAGAAAGGGGCGCCCATCGTGTCCGTCGTCTCCATGAAGGATCTGCTGGAGGCCGGAGTTCACTTCGGCCACCAGACGCGCCGCTGGAACCCGAAGATGAAGCGTTTCATCTTCGCGGAGCGCGGCGGCATCTACATCATCGACCTGCAGAAGACCCTGGCCCTCCTCGAGGAGGCGCACGCCTTCGTCCGCAACGTCGCCGAGCGCGGCGGCAGCGTCCTGTTCGTCGGCACGAAGAAGCAGGCGCAGGAGGCGGTCGAGCAGCAGGCAAGCCGCGTCGGCATGCCGTACGTCAACCATCGCTGGCTCGGCGGCCTGCTGACGAACTGGCGGACGATCTCCGAGCGGATCGAGCGCCTGCACGAGCTCCGGCGGCTGAAGCGGGAAGGGCAGCTCGACCTGCTGCCGCCGAAGGAGCGCATCACCATGGAGGCAGAGCTCGAGAAGCTGAGCGCGAACCTGGGTGGCGTCGCTGACATGCGGCGCCAGCCCGACGCCGTCTTCATCATCGACCTGCGCAAGGAGCAGCTCGCGGTGCGCGAGGCGCACCGGCTCGGCCTGCCGGTGATCGGCCTCGTGGACACGAACTGCGACCCGGACGAGGCGTCCTACGTCATCCCGGGAAACGACGACGCCATCCGCTCCTGCTCGCTGATCGCGCGCGTCGTGGCAGACGGGATCGAGGAGGGAAAGCAGAAGGTGACGGCACGGGAGCTGGCACCGTCTCGGAGGGACGACGCGGCGCCCGCCGTGCCCGCCGAGACCGACTCCACCGCCGACGGCGACGCGGTCGCGCAGCCGCAGCCCGAGCTGGCGGCGCCGGCGGAGCACGCCCCGGATGAGGCAGGGATCGTAGCCGGGGGCGAGCCCGACGCCTCCGCCTCGTCCGCGTCCGCCGGCGGGGACGCCGACGAGGAGGAGGGGAGATGACGAGCGTTCCCGCCAGCGCCGTCAAGGAGCTCCGCGAGATGACCGGGGCCGGGATGATGGACTGCAAGCGCGCGCTCGTCGAGACGGGCGGCGACGTCGAGGCGGCCGTGAAGGTGATCCGCGAGCGGGGGCTCGCGCAGGCGGCGAAGCGGGCCGGACGGGAGACGACGGAGGGCAAGGTCGTCTACGACATCTCCGAGGAGACCGTCGCCGCCATGGTCGCCGTCGGCTGCGAGACGGAACCGGTCGCCAACAACGCGGAGTTCATGGTCTTCGCGCAGCGCGTGCTCGACGCCGTCGAGCGCGGCGGCCCCGGCGCCGAGCAGGAGCTCGA
>Ga0070741_10018200_pt1 | contig 11421 bp, 9 predicted proteins | sample Coa_R1_4_FD_66440 | JGI IMG/M metagenome (GOLD analysis project Ga0070741, IMG submission 66440) | Surface soil microbial communities from Centralia Pennsylvania, which are recovering from an underground coalmine fire - Coalmine... | ecosystem: Environmental > Terrestrial > Soil > Unclassified ...
CCCAGGCCGACGCTCGCCAGCGCTTCCGCCGCCCGCCGGCGCCGCTCGCGCGAGTTGACGCCCTGGTAGAGGAGCGGAAGCTCGACGTTCTCCACGGCCGTGGTCCGCGGCAGGAGATTGAACCCCTGGAAGACGAATCCGATCTGCTGCCCGCGGACGCGAGCGAGCTGGTCGCGCGAGAGCTTCCCCACGTCGCGCCCGTTGAGCAGGTACATGCCGCGGGTCGGCCGGTCGAGGCACCCGATCAGGTTCATGAACGTGCTCTTGCCCGAGCCGGAGGCGCCCATCACCGCCACGAACTCGCGCGGCAGGATGGAGAGCGAGACCCCGCGAAGGGCAGGCACCTCCACGTCGCCCATCCGGTAGATCTTCTCCAGACCGCGCGTCTCGACGACGGGCGCTCCGGCGGCGCCGTTCTCAGAACGGTCCACGGCGCCTCTGCTGCGACGCGCTGCTGGAGCCGTCGCCGCCCCCGACGATCACCTTGTCCCCCTCGGCAAGCCCCTCGAGCACTTCGGTCCGCTGGCCATCAGAGAGCCCCACCCGGATGTTGACGGGGACCGGCTTTCCGTCGTCGCCGAGCTTGTAGACCCGCCCGGGGCGACCCGGGGCGGGCGGCGCGTTCGGATCCCGTGCGCCTCGCGCCGCAGCCGACGCGGTGCGGGCCTGGGGCGTGCCCGCGGGACGCGGCTGTGGAGCGGCTTCCTGCCCGGCGGTGCCATCGTCCGCCTTCCAGCGCAGGGCGGCGTTCGCCACCCGGAGCGCATCGTCCTTCCTGGCGGCGGTGATGGTGACGGCCGCGGTCATCCCTTGCCGCAGCTTGCGGTCGGGGTTCGGCGCCTCGATCACCGCCGGGTAGGTGACCACGTTCTGAATGGTGGTGGGAGCCTGCCGGACCTCGCGGATGGTGCCGCTGAAGGTCTCGCCGGCGTACGCGTCGACGGTGAACTTCGCCTCCAGCCCGTCGCGCACCTTTCCGACGTCGGCCTCGTCGATGTTGGCGAGGATCTGCATCTTTGTGAGGTCGTTCGCGATCAGGAACAGGGTGGGCGCCTGGAACGCCGCCGCGACGGTCTGGCCCACGTCGACGCTGCGCGAGACCACGATCCCGTCGATCGGGCTGGTGATCCGGGTGAAGGCAAGGTTCGTCGCGGCCATGTCCCGATCGGCCTTGGCCTGCAGCACGGATGCCTTCGCCACCGACAGCGCCGCGGCGTTCTGGTCCCGGGTGGCCAGCGCGGTGTCGAGGTCGGCCTGCGAGATCAGCCCCTGGTCCTTCAACTCCTTCGAGCGGGTGGCGATCCGCGCCGAGTCGGTGTACGCGGCCTGCGCCTTGTCCACGTTCGCCTTTGCCGAGGCGAGGGTGGCGTCCGCCTTCTCCAGCTGCGCCTGGAAGAGGCGCGGGTCGAGGGTGGCGAGCAGCTGCCCCTTCTTCACGGTGCTGTTGAAGTCGACCAACAGCTTGTCGATGATGCCGGAGACCTGCGAGCCGACGTTGACGGTGATGATGGCGGAGACGTCGCCGGTCGCGTTGACGATCTCGCTGACCGGGCCTCGCGTCACCGCGTCGGTGCGGTACGTCGGGGCCTGCTTGCGGCCGCAGGCGGCGAGGGCGAGCAGGATGGCGATGGAAGCGAACCTTCGCACGACGTTCCTCCGACGCCCCAGACGGTAACGGCCTCCATTGCGGTGCGTCAACGCGACACGCCGGCGCGAAACACCTTCGCAACATCCGGGCTCCCCCTTTTGCGTCTGCGAGCGGACTCGCGCTAGAACGCGCGCCGTGCGCAATTCGCCCCTGGCCGTCCTGCTCTGCGTCGCCGCCGCCGGGCCGGCGCTCTCCCAGGAGAAGCTCACCTTGCAGGAGGCGGTGCGGCGCGCGGTGGCGCGGAATCCGACCTCGCTGATCGCGGAGCAGGAGATCCGCCGCGCGGAGGGGATCCTCAAGGAGGTGCGCGCGCCGGCGCTCCCGTTCCTCAGCGCGAATGCGACGGCCACCCGGAACGATTCGGAGCACGACCTGCTCGGCCGGCCGGTGGCCCCGCTGAGCTCCCGGACGGCGAATCTCACCCTCAGCGTTCCGATCTTCGCGCCGCAGCGGTGGCTCGCCTGGGCGCACGCCAGCGAGCAGGTGGACATCGCCCGCGTCTCGCTGGAGGACGCGCGACGGTTCGTGGGGGTGACCACTGCGCGCACCTACCTGTCGGTGATGGCGCAGCACCGCCTGGTGCAGATCACCATCCAGGCCCGCGACAGCGCCAAGGCGCACCTCGACGATGCGCACGCGCGGTTCGAGGTCGGCAGCGGCAACCGGTTGGACGAGGTTCGCGCCGGCCAGGAACTGGCGACGGACGAGGCGCAGCTGGCGCAGGCGGAGTCGAACCTGGTCCGCGCCCGCGAGGCGCTGGGAGTGCTGGTCGCCGCGGACGGGCCCGTCGAGGTGGAGGAGCAGGTCGACCTGCCGGGTCCGCCCGCGCCCGCGGAGGCCCTGCAGGATGCGGAAGAGGATCGGCCCGACGTGAAGGCGACCCGGCAGCGGGCGGAAGCCGCGCGCCGGGTGCTGCGCGACTCGTGGGCCGATTACATGCCCTTGCTCACCGCCGTGCTCGTGCCCTTCTACAACTCGAACACGCCGGTGATCAGCACCGTGCCGGAGACCGGCTGGCAGGCGCAGCTCGTGCTCACCCTCCCTCTCTTCGACGGCGGCGCGCGCTATGGCCTGCGCCGCGAGCGCAGCGCCCTGTACGAGGAGTCGAAGGCGCAGCTCGAGGGCCTGCTGCGGCAGGCCCGCTCCGACGTGCGCGCCGCCTTCGATGCGGTGCGCAGGGCGGACGAGAGCGTGCGCTCGGCGCGGCAGGCAGCGCGGCTCGCGCACGACGCGCTGGAGATGACGATGCTCGCGTACCGCGAGGGCGCGACGAACGATCTGGAAGTGGTCGACGCCCAGCGGCGCGCCCGCGACGCGGATGTGGCGTCGCTGGTGTCGGAAGACACGGCGCGGCAGGCGCGCATCGACCTGCTGGCGGCGAGCGGTCGATTTCCTTGACGCTGTACGGCGCGGGGAGCGGATGCCGGCCGGCTGTTTGCCGGGGCACCCGGCAGTCCGCATTTTCCGCGCATGCGCGCGCTCAGCTATTTCGGTCCGTACAAGGTCAAGGTGGTGAAGAAGCCCGATCCGAAGATCGAGCATTCCAACGACGTGGTCCTGAAGGTGACCCGCTCGGCGATCTGCGGGTCGGACCTGCACCTGCTCCACGGCCTCGTGCCCGACACGCGCGTGGGATGCACTTTCGGGCACGAGTTCACCGGAACCGTCGAGGAGCTCGGGTCGTCGGTGCGGAACCTGCGCCGCGGCGATCGGGTGGTGGTGCCCTTCAACATCTCTTGCGGCACCTGCTTCTACTGCGCGCGGGGGCTCCCGGCGAACTGCGAGAACACGAACCCGAACAGCGACGTCGCCAGCGGCGTCTACGGGTACTCGCACACCACCGGCGGGTACGACGGCGGCCAGGCCGAGTACGTGCGCGTGCCCTTCGCCGACGTCGGCCCGATGAAGATCCCCGACGACATGGAGGAGGAGGAGGTCCTCTTCCTCAGCGACATCCTTCCCACCGGGTACCAGGCGGCTGAGATGGGAGAGATCAAGGGGGGCGAGACGGTGGTGGTCCTCGGCTGCGGCCCGGTGGGGCTCTTCGCGATGAAGTCCGCGTGGCTGCTCGGGGCAGGGCGGATCATCGCGGTCGATCACGTCGACTATCGGCTGGAGTTCGCGCGCCGGTACGCCGGGGTGGAGACGGTGAACTTCAAGAAGGTGCCGGAGATCGTCAGCTGGTTGAAGGACCAGTTCGAAGGGCGCGGACCGGACGTGGTGATCGAAGCGGTGGGGATGGAGGCCGAAGGGAGCAAGCTCCAGCGGCTTCTGGGGATGTCGTTCATGCAGGCCGGGGTGCCGGTGGCGATCAACTGGGCGATCCAGACGGTGCGCAAGGGCGGGAACGTCTCGATCATCGGCGTCTACGGGCCGCCCTGGAACCTGGTGGACATCGGCACGGCCATGAACAAGGGGCTCACGCTGCGGATGAACCAGTGCAACACCCGCCGGTACATGCCGCACCTGCTCAAGCACATCCGCGAGGGGCGCATCGACGCGAAGGGGATCATCACCCACCGGTTCCCGCTCGAGGCGGCCCCCAAGGCGTACGACATTTTCCAGGACAAGAAGGATGGCTGCGTGAAGTGCGTTCTCACGCCGGCCGCCTGACCAAGGAGGAGCTCATGACGGAAAAGCACCGCCAGACGCAGGAGCATCTCGACCGGCCGGTGGTCGGCGCGGACCTCGCGTCGCGCGAGCGCCCCGGCGTGCCGATGGAGCACGAGGCGCGCCCGATCACTGCCACCGCGCCCGATCACTTCGAGCACATGCGGCCGCGCCGCGGGCTGACCCACCGGACCGAGACGGGGGCGATGACCCCGGTGTTCGGGACGGTGCAGCCTCTGCACGGGATCTCCGGGCTCCTGCGGCGGATCGCGTACTCGACCCACGAGACGCGCGCGCGGCACTGGATGCTGCTGCTCTTCGCGGACCGGGTGGACGTGCTCGAGCACCGGGTCGCGAAGCTGGTGAAGATCGCCGCGCTGGTGCCGGCCGGCGCCGCCGCGCTGGTGCTGGCGCTGAAGTTCTTCAAGGACTGAGCAGCGGCGTTTGACGGGAGGGATGGCTCCGGCTAGTATGCTCGATATGAGCATACTCGATCCGAGCACACCTCCCCTGAAGCCCGCCGAGCTGTTCGTCCTCGCGGCTTTGCGCGCCGCCCCGCTGCACGGTTACGGGCTGGTGCAGGAAGTGACGGCGCGCTCGCAGGGGCGCATCCGGATCCGGCCCGGCAACCTCTACCGGGTGCTGGACCGTCTGCTCGAGCGCGGGTTGATCGAGGTCCACCAGGGCGCCTCGAGCGAAGACGAGCGCCGGACGTACTACCGGATCACCTCGCTGGGCCGGCGCGTGGCGCAAGCGGAAGCGAAGCTGCTGGCGGGCGTGATCGGCGAGCTGCTCGCCACCTGAGGTCCCATGCTCCGACTCTTCCTGCGCGCATACCCGAAGCGGTTCCGCGATCGGCACGGCGAAGATCTCCTGCGCCTGTGCCACGACGTCTACGGCGAAGGCTTCTCCTTGCGGGCGGCGGCGGACCTGCTCTGGAACGGGCTCCGCGAGAGGACGGGAGCCGCGCCGCGCGACTTCGCGGAGTGGCTCGAGCGGCCGGCGCGGGAAGGGCGCGGGGAGCGTTTCCTCGCCACCGTCTTCGGCGACATCCGCCAGGGTGTGCGCGCGCTGCTCGCCAGCCGCGGCTTCAGCTTCGCGATCCTGTTCACGCTGGCGCTCGGGATCGGCGCGAACACCGCCATCTTCAGCGTCATCGACGCCGTCCTCCTCCGCCCGCTCCCCTACGCGAACGGAGATCGCCTGGTCCACGTGCTTCAACCGGTCCAGGGCGGCGCGATCGACAACGCCGGCTTCTCGCCGCTCGAGGTGAAGGACTACCGCGAGCAGTCCAGGACGCTCGACGCGCTCGTCGAATACCACCAGATGCAATTCACCCTCCTCGGCGGCGCGGAAGCGCAGCGGGTCTCGACCGCGGTGGTCTCCGCGAACTTCTTCGACGCGTTCGGAGTCCGCCCGCTCCTGGGGCGCACGTTCCTCCCGCAGGACGACGTCCAGGGCGCGGCGCCGGTGCTCGTCCTCAGCTACGAATACTGGCAGCGCGCCTATCGCGCCGACCCGAGCGTGGTGGGAAAGACCTTCACGCTCAACGACAGGGTCCACGAGGTGGTCGGCGTGCTCGCCCCCATCCCCCAGTATCCCGGGGTGAACGACGTCTTCATGCCGACCGTCGCCTGTCCCTTCCGCAACGGCGCCCGCTGGGCGCAGACGCGCAACGCCCGCGGCCTGAGCGTGTTCGGGCGGCTGCGGCCGGGCGCGACGCTGGCCTCGGCGCAGAAGGATCTGGCGCAGATCGCCGCGACGCTCCACGCGGCGTATCCCGACGCGTATCCGAACGGCGACGGCTACGGCATCACCGCCGCGGCGCTGCGGGACGAGCTGACGCGCAGCGCGCGGCCCACCTTGATCGTCCTGCTCGCCACCACCTTGTTCCTGCTGGTGATCGTCTGCGCCAACGTGGCGAATCTCACCCTCGCCCGGCTGGTCCGGCGGGAGCGGGAGATGGCGGTGCGCGCCGCGCTCGGCGCCACCCGCCTGCGGCTCCTGCGACTCCTCCTCACCGAGAACCTGATCCTCGCGCTGATCGGGGGAGCCCTCGGCGTCCTCCTCGCCGCCTGGGGCCTCGACGCGCTCGCGGCCTTCGCGGCGCGCTTCACCACCCGCGCCTCGGAGATCCGCCTGGATCTGCGCGTGCTGCTCTTCGCCTCCGGACTCTCGCTCCTCACCGGCGTCCTGCTCGGGTGCCTTCCCGCGCTTCCGGCGCGGGCGAATCTGGCGGCGGGCCTCAAGGAGGGCGCCGGGGCCACCGCGCACCGCACCCGGCTCCGCGCGAGGAGCGCGCTGATCGTGGCCCAGGTGGCGATCTCCTTCTCGCTCTTGATCGGCGCGGGGTTGATGCTGCGCAGCCTGCTCAACCTCCAGTCGGTGGACGCCGGGTTCGACGTCGAGAACGTGCTCACCGCGCGCGTCGACCTGAACTGGACGCGGTACGAGACGAACGAGCAGATCCTGCCCTTCGGCGAGCGGCTCCTTTCCCGCCTGCGCGCGCAGCCGGGCGTCGTCTCCGCCGCGCTCACCGGCTCGGTCCCCCTGAACGACACCAGCCCGAACGGCGTCGAGTTCCGCATCGAGGGGGCGCCCGTCACCGACGGACCGCGCCTGCACGCCAATCTGGAGACCGCCACCCCCGAGTACTTCCAGACCATGGGCATCCCGCTGCTCGCCGGCCGCTCCTTCACGGAGATGGATCGCGCGCCGGGGCCCCCGGTCGCCGTCGTCAACCGCTCCTTCGCCGCCCATTTCTTCCCCGGCAGCGATGCCGTGGGAAAGCGCGTCACCCTCGATGCCGGCGAGCATTGGATGCAGATCGTCGGCGTCGTCGCGGACGTCAAGCAGCACGGCCTCGAGCGCGAGCCGGGCAACGAGATCTACGCGCCGTACGCCTTCCTGCCCTTCCGCGACGTCCGGGTCCTGTTGCGCAGCCGCGGAAACCCGAAGGAAGTGGAGCGGGCGCTCAAGGCCGCGGTGAAGGAGCTCGATCCGCAGCAGCCGGTGACGGAGGTGCGCACTCTCGCCCAGGTGCGCGCCGACAATCTCGCCTCGCCCCGGCTGACGGCGCTCCTGCTCGGCGCCTTCGCCCTGCTGGCGATCCTGATCACCGCGGCCGGCATCGCCGGCGTGATCGCGTACTCGGTGAGTCAGCGGACGCAGGAGATCGGGATCCGCCTCGCGCTCGGCGCGGAGCCCTCGGCGGTGCTGGCGATGGTGGTGCGGCAGGGAATGGCGCTGGTGGGACTCGGGCTCGCCCTCGGCATCCTCGGCGGGTTCGCGATCTCGCGGGTGATGTCCGGCCTGGTCTTCGGCATCGCGGCCCAGGATCCGGCGACGTTCATCCTCGGGGCCGCGCTCCTCGCCGCCGTCGGCGCGCTCGCCTGCCTCCTGCCGGCACGGAGGGCGGCGGAAGTGGACCCGATGATCGCGCTGCGGAGCGCATGAGGAGAAGCCGATGATTCCAGGACTGCTCGCGGCGGCGTTGCTGGCGCCGGCCCATGGATCGATTCCCGTCGCGTTCGTGATCAGCGAAGGCGCCACCATGATCGACTTCGCCGGACCGTGGGAGGTCTTCCAGGACGTCCACATCGAGAGCCGCGGCGCCGACATGGACGAGCACATGCCCTTCAGGCTCTACACGGTCTCCGACTCGCGGGCGCCGATCCGGACGAGCGGCGGGATGCAGGTGGTTCCCGACTACACCTTCGAGGACGCGCCTCCCCCGGCCATCGTGGTGGTGGGCGCGCAGGGCGGACGATCGAAGCAGATGCTGGACTTCTTGCGGCGCGCGGCGGCGCACAGCCAGATCCTCATGTCCGTGTGCACCGGCGCGTACAAGCTGGCGATGGCCGGGCTCCTCGACGGGAAGAAGGCGACGACGCACCACGACTTCCACGACGACTTCGAGAAGCGGTTCCCCAAGGTGTCATTGCAGCGCGGCGTCCGCTACGTCCGGAGCGACCCGGTGATCTTCACCGCAGGCGGGCTCACCTCCGGCATCGATCTCGCCCTGCACGTCGTCGAGCTCTACTTCGGCCGCGAGGCGGCGGAGCGGACCGCGCACTTGATGGAATATGGCCGGGCAGGCGCGCCGTCAGCGGCGCGCGAGTAGCTCCAGCACCGCCGCGCGCCGCGGCAGCGAGGCCTGGGCCCCGAGGACGGTGGTGGCGAGCGCCGCGGCGGCGCTGGCGAACGGCCCCGCTTCCGCAAGCGGCTTTCCCTCCGCGAGGCAGACGGCGAAGGCGCTGGCGAAGGCATCGCCCGCCCCGGTCGCGTCGACGCGCTTCACCTCGAAGCGCGGCAGCCACAGCTCGGATTCGCGCGACAGCAGCACGTCGCCGTGCTCTCCCGCCTGCACCGCCACGCATTTCGCGCCGCGCCGAAAGAGGTTCAAGGCCGCTTCGCGCGCGCTGCCGCGGTCGCAGACCGCGATCCCCGTGAGCGCCCGCGCCTCGCTGGTGTTTGGCCGGATCAGATCGAGCTGCGCGATCAGCGCGTCGGGCACCGGGGCGGGCGGGCCGGGATCGAGGATCGCCAGGGCTCCTTTGCCCCGCCCGAGACGGATCGCCTCCGCCACCGCTTCGAGCGGAACGCCGAGCTGGCAGAGGACCACCTTGGCGGAGCACAGCGCCTCCGCCGCGTCGCGGACGCAACCCGCGGTCAGCCGCGCGTTGGCGCCGGCGGCGGAGAGGATCTGCTTCTCGCCGGAAGCGCCCACCTGGCAAAGGCCGACGCCGGTCGGCTCCACCGGGTCGCGGGTGACGAAGCGCGTCTCGACGCCAGCATCGTGGAGCGCCGCGATCACGGTGTCGCCGCGCGCGTCGCGTCCTACGCGCGCGACCAGCGCAACCTTGGCGCCGAGGCGCGCGGCGCCGACCGCCTGATTCGCGCCTTTGCCGCCGGCTGCTTCGTGGAAGGCGTCGCCGGTGACGGACTGCCCCGGCCCGGGCAGCCGCGGCCCGCGGACCAGGTAGTCGATGTTCGCCTTCCCCACCACGACGACGTCGTACACGGCCTCAGTGTAACGCCAGCCGGCCCTGCCGAGCGGCGAGAGCGGGCGGAAAGAGCGCAACTGCACCTCCGGCGGAAGGCAGGGCAGCGCTAAGCGCTACAGCGCGCTGGGAAACGTTTCCGGCGGCTCCGCGCTCGCGAAGTCGCTGCGCTCCAGCGGCTCCACGGCGCGCGTGCGATCGACGTGCACCACCGCGTCGAACTGCGCGGCGACACGCGCCTGGAAGTAATGCGACTGCCGCTCGCTCCGCGGCCGGTACACGACGCCGATGGCTCGCTCGAGCAGCGGCTCGCGAAGCTCTCCCAGCGCCTCTCCGGCGCCGCGGAAGGGAAGGAGGAAGCGGGGCAGGGCGACTTCGTGGAACAGCTCTTCCACGCTGCCGGGGAGGCCGGGCCGCACGGTCATCCGCTCCGGCGGACCGCCCCACTCGTCGGCGGCGGTGACCGTCCCCTCGAAGGTGGTGAATCCCACCAGCACGGTCCGGGGCCCGTGCCGCTCGCGGAGAAGCTGGCCGACGTTCAGCTCGCCTTCCTCGCCCATGTCCGTCGCCCGCGCGTCCCCGAGGTGCGAGTTGTGCGCCCACACCACCAGGCGCGCATAGCCGTCCCGCCGCGACAGCCAGTCCGCGATCGCCTCGATGGTTTCGTGCATGTGGCGGTCGCGCAGGTTCCAGGTGGAGATGCGCGACCCGAACATCGCCCGGTAGTACACCTCGGCGTTGCATGCGAGCCGCGCATTCTGCTCGGCGGAGAAGAGGTCGGGATCGCGCGCGCCCGCCGCGCGCCGCTGGATCTCGACCAGCTGCTGCACGGCCTCCTCCTCGCAGGGGTCCATGCTCCCGAAGCGCGTGGCCCGCCCGTACGCCTCGCCACCGCCGTCCGACCGGCCCGGCATCTCGAAGCACCCGTACCGCTCGCGCGCCCGGGCGGCCGCCTCCGGGTCGCGGCGCGCGAGGTACTTCACCACCGCGTCCATCGACGCGTACAGGCTGTACAGGTCCATGCCGTGGAACACGGCCGGCGCGCGGCGGCTCACCGCGTTCTGCTCCCGGAGCCAGGAGAGGAACTCGACCACGACGGTGTTGCGCCACATCCAGACGGGAAAGCGCCGGAACCCGCCCAGGGCCTGCTCCGCGCTGCCGTCGCCGGGGAAGCCCTGCGCCCAGCGGTTCGCCCGCTCGGCGTCCGGCCAGTCGGCCTCCACAACCACGCCGTTGAAGCCCTGCTCCGCGATCAGCCGCTGCGTGATCCGCGCCCGCTCCCGGTAGAGCTCATGGCTGCCATGGGTCGCCTCTCCGAGGAGCACGAAGCGCGCGCCCTGGGCCATCTCCAGCAAGGGATCGTAGTCGCGCCGCGACCCGCCGACGAGGAACGCGGCCTCGCGGATCGAGTCGATGAGGTGCACCCGCGCCACCGGGCGCAAGCTGCTCACTGCAAGCGGATCAAGCCTGCCCGGCCGCCTGCCGGCCGCGCCCGAGCGAGGCGATGAGCGCATTGAGCTCGTCGGGATCGACGGGCTTGACGAGGTGCGCGTCGAATCCCGCCGCCAGGGAGCGGTCGCGGTCTTCCGGCCGCCCGTATCCGGTGAGCGCGACCAGGAGGATCTGCTTCCCGGCATCCGTCGCGCGCAGGCGCCGCGCCACCTCGTATCCGTCGATCCCGGGCAATCCGATGTCCACCAGCGCCACGTCGGGGCGGATGGCGAGGGCGAGCTGGACTCCCCGCAGCCCGTCGGCCGCGAGCTCGACGCGGTGGCCGAGGAGCTGGAGCAGATCCCGGAGCGTCTCTCCGATGTCCGGATTGTCTTCGATGAGCAGCAACCGCTTGCGCCCAGCCGGCCCGGGGGGCTTTTGCGGCTCGACGGCGCGGACACTCTCCGCGAGCAGCGGCAGCCGCACCTCGAACTCCGATCCGCGCGCGAGACCCTCGCTTCGCGCCTGCACCGAGCCGCCGTGCATCTCCAGAAGCCGCTTCACCAGCGTGAGACCGACGCCGAGCCCGCTGGCGGGCCCCGTTCCGGAGTGGCTCACCTGCGCGAACAGCTCGAAGATGCTGTCGAGCTTTTCGGGCTCGATCCCGATCCCCGTGTCGCGGACGAGGAGCAGCGCCTGCTCGCCGTCGCGCCGCAGGGTGACGGAGAT
>Ga0070741_10018201_pt1 | contig 11419 bp, 7 predicted proteins | sample Coa_R1_4_FD_66440 | JGI IMG/M metagenome (GOLD analysis project Ga0070741, IMG submission 66440) | Surface soil microbial communities from Centralia Pennsylvania, which are recovering from an underground coalmine fire - Coalmine... | ecosystem: Environmental > Terrestrial > Soil > Unclassified ...
TTCGCAGTGACGGCCGCAATCCACGCCGACGCGAGCGCTTTCTTCACCCCGAACGAGGACAGCGGATCGATGAACGATCCGGCATCGCCGACGAACAGGACGTTCCCGTCCGCGTGCCGGGTCGACCGGTACGGCGACGCATCGCACGCGAACGTGTGCTGCAACTCGGCGCGGTCGAGGAGTGCGGCGACCGCGCGCGTCATCCCGATGGCATCCTGGTGCCTGAGGGTAGCCAGGCACCGTCCGGGGTCGAGCATCACGCCGGCGTGACGAACATCGGCCGAAATCGGCACCGACCACGCCCAGCCATCGTCGAACGTTTCGACGACCGTGTGCGTCGGATCAGGAATCGGCCACGCGTCGCGCCGACGCCAGACGCCGACGAGCGCAATCGTTCGAAGCGTCGCCTCGCTCATGCGGAAGCGGCGTGAGAAGACGCCGGACCGACCGGTGGAATCGAGGACCACAGGGAAGTCGGAACTACGAAGTACGACATCCGTCGCGTCACGCACGTCAACACCCGCGGCACGCGCGGAATCGAGCAGGACGCGATCGAAGTCAGGACGAAACACTTGATAACCGAGGCCGTCGAAACGCTCGACGCGCGGTTCCGACGATGCCCACCAGGCAGTGTTCCCCGTCGATCGATAGAAACCTGCGCGCTCCACGTCGGCGAGGATGCCTACTTCGGCGAGAAGCTTGTGCGTGCTGGGCGGCAGCGATTCGGCGAGACCGCGCGCGCGGTCAATCGGGCGCGTGAGCAGCAGGACGCGGTGGTTCCACGACGCGAGCACGCGTGCGGCAGCGGCGCCCGCAGGACCGCCGCCAATGACGACCACGTCAGCTGCCACGGCGCGGTCAGTCTACCAGATGCCGACCTGTCCAGAGACCGACGCGATCAGCTTCGCCGCGTCGTATCCCACGCCTTTCTTGAACACGGTTTCCACTTTCCGCACGTCCGCGATCGCCGCGGCGGGATTGCCGTTGATCACGACGAGATCGGCCTGTTTGCCGACCCCAATCGTGCCGATGCGGCTGTCACGGCCGAGGTATTTCGCGCCGTTCAGCGTGCCAATCGTGATCGCTTCGAGCGGTGTGAAGCCGGCGTCGACGAGCAGTTCGAGCTGACGCTGGTTCGAGAACCCCGCGATGACGCCGCCCGATCCCGTCGGATCGGTTCCGGCGGTCAGCAGTCCGCCGGCGCGGACGAACGCGCGCTCCATGCGCATGTTTTTCGGGAACAGCGTTGTGTAGACGGACGTCTGCGCGTTTGCCGCGACGCGCTCGCGCGCCCGCATGAAGTTGTCGCGCAGCGTCGGCGTCAGGACCTCGAGCCCCGGCGGCAGCGGCGTGCCCGGCGTGAACGTTTCGAACACCGTCAGCGTCGACGTCAACGCGACGTGCTTGTCGATCAGTTTCTTCACCAGCGCTCTGAACGGTGCGCCGTTCTCGTCGAGCGCCGCGACCGTCTGCTGTCCTTTCGCCTGGCCGGGACACACGTCCGGCTGCTTGTCGGTGACGAAGTCGGTCATCGGCATGAAGCCGTGTTCCAGGTTGTCGATGCCGAGATCCGCGGCTTCCGCATACGTCACGGAACACAAATGGCCGGTGACTTTCATCCGCCGCGCGTGCGCGTCGTCGATCGCCGCCTTCAACGCCGCGCGGGAAATCTGCATGTATGCCTTCACCGACGTCGCGCCTTGCTCGTTCCAATACTTGATGTGCGCGCGCGCGTCGGCCGGCGTCTTGATCGTGTGCATCTGCAGGAACGTGTTCTCGCCGTTGACGTACGGCGCCGTCGCGTCGATGTCGGGCCCCGCCATCTCCCCCGCCGCGATCCGCCGCGCGAGATTGATATCGGTGATGCCACCGATATTCCCGCCGGTCCGCATCGTCGTCACGCCACCGGCGAGATACAGTCGCGAGAAGCTCACATCGAGTTGACCGTAGATGCCAGGGCCGGTCGGGTAATAGAGGTGCTCGTGCAGCATCACCAGGCCGGGGATGACGCTCTTGCCGCCGAGATCGACGACGGTCGCGCCGGCAGGCGCCGCCGCGTCGTTGATCGATGCGATGTTGCCGTCGCGAACGACGATCGTCTGATTCTCTTTCGGCGGCGCTCCGGTGCCGTCGATGACGCGCACGTGCGTGAGCGCGATTACGTCGCCGCGCACCGAGACGAAATCCTGCGCACGCGGCTGCTGCGCGAAGGCAGGCCTGAAGGCCTGCGCGGCGACGGCAACAACGACCGCGGCGCATGTCGCGCAGCCCTTCAGGGCTGCCGTCACGTTCTTCATCGCACCAACTCCGCCGCAATCGCGCCGAGATCGTGGCTGCCGTGACCGTTCGCGATCGCCTCGTCCATGCGTTTTGCAATTGGCGCCAGCACCATCGTCTGATGACCCGCTGCGGCTTCGAGCATCAACCGCATGTCCTTCCGCGCCATCGTCAACTCGAACATCGCATCAAAGTCTCCGCGCGCCATCTTCTGACCGCGATAGCTGATCGCATTCGCGACTTTGAATTTGTCGAACACGCTGACGGCGTCTGGCAGCGGTACGTCGTTCGCCTTCGCCATCGCGAACACGTCCGCGAGCCCGGCGGTGATGACGAACAGCATCGAGTTGCCGAAGAGTTTATACGCGGCGGCGAGATCGCCGCGTGTGCCGACGTACCACACCTCGCCTGTCATCTTCTTCAGGTCGTCCGCGACGCGATCGAACAGCGCCTGCGGGCCGGACACCATCATCAGCCCGACCGCATCGCGCGCCATCTGCGGCGACATGAACACCGGCGCATGCAGAAACGCGACGCCACTTTTTTCCATCCGCTCGAGGCGCGCCTTCGTGCCCTTCGGCGACGTGGTCGAGTGATCGACGATCACGGCGCTGGGTTTCAGCCGCCCAACGAATCCGCCAATCATCTGATCGACGACTTCATCGTCGGGCAGCGTCATGTGGACGCGATCGGCGCCAGCCACCGCGTCGGCAGGCGTGACGGCGACGCGTGCGCCAAGCGATTCCAGCCTGCGCGCCTTCGCCTCGGTGCGATTCCACACCGTCACGATGTCGCCGCGCCGGAGCATCGCTTCGACGAGTCCGCTGCCGAGCAACCCGGTCCCCAGAAACGCTACATGTGCCATTGCGCCCCCTCCGTTACAATCAACAGCCTTGCGCCGTACTTTAGTTTTTTTCGTGTTTTTCGTGCTTTCGCGTGTTTCGTGCGCGGAGGCGCAGCCGGCGCTCCGCTGGGCGGGCGACCCCGAAGGCGGTGCACCGTTTGTCGAGTCCGATCCCTCCCATCCCGACACGCTCGTCGGCTTCGACGTCGAAATCGTCCAGCTGATTGCGAAGGCGCTCGGCCGCAAGCCCGAATTCGTCAACATTTCCTTCTGGAACATCGACCAATCGATCACGCGCGGCGATGCCGAGCTCGGCATGAGCGGCATCGAAGACACGCCGGCGCGGCGCGCGACGATGGCGGTGACGATTCCGTATTACGAGTTCCGCGAGGTGCTGAGCGTCCGCGATCGTGATGCGTCGACGTATCGGGCGCTCGCTGACCTGCGCGGCAAATCGGTGGCGACGCTGGCCGGCACGATGGCCTACGAGATCCTGCTGCGCGCGCAGCGAGACTACGGCGTCAAACCAGTGTCGTATGAAGACGACGTCCACCCGTACAGCGATCTCGCGCTTGGCCGCGTCGATGCGGTGCTGCTCGACAACGTCCTCGCCGAGCGGCGCAAGAAGACGATCGCCGGCTTCACGATTCAGCCGCAGTCGGTCGCCATCGGACACTACGTCGGCGTGCTGTCGGCCAAGAGCGAGCCGCTGCGCAACTCGATCAACGAGATCTTCCGCACGGCGATGCGCGACGGCACGTTCGAGCGCATGTTCCGCAAATGGCAGGTCTGGAACGACGATCAGCCGAAGCTGTACGCGCAGCTCCTCGACGGAAAACCGGTCGAGCCGGTCATCGGCTTCGACACGGCGAGCAACGACGCGACGAAGATCTCGAAATGGGAAGCGGCGAAACGATACTTCCCTTCCCTCCTGCAAGCCTCGGTCGTCACGATTGCGCTCTCGTGTTTGTCGATGGGCCTCGCCGTCGTCATCGGCGTGCTGATTGCGACGGGCCGCGTGTACGGCGCGCGGCCGGTTCGCGCCGTTCTCCTCGGCTACGTCGAGTTGATGCGGGGCACGCCGATCCTGCTGCAGTTGTTCGTCATCTATTACGGACTCGCCGCCGCGATTAAGTTGCCCGCGTTTGCCGCAGCGCTGATCGGCCTCGCGCTCAATTACGCCGCGTACGAAAGCGAGATCTATCGGTCCGCGCTCGAAGCGGTCTCGGTCGGACAACTCGAGGCGGCGCGCACACTCGGTCTGAGCCAGCGGCAAATCCTGACGCTGATCCGCGGTCCGCAGGCGTTTCGTCTGGCGCTCGCGCCAATGACGAACGATTTCGTCGCGCTTCTCAAAGACTCGTCGCTCGTGTCGGTGCTGACGGTGCTGGAGCTGACGAAGCAAACGCAGATCTTCGCGACGAACCTGGGGAGCTGGGTGATTCCGGGCGCGATGTGCGCCGGACTTTATTTGATGATGTCGCTGCCGGTCGCCGCGCTGGCGCGCCGAATGGAACGCCAATGGAAGATCGAGTCCTAAGCGTTTCCGATCTGCACATGCGGCGCGGCGAGCGGACGATCCTGAGCGGCGTCAGCTTCTCGGTCGCGCGCGGCGAGCTCGTCGCGATCATGGGGCCATCGGGATCGGGTAAGACGACGGTGCTGCGCGCGATCGCAGGACTCGAACGCGTGGATGCCGGACACATCGACTTGTCCGGCCGGGTCGGGATGGTCTTTCAGTTCCACCATCTCTTCGAACATTTGAGCGCGATCGACAACGTTTGCCTCGCACCAGTGGTCGCGCACAGGATCCCGCGCGAACAAGCATCGAAACTGGGACGCGAGCTTCTCGCCGCATTCGGCGTCGAGCATCGTGCGCAGGCGCTGCCGCGCCAACTCTCGGGCGGCGAAGCGCAGCGCGTCGCCATCGCACGCGCGCTCGCGGTCGATCCGCCGGTCCTGCTGATGGACGAACCGACCGCATCGCTCGATCCGCTGCGACGCAACGAGCTCGGCGAGCTGCTACGAGGACTGACGCAGCGAGACACGGCGCTGCTTGTCGCCACGCATGACGAAGAGTTCGTCAGGACGTTCGCGACCCGCGTGCTCCGGATGGCCGACGGCCGCGTGACGTCGGCATAGAACAATCCCGCCCCCGACCCGTCTAAAGGGTCGATGCTTCACTTTCTTTCGCCCGCGCGTCTCTGGCAGGACATCAAGTACGGCTGCCGGACGCTCGCCAGCAGCCCGGGGTTCTCGGCCGTCGCGATCCTGTCGCTCGCGCTCGGCGTCGGCGCCAACTGCGCGATCTTCAGTTTCGCGGACGCCTTGCTGCTGCGGCCGCTGCCCGTCTCGCAGCCCGGCGAGCTCTACACCGTCGGGTCCGTGACGGCAGTCGAAGCGTTCGGCGCGAGCTCGATCGTGTCCTCGTATCCCGACTACGTGGACATCCGCGATCGCAGCAAGACGATCGACGGCCTCGTCGCGATGGCGAACGTGACGGCGGGCTTCGCGCCCAACGCCAGCGCGACGCCCAAGCTGAAGCTCGGGATGCTCGCCAGCGGAAACCTGTTTTCTGTGATGGGCGTGTCCACCGAGATGGGTCGTCCGTTCGGGCCGGAAGACGATCGCGTCCCCGGCCGCGACGCCGTCGTCGTGCTGGGGCACACGATGTGGGAGCAGGAGTTCGGATCCGATCCAACCGTGATCGGACGGGAAGTCCGGCTCGACGGTCATCCCTTCACGATCATCGGCGTCGCGCAAGCGTCGTTCACCGGCGTGAACCCGATGGTCCGTTCCGATTTCTTCGTGCCGATGATGATGTCGGCGCAGTTGCTCGTCGACCCGCGCGCCGCCTCGCTGAACGTACGTGATGCGCGCAATCTGACGCTCAAAGGTCGACTCGCACACGGCGCCACGCAGGCGGCCGCGCAAGCCGAGCTGACGACGATCGGCAACGACCTCGCGCGTGCGTATCCCGACACGAACAAGAACCGACGGCTCGCCATTCGCACGGAACTGCAGGCGCGCATGGGCGAGGATCCGCCGGACGCGACGCTCGTCGAGATGCTTGCGACGCTCGCGGGCCTCGTGCTCCTCGTCGCGTGCGCGAACGTGGCCGGCCTGTTGACGAGTCGCGCGCCGGCGCGCGCAAAGGAAATGGCGCTGCGATTGGCGATCGGCGCCGGCCGCGCGCAACTGATCCGCCAGCTCTTCGTGGAGAGCCTCCTCATCGCGGTTGCCGCCGGTGTCGTCGGCCTCGGCGTCGGATACGCCGGCATGACGCTCTTCCGGCAGATCGAGTTGCCCACCGATCTACCGATCAACCTCGCATTCCGGATGGACGCGCGCGTGCTCATCGCCAGCCTGATCGTCGCGCTCGTCAGCACCGTGCTCTTCGGCTTGTCGCCGGCGATCCAGGCCGTGCGCACCGATCTCACCGCCGTGATGAAAGCCGGAGACGCTGTCGCGCCCGGGAACCGCCGGCGCTGGGGTCGCGCCGTTCTGGTCTGCGGACAGGTTGCCGTCTCCGTCATCGTGCTCTCGGTCGCCGTGTTCATGTATCGCGGTTTCGGCCAGCAGCTCGCCGACGGTCCGGGCTACCGCCGCGATCATCTGCTGATGATCAGTTTCGATACGAGTCTCGTCCGGTACTCGGACGCGCAAGCGCAGACGTTCTTCAAAGACGTCGCGGATCGCGCACGGATGCAGCCAGGCGTGACGAAGGTGGCGATGGCAACGGCCATCCCGATGTGGAACGACACGATTCGCGGCGAAACCGTCGTCCCGGAAGGATTCCAGTTCCCGGCCGGTAAAGACAACGCGACGGTGTTCGCGTCGCGCGTCGACGAGCATTTCATCTCGGCGCTCGGCCTGACGCTCGTCCGCGGACGCGATTTCCATCTGGAGGATGGCCCCGGCGCGCCGCTCGTGGGGATCGTCAACGAGCAGTTTGCGAAACACTACTGGCCCAATCACGATCCGATCGGCAAGCGTTTCCGCGTCGCCAACGCGAAGAACGCGTGGGTGCAAGTCGTCGGCGTGACGAAGACGAGCAAGTACCTATTCATCGCAGAACCGCCGACCGAGTTCGTCTACCTGCCGTACCGCCAGCTGCCCGATCCGCGCATGGTGATGGTCGTGCAAACAACCGGTGATCCCGCGAGCCTCGCCACGCCGCTGCGTGCGGTCGTGCACGGCCTCGACGCGAACATGCCGGTCTTCGGTGTGCGGACGATGGACGAGTTGTATGAGATGCGGGCGACGCGCGTGTTCAACGTGCTGATTAGCACGGTGCTGTCGCTCGGCCTGATGGGGCTGAGCCTCGCGATCGTCGGCCTCTACGGTCTGGTCGCGTACGCCGCGAGCCGACGCACGCGCGAGATCGGCATCCGGATGGCCATCGGCGCCGACAGCGGATCGGTGATGCGCCTGGTGCTCCGTCAGGGTGTCACGCTTGCCGTCAGCGGTTTGCTCGTCGGACTGGCCGCGAGCGTCGGCGCGGGACGCGTCCTCGCGGCGGCGTTCCCGTCAGGCAACGATCAACGCGATTTCGGCGCGCTGCTGATCGTGATTCCGATCGTGCTGGCCGTCACCTCGATCGCGGCGTATCTGCCCGCGCGACGCGCATCGCGCCTCGATCCGACGAAGGCGCTGCGGCACGACTGAGAGACAACGGAGAGGTCAGAGACAACGGTTAGTACTCGGGAGACACAGAGACACAGAGGAACGGAGTTAAACGCGTCGCCGGCCGCCGCCGACACTACTTGCGGGCGGCGGCCGGCGGCGCGTTTTCGAACCCGCGAATCGCGTCAGCGACAGCCCTCGCGATGAGATCGTACCCGGCGGCGTTCGTGTGCCAGCCATCGCCCTGCAGGTAGATCTCACCGAACGTATCGAGCGGCAGCACGGTGACTTCGTTCGACGCGGGGATCGTCACGTGGCGAATCGTCGGGAGGTCGAGGCCTTCCCACTGTCCCGGCGTGCCGCTGTTCGTGTAGACATAGCTCACGTGCGTACCGGCGGGAAACGTCGTCTTCACGCTCCACACGCCGTCGCCAGCCTTCTCGTCTCCATCGATCCCATCGTCGTGCATCCAGATCGTGTTCGGCACGTCGTTTCCGAGCTGCGCGTATGGACCGACGATCGAGAACGCGCGCGGAACGGTCGTCGTGCCGCGGAAAACACGGAAGATCACGTGAGTGAGGGCGGGTGGGGCTGGTAGGGCGGGTCCTTTCGGACCCGGCCTGCTTCCGGTCACGCCGAGGTCGCGCTCGCGATCGCGAAGGACTTTCGTCTTCGACTGCGTGATGATCGCGAGGCTGTCGACGAACGGGATGTCGAGCTCTTCGGCGAGTCGCTGGACGATCGGATGATACGGACTCTCCTCCCACAGTTCGTTGTCGATGAGGATCACCTTCGCACCGATCGATCGTGACAGGCGAATCATCTCGCGCAGGTTGTCGGCGTACCGCGCCGGTGACACGCGCGTCCACGGTTCGACGGCGTCGTAGTCCGTCGCGCCAGTGCCTTTGTCCTCGCTGTCGGCTTCGAGGTATTCGCTCATCGGCTTCGGCTGGAACTTCAATCGCAACGCCACGTAGTCGAGCAGCTTGTACGACTCGAGATCTTTTGCCGACTCCTTCAGCCGCGTCGTCCACTTCGGAGGCGTCGCATTGATCATGTCGCTGTCGCGGTAGCCCGCGACCTCCGAATCGTTCATGCCGAAACCGATCGCGACGATGTCGGGATGGAGATCGAGGACGCGTGTCTTCAGCAGTTGCAGTCCCTGGAACGACGTGTAGCCGAGGACGCCGAAATTCAACACCTCGTACTGCGATGTGCTTTGTGCGTCGTGCGTGGCGAGGTGCGTCGCCAATCGCGCGGGATAACTCTGGTCTTGGCCGACGGGCATGCCGAACGTCCACGAATCGCCGACGCACGCGATGCGGACCGTGTCGGGTTGCTTCGGACCGATCTCACCGCCGCGAAATCCCGCGGAGTTGATCTCGACGCGCCACGTCGGGTTGTTCTTGAATTCTTCGGGGATGGTCGGCGAGAAACGCCGCAGGAGCGCCGATCGATCGTTCGCCGTGTGGACTGGCGCGAAGATGTCGAGATACGTGCGGCGAACGTTCGGTGCGAAATGCCAAATTGTGACCTCGTCTGGCACCAGGATCATCATGCGATCGAGCCACGGCGGGATCGGACCGTACTCGTCGCCGACGCTATACGGCAGCGGAACGAGCCGAACGAACGCGTTGCGCACGTTGTAGACGCCGCGCAAGGCGACCTCGACGATCACAAAAAAAATGACGGTCGTGATCAGGCTTTTGATCAGGACGAGGGCGACGCGGCGCATAGATGCAGCGCAGGCCTCTAGGCCCGCCGGGCCATCTTACTTCTTCGCCCGCGCGAGGCGTTTGTCCAGTTCGTCGTACGTCTTATCGGCGAGCGAGTACTCGCCGCGCTTGGCGGGTCGCCCGGTGTCGAAATTCGTATTGGGGAGTTGTAAGTGGCCGGCGCGCAACTCGTCCAGCGCGCGGGCGTAGCGAGCGCGCGTGTCCTTGAAGCTGTCGGCGAACAGCCGCTCCGCTTCCGGTGTCGGCGCCTTGAAGCTCAGCGGCCTGAGCGGCCCGATTTTCGGCAGCAATCGGTAGAGAAACGTGATCACCTTGGCGAAGAAGCCGGGCTTTCGGTAGTTCGTCCCGTACTCCTTCTCATATTCCACCCGCGTGAATCGATAGACGAACGCGCCTTCGTCGACCTTCGGCATCAGCTTGATGATGTCGTCCTTCTTCGTCTTCCATGCGGTCTCGGTGATTTCGGGAACGAGTTGACTCACCGCATATCGATACGTCGAGATCGCGAGATCTTCGTCGCCGAAGACGTCCTTCACCTCGAGACCGTACGTCTCACGAAACGCGCGCTCGAGAACCGGCTTCGCCACTTCGAACCCGATGAAGCCGTGATAGGCCTCCGGCAGATACGCGCCCGCCGCCGCCTGCACCACGTCGAACGAGAATTCGACGATGACGTGGCTCGCGGGCGATTGCACGTAGGTGACGCGGTCGCCGAACTTCTTCTCCAGCTTCGGATACACCATCGGCACCGCGAGGTTCGTCGCTTCGGGATGACCGGTGTTGTCGGCGGCGTAGTGCGAGAGCGCGCCGATCGCGAACGCACATTCGTTGACGGTCTGCGCGTCGCGCAGCATCGCTTCGACGAAATCACCCGACTTGACGTAGTGCAGCAGGTTGCTGAAGAAGTGACTGCCGAACGGGTAGTAGCCGACGTCCTGAATCACCGAGCCGCCGTACGCGTACGCACGCGCCTGCGCGATCTCATCGCGTGTGGCTCGCGGAAAGCGCTGCTGCAACAGCGGCCGGATGTGCGAATCCCACAACGCGTCGACGTTCGCCTCGTGCGCAAGGACCGAATACGCCCGCGCCGGCGCCGGCACGAACGTCAGCAGGAGCGTGACGGCGATTACCCGCGCCATCGAGCCTTCGTGCCGCGGACGTCGACGTGGACGAACGGCGGGTGCGCGGTCGTCGCCGGATAAAATCCCATTCCGCCCTGCAGATTCGCAAACGGCCGCGTCGTCAACCACGTTTCGATGTGGTCGTACAAGACCTTCGAGTCGTGAATCTGGTCGATGTAGATGTCAGCGGCGCTCCCGAACTGGTGCATGCTGTATTTCACGTCGCCGATCGCGTGGTTGTAGAACGGCGTGCGATACGCGCTCATCACGTGCAGCGTGTTCATCTTGACGCCGAGGTCGTCGTTGACGGCGCCGAGAATCGCTTCCAGTTTCAGCAGCAGCCGCTCCTGCACGATCAGGTACTTGGGATACGTCTTCGTCGTGTCTTCCTTGCAGATGAACTGCTTCAGCTCGAAATGCGGCGAGAGCTTCGTATCCTGATTGTCTTTCGTCACCTCGACGAAGCCGCGCGGCGGCGTGTAGATCGGATTGCCTTTGAGCGGCGGCGGATAATCGCCGATGCGATAGCCGTTCAAGTACCCGTCCTTCACCTCAGAAAACGGCACGAGCACGATCGCGCGCAGCGTGATCTCGTCGTACGGCGGCGTCGGCCGCACGTACTTCATCGGATAGATGCCTGGATGTGACGGCGCGGTCCATTCGATGGCGTCATGGCCGACGATGAGCGACACGCGCTCGTCGGGCAGCACGAACATCGAGAAGTCGCGATACGAGGACACCACGTCGCCGAACGCAATCGCGAACGACGCCGTCTTCGCGTCGAACTTTTGCGCGCGAACGGCGGCAGTCGCCAG
>Ga0070741_10018202_pt1 | contig 11419 bp, 9 predicted proteins | sample Coa_R1_4_FD_66440 | JGI IMG/M metagenome (GOLD analysis project Ga0070741, IMG submission 66440) | Surface soil microbial communities from Centralia Pennsylvania, which are recovering from an underground coalmine fire - Coalmine... | ecosystem: Environmental > Terrestrial > Soil > Unclassified ...
GGTGAGACCGTCGCATTCGTTGGACATACGGGGGCTGGTAAATCGAGCATCGGCAAGCTGATTGCACGCTTCTACGAGTTCCAGGGCGGACAGATCTTGATCGATGGACACGATATCCGCAGCTTTGACCTGCACGATTATCACAGGCATCTGGGCATTGTGCCGCAGATCCCCTTCCTCTTTTCGGGTACGGTGGCAGATAACATTCGCTATGCGCGACCCGATGTCAGCAGCGAGGAGGTTGAGGAGGCGGCCCGACATATTGGGGGCGGCGACTGGCTGGAGGCGCTGCCCGATGGTCTGGATACGCTGGTAGGCGAGACGGGCAGGGCGCTCTCGATGGGTCAGCGTCAACTCGTCGCCCTGGCACGCGTGCTGCTCCAGGACCCCGCGATCATCATCCTCGACGAGGCCACGGCCAGCGTTGACCCGCTCACCGAGGCCCAGATTCAAGAGGGGCTTGATATAGTGCTGAAGGATCGTACAGCCATTGTCATCGCCCATCGCCTCTCAACGATTCGCCATGCTGACCGCATCATCGTGCTGGATCGTGGTCGCATCGTCGAAGAAGGCAGCCACGAGGAATTGATGCACCAGGGGGGCCATTACGCGCAGCTGTATAACACCTACTTCCGTCACCAATCGCCCGACTACAAGCCCGGTGAGGGGTTTGTACCAATACATCAATAACCCATATGATCTTTCATTGTGCGCTCTGCGCACAATGAAAGATCATATGGGTTATTGATGTATTCAGACGCAATCAAAGCAGCACCTTATATAACTCGTCCAGCGAGAAGCGGATATCCAGGCAGACCAGTTCTATCTCTTCCCCTTGCTTGTAGATATGAGGTACCCACTCATCAGCCCTGCGGTAGACCTCCGCCTGTAGTTGATGCTGATGAACAAGCACATACTCTTCTATTGAAGGAGTGTTGGTGTAGGCGATAAATTTTTCGTTGCGGTCGATGCGTTCGCTTGAGGTTGAGAGTACCTCGACAACCAGATGCGGGGAAATAATGAGCGCTGCATCCTTGCTATTATCGGATACATCGCACGTCACTACGATATCAGGAAGTGCGCGGGCATTGGCTATAAGAAGGACATGTACACCCGAAAAAGGACGACAGGGGTCGTCGGTCAACTGATCTTCTAGCAAACGATAGAACTGATGGGAAAGGCGGCTATGATTGGTAGTTTCTCCTGACATGGCATAGGCCCGCCCACGCACGTACTCGTAACGGGTATCCGGGGAATGCTCAACCAGCTGCTCAAACTCCTGTGGGGTCATAGCTTCACCGTGTCGGGGAGGCTGCTCATTTGTATCTTGAAACATCTCACCACCTTCCAAAAATCAAACACCCAAACTCAAAGAAACGACCACTATATTATACATTGTTGATACATACTCTGCAATATTTTCACGGTTAGCCTAAGACTTTTCGAGCTTTTTCTGGTGATTGGTAACGCTTGCCGGTAACTGGCCTCTCAAGAATTACTGGAGGTTGACAGTTATCCATGCATGGGGTATATTACTAGTAGCTATTGACCGGCGGTCGGTCATTAATGGACAGAGAGAAGGAAGACGCGCATTGCAGGATGCCTGGCGCGACGATCTTTCACAGTGGTCGGAACTGTCTTTTGAAACGGAAGGCAAGGGAAAAGTATGAACAATCTCAAGATCAAAGCATTCAGCTCGATTCCGCTCCTTCTCATCTGCATGGGAGCGATACTCTTTATTGCGGCAGGAACGCTCAACTACTGGCAGGCGTGGGTCTTCCTGGCACTGTGGGGCGTGGCAGGATTGGTGATCATTGTGTACTTTATGAACAGAGACCCCAAGCTCCTGGAACGGCGGATGTCTGGCGGGCCAACCGCTGAGAAAAGGATAAGCCAACAGATCATTATGTCGGCCTCATCGCTAGGCTTTGTCGCCCTGCTTGTTTTGCCAGCACTCGATCATCGTTTCGGGTGGTCATTGGTACCAGCGTATGCGTCTATAGCAGCAGATGTCCTCTTCGTGCTTGGATGGGTGATCATCTTTTTTGTCTTTAAAGAAAATTCATTTACCGCTGCCACCATCCAGGTAGCCGATGATCAAAAGGTCGTATCCACTGGACCCTACGCAATTGTGCGCCATCCAATGTATAGCGGGTCCTGGCTTTATATGCTTGCCATACCGATTGCACTGGGCTCCTGGTGGGGGCTGGTTGTGTTTCTCCTGATGACGCCTTTTGGTCTATGGAGAATTTTTGACGAGGAAAAACTCTTGAAAGAAAGTCTCCCTGGATATACGGAATACACTCAAAGGGTGAGATATCGGACAATACCGCATGTTTGGTGAAAGCACTTGCTGCTGCGTTTGGTAAGTTTGGAAAAGAAAAGTTGATTACCAACACTCCCTGAGTTTCTTCTTTAGATGGATGCGTCGATGCCAGGCAAAGAGCTATGATTTGGGCATCACCAATGAGTAGTTTACCAGGGAGGATACAAAATGAGTACAACTTTGACACGAACGTTGGGTCGCAGCGGCATAGAAGTGAGCGCATTGGGTCTGGGCTGCTGGGCTATCGGCGGACCCTTCTGGGGTGCACCTGATCTACCGATTGGCTACGGGCAGGTGGACGACTCCGAATCCATCCGAGCCATCCATCGTGCCCTGGACCTGGGTGTTACGCTTTTTGATACTGCGGATGTCTATGGGGCAGGCCACAGCGAACGCATTCTCGGCCAGGCATTAGGTCAGCAGCGCAAAAATGTCCTGATCGCTACTAAATTTGGTAATCAGTTCGACGAAGAAACGCGCATGATCACTGGTGGACTGGATGATCCTCAATCTCATGTTCGTAGGGCCTGTGAAGCCAGTCTGCGCCGTCTGCAAACCGACTATATTGATCTCTATCAACTTCATGTGGGCGATTATGATCTTGAGGGCGCTGCCGAGATCCGCGAGATACTGGAGCAACTGGTCTCCGAGGGAAAAATTCGCTTCTATGGCTGGAGTACTGATGATCCTGAGCGGGCACGTCTTTTTGCTCAGGGAGCACACTGTGTGGCTATCCAGCACACGCTTAATGTTTTTGAAGACAGCCCAGCTATCCTTGCGGTTTGTGAGGATGAGAATCTGGCAAGTCTCAATCGCGGGCCTCTCTCTATGGGCCTGCTGACAGGGAAGTATACCACGCGTGATCAGGTTGGCGAGCAAGACATTCGACTCTCCTCGCTCCCCTGGAACCCCTTCAATGCAGAGCGCATGCCCGTCCACTTGCACCAGCTAGACAAGGTTCGCCAGATCCTGACCAGCGATGGTCGTACGCTGGCGCAAGGAGCACTCGGCTGGATCTGGGCGCGCAGTAGTCGCACTATTCCCATTCCAGGCTTCAAAACCGTGCAGCAGGTGGAGGAGAACGTCGCAGCCACGCGCTTTGGCCCCTTGACCCAACAACAAATGACTGAAATTGAGCAACTCCTGCGTCCTGGCTCATAACCTGCTTCCACAATCCCTCTGCACTATATGAGCAAAGGAATTAGTAACTGTTCAGGTCCAATCGCCCTCCTTGAGGGCGATTGGACCTGAACAGTCTTACTCAAGCTCCATCCATTAATTTCCTGCTAGTGAGGGTTCGAGAGCACTGTTTACGGAAGCGAAAGCCGTTTGCAATAGCTATGCTTACCTCCGGCGTAGACGCTTCCACACTACAACTCCTCTGCTTTCTGTGCTACTCTATGAGCAAAGGAGTAACCACAATGCCTGCTTATCAACCGGACTGGAGAGTTCTGCTCATAGGCGGCTCATCAGGTGCTGGCAAAACTGTCATCGCGAAAGCGCTAGGATTGCATTTCGGCGTCCCCTGGCTCCAGGTAGATGATTTACGGCTTGCGTTGCAGTCTAGTCACGTCATGCTGCCAGAAGATACAGATGCATTGTACTTTTTTACACAGACACGCGATGTCTGGCAGCTACCTTCAGAACGGCTCTGTGAAGGACTGATCGCCGTTGGCAGGATCATGACTCCGGCTATCGAGGTCGTGATAGCCAATCACATCGACACCTTTGCTCCCATCATTATCGAAGGCGACGGCATTCTGCCCTCTCTGCTCGCCCGTCCCGATGTGCAGACTCGTGCCAACAATGGACAGGTACAGGCTGTGTTCCTGATCGAACCGGATGAAGAGATACTTCTTGCTAATATGGCAGCGCGCGGTCGGGGAATCGACCAGTTCACCAGAGAGGAACAATGCACAGAAGCACGATCAAAACGGCTATATGGACAACGGCTTGCCGCAGAGGCGCACCGCTACAATTTGCCTATCCTGGAGTCGCGCCCCTGGACCACTCTCGTTGAGCGTATTATTGCAGCAACCAGCACACGTGCATGAGAGGGAAACTCCGATGTTATTCACTTATACATCTGGACAACCGACATCCCCGGCAATTGTATTTTTGCATGGAGGCGGAGTAAGTGGGCGCATGTGGCAGCCACAGTTGGAGAGGCTGGCAGATAACTACTATTGCCTTGCACCCGATTTACCAGAGCATGGCAAGAGCATTGATGCAGGCCCGTTCCGCATCGATGAGACCGCCAGACAGGTAGCAAGACTCATCGATGAACGGGTTCCCGGCAAACGCGCACACCTGGTCGGGCTTTCGGCGGGAGGCGTTGTCGCGCTGACGATGATGGATCTCGTGCCAGAATATATTGAAGATGTGATCGTGTCCGGCACCTCTGGTCGCATGGGCAAGATCATTGGCACGATTGGCCTCTATGGCGGCATTATTTATAAGTTCAAGTTTATCAAGCTCGAACCGTTGATCAAACTCGGGTTCAAAAACCTGAGCGTTCCAGCACAATATCATGATATGCTCACTGAAGATACACTGCGAACCTCTAATGAGACCTTTAACAAGCACCTTTTCAAGGAGTTAATGGCTGCACCGATGCCATGTGATTCGTCCATATCCACGCTGGTTGTCGTCGGCGAGCGAGAAAACTTTATCGCAAAGCAGTATGCTAGAAAAATCGTGGCTTGTCTGAAGCAATCCCAGGGCTTCATCGTATCAGGAATGAACCACGTCTGGAATCTGCAAGATCCCGATCTGTTCGCGGAAATGGTAGGTGCCTGGATCGAGCATCGCCCATTACCGGCAGGCTTGCGCCCATTGGGGAAATAGATTCGTTCCGTTTTCGTTTTCGTTGGAGGCAATGACCCTGGTGGCCACCTCCCTTGTAAAAAAATTAAAAGAGGTTGACGATGACATATACGTTTGCTCAGTATGCGGCTAATCGCGATGCGCTCTTGCAACGCATGATTGAAACATTCACGAAGGATGAACGCGTGGTGGCGGCCTGGCTGGAAGGTAGTTTCGGGCGCGGTGCTCAGGATGATCTGAGCGACCTCGATCTTCGTGTCGTCATCGCTGATGAGTACGCCGATCAACTCTGCTCCTGCACATCCACTGCAACCACTCAGATCACGTGTCCACAACGGCTGGCCTTTATCGAGCAGTTTGGTCCGGCGCTGGTCTTGCGTGAGGATGTGAGCTGGGTGCCTGGGGGATGTTTCAACCTTGTTATTTACCGCGAGACAGCTGTTAACGTCGATTGGGTGCTGATCCCACAATCGAAGGCGGAACGGCCAATCGTTGAATGTCGCTTGCTGCTGGACAAGGTGGGTATTCCTCTGGCGCTGCCACCTGCGCCAGAAAGCCTGGAAGAGCGTATCCAATTGGCTTCACGCGATGTTGGTTTCTTCTGGCTGATGATGGCGATTGGCATCAAATATATGCTGCGTGGCGAGTTCCTGTCTTTGTACAGTTTCCTCTCTGCGGCGAATGATGCCCTACAAAATGTGCAACGTCTGGTTGCCGGTCGGTCGTGGCACGTCAATCGTCCCCTCACTACCCTGGCATTGACGCAGCAGGAACAGATGACCTTTATCCGTCAACTGTGTAATGCCATGCTGGAGGTCATGCCGCGGCTGGAGGCGTTAGGGGGCACTATACCTGAAGACCCGATGGCGGTGATTGAATTGTGGCTGTCATTGGTGCCGAATCAATAGCATAGATAAAAACTTGCACCGCTCTGTGTCATATGACATACTGTTGTGCATAGGAAGACCTCCTGCGATGATTGCTTGATGGTGTATTTCGTTCTCAAGTTTATCGCGGGAGGTGTTTTTTATTAGTACGGAAGGATTCACCTATGCGACCCGGCAAGAGAAGCCCACACACAATTTTACTTACCCTTTTTGCTTTAATGGCTATGCTGCTAGCAGCTTGTGGTGGAGGTGGCAACACGAATTCCACTACACAGCAGGTAGTGGGCAAGGCTTCAGCAGACCAGCAGATTCTCGTATTACCACTTAGCGGTTATTCAGATGTGGCAACGTTTGACCCCGCGCTCGCCACCGAATATTCCGCCATTACTGTGATCAACATGGCCTTCACCGGCCTGGTGCAACTCGATGACCACCTTCAGGTTCGCGACGAACTAGCGGCATCGCATTCCCTGGGCTCTGACGGCCTGACCTGGACCTTTACGCTCAGGCCAAACCTGAAATTCAGCGATGGTACGCCGTTGACCTCGGCTGATGTGGCCTATAGTATCGACCGCGCGCTCAGGCCCGACCTCAAATCACCGGTCGCGCCATTATACCTGGGCCTGATTAAGGACTCGGACAAGCGCAATGCAGGTCAGGTCAAGACGCTTATCGGTGACAGTATTTTGACCCCCAATGCCCAGACGGTGGTCCTGATTGCCAACAAAAAAGCTTCTTATTTCCTGCAAACGCTGACCTACCAGACCTCGTATGTCGTTGAAAAGAGCATGATCGATAAGTATGGAGACAACTTTGCCGATCATCTGAGCGAAGGCATCGGCGGCGATGGTCCCTTCAAAGTTGACAAATACGTTCATGGCAAAGAAGTCGATTTCGTGCCCAATCCAAACTTCTTCGGTGCTCAGCCACAGGTGAAGAAGGTGATCATGCCGATCTACCAGCAGAGCGACACGACCTATAAGGCATACCAGACCAATCAAGTTGACCAGGCACCTGTCCCGGTAGAGCTGGCAGCCCAGGCCAAAGCGCTACCAAATGGGCAATTCCACCAGGTACCTTTGCTCGAACTGCACTTCTATACGATGAACTACCTGGTAAAGCCATTTGACAACATCAAGATCCGCCAGGCTTTTGATCTCGCGTTAAACAAAGACGAAGTTGCTCACAATATCTACAAAGATACGGTGATTGCCACAAACCACATCATCCCGACCGGTATGCCCGGCTATAACCCGAACCTGACTGGACCGGCTGGCGTCAAGAGTACGAGCGGTGATCCTGATCAGGCAAAGAAACTTTTCCAGCAGGGCTTGCAGGAAGAAGGCTTCACGCTTGCCACCTTGCCACCGATTACCATCGAGACCGCTTCGCAGGGTGCAGCAGGTGCTAAAAACGAATATGCGGTCGCCCAGCAAACGTGGAAAACTGTCCTGGGAGTGAATGTCAAAATTAACGACGTTGATCAGAACAAGCTGATTACTGATCGCAATCACTCGCTGAATAACCCCAACGGTATGCAGATGTGGGCACTGTTCTGGGGTGCGGACTACCCAGATCCGCAAGACTGGATGACGCTGATCTTCGACAAGGGATCAACCAAGAATGGGCTGAACTACGGTCAGAACAATTCATCTGCGGCAGCCGAGCAGCAGGCCAACCAGCATCTGATGGAGCAGGCAGATGTTAACCCTGATCCGACATCACGCATGCAACAGTATAATCAGGCAGAGCAGCAGTTAGTCAACGACGTGGCCTGGATACCGATGTACCAGAACACAACTTCCATTGTGCGTAAACCCTGTGTCGTTGGCATCACAGACAACGCGCAGGGCTTTATCCCACAGGACGACTGGGGTTCCATCTACGTCTCCACAGCTGCACCATGCGCTAACACAAGCCAGTACAAGTAAGCCAGGTTACTTGTACAATCTATCGTAACAGTTAAGGTCCGGTCGGACCTTAACTGTTACGATAGATTGCTGCAAAATTGCTTGGAATACCAGGTTTTGCAGCAATGTATTCGTCATTCATGATATACTTGGGTTAAAGTAAGCGCTTGTGGAGGAGAGTTATGGCGACCAAGCAACAGGTGGTCTCATCCGAATGGGGTCCGCTGCACATTGCTGTGTTCCGCACAATCTGGTTCGCATCGCTGGCAGCAAACATCGGCACATGGTTCCAAAATGTGGGTAGTGTGTGGCTCATGACGAGGTTCACAACGTCACCCATCTTGATAGCGCTGATGCAGACAGCGACAACCTTGCCCGTTTTTCTCGTTGGCATCCCCGCAGGAGCGCTCGCCGATATCGTGAACCGCCGCCGCCTGTTGCTTGCCACCCAGAGCTTGATTTTTGGTACTGCTGCTATACTGAGCGTGCTGACTTTTGCAGGTCTTATGACCGCGCCACTGCTGCTAGGCTTCACTTTTGTACTTGGCCTCGGCGCGATCTTGTCAAATCCGGCCTGGCAAGCAGCCAATGCAGAGCTCGTTCCTCCCGAGGAATTGCCGGCAGCGGTCACATTGGGCAGCGTCTCCTACAATCTCGCGCGGGCAGTGGGGCCTGCATTAGCAGGTTTGATTATCGCCGCGGCAGGACCGGCAACGGTGTTCCTGCTCAACGCCATCGCATTCTTGTATGTGGTTGTGGTGCTCTCGCGCTGGCATCCCGCACCGCACCGCGCCTTCTTGCCTGCTGAGCGCTTGATCCCGGCCATACGGGCAGGGACACGCTTTATCTCTCACTCGCCAGCGATGCAGACAGTGCTGATTCGCACCTTTTTCTTTATTTTTTTCATCAGCGCGCTCTGGGCATTGCTGCCAGTGATTGTCAGTCAGGACCTGCATCTTGGTGCCTCTGGCTATGGGTTGCTGCTAGGCTGTATGGGTATGGGTGCTGTTGCAGGTGCGGCGATATTGCCACAGGTTCACCGCAGGATTCCCGTTGCCGATCAGCAGGTCATCGTCTCGACTATCTTGCTGGCCCTGGTAATGATCGCGCTGGGATATCTGCGTAACCTGCTCTTGCTCAGTCTGATCTTCATCATTGGTGGAGGGGCGTGGATCATGTTAGTGTCATCCTTCAATGTTGCTGCGCAAGAAGCCTCGCCTATGTGGGTGCGTGCTCGCGCGTTGGGAACATATCTAGTCGTTTATCAGGGTGGGACCGCGATTGGCAGCCTGATATGGGGAATTCTCGCGGCCCGCCTGGGAGATCCACTGGCGATAGCTCTGGCGGCAGGTGGGGCGGTAGTGGCACTGCTGGTCGGGCTGCGCTGGCATTTAGCGGATAGCGAAAAGCTGGACCTGAGACCCTGGCATGTCACTGTGCCGCATTTATTGATTGAACCTCGTCAGGAAGATGGCCCCGTCATGGTGCAGATCGAGTATCGCGTCATCGCTAACCAGGCCGAGGACTTTCTACGAGCAATGTACGATATCCGCGGCATGCGCGAAAGAGACGGTGCCTTTGGCTGGTTTGTGGCACACGATCCAGTCGATGAGGAACGCCATATCGAAGGGTTTATGGCCGAGTCATGGGTTGCCTATCTGCGCCAACTCGAACGCATGACGAATGCTGATCATGCCATCGAGGATCGCGCACGTTCGTTTCATCAGGGCAGCGCACCACCTACAGTGACTACCCTGATCGCGGAGCACGCCCATTGGAAGAGTAGCTAGAGCCTCAGAGATCCGGGGCTTGCAAGCCGTGCATGCCGAGTATCAAAGAGACCTCGCCGCCGTGATGGAGGTCGTGTTCGATCAGGTGCCAGATCACCCACTGACGCGTGAACGGCTGCGACTCGCCCGACTCATCGATGTAGCTGTAGCTATACGGCATATCTTCAGGAGTCCAGCCAGCCAGCGCTTCCTGCATCACACGCCAGGTTGTTTCCAATCCATACACCAGTTCAGCCGCATTTCTCGTCGGTTCTGCCTCAAGATCCCACGTGCCTATCTCAGCAAGCTCTTCGCCACCCACGCCCATCACCTCGTGAAACCAGCGTGCTCGCGCGCCAATCATATGCAGCAGAATCTCACCCAGCGAGCGCTGCTGGGGAGATGCACGCAGTGTGAGTAGCTCGGAAGGAAGCGGAGCAATGACCTTCGTGAGCAGTTGTTGGTAGTTATGCCAGCCCTGATAAAAGACCGAGAGCGTCGATGTGTCTTCAGCCACGATGCAGTTTCCTTTCAAGCAATTATCAGCCGTTATTACAACATGAAGATTCTACAATTTTAGACAATCCTAGTATAACAGGAATAGCGGTCAGGGATGATCCTGAATTACCTCTCTTCTGAGATGGTAAGTCCAAGCTGAGAGAGGCGGCGCAAAGGAGCGCTGCAGCCGCGTTCGATCATGCTGGCGTTTTCAATCGTGGTTTCTCCTTCGGCAACCGAGGCGGCGATGATGAGCGCCAGTCCTGCGCGTATATCGTGCGCCTGGACGGTTGCCCCACTGAAGGACGAGGGACCTTTTACGATGGCGGCCTCCTCTTCCAGTTCGATGCTGGCCCCCATTTTGACCAGTTCCTGGGCTGCGGAAAAACGTTGTTCAAAGAGGGTTTCGCGCACGTATGAGGTTCCCGATGCCAGGCAAGACAGCGCCATAATCTGCGGCTGAAGGTCTGTTGCGAAGCCAGGATAGGGCCATGTTTTCACATTGATAGGCCGCAGTGTCGAGGGTCGGCGCACACGAATAACGGGACCATCCTGAGAGAATTCCACGCCCATCTGCTCCAGTTTGGCCCGCACTACTCCAAAATGATGCAAGTGTGCGCCAATCAGTGCTACATCTCCCTGCGTGGCAGCGGCAAGCATCGCGAGCGTACCAGCGTCGATGCGATCCGGCATAATAGTGTATTCGACGGCAGAAAGTTCCTGAACGCCTTCGATAGAGAGTACGCCGGTGCCGACGCCTGAAATACGCGCTCCCATGAGATTGAGGAAGTTCGCAACATCGGCAATCTCGGGTTCCAGGGCCGCGTTTTCAATAATCGTTGTGCCTTGCGCCAGACAAGCGGCGGTCATCAGGTTTTCTGTGCCCGTATGACTGGGGGTATCCAGGTAGAGGTAGGCCCCCTTGAGATCACCGGAACGACGAAGGATAATGCGCTGACCTTCTTCAGCGATAGAGGCACCGAGGCGGGCAAATCCTCGATAGTGGAAATCCAGATTGCGTTTTCCCAGGCTGCACCCTCCGACACTTTCAAGGCTCACCTGACCCGTTCTCTGCAGTACCGAAGCCAGAAAGAGCACCGAGGCGCGAAACAGGTGCGTAAGCTGCGGCGATAGATCACTGCCCGTAAGCGTCGATGCATCGACCACCAATACCTGATCCTCTTCATGCAAGGTCACTCTGGC
>Ga0070741_10018203_pt1 | contig 11419 bp, 8 predicted proteins | sample Coa_R1_4_FD_66440 | JGI IMG/M metagenome (GOLD analysis project Ga0070741, IMG submission 66440) | Surface soil microbial communities from Centralia Pennsylvania, which are recovering from an underground coalmine fire - Coalmine... | ecosystem: Environmental > Terrestrial > Soil > Unclassified ...
CACCCCTTTTGTTTGACCCATTTGACTATCTCCCTGACCGGCTCGCCGTAAGCCAGTTCCGCTTCGGCGTTGAGCCCGGCGGACTGGAACTCCGCGCGAACCTTCTTCAGGTAGGCTGTGTCTTCAGTGATTTCGGCGCTGATCGCATCCTGGCCGTAGGTTCGCGCCGCCCAACCGTCGGCAACATGGAGTAAGACGATGCGGCTTTGAGCCAGCGTCGCCAGTTCTTTGACGTGCTGGATGATCGCCTGGTCGGTGGAGGTGCCGTCCAGTGTCACGAGAATGGTTTTATACATGCGTCAAATCGGCCCCCGATCGCCTCATCCGCCAACAATGACATGCCAGGCAGATTTTAGCGAGTCCGGCAATCCACAGAGGTCCATCGCGGTGATCAAGAGCGCACTCCCCCACCCGCCGAGCAAAAGAAACCAACCAAGCTTCCATTTACCCAGGCGTTTGCCCGAGGACGTGAAGTGGAGCAGCGGGAACATCGCGAACGGGAGTTGAAGCGCCAGCACAACCTGGCTCAGCGTCAGGAGATCATTCACGCTGCTGTCTCCGCGAAGCCCAATAATCAGAACCGCCGGGATAATGGCCAAAGCGCGCGTGATGAGCCGGCGGAGCCATGGTTGCAGCCGCCAATGCATAAAGCCTTCCATTACCACCTGGCCCGCGAGTGTGCCCGTAATTGTGCTGCTTTGCCCGCTGGCAAGCAGAGCCACCACGAACAGCACGCTGGCCAGCGAAGTCCCCAGCAGCGGCGCCAAGGTGAGATACGCGATGCGAATCCAATCGCTCTCGGAGCTAAAAGTCACCGTCTGGCCGCCTGCCACCGTGATGTTGGTTTTACCGTAAAAGACCAACGCCGCCAGAACCATAATCGCGGCGTTAACAAAGAAGGCAATCGTTAGGGCGGTAACGGAGTCAATCGTGTTAAATCGAATCGCGGTGCGGATCGAGGCTTCGTCCTTCTGTAGTTTGCGGCTCTGGACCAGAGCCGAATGCAGATAGAGGTTATGGGGCATCACGGTTGCGCCGATGATGCCAATCGCGATGTAAATCATCCCGGCCTGCCGAAGACTGGGAGCGATCAGGGCTCGCCCCATTTCCAGGAAATTCGGGTGGGTCTGGGGCAACACAAAGATCTCGATGGAATAGCAGACGGCAATCGTCAGAACCAGAAGCAGCACGATGGCTTCAATGGTTCGCATCCCAAAGCGCTGCAAGGCCAGCAGCAGCAGAACATCCAGTCCAGTGATGATGACCGCCCAGAGCAGCGGGATATGGAACATAAGGTTGAGCGCGACCGCGCTGCCGAGCACCTCCGCCAGGTCACAGGCGCCAATGGCCACTTCGCAGAACAACCAATTGGGCCAGCGGGTCCAACTCGGATACCAATCGCGGCAGCACTGAGCCAAATCCTTTCCAGTGACCACACCCAGACGGGAGGCGATGACCTGCATGAAGATGGCCATTAAACTCGCCAGTCCGACCACCCAGAGAAGCCCGTATTTGAATTGAGCGCCAGCGGCGAGGTCGGTACCCCAGTTGCCCGGGTCCATGTACCCGACACTGACCAGGATCGCGGGCCCAACAAAAGCCCGCCATTGCTGCCAAAAGCCGGCTTGTTGGTTGGGCAGCTCGATGGTGCCGTGGACGTTTTCGAGCGACAAGTGACCGCCGTCCGGGCTTGATGTGGGCAGCCCATTTGCGCCTGGTGGGGCGCCAGACGCTTTCCTCTCCACGCGCCGGGAGGATGAGCTCATGGCTAAATCATGCGCTCATGGGCGCGATGCTCCCGATTACCTGCCAGTTTTTGGTTTCCATACGATCCCTGCTTATACCACGGGCCGCATTACTATGTCAAAAAGAATGTTTTAGTGCCAATACTCGAGCCGAGCGAATTTCCCCACCCCAATTTCCCTTCGCAACCTGAAGTGCGTTGGCATCGTTGGCGTTTGACAACATGGACTGAGGGCCTATTGTGGAACGTGATCTCAAAGCTGCCAAAGTTCCTGGTAGCACTCGCCCTGGCCGGTTCCATCGGTCTTCATTGGGCATTCTTTCAATCGGTGGCCTGGGTCGGCATGGTAATTTCGTATTCACAACAGGCACCATTAACCGAGGCCTTGAGTCAGACCTTTGATGGCAAACATCCCTGTTCCCTTTGCAACAAGATAGCTGAGGCAAAGAAGGGGCAGCACAAATCAGAACGACAGTTCGAGGCTAAAAAACTCGAGTGCGTTGATTTGAGCCGGGGGAATCCTCTTGTCCCTACCGCTTGGGCCGTTTGTCCGCGCTGCAGTAACACTGCCGCTGAATTACTCTGCGAAACACCGCCAGTCCCTCCTCCCAAGACGGCTTAACGCCGACGCTTCCTAAACCCGGCAGAGTTTCTGCCGGGGTTAAACGCCGGATTAAACCGGTTTGACCGACATTTGAAATTCCTCCGACTGCGGGCTTGTGGCCTGCGGCGACCCTTGAATGAAGCGATTCAGAAACGCATTTACGCTAATCGAGCTGCTGGTGGTGATCGCCATCATTGGCATCCTCGCGGCCTTGCTCCTGCCGGCGCTCGCTCGCGCCAAGCAGAAAGCCAAGTCCACTCAGTGCCTATCCAACCTCAAAGAGATTGGTATCGGGTGCGCCCTTTACGAACTGGACAACTACGATGCCTTGCCTGAGACCTCACATCAAACTGCCTCGTGGATTGGGAAGCTGGCGATCTACAGTTTGACCAATGTTTACATCTGCCCGTTGGACACAAACCACATGCGCATCACCAGCTATGCCATCAACGATTTTCTCACGCCCAATCCTTTCGGAGCCCCACAGCTCGACTTTTCCAAACTCACCAGAATCCCCGCAACCTCCGAAACGTTGCACCTGGGCGAAGCGCGAGGTGATTACACGGGATCGGATCATTTTCATTTTGCCGACGCCCAATCTGGCGGCTTCACACCTCGCTCCTTTGAATCGCAAGTGGCGGTCACAGTCCACCAGCGAAGCGCCAATTACTTGTTCGCGGACAGTCACACGCAGTCTTTGCCCTGGCCGCGAGTCATTCCTCTTTTAACCAATGCCCTCAGCCGGTTCGTCCGTCCTGATGGCCTTCCAAACAATTGAATATTAAGAAAGATGTTATGAGGTGTTTGCTGCAACTGAACCGTTTCGCGGTTGTTGTCCTATTGATATTCGGCGGACAGATTGTGCGGGCTCACGACCATTTGGCCGCCGGAGCGACTTCCAACACCAATGGAGCAACATTAATCTTCCAGAACGACGGGGACTTTGGTGGAGATACCGGGTTTGTTTTCAACCTCGCTCAAGGCACGACCAATGACGCTTACCTTGGCTACTACTACACTGATGACCTGGTCTTCATCGCACTGGCGGCAACGCCGGACGATGGTGGACCGGAGCCTGGAGCCGCCGCACTTGGCACTTATGTCCAGGTCAAATTGCGCAGCATCGAAGGCCCCGCTGGCGCCTCGTTTGGGTTTTGGGAAACGGCCCAAGACGGAGTGGACAGCACTAATCTTACTTGGAGCCTGCCCGTGCCTTTTCATAACGGGACCAACTTGATTCACGTGAGCGAAAGCGACGGCTCGCTAACCTCCGACCCTTATGGCCACCTCCATGGTCGGATTTACAGTTTCGACAAGCCCGGTCTTTACAAGGTCACCTGGCAGTTTGTCGACACCTCAACGAATGGCCCAAACGGCGGTCCGGTGGACTTGCCCTCTGCGCCGTTCTACCTTTACTACCAGGCGGACCTGACTACTGGCGAAATTAACGTGAGCACAAACGGTGTGAACGTGACCTTTGCCTGCCCCTCCGACATTCCCGATTCGGGCATTGGACCGGCCACGAATTACCAACTGCTAAGTTCCCCTGTGCTCGGACCCAACGCAGTCTGGCAACCCACAGGCGACGTGGTCGTTGGTGATGACCATTTACACACGGTTACTGTTCCAATCACAGGGAACACCTCGTTCTTCAGACTCAAAACACAATGAGGTCCAGCCGATTTCAAGCAGTTCGGGAAGTTGGGGATCCTAAAACGTCAATTCGACAGTATCCCGGCTGCGCAGCTGGAGAACGAGATATCCTTCGGAGGCAGTGAACTGGTGAGGGGCAACGCAGTCCACTACTCGGCCGTTGATTTTCAGGAGCGGCTGGCGAGCAAGCCCACTCAGCAAAACGTAATACGGATCGGTGACCCAGCTTTCGACCTGGAAGCTGACATGCCCTTTGGATTCGGCGAGGTGCTGGATTTCACCGGGAACATGCAGGCAGAGGCCGTTGGTGCGGAAACAATGGAAGTCGTACACCGGATGAAGATCAAAATAACGGGCGGCGCAGGCTTCGAGGGTGGCTGGGTTAATCGCGGGTCCGTTGCGCTGTTGTTCCCGCAAAGCAAAAGAATCCGGCAGCAATCCCTGGAGGTCATGGTCGTCCTGGGCCCAGCTCTGCTGCATGCCTGAGAGGGTGATCCCATCAGCAATCTGTTTCCAGGGTCCCTTTGGATCGTAGCGCGTGAAGCGATACAACGCATCCGCATAGACCAGCCCGCACCATTGCACCGGCAGGCCAAACCACACCGGCGCTTTCCATTGGGTGGCGCCATAAACCGCAATGGTGGCAAAAAGCCCCACCGGCGCTTCGGTTGGGTTAACCAAATAGATAAACGGTACGCCGGTCCACGCCCAATAACGGGCCTCCTCCAGAAAGTGAGGGTCGCCACTCAGTTCGAGACCCACGGTATAGGCGCGCACCATTTGCGCCGACGCCAGAATGTCGGGTGTGTGGAGCGGACATTCCCAGGTCTGAGCACCGCGCGGAACTCCTTCGTGGAACTTATCGAGCGCCCGGAGTTGGCGCAGGGCTTTATCGATCAAATCGCGGTCGCCGCAAAAAGCGGCAGCTTCCAGCAGGTCCAGCGCCACCCGTGAAGCGAATCCGGACGCTTCGTTGGTGGAGTGAGTTCTGGCAAGGTCCGGACCGCCCGGTTTTGGCTGGTACTTAACCGACCCATCCTGGCCAAAACGGGTAAGGAGCTCGGTGGCGCGGCGGCGCGCCTGCTCGGCATTCTCCTCGACATGGCCGAAGACCAGGGATTCTGCCGGGTATCGGATGTGGCCAACACCAGCGGAATCGTACTGCGGAGGAGTTACCGCGGAAAGAATGTTCGTGGTGGCGTCGTTCAGGCGGACCTGGCGATCCACATTTGAATCATGGACAGCGAGCCAACGCATCCACAGCGCGGCGTCGGCTGCTGGTTGGGGCGGGAAACCACCAGCCGCCACGGCGTGGCGTATAAGTTCGCCTTGGCGGATTTTGGAATTAAGCCACCCACCCGATGCTCGTGCCAGATAATCTGTCAAGTCCGGAGCGGCGGGTGGTGAAGGCAGGGGACGCAATCTCAAATAATGTTGCACCGCGGGAACGATGGTGGTTCCGGCCCCCGCGAGGATCGTCGCTCGAAGTGTGAGGACCTCATTTGCATGGAGCACTTCGGCCTGGTGTGGGAGCAGGCTTCCTTCCACGCGGTTTTTGCCGTTTGACCCCGGAAAGACCAGCCCCATGGCGTGCGCGCCGGATCCGAACAACCGGTCCGGTGAATCGAACAGCGCGCTGAACCTGGGCCGCATCTGCCAGGTCAGCGCCAGGTACCGGTCGTGAGATTGGATCGCCATCAAGGGAAAGGTGATTTTTAATTCGTCCGGCACCTGTCTTTGCGACGCCGGCCCAATCACGTCGGCTTCCGAACTGCTTGGTTCGTCTGCGAGATATTCCAGACCAGCGAAGAGCCCCTGCCCTTTGCTGGTGCCGAAGGCGCCTGCGCCCGGAAAGACCATCAGCATCGGGAGCCAGGCCACCGCGCGGTCCTGATCCACACTGATGTCGGTCTGCACCTCGATGGCTCCGGCCACCCGCTGCGGGCGAAGATGTTGAGTCACGTGCCAGGTTGCTCCGTCAAGATCGGCGCATTGAAAAGCGGACTGAATTTGGTTGCGCTCGACGCCCACGCTTTGTTTCTGGAGGGCCGCCTTGGTCATATCCAGCCAGTGCAACTCGTCTCGGTAGACATAGCCGACTGCCGCCGGAGGTGAACCGATGCCAAAGGGCTGTCCGGCGATCTTGATGACAAACCCGGCCAATGGCGAACGGGAGTGCAGGATTTCCAGATCGGCGGATCGCAAACTGGGCAGCGCAGGATCCGCGGTGAACGGGGTGAGACGCGGCTCAGCCGGCAGGCTCGCGCCGGCGGGCACTTCGACGGGTTTGTCAACGGGCACCGGCGGGATCTGGGGCTGAGCCAGAGCGCTGCCGGCCAGCAAAAAGCCCACCCCGAAGAATCGAATGATTCGGTTCACGCGCAAGCCCTTCGGCACCGCCTGGCCGCCCTTAATAAACCTTACGCAGATTGGAAGGCAGAATATTCAGCTCAGTCCGGTACTTGGCCACGGTGCGTCGGGCAATCACAATGCCCTTCTCCTGCAACATACGCACGACTTCCTGGTCGGACAGCGGTTTGCCGGAATTCTCATTCTTAAAGATTTCCTCGATCATGTCCTTGACGCTGGTGTTGGACATGCCGTCGCCGTTGGCAGTCTGGATGCCCGCGGTGAAGAAGTACTTCATTTCGAAAACGCCCTGAGGGGTTTGCATGTACTTGCCGGAAACAGCGCGGCTGACCGTGGTCTCGTGGACGCCAACGACCTCGGCGATCTGGACCATAGTCAGGGGTTTGAGCGCCGAAACGCCTTTCTCCATAAAATCGCGCTGCCGATGCACGATTTCTTTGGCGATGTTCAAAATCGTTTGCTGGCGCTGGTGCAGGCTTTTTATCAGGAACTTTCCCGCGCGAATTTTCTCGCGGATATAGTTGCGGACCTCAGAGGAGTTGCCCCCTTGAGACATCAGGTCTTTGTAGGCATTGCTGATGCGCAGATGAGGAATATGCTCGTTATTGGTCGAGACAACGAACTCGTCGCCGGACCGGTGCACGAAAACCTCCGGCAGAATGTACTGGTCGTTGTCGGCGAGATAAGCGCGACCGGGCCGCGGCTCGAGGCGGGCGATATTCTCCATCGCGTCCTGGACCTCGTCGACCTCGGTGCCGGTGCCGCGGGCAATTTCGGGGATGCGCCGCTTGCCCAGAGCCTCCATAAAATCGCTGATGATGCGGTATTCGAGAGTGTCTTTCTGGTTAGTTCGTTCCAATTGCAGCAGGAGGCATTCGCGCAGATCGCGCGCTCCGACACCGGCGGGGTCAAAAGATTGAACCACCTTGAGGACCTCAAGAATTCGCTCCTGGGGTAAGCCGGTCGAACTGGCCAACTCTTCGAGGGTTGCTTTGAGATAGCCGTATTCATCGATGTTGCCGATGAGCATTTCGGCCACTGGCCAAAGGTCTTGTTTGAGCGCCGACTCGCGCACCTGTTCGAGCAAAACTTCCTGCAAGGAGGTGCCCGCGACCAGCGAGTCAAACATAAACTGGCGCCGTTCCTCATCCTCGGCTGAGGTGCGCGTGGGAAAACTGCTTTGAGCGAAGTGATCCCGCCATTCCTGGTCCAGCTGCACTAACCGATCAAACTCAGCCTGAAAATCGTCGACTGGTTCGTTGGAGGGCTTTTCTGAAGTGGGATCGAAGTTCAGATCGGCGGGTGGTTCAGCCGGATCGGCCGACTCCGCACCAGGCGAATCGCCGCTATCCTTTTCCTGCTGATCCGCCTCGGGTGCGGCCGCTTCTTCCAAGACGGGATTTTGCTGGAGTTCCTGCTCGACCAAAGCCTTGAGTTCCAAGGTTGGAGCTTGCAGAAGTGCCAGCGATTGTTGCAGTTGCGGTGCCAGGACCAATGACTGCGTCAACCGCTGCGATAATTGCAGACCCTGTGCCATCCCGTTATCTTAGGCAACCCAATCCAGAACTCAAGAATCTTTTGGCATGATTTTCGCTCCCGGCGCATGTTTTGACTGGCACCGGGGGCCATGCGGGGAGTTCCAGCTTCAGTTCGTCCTGGCGGGTAAATCCAGACACTCCCGGATTTTCGCGGCCAGAGCATTGGGCGGGTAGGGCTTCTGGAGATAATGGATTCCGGGCTGCAACACGAAGTCTTTCCCAACGACCTCAGCGCTGTAACCACTCGTAAAAATCACTTTAAGCTCGGGGCGGTCCACCCAAAGTCTCTCGGCCAATTGCCGGCCGTTGAGCCGGTCTGGCATCACCAGGTCGGTAAGTATCAAGTCCACCTTTTCACGGTGGTCTTGCCACAGTTCGAGGGCTTTGCGGCCGGATTCGGCAGGCAGCACGTTGTAGCCGTAAGCCGACAACAGGTCGCACACTAACTGACGGACCGCAGTTTCGTCCTCGACGACCATGATGGTTTCTGAACCTCCGCGCGGGGCGCCGTCGTCAACCTCAGGGGCTTCGGCGGCATTCTCGGCGGTCTTCACGTAGGGCAGAAACACCTTGAAGGTGGCACCCTGATTCACCTGGCTTTCGACTTCAATCCAACCTTGATGCTGTTTAACGATGCCATACACGGTCGCCAGTCCCAGCCCGGTGCCTTTGCCGACTTCTTTAGTAGTAAAGAAGGGCTCAAAAATCCGGCTCATGTTTTGCGGCGAAATGCCGCAGCCGCGGTCAGTTACGGTGAGACAAACGAACTTTCCGGGTTGGATCTCCGGCAGGCGTGAAGGGCCGGTCAGTTCAGAAAGGGAAATGCTAATCGTGAGAGCGCCGCCCTGGGGCATCGCATCGCGAGAGTTGACTGCCAGATTGAGGAGGACCTGCTCGATCATGCTGGCGTCGGCCTCAATAAAAGCGCCTTCCTGAAGATAAATAACCTGCAGCGTAATATCTTCTCCCAGGATACGGCCAAGCATGTCGGTCATATGATTGACCAACTCGTTGAGATTAAGCCGTCGCGGCTGCATGACTTGTCTCCGGCTGAAGGTGAGCAGCTTCCTGGTCAACGCCGCCGCCCGGTCGGCAGCCTCGGTAATCTGTTGGGCGGAGCGAGCAAAGGGGCCGATCAAGCCGGCATTTTGCAGCAAGAGCGAGGCATGCCCATGAATCACCGTCAGAATGTTATTGAAGTCGTGGGCCACGCCACCGGCCAATCGTCCGATGGCTTCCATTTTCTGAGAATGGCGCAACTGGTCTTCCAGGTCGCGCATGCCGTCTTCCGCCATTTTGCGGTCGCTTACGTCCCTCGAGTTGATCACCACTCCCCCGATCTCCGAGTCGGCCAGGTGGCTTTGACCTATCGCTTCCAAATAGCGCCAGGAACCGTCCTGATGACGGAAGCGGAATTCCAATCGCACCGTTTGGTCTGGATTCTGCATGGCCTGGCCAAAAGCTGTTTTTGCATTCTCCAGGTCGTCGGGGTGAATGAAGGCAAAGGCATTGTGCCCGGCCAATTCCTTGGGTGCATAGCCTAAAACCCGTTTAAGCGAGGGGCTGTTATATAAATACACTCCCTCCCTATCCAGAATCGTCAGGATATCCAGCGTATTCTCGGTAAGCGCGCGAAAGTACTTCTCACGACGGAGCAGTTCGGTCTCGGCCTCCCGTCGGTGCCTGCGCTCGGTTGCTTCCTGCACCGCTCGACGCAAGGCGGGTACCAGTCGGTCCGGCCACTGTTTTAAAACGTAGTCAGTGGCCCCGGAGCGCAAACTGTCGATAGCTGCTTCTTCACCAATCGTGCCCGAAATCAACAAAAAAGGTGTTTCGCGGCATTTTTGCCTGAAATACTGAAGCGCTTCCAGTCCGGTGTAGCCCGGGAGCAAGTAGTCCGCGAGGATGATGTCGAATCTGTGTTGCTTAAGGGCTTCTTCGTATTGTGCGCGGCTGCTCACCACCATCAACTCGGCGGTGATACCCTCTTTTTCAATAAGCGAACGCACCAGATCGGAAAAATCCGGGTCGTCTTCCAAGTGCAGGATTTGCAAGGGCGCGTTCACTAAGGTGTTATGGTCGTCAAATATCACATTTAGGGCAGCATTCCAGATGCCAGCAGGTCAGTTGAGAGGAGGTACAATTTTGATGTTAATTCCTATAGAATAACCCATTATGTTGTTTTTACGCGCCTCCCCTTAGGTGTCTCTCCGCACAAATACGGGTCCTACGGGTTTTGCCCCCCGACAGACCGGCCAAGGGTCTGGTTGCCACTCCCAAGTCCGGAAAACCTCTCTTAAGAACTGTTTTAGCCAACTTCAGCGGCTTTTCGCACTTTTTCAGGCACGGCAACGGGTGCCAGGCTGCTTTGTGATGCACGTGTCGCCGGGTGTGCTGTCGGTCATTCTGTGTTGAGCGGCAGAAAAGCGGCGGAGGGCTGCCGCAGTCCAAAACCTTCGGTTCTCGAGGCTCGCGCCCGTGTCGCGCTTGCGTTTTGGACTGCGGCAGTCCTCTGCCGCTCTTTTCGGCTTCCAGCCCCGACACTTTTAATCGCACCACGTGTCGCGATGCACGTTGACAATGATGGCCGTTGAGGTACTGTTTGCGCCCTTAAACGAGCAGAGTAAGACGCATTTATGCCCAATACCAAGTCAGCCGAACGCCGGATGCGCAATAGCGCACGCAAGCATCTCCAGAACCGCAGCGTCAAGTCGCGCCTGCACACTCTGGAAAAGAGCTATCTCGCGCTCCTTGGGGCAGGCAAGAGGGAAGATGCCTCCACGGCGCTGCGGGCGGTTGCCTCGGCGTTCGACAAGGCCGCCAAGTCTGGTGTCGTTCATCGCGCCACGGCTGATCGCAAGAAATCGCGCCTGGCTTTGCGCCTGGCACGCGCGAAGTAGCCTACCGAGCTTGCTCGGGGCCGGCCTGGCCCTCAATCCCGGGCGCACAAGCTCCGGTGAAAAGTTTCGAGTCGATCACGCCCATTTTTGCCAGGCGGTATTCCGCGGCGGTGCGCAAACAGCCAAAGCCATATTGGATGCTGCGCCTCAGGTTGATCGAAGAGGCTTCAGGGAAGTAGCGGGTTGGGCAGGTAATTTCCGCGATCGTAAACCCGTGCCACAGGATTTGCGCCAGCATTTGGTTATCGAAAACGAAGTCGTCTGAATTCCCCGCCAGGTTGAGCTTTAGCAGGATTTGCCTGGAGAAGGCGCGATAGCCGGTGTGATATTCCGACAGCTTGGCACCCAGCAGAATGTTCTCGGCAAAAGTCAGAGCGCGATTTGAGAAGTACTTCCAAACGGGCATTCCGCCGGATAAGGCATATCCCCCTAGAATTCGGCTGCCCAGCACACAGGGATGCAGATCACTGGCGATGATGGAGACCATGGCCGGAATCAATTTCGGGGTGTACTGGTAGTCCGGATGGATCATGATCACGATGTCGGCCCCTGCCTCCAGAGCCAGGCGGTAGCAGGTCTTTTGGTTGGCCCCATACCCTTTGTTGCTATC
>Ga0070741_10018204_pt1 | contig 11418 bp, 7 predicted proteins | sample Coa_R1_4_FD_66440 | JGI IMG/M metagenome (GOLD analysis project Ga0070741, IMG submission 66440) | Surface soil microbial communities from Centralia Pennsylvania, which are recovering from an underground coalmine fire - Coalmine... | ecosystem: Environmental > Terrestrial > Soil > Unclassified ...
CCATGCAGGTCGTTCTCCAGATGTATGTTTGCGGACTTCACATTTGCATTCTATACATCTTTAGAACGACCTTAAATCCAAATTTCCAACCCAAGACTGGGGTTAACTAACCCACGCCAGATAGAATCCGCTCTCAGGAGGGGCATCCTATGAGCCGTATAAGCAATGATATCTGGCCCGAATTACCTTTGAATAAATGGCAGGACACTTATGCGACACTGCATATGTGGACGCAGATAGTCGGCAAAATCCGGCTGGCTCAAACGCCATTAATCAATCACTGGTGGAATGTGGCGCTCTACGTGACTCCGCGAGGGCTGACGACTTCTGCAATTCCGTATCAAGAGCGGAGCTTCGAAATAGGTTTTGATTTCATCGATCATCAGCTTTTAATTAAATGCAGTGACGGCGCCACTGGCAGTCTTCCTTTAGTATCGCAATCAGTTGCTGATTTTTATCGTGATGTGTTCAACGTTTTAGCCAGTCTAAATATTAAAGTGAAAATCTGGCCCGTGCCCGTTGAAGTTCCGGATCCGGTTCCTTTCGAGCAAGACCATAAAAATGCCTCTTATGATCCTGAATACGCGAATCGTTTCTGGCGGATTCTCGTTCAAACTGAAAGAGTGTTTACCGAGTTCAGATCGCGGTTTATTGGGAAAGTAAGTCCTGTTAATTTTTATTGGGGAAGCTTTGATCTTGCCGTTACTCGATTTTCCGGCAGGCGAGCGCCCGAGCGCGAGGGAGCCGATTCAATCACTCGCGAAGCCTACTCCCACGAGGTCATCAGCCACGGCTTTTGGCCAGGCATACGTGGATCAAAGACCTTTGGAAAACCTGCATTTTACTCTTACACCGCGCCGGAACCAGCGGGCCTTGGTCAGGCCACACTTCGGCCCAATCAGGCCTTCTACACTCAGGAATTGAAAGAGTTCATTCTTTTTTACGATGATGTGCGAGACGCTGAATCGCCAGATGCCTCGCTGATGGAGTTTTTACAGAGTACGTACGAGGCAGGAGCTAACCTTGCAAAGTGGGACAGGAAAACTCTGGAGCGTTAAACGATAGCAAAGAAAATGAGCAAAACATTATTTGCGATGAAGAAGCGACAAAGGGGGCGGGTTCTTGCCGCCCCCGTCGAATAGTTCTTACGGCTCTAACCGAATTGCTGAACCGGATTCATTGGTAATCCTGAAATAAACTTCGTGCACCACGATTGGCGCTGGGGAAGAGAAGCTGACATTGTCGAAAATCGAAACGCCGGGCTGAGAGCCAGGATTGAAGAATCCGGGCGTACAACCGGAATTTACCGTCCCAAGGTGGAGTTTATCAGTCGTCTGTACTGTGCACGTGATCGAATTCGCGGTAGCGGTATACTGGATCACGCCGGTTTCCGTCGCAATCTGGGAACCACCGTCCGTCGCGCGTATGTTATAGAATATCCGTCCGCCGGCCGTGTGGGTTCCAACTAGATGAATCGACATGAGCGAGGTAAAGCCGGGTGCGGCTAAGGTCAACTGTTTCGCCTTGCCCACAAATATTTCACGATCCACAAGCAGATTGTCGGAGGTGCCAGTGAGGTCGTTGGCTCCTGCGGTTTGAATCCTGACATTGCCGCCACCGCCCAGGCCTGTTCCTTCTCCAGAGGCCATAACAAGGTCGCCTCCGGCAATATCGGTGGCGCCCACAGCTGGCGAACCTCCCTGAAGCGTGAATGGCTGGCCAGGATTGCTGCCCGTATTACGGCTGACGAAGATCGTTCCCGGCGCCGTTCCCGGCAGTTGATTCGATGATCCCAGGCTGATGGCCGGTAAAATCGCGGGATCAACTACAGAAATCAAGGTCGACGGAAGAAGTCCCGACAAACCCGTGAAGTTGTTAGCGAACCTGACAAAAGTGGCTCCAGGTGTAACCGCAGCCGTGAAGTGCAGGGTTACGCAAATGCTGTCACCAAAATTAAACGGCTTTGATGATCCGTTTGTATATGTCAACCTGATTTTTGGTGTCGGTGCGCCAGTGAGCGTCACACTAAAATCCGCCGGCAACAAAGACGAAGAATTAACCGTTATCGGAGTGTCGACCGACGAAACAGTGCCCATGGCGCCGTCAAGTATCATGATAGACAAGTCGTTAGTGTTAAAGGTTAGAGATGGACTGGTTTCGTTCTTCATGCATATCTGTGTTGTAGCGCTGCTTCCTTCGGCAAACATTGAAGGATTCACCGTATATTGCACGGCGGTTGGCACGTCAGCTCTTACGAAATGCTGCACCGGAACAACAGACAGCATAAGCACCAGGAACAATAATTTGACGATTCGTTTTCTATTCATTAAGGGTCCTCCTGCACATCAAGAACTCGGGGTTCGATCGGAAACAAATTGAGGTTAGCTGGCCGGGCTCAGCGATTGAACGGAACTGGTCGAGCAAGCCTCGACCGCCGTCCCTTTTAATTTAATAGATCAAACTCAATTACGAATCAGGGTGTTAATTGAGATTCAGAACGGTTACTCTCTTCATGTCTTAACTTGTATACTTTAATTCCACGTGCGCATCAAGCTGCCTCGAGGACTGCTAACCCAATTGGGAGCATGCGCCCGGAATCAAACCGGCCGTGGCCAAGCGAGGCATATTGTCATGTAAGCGTCTCTTATTGTCAAGAAAATACGCGCGTCTTTTCTAAATGCTGAAACGACCTTCCCAACGCCAGGAACCCGGTTTTGCTTTGTGGCAAGCTGTGCGATAAAGCCGAGTTTGGCCACTTGGTGTCACAGCTGTCACAACACCGTAAGTACTTTGATATCTGTTGATAACACTGTGACACTTGCTGTGACCTTGAAAGAAAATAACGAAATTGGCCACCCGGTGTCACACCGGATGGTTGCGGGGAGAAAACCCTATGGTCTCGTTGCCAGACGTCTTTCTGCCGCCGTCTTCACGAAATTAAAAGCGTTGACCAAATCCTCGTATGATTGCATAATAATGTGGTAGCCTCGTTAACTACGACCACCTTGAATTGGTGGCTAGATCAAGACTCATAGTGCTCTCCAATAACCCGGTTCTCACATTAAATGCGAAAAGAGTTCGCACCTGAAGTGTAGGATTCGTGTTATCTGGCTTAAAATCAATATTATGCGGGGTTTGAAGCGCTGGTATGATACTTTATTCGCAGTGCGAACAAAGTATCGCGGCTGAGATTGGTCGAGCAGCCTGAGACATCGATTCGGAAGCTGGGTTTTATGTCCCGAACTCTCGTGTTCAGAATAGTTTACTGGCAGTATCAGAGATTTGGACGAAATCGCAATGAGTTAAATAATGTCAAATTCCGGTACTGGCATAAGGCTTGCCCAATCAGTTGTCGCCCTTGCGTGTGGACATCGCCATCCGCGCGCGTCAGCGTTATAAAAAGAAGTTAAAAATGAGATACCAAAGAAAATCTGCGATTAGATCCCGATACGTGACCGCCGTGTGTTTAGTCATGGTTATTTTTACGATTAGCGGCTGTCAATTTGGCTTAGTCAGTGCGCAGGGCAGCCCAAGTTCGGGTTCAGGCAAATCTCCTGGTGGTTCCGCTCCGATGGGAGGAAAAATAGGAGCCGATCTGGTGGATGAGGCTACCGATCCGTCAATGGAATCACAACCGGTGAATGTGATTGTCCAGTTGAATGGGATGGCGGACAGTTCCGTTGATCAGGCAATTTCCAGCAACCAGGGTGTTTCAAACGGAGGATTCCAAAACCTGGATGCTCGTGCCGTGCAAATCCCGGCAAGCGCTATTTCGCAGTTATCGGCCAATATTGGGGTCTCATATATTTCTTCTGATCGAGAAATGAGGGCGAGCGGGCACCTCTCTTCAACAACAGGAGCAGACGCGATTCGAGGATTGATCGGATCCACTGGCTCCAACGCGCCAAGCAGTTCGGGTAGCACTGGCGGACCATTGATCGCACAGTCAAAAGTGGACGGAACAGGGATTGGCGTCGCGGTTCTGGATTCGGGGATAGACACTAATCATCGAGCGTTTTTAAGCTCCAATGGCAGCAGCCGCATAGTGCACGCTCAGGATTTCACCAGCGACAACAAAATAGACGATCTCTATGGACACGGCTCCCACGTTACGTCTACGCTGGCCGGAAGCGATCCCATCGGAAACGGAACTTTCACAGGCATCGCTCCCAACGCAAACATAATAAGTTTAAGGGTTCTGAATTCGCAGGGTGTCGGCACTGTCTCTACTGTGTTAAGCGCTCTCGATTGGGTGCTGGCCAATCGCACAAAGTACAATATTCGAGTTGTCAATATGAGCCTGGGCATGCCGGCGATTGATTCTTATCGGAACGACCCGGTTTGCGTCGCGGTTCGACATCTGGTAGACAGCGGAATAGTCGTGGTTGTTGCGGCCGGAAATCTGGGGAAAGACAGCTCTGGCGTAAAACTGTACGGCACAATCGAGTCGCCGGGAAACGAACCGTCGGCGATAACAGTAGGAGCAAGCAATACCTTTGGTACAGACATTCGAAGCGACGACGGCGTTACGACTTACAGTTCGCGCGGTCCGACGCGCAGTTTCTGGACAGATCAGAACGGCGTTAAGCATCACGACAATCTTATCAAGCCCGACCTCGTGGCGCCTGGCAACAGGATCGTGGATGCGGAAGCGAAGCAAAATTACCTTGTAACAAATAATCCGGTATTGGATGCGGGGCTCACTTCGGATACGAGCCGCAAGATGATGCTTTTAAATGGAACATCCGTTGCGTCTCCGGTCGTGGCGGGAACTGCGGCACTGCTGCTTCAGGCGAATCCGGCTCTGACGCCGAATCTTGTTAAGGCTATCCTGATGTATACGGCGCAGCCGCTGCCGGGATTCAACATGTTCGAGCAAGGCGCGGGCGAACTCAACGTCGAAGGCGCCGTTCGCCTGGCGAATGCCATCCAACCAAAACTCTCGCAAAACACCGTGTTTGGTTCTCCATTATTGAGGTCCACTTCGCTGCCAACGCCATCGACAACAATTGCTGGCCAGACGTTTTCATGGGGACAGACCGTTATTCTGGGTCAGACATTCGCGATCGGGTCAGACTTTGTCACCAGATACCAGAACATATATGGACTGGGTGTTTTAATGAGCGACGGAGTCCTGATGAGCGATGGCGTTCTGATGAGTGACGCTACGATGCTTACTTCAGGCGTGCTGATGAGCGACTCTATCCAGACAAGCGATGGCACGCCAATGGGAGGCGGGACGTTCTATTTCAGCGTCGGAGTTCTTATGAGTGACGGCGTGTTGATGAGTGATGGCGTCCTGATGAGCGATGGTGTGCTTATGAGTGATGGCGTACTTATGAGCGATTCCCTGGCAGTTGCCTTGGCCGCAATGGAAGTTGGAGATCCGACTTCATAGTTCAATTATGCCTGGTATATGGAAAACATCACGTGAGATTTACCCCTAATCGCTTGATTGCCCGAATCACGACCTGAGCTGTTCAGCAATGCCGCTGCCCGTCGCTTAACAGAACCGGTTCATACCAGCGGAGGTATCGCAAATGGTCCGTGTTATATCGAACGTTCGGACCCAGCACAAAAATGTGATGGAGCCGTTTAACGATGCGTGGCGCGACGGCAATTTTCTATGTGTCGAGCCGCTGGTTTGCCACCAGGAGCAGGAAGTTTTGCGCTTCCTGGAGACCGACCCCATCGGAAATGCCATAATGTGTGGACGGATCAGGGACTACGGACTGGAAAGCTACCTGCACCGGGGATCTTTTTACGGATGCCGGGATCAAAAAGGCCATTTAAAAGGAGTAGCGCTGATTGGGCACGTTACTCTTTTCGAGGCTAGAAACAGGGCTAGCCTGATTGCATTCGCCCGCGCCGCGCAAAGCATTTCCGTCATATACTCGATCGCCGGCGAGTATCGGCGAGTCGATGAATTCTGGCGTCATTTTACCGATGGAGAGGATCAGCCGCATCGACGCACTTACGAATTAATGTTGGAAAGACGACTGCCCGCCGTCATCCCTGATTGCCCGGCCGAGCTTCGACTAGCGACGACTGATGATCTGGATCTGGTAGTGGAAGCTCATGCCAGACTTACGGAAGAAGAACTGGGAATTAAACCGCTTGAATCAGATCCATCCGGTTTTCGCGCAAGGTGCAGACACAGGATCCTGCAAAAGCGAGTCTGGGTCTGGATTGAAAATAATCGGCTCTTGTTCAAAGCAGACGTAATTTCAGACTCACCGGAAGTCACATACCTGGAGGGTGTGTATGTCGACATCGAGCAACGCGGTAAAGGAATCGGATCGCGGTGTCTCTCTTGCTTGAGCCACATCCTTCTCTCGCGGAAGTCGCCTGGCGGCGCGATCTCGGTGCTGGTGAATGAACAGCACTATCATGCGCAGGCATTCTATGCAAAAATGGGATTCAAACTACACAGCCGCTACCAACGGATTACATTGCAAAAATAGAACTGGGGCTCATTAGATTTATCGATGAATAAAGCGCAATCGAAATCGCCGGTATACGCAAAATTCGGCGGAAAACAGACAAGTCCGTTCATGAACTCGACTGAATCTCTAACTGCTGAACTGGACGAGCTCAGCATTTTGCTCGACCAGGGCCGCGCTACTGAAGCTCAGGCTCGGCTGTCTTCACTCATCGCGGCTAACAAACTCGGCGGTTCGCTGCTTGCGCGCGGACGATCTCTCCTTTCGATGGCGCTGGAAATGCAAGGCCGTTACAGAGAATCGCTCGAAGCCGTATCAATGTACGAGTCACCCGAATCACTGGCTCGTCTTGATGTGGAAACAAAGGCGGCTCTTCGAGCGCAAGTTGGACTTGCCTACAACTATACCGGTGATCATCCAAAAGCTATCGCGCTGTTGAACGCGGCGTTAAAAGACATTACCGAAAATGGCTCGGATGGTCCTGCTGGAAAGATATGCCTGGCGCTAGCTCGCGTCTACCGGAGCATCAGCGAAAACCCGATTGCCCGCGATTACGCCCAGCGAGCCCTTGAGCATTTCAGGGTAACAGGCGAATGGCACGGACTGGCGGAAGCATATTTCGGCATCGCGCTGGCAGAGGTTTTTGAAGGGAGCTATGAATCGGCGCTCAGTCATTTTGAACAAGCTCTTCAACTGATCGGGGATAAGTCGGCTACGTACCTTCAGGGCAAAATTCACACCAATATGGCTGGAACCTGCTGGTTTCTTAAACGACCGCAGGATGGCATACGCTATCTGGAAAAAGCCATCAGCTATTACGAGCATACGGAGCACAAGGCGAATGCCACTGACGGATACAACAATCTTGGAATTAACCTGATTCTGCTCGGAGATTGGAATCGTGCACAGGGCGCGTTCGAGCGCGCCCTGGCGATAGCGGCAGAGATTGACGAAGATGGACCGCAGGTGCCGATGGTCCTCGATTCGCTGGGCGAACTGCTGATGCTTCGAGGCAGTCTGGAGGAAGCGCGAGGCTATCTGGAGCGCGCCGTCAAAACGTCGAACCATCAGGGCAATAAGTGGTATGTCTGGCAGCCGTTGCGGACGCTGGGACGTTGTCATCTGATGATGGGCGACGCGGCAACAGCGCTGAATTATGGCCAACAGGCACTGCAGGTCGGAGAGCACATTGGAGACCGCCAGGCGATTTGCGAATCGCGATTATTATTATCCGATGCCTATCTTCATTTGAACCTGATCGATCAGTGCGCAATCGAGTTAGCGGACGTAGCGAGTCGGACCGCCGATTCGTCGGCCGACCTTGCGGTGGTCGGAGAGCTGGAACGTCTACAGGGACATCTGGCCATCGCGCAGTCCGATCACGCGAAGGCGACTCAGCATTTTGGGCGGTGCGTTTCGATCTTTGAAATGCTGGGTGATCGATACCATGGAGCGCTGGCGCATTACGGTTTGGGTTGCGCTTACGCAAAGCGTCAGCCCGAAAAGGCCGAAGAACATCTGCGCAGCGCGATCAGGACTTTTGAGCAACTTGGAGCTGAGCTCGATTTGGCAAAGAGCGAGTCGGCCTTAGCGGCGCTCGACCGCCAGCTTGCCCCGCAACAGAGTGTAACGGCCGAGCTGACGCAACTGCTCACAACCAGACTGATTGAGGCCGCAACTTCTCGAGAATTGATTTTAAGAGAGTTGGCGGCAGTTGTCTTCGAGGAAACCAATGCACGTCGGGTGATGATGATCGATTCGGACGAGTCCCATGCGCCAAGAATCGTCGTTGCCCATGGATATTTGGATTTAGAAATAGCAAACCTGACAAATGCGGCATTCCGTGCACACCTGAGTGGAGAGTCGGACGGTCAGTTGCAAAACCAAGGCGCGACAGTTATCAGGCTGAGACCCAATAATGCTCCTGCGGCTACCTTAATTGCAGGATCGCCGCAACGGCCAAAACTGCAGGGCGGAATGCCGATTGATTCGCTGTTAAAAGTTGTCGAGCTTTGTCTGGAGGTCACGACCGTTCGGGAGGCGTCGCGCGAAGGTCAGGGCGAACGTTATCGAAAATCGCCGCTGGAAGGAAACCTGATTCCCGGATTCATTTACTCCAGTCCGGCGATGACAAAAATCATCGAGAAGATTCAAAAGATCCGGTCTTCCGACGTGACAGTTCTGATAACAGGAGAATCAGGAACAGGAAAAGAACTGGTTGCCAGAGCCGTTCATATGCTTTCATCCAGGCGGTCGAACGTCTTTCTTCCGTTCAACTGCACGGCCGTTCCGAAGGAACTCTCGGAAGGTTATCTATTCGGATATAAACGCGGCTCATACACGGGTGCATTGAGCGATTCGCCTGGCGTCGTAAGAACAGCAGCAGGTGGAACGTTGTTCCTCGATGAAATCGGTGACCTGCCCTTGGATGTTCAGCCGAAACTTTTACGCTTTCTCCAGGAAGGTGAAGTACAACCGCTGGGTGAACAACGACCCATAAAAGTGGATGTTCGTATCCTTGCCGCGACCAACACCGAGTTGGAAGAAATGGTAGCTGGTGGTCGTTTCCGCGAGGACCTGTATTACAGGCTCAACGTTATAAGATTACAGGTTCCGCCATTGCGCGAACGCCGCTCAGAGATACCGGATATTGTTAACTATTATATTCACCATTACTCGAAGAAATTCGGTCACCGCGATATACAAATCTCTCCGCAGGCAATAGATCTGTTAATGGTAAATGACTGGCCTGGCAATGTCCGACAGTTGTGCAACGAGATTCAACGTATGGTCGCCAGCGCCGAAGACGGAGCTCTTATTACGGCAGACCAGCTTTCGCCAGAACTAAAACGAACCTCTGCTCCGCTAGTTCCAGTAACCGCTTCACAAAGCATGCTGGGTCGGTCAGAGGAAACTTTCGGCAGTCTGGCCGATGCCGTAGCGTCATTAGAGCAGCGAATGATCAGCGATGCGCTGCAAAAGCACGCTGGGAATATCACTCGCGCATCTCGCGAGCTTGGAATGACGAGACGCGGGCTGCAGCTAAAGCTTGGCCGATACCGGGACTCTGAGGCTTCCGAGTAATCTCGCTCACAGGTCTCGCATTGTTTTGCATACGAATAATCTTCGCGTTCCATCGATGAATTATGTATGAACAAACGCAGCTGGAGCCATTGCGCGGGCAGAATTAACGCGAAACTGGTATCTGGATCTCCTTGGTAACGTGACCTCGATTAACAGCCTCATCCGTTTGGTAACGACAATGGCAGAAGTATTTATCTGTGATTGGGTGCGCGAGTTCTCATCGAATCTCGCTAACCCGTTCGCGCTCAAAAAATTTACGAGGCAGACTCGGCGGCCGCCAGTGGTTTCGCTCATTAGAAATCGCTTTGAAACTCGATTACTTTGCAAGCCGTCGTCGCGGGCTGGCCTGCCTGCCTGTTGACGATAAGATTCGACGGCCTTAAGATGTCGCGCGGTGATAGACGGTTGCGAACATTGCCAGGACCCTATCGGATTACCGTTATGAATTGTGACGCTGAATTGGTTGAAAGCGCGAACACAGTTCATCTCCCCTTATCGTAAACCTCAACGGTTAAAGTAAATGGAGTATTGCAGTTTCCGCCTCGATGCTGACGGCGAACGAACCGGATTTGTTGAGCGTATGTTGAACGAAAGCGAGGCAGCTCGATATTTGATTGACACTAACCAGAGTTGCCTTCTCGTTCACGTGACCGCTGGCGGACTCCTGTCGTCATTTGGTCACAATCCAACTTTGGTCGTCCGGGATTTCGACGGGGAAGTGACATTTTGGCCAAACCAAATTGCCAGATCAGCGCTTGATTTCCGCGTCAACTGCGACTCACTAACCGTTGCCGGCAGCGTTAGCGATCAAGACCGGAAAGAAATCGAGCAAAAAACGCGCCTTGAAGTTTTAGAAAGCGACAAATACCCGCAAGTTATTTTTTTCAGCGAGCAAATCTCGGCCGAGCCTGTAAACGACATTCAGTACAAGATAAAGATCATCGGTAACTTGTCTCTGCACGGCGTGACGCATAGAATATCGATCGACACACTGATTGCTTTGGAAAGCAGTACCCTTAAAGCACAAGGTCAGCTCTGGTTACGACAAAGTGACTTTAATATAAAACTGATTTCGGCTTTAGGTGGAATGTTAAAAGTCAGAGACCAGATTGAGATAGAATACACGATAATCGCGCGTCAAATTACAGATTCTGCGGAACTGGTTTCCGGCCCAGTAAGCCCCGGCTAAATTACTCAGGAACATTTCTCGGATCTTACAGGTAAGGAGTAAGACTCATGAAAGTCAAAAGAATCGTCATTTCAGGTCTGATCGCTTTGACATTTGCCGCTTGCGGTGGTTACGGCCCCCCAACGCCTGGTGACCATAAGGAATTTGATTCAGTCTGCGACAAGGCCAACAATGGTAAACGCGTAGCGCTTGAGGGCTATCTTCGTTTTCCCCAGAATTTCACGGGTGATATGAGCGTTGTGCTTCGATTCTATAAAGAAGCGGATTTTGCCGGAACTCCGGTTGGGGTACAGACAAAGATTGGATCTCAGGCTAACCAAATGGAATTGCCTCCTTCGCGATATACCGATAAAGATCTCCAGGTGCATCTTTCGGATGGCCGGATAGCCACTACCGGCACAAAGGTAAAGGTTTCCGGAAACGTTTATTTCCCAATGGTGTCTCAGGATTTTACCTGCGGCCTCGAGAATCCCTTGATCGAATCGAGCAAATAAGAGGAAAGCCGACCGATAAATTAGGACGACACGCTCGATTCAATACCCGGCGGTGCTCACCAGAAGGTTGTCCCGGGAGGTTGCCCAAGCGATTATTCGGTCTAGTTCCGTCACTTGGTCACAGCTGTTATTACGAATTGTGTTCAAAAAATTTTGAAGCACCAGCGCGAATTGCCGAACAGACTTGACTTCTATTTTTTTCTACTCT
>Ga0070741_10018205_pt1 | contig 11418 bp, 11 predicted proteins | sample Coa_R1_4_FD_66440 | JGI IMG/M metagenome (GOLD analysis project Ga0070741, IMG submission 66440) | Surface soil microbial communities from Centralia Pennsylvania, which are recovering from an underground coalmine fire - Coalmine... | ecosystem: Environmental > Terrestrial > Soil > Unclassified ...
GAAAAGCTCGAGCAAAACGAGGTGTCCGGCTTCATCAACTCCGACCTGGCTGAAGTGAATGCACAACAACAACACATCGACAAGACGGTCATCGAGATATCGAGTGAGAAACCGCAGCCCACTTCCGTCATTAAGACGAAAATCTTTTCGATCGATCACCAGCAACTCTATCCAAAATTCTGGTACGTGATCCGGGAATGGATCGCCTCCATTCTCCGGCCGGCGCGGACTGCCGAGCAACAAGCCGCATTCCTGAAAGCGCTGCCGGCGGAGCAAAAAAGCCTGGTTGAAAAGCTGACCGCAAAAACACCTGGCATTCTTCGTTTGCCTCCGGAAGGGCAGCGCATCTATTCCCCGGAAAATATTTTAGCTCAGATACAGCGTACGGATCACTGGCCGGAAATCACCAGTTGGTTAATTTCAAATACGCTGACCGGCGTCGCGTTGGTGCAGTTTTTCCAGGAGGAATTCCAAAACGATCTCATTCGCCTTCTGGAATTCATCGCCAAACAAAAGGAAGTGAACGTGAACCTCGGCCGCCAGGGCGACAGCCAGGCGCTCGAGATTGGATCCGCCGATTCCTGGGATGAGCTGAGCGAAATCCAGCTCCGCCAGCGCGTCGCGAATACGGACGTCATCATCGATGCGCGCTTTGGCGAGGGCGATAACTCCGAAGTATTCGCCGAATGCTTCCGCCGCTGCACGCCGGCCGGCTTTTGCTACTTCATGCCGATCGGCGCCGGCGGACGCTTCTTTCCCAAGCCGATCCCGGGAGGCAAACCCTTCGCGCTGGCCGGCTGGCGGCCGGTGATGGGTTTTCCGGAACACAAAGTCTGGCCGAACAAGGATAAGATCCGGCTGCCGTACGGCCTGGTCATCGATGACCCCTACAAAGGCACCATCGATGCCCGCAAATACCTGCATTACGTTTTCCAGTTTGATGCCCAGTGGGCGCTGAGCGAGCTGGCGAAGATCCGGAAGAAATATTCCTGGGAGCTCGCGCACAACCTCCAGTTCACCGGTTACGACGCCAAAATGGCCCGGGTGGATCTCAAGGAATACAACCGCCACATGAAGGGCTATTTCTGGAATTCCACTTTGGGTTGCTGGGATGCGCCGGCGAAAGCGGGCGGCAGCCAGAGCCGGGCCCGGCCGAATCACCTTTACGACTGCGAAAAAAACGCCGTCGCGTACGCCGTGTGGAAAGGAATTTTCCGCTACGAACGCGCGGCGCAATCCGAAACGCAAACCCCTAAACCGGAAACTGGAGTTGAGTAGATATCTAACCAGGAAGGAAATCGCGGCTGCCAATGAAGTATCAATTGATACCGTCGCCCGCCTCGAGGCCAGGATTGGACTGGACCAGTGCCGGGACCAGGCCTGCGCCCGGCCGGTGCGCTATCATGCCGCCGAAGCCCGCGAATGCCTGCGCAAAAACAAACTGAAGGAACCATGACCGCCAACGAGGGATTTGCTATTTGGTCCAAAATGCTCACCCGCACGCGCGAGCTTCAGCTTGATCGTTTGAAACGTGAAAATGCCGTCCTCCGCGCGCAGATCGCGCTGATTCAATTTTGGAAATGCTACCACGCCAAATATGCTATAAAGGACGGCGTGATCGTGATCTCATAAAACGAAAGGAACAACATCATGCTATATAACGAACGCATCCCTGATGTGGCCATCGAAAACCATCCAAAGGTTTTGTTTGAGACCCTTCCGAAGCCAATACGCGACCAGTACCATCGAATGCCGCTGGTTCATCTGTACGTGTCGGCGTTTATTTACGGCAAAATCTCACGGGAGGAGATGTTTGAAAATCTCGCCCTCGCCTTGTTACATCAAAACCTCGATGCTCTCGAAAGCCTGGGCAACTTCTGCAAATGGTTTGGTTTGCCGACAACTATTGAATCATGAACGCATCTGAATTTGGCACAAAGCTCGGCGAGCTCGTTGAGCAAGCAATGAGGGATGGCGTCACGAAAGGCAAAATATCTCTCGAGGAAATTACCGGCGTGTTGGAGCTGCAGAAGCTGGAGCTTGCACGCCACTTCCAGGACATGGCCCGGCTGCGCGCCGCGCAAACCCAGCAACCGCGAATTCTGCGGTCGCGCGGCATTCATCTCGAGCCGCCACCAGGAACGTGAAGCTGAGCCTTGATAATATCAGCGAAGCGGACTGGTCGGAGGCCCTGGACAAATTCTTTTCCAAGCCGGATAACGCGGCGGTCGTGGAGAGATTGTTAAAAAAATGCCCTGAGCTCAATAGGCGTGAATGCATGAAAACATTACGCGCCGCAGTTCGCGCTCGGTTGACTATGGAATTGCTTGTCCATTGCCAAATCTGGAACACGATTGTTGATACGATCTCGTGAAAAAGCTCGTTCGCCAGGACGTCATCACGCAAACTGTTTTCGGCCATCCAACCGATTTCCTGATCGAAAACTGGATCGATGGCGACAAGCTCACCCTCACCATTACCGCTTCATTGCCCAGAATCGCGTTTAAGGATGGACTTTTTGTTTCCTTCGCCGGCGAGCGTTACCCTTGGGGCAAGAAGCAAAAACCGTGAATGCAGGATTCGCAGGTAATCCGGACAAGATTTTGCGTTCTGTCCGATTTCCACCTCTCCCGAGCAGCCGCGTCAAACCGAACACGAAGCGTTGGCGCAAAGCCGCGCGCCGGCTCAGCCGGAACTTTTTCAACCCCGCCCGCCAGGACATTCTGGTCTCATGCATCACCTATTTGGATCCGGAGCTGCAGCTCTGGGTGCGCGAAATGGAGTTCATTGAACGACGCACAGGCCAGCCTCGCCTATCGATTTCACTGTTTTGACCCGTCTGCGTTTATTGCGCTAACTGCGTTATCTGAGTTTTCTGCGTGATGTGCTTGATGTGCGGCTAACACTTTCTCTTCGGTTTATGCGTGAATGGCGTCTGTGCAAAGAGGCGTCAACGCCAAGGAGTGCTATGAAAAGCTAGCTGTTACCATCGGCCCTTCGGGGTCATTCGTTACGGCGCGTACGTGTAATGCGTACGCGCCGTTTGTTTTCTCTCAGCTCTCCACTTCCAGCTCTCCACTGTGAGATTTAGCCAGCGCTTCATCCGTTCCGTCATTCGCCTGGTCTGGAACCAGGCGAAAAAGGGCGCGAACACCTTTCTCGAGGCGCTGAACACCTGCCAGAGCGGCCAATGGGAAAATGTCGGGACCGGCTGGACCGTCCAATCGTCGAGCGGCGCCGGCTACGCCACGTCGTTCCACATTCCCGCCTCCTCGGACGATCCCGTGGGCCTCACCCCAGCCGCTCTGCAGGAACTTTTCGAAATCCTCCTGGAAGCCTACGCGGCCGTGGTCGCCACTGGTGCCAGGGAGGAAGAGGACGGCGACGCCATCAATTCGGCGTTCGTCGCCGCCATGTGGGCCCGGTTCCCCACGATTAAAGGGTTCACCAACAACTTCATGTTTTTGACGCCGTGAGCCTTCGTTCCCAGCGCGAAATCGTCCTGACCGGTTTTACCCCGCGCACCAAAGCGCCGCGCGCGCAATGGTACGAGGGCTCGCGCTGGTCTCCGAACCGCTCCTGGATCTGGTTCCCGGTCCAGGACGCCAAGCAGGACCTGGATCGCTTCACGCGTTACGAGCTGAACAAGCGCGCGGAGGCCTTGTGGAAAAATTCGCCCATCATTCGTGCGCTGATTAAGCGCCTGGTCACGTTGATCATCGGCGAGGGCGCATTCCCCACACCCAAAAGCTCGAGCAAGGAATTCAACGCGGAGGCAAAACGGTTTCTGCGCGCGAAGCTGCGCCGGCCGTGCGTGGACAATAAAAAATCCTTCGGCAATTACCAGCGCGTCAAAATGACGGGGATGCTGAAGCACGGGGAGAGCTTCACGGTGTTTGTGCACGACGAGCGGACCGGCGAGGATAAAATCCAGGGCCTCGAGTGGCATCGTTGCGGCGCCAACGGCGGGCAGGGCCCGGTGATTCCCGGTACCGGCAAGTCCTCCAGGAACCAGCTCGTTTTTAACAGCGACGATTCCTTCTCCTCCAAGCCGACAGATAAAACCAAAGGCGGGGACGGCATTGATTTTTACGAAACCGGCTATCCCAAGGCCTACCGCTTCCTGGGCATGGATGCGCCGGTGCCGGAAAACCTCGTCGTTCACCACGCGATCATCGAGCGCGATGAGCAGGCCCGTGGCGAAACCATCCTGGCGGCCGCCGTCAACACTGCGCACGACATCAAGGACATTCTCGAACTGGAGAAAGCCGCGGTGAAGGACGCCTCGAGCAAACAGGACATCATCCAGACCGCGACGGGAGAGTTTGATCCCGAGACCATGTTGAAACTGCCGTTCGGTGAAGGCACGGGGAATTTCCCCACACCGATGAGCCTGCCCCAGGACGACACGGCCCGGACTCAATACTACAACACCAAATTTCAAGGCAGCCCGGTGATTCTCAAAACCGGGGATAAATACACGCCCTACGAACCCAAGCGCCCAGGGAGCGCCTGGGAAGGCTTTATGGCCTTTCTCGCCAACCTGGTGGTGCTCACCACGGGCCTGCCCCCCTCGATCCTGCTTCCCATCGATATCGGCGGCACGGATATCCGCCGGGACCTGCAGATCGCGCAAAAGCTCGTGGCCATCTTCCAGGCGGACTTCCAGGAAGATCTGCAGGCGATCGCGGAATACTTCCTCCAGGGCGGCATCGAGGACCGCGTGTTCAAAACGCCGATTCCCCCGGATTGGAACGAACTCGAGTGGCATTTCACCGGCAGCCTCACCGTCGATCGCAATAAGGACCAGGACCGCCGCGCGGCCGTCGGCGCCGGGCTGATGAGTTGGGATGAGTATTGGGGTGAGACCGCCCAGGACGGCGGCGCCGAATGGGAGCGGATCAATAAAGAAGTCCGCCAGCGCCGTTTCGATATCACCGGGATCCCGCTCGATGCGCCGTTCGAAAGCGCGCGCGAGTTCAAGGAATTCCTCTCGCTCGAGATGGCCACGTCGGAGTCCGCCAAGGAAACCGGAACGCTCGAAGGCGAACCCGCGCCGGCGCCTAAAAAGAAAAACGGAAAGAAAAACCCCGAACCCCAGAACGCATGAAAGCTTCCAAGCGCCCTTTCAATCTTTCCATCCGCGCGCAGGCCTCCGGCCGCTACGCGATCACCATTCGCGGCATTATCGGAGAATATTTCGACGCGGAGACCTGGACCATCAAAGACACGGAGGAGGACGTTTTAAATGAACTCAAAAAAATTCCCGAAGATGCCGATATCGACGTCTACATCAACACCCGCGGCGGAGACGTCGGCCTCGGGCTCGGCATCTACAACGCCCTCAGCCGGCGGAAAGATCATGTTACCACCCACAACTGTGGTTACGCGCTTTCGGCTGGGTCCATCGCCATGCTCGCGGGTCATAAGCGAGTCAGTCCGGCGGCTTCCGTTTGGATGATCCACCGGGCCCAGGGTGGCTCGGACGGCACCTGCAAAGACCTGCGCTCGATGGGCGATGGGCTCGAAGTCATCGACAACATGATGGCGGCCGTTTACGCGGCCGTCGCCGGCAAGAAATCCAAGGAGGAATTTCTCGCGATGATGGACAAAACCTCCTGGTTCGATGGCCAACAAGCCGTCGAGCTGGGCCTCGCCACCCACTGCGAAGGCGATGTGGCGGATCCGGATGGTGATAACGACGAAATCACCGACGCGGAAAAACGGATCATCGCCAGCTTCGAGAAAACCATTCCTGAAAATTTACGCGCCCGCGTGCTGGGAAAAGCTCCGGCCGCTCGCGCTTCACTTCCGGCCGGAACTCCTCCGGCCACCAACAAACAACCAACCGCAAAAAAAATGAATAAAATCATCGCCGCGTTGGTGGCCGCCGGGTTCGCCGTGGCCACTGATGCGAACGAGGACGCCGTCCTCGCCCACGTCAACACCCTCATCAGCGACCGCACGGGTCTCAAAGCCAAATTGGATGGCCACGAAACCGCGCTGAAGAATCGCGTCACCGCCAAGGTGGAAAAAGCCATCACGGACAAGCTCATCAAGGCCGAGCGCAAAGATAATTTGATCAAAGCCGGCCTGGCGGATGAATCCGCGCTTGATTTCATCGATGACATCCGCGCCGCGTCCGCGGAATCCACCGCCAAGACCCCGCGCGGCGTGAGGCCGGCGGCTCGCATGGAAACCGAGGGCGACGATGTGAACGCGAAGATCGCGGCCAACAGCGAAAAACTCGCCAATGGCGATTTGAGCGCTGAGGAACGCGGCCAGTTCGCCGCCCAGGGCCTCGAGCTCCGCGGCCTGAAAAATCTGTTCAAGAAACAAACCGCCGAACGCCAGAACTGAACACCCAACGTCGTGGCGGCGGTCTCCGACCGCCGCCGACTCCAACCAAAACTTTTTTGAAGTAATAAAATGAAAACGTTTAAATCCGCATTCGCCCGGGCCACGCTGGTCCTGGCGCTCATTATCGGCGTCCTGACCCATGACTGGATCGCGCCGCTCGCGCTGGTGGCCGTCGCCGCGCTCGTCCACGCCTCCTTCACCTCGCCGATCGGCGTGCTCCGCCTCACGCTCAGCGTGCCCGAGCTCTCCCAGCTCGTCCTGGATGCCTTCAAGATCCAAACGCCGGAATTGTTCGAACCGGGCGGGTTCGCGCTGAACATCGAAAGCAAAACGGCCAAGCTCGGCGATAAAGTCACGGCGCACATTGGCAAAGTGGCCACGCCGGCGGATTACGACGCCAACACCGGTTTCGACAACGGTGTTCAGGACGCGACGGATCTCCTCGAGGACGTGCCTGTCACGCTCAACTTCTTCAAACACGTCCCCATCCGGATCAAGATGCTCTCCCAGTTGAGCAGCAAACTGAACCTGTCCGTGGCGTTGATGGAGCAGGGGTATTCGCTGCGCAAACTGGTCATCGATACCGCGCTGGGCGTGATCCTGGCGCAGAACTTCACGTATCAAAAGGCCGTCGATCCGGCCAACGTGAACCTCGATACCCTCGAGCAACTCCGCACCAAGTTGAACACGCAAAAGGCGGCGCCGTTCGGCCGCTTCGGCATCGTCAATTCCACCTTCGCCGGCAACCTGCAGGCGGATCAACGCGTGGGCTCGAGCCTGTTCTACAACATGCTTAACGGTGATACCGCGTATCGCCGGTACAAAAACATCGCGGGTTTTGCCAACGTTTACGAGTACCCGGATTTCCCGGCCACTGCGAACTTGCAGGGCTATTTCGGCGATCGCCGCGGCATCGTCATTGCCGTCCGTCCGGTGGATATCGCCCAAGTCACTCCGGAAATGCTGGGCATTCCGAAAATCATGTCGTTCACGCCCATGGTGGACGAGGAGACCGGCCTCCCCTTTGTGGCGGTTGGTTATCAAAAGCAAGGCACCGGCGATCTCTATGTCTCGATCGCCATCCTGTTCGGCGTCGCCGGCGGCAACCAGGGCGGCGCGCAAAATGCGATTACCGATCGCGGCGGTGTCCGTGTCATCACGGCCGGCGTTGACGTGTAATCCCCATGAGTCCTGGCGCGGGCTGAACCGGCCCGCGCCAGGTTTGTTACTCCACACCGTCACAAATCAATTTTTTTATGATCATTGGAATCAAAATGACGCCGGGCCCGGGCGGGGGAAGTCCCTCTGTCTTTTATTGCGGCCGCAACGGCGTCGAATTCCGCAAAGCCCATGCGGAATTGGTGGCAGCGAACAAGGACGGAACCCTGCGCTTTTTCACGATCGCGCATCCGCTCCTGGTCCCGCTGCAGTGCGTCGAGCATTCCACGGAAAACCATCCGGATATCGTTGCTGCCCAGGAACGCCGGGCCCGGCTCGCCGAGGTCGCTTCCAAAGCGGCGCCGGTGGAAATCAAAATCGCAGCTCCGGAAGGCGCCGGCAAAGAAACCGCGCCTATCATTCCGATTCCTGGCTCTGAGCCTGGAGCAGCCGGCGCCAATCTCGAGACCATCACTCCCGAGGCCCGGCGTGCCGAGCTCACGGTTTTGAAACACGCGGATCTCCGCGCCATTGCCGAAGGCATCAAAAACTCCGGCCGGCCGATCGCGCTCACCACGGGCACCAAGGCCCAGCTCATTGAAGCCATCCTGGCTTCCGAAATCTCAACTTCCGGCAGTGATTGCCCTCCGTCAGGAGTGCCGCCGGCCGCTTCTTAACCAGACCCCAAAACCAGCAACCAATTTTAAACTGACCATGAGAACATTTTTTAAAAAACTGGCGGACACGCTCCGCAAAACCGCGCTGGGTGTCGCCATTGGCGGCTCCGCTCTCAGCTCTGCGGTAGCTCAAAACATCGCCCCCAGCGGCACGTATAGCGTGAGCACCGTCACGCTGCCGTATTCCACACTGGCCCCCGGCGCGGCCGGCAGTGGCGGCACGAGCACCAACCTGGGACTGGGCTGGTCCACGATCCTCACGAACGTGACCACCAGCACCACGTGGAACTCGTCCTCGAACGCCTTCATCAGCGTTACGAATACGATCTACACGACGAACACCACGTACGCCGACATGCAGATCCAGCAGCAGAAGAATCTGATGGTGAGTGTTGGGTTCAATGGATCCGGGCCCACCAATCGAACGCTGACCTTCGCGCGGTTCCTGGATAACGGCACCGTGGACAACATCAACACCACGAACGTCACGATTCTGGCGCTCGCGGGCGCAACCAACACGATCGCCAACATTAATTTTTCGGCGGATTGGCTGGCCGGCGCCGGAGGCGTGCGCATCGTGAATGACCTTTGGACCGGCACCAACGCCACGCTCACGATGACCAACAACTTCATCAAGTACGGCGTCAAGAAATACGCGTTCTAGCTGATGAGTCTCGCGCGCAACTTCGCGGCGGTGGGCCAGCAGGCCACCGCCGCTTTTGAAGAGGAGGACGTGGTCAATCTCAAGACCGGCCTCACCTTCCGCGCCAAGATTTCCAACATCCAGGACACCAGCTTGAACACCTCGGCCGGCATCGATCCGCGCGCCACGGACATCTTTTACGTCCGCGATCGCTCGCAATTCGGAAAGATCCTCGCCAATCAGCAGCTCGCCGCCCTGGGCGCCAAGTTCCTGGTCCTGCCGAAAAACGATCCGAATAACCCCGTGAGCCTGCACCTGGAATACCACTGCATGAAGCTCGGCCCGAGAGACAAGTGAAGTCCACCATCCACAGTCCACAGTCCGTAGCCACTGGCTTTTCCCGCCGCGCGGCGCCAACTGGCTTTCTTGCCTTTGCCGCGCGATCTACCCAAAGCGCTGGTCGCCTTTTCCTTTCAAGACTGGCGCTCCTCTTTTTATTGCTCGGACTTTGGACGGTGGACTTTGGACTCGGGACGGTGCGCGCAGCGCAAGTGCGCATTGGCCCGTTCACCAATTCCATCCTGGAAGCGGATACGAACGCCGTGATTTTGATTCCCGTTTCCGGGCCGGTGGCCAATGCGGATGGATCCTTTACGACGATCGGCATTCCCAAGCGGGTTTACCCGACGGCGGACGGGAGTATTACGAATGCGCTCGCGGCCAACAATTGGCTCGCCACCAATGCCGATCTCGCGCCCGGCATCGTGTTCCGAGTTCCCCAGGACTCGGGCCCCACAGTCTATTCCATGTATGACCTGCGCATCAGCGGTTACAACACGTTTGTCACGGTCTACCTGACCAACGGCGCCGCCGGCAGCGTGACGTACAACGGCGTGACTAATGCGCTCGGCTACGCGCCCATGTCCACCAATCAACTGCCCGGCGTCACCAACGGCTTCATCACGCTCCTGGAAGCCACGAACGTGGCCAATGCCCAGGCCAACAGCGCGAGCAATTCGGTTTACAATACATTCAATACCCAGCTCGCCATCCTCACCGCGCTGAGCATCACGAACATTTACCCCACGAACGCCGCCGGCGTGACCTGGTCCGCCAGCCGCGCCTATGTCTCGACCAATTACGATCCGCTCGGCACTGCGCTCGCGATCGGCGCCGCGGGGACCAATTACGCCAACGGCATCAGCAATGTGTTCTACGCCTGGCGTTCGCTGGATCTGACCAATGCGTTTGCCACCAACGCCGCCGGCGTCACCTACAGCGGTGGCCGCGCCTACATCAGCACCAATTACGACGCGCTGGGCACGGCGCTGGCGATCGGCGCCGCGGGGACGAATTACACGCTGGCGGCGAGCAACACGCTTTACGCGCTGCACACGCTCAGCATCAGCAATCTTTTCGCGACTAATGTGGCCGGCGTTACCTATTCCAGCGGCCGCGGCTACATCTCCACGAATTACGATGCCTTGGGCGCCGCGCTGGCGATCGGCGCCGCGGGGACTAATTACGTGAACACGGTGAGCAATACGCTCGCGAGTTCGGGCCTTGGCGGCGGGATCTCGCCTGCGAATGCCACCAACCTGGTCAATTCGATCACCGGCGTGACGGCCACCAACGGCGCGCCGCTCACTCTGAAATTTACGAGCTCAGGCACGAACGTGATCCAAGGCCTTGCGCAGACGATTTCTGACAGCTCGAGCAATTCCGTTCTGGCCAATGCCCAGACGCGAATCAACACATCGAGCAATTCCGTTTTCGGCAGTGCGCTCGCACAAATCAATACCACCAGTAATTCGCTCGCCAGCACCGCGCAGACGATCGCCAACACGTCGAGCAATGCGCTGCAGGCAAAAATGAATTCCGCGAGCAACGTCCTCGCGACGGCCACGGCCGCCAAAGCCGGCACGAATGCCCCCACGATCTGGACGCCGTTGCTCATTGGCCCGGTGATTTCCACCGGTCCGGAGCTGGTGGATACCAATAACGCCTATACGAATGTTTTCGGCGGTTTGCTCACTATCCTGGGCAATGCCGTCCAGGAAGGGAATGCAACCGTGGCCAGCGGCATCACCGGCCACGCCGAAGGCGACTCCACGACGGCCAGCGGTCCCATAAGCCATGCCGAAGGCAGCAGCACGGTAGCGAGCGGTGGATTCGGATCGCACGCAGAAGGGTTCACCACGACGGCGAGCGGCTCCGAGACGCACGCCGAAGGCTTCGGCACGACTGCCAGCGGCCAGGCTGCCCACGCGGAAGGCCTGGTGACGCTTGCCTCTGGTACCGGGACTCACGCTGCCGGCCAGAACGCCAACGCGACGAATAACAACTCCTTCGTCTGGTCCGACGGCACAACGATCGGCAGCGGCACGAACAAAACGTTCACGGTTAATGCCACTAACGGGATCCGGCTGATGGGTGGTGTAATCACCGGCAATGGCGCCGGCGTGACCAACACGACCGCGACGAATTTTGGCCCGGCCGGATTGGTGATTATCACGAATATTGCCAGCTCGCTCGCCGGCGGGGTGAGCTCGTCCACGTCCACAAACATTTCCTCATTTC
>Ga0070741_10018206_pt1 | contig 11418 bp, 11 predicted proteins | sample Coa_R1_4_FD_66440 | JGI IMG/M metagenome (GOLD analysis project Ga0070741, IMG submission 66440) | Surface soil microbial communities from Centralia Pennsylvania, which are recovering from an underground coalmine fire - Coalmine... | ecosystem: Environmental > Terrestrial > Soil > Unclassified ...
ACGTGAAGAACGCCTGGACGGGAGAGCGTATGAAGGCGAGTCCGCGGGTGAGCGCGACGCTGGAACCACATGCCAGCCTGGTTCTGATGGTTGGCGAGAAGTAGACGCGGGGCGGCCTGTGCGGGGTCAAGAGGGGAGACCCCCGTCACTACCGGCCTGGTTGCCAGAGCATGATATAGCCGCCCACATCCGGGTCGCGAATCAATATCCCGCGGCCCTTCTGGTAATTCACAATGCCGCCTTCCGAGATGGTGATCGCACCGTGCTGCCTGGCTCTCGCATAAGCGGTCTCAATGTTGCTGACCTGAAAGCCGGAATAGTTGGCGTTGATGTCCTGGAACTGGACCGGCGGCGGAGTCTTGCCGTTGTTCAAGGCAAAATAGACCAACTCGACGCGCAGGTTATTCTGGGTGGTCGCCTGAGGGTACCAGCCGTTTTGCATGATCTGCTTGGCGCCGATATCTCCGATCGGCGGATAATCGCCTCCCAGCACCTTCATATAAAAATCCCGGGCTTTCTCGGGATCGATGACATTGACGGCGTAGTGATTGAAGCCAGCCTGTTTGCCCAGGCGGTCGATGTTTGCGGGTGTGGCCGAGGAGTTGGAAACCGTGGGCCGCGCGGGGGGATCGCCGGGTCGCGGAATGGGTTTTCCGAAGTATTCAATGAGCAATCCGTCGGGATCCTGGATGAAGGCAAAGCGACGGAATCCGTCCTGGCGCCGAGGATTGGGGAGGCCATTGATTTCCGGCATCTTCAGTAGATTCAGTGCTTCGAGCTTGTCCAGCAGGTCGCTGACGCTGCCGTCCACCGTCAGGTCAATATGGCTGGATAACAAATCCCAGGTATTGCGCCCGCTCCAGTCCTGGCGCTTGATCCCGCGGTATTGACGCAGGACCAGGATGAACGGGACGTCGGACACGGAACTTTGAACGCGCATGGTTGCGGTGCGCGATCGCGCCCCCGGTGTGTTGCCGAGTTTGTTTAGCTCTTTGTCGACCTTCCAGGCGCCCGGCCCCTCGACCACTTTAAAGTCGATGGCCTCGAAGAATTTAATGGACCGTTCCAAGTCGGAAACGTGGTGGCCGACGAAGGCCAGCCCCAGCACATCGGAAGGGCGTTCCGATGGCTGCGCGAACAGCGAGGGCGCTGCCAGGGCAAGGGCGAAAATGAAAAGGCCCACCGTCCTGAACGCAAGCGGCAACGATGTTTTGGTGTGTTCCATGATTTCCCCTGAACGGAAGTGCCTCCTCCCGATGCGTCGTGGCTCGGCACTGCGGGCGGGCCGTTCCCTCCGAAAGCCCCACTTAGTTTATCCGTAACGGGCATGCGGAGAAACGACTGATGCCCAGAGGCACGGGCTCGTGCCAGTTGTATTGAAAGGGGCGGCCGCCTACCGCCAGTCCGCCGTGAAAATATTGAACTCGTAGGGGGACTTCGCGTCTTTGTCCGATGCGAAGACGATGGTCTTGCCGTCGGGTGAGAACTCGGGGAATGCGGTGAAGCCGCCGAAGTTCGTTACCTGCTCCAGACCGGTGCCGTCTTCGTTGATCAGGTAGAGCTCGAATTTGCGGCTGTCGCAGACTTGCTTGTTGGAGGCGAACAGAATCTTCTTGCCGTCCGGAGTGAACGTCGGGGCGAAGCTCGCGCAACCGAAATTCGTGATCTGCTTCGCGTGGCTGCCGTCGGCGTTGCCGATCATGAGCTCCATCTTCATGGGAGCGGTCAGATTGTCGGCCAGCAGCGATTTGTATTTCGCCAGATCGTCCGGCGTCTTCGGATAATGCGAGCGCCACACCAGTTTCTTGCCGTCGCGCGAAAGCACCGGGCCGCCGTCATAGCCGGTGGTTTTGGTGAGCTGCTTCTTCTGGGTGCCGTCGGGACGCATGGTCCACAGGTCCAGGTCGCCCGAAGCCAGCGAGGTGTACACGATCTGCCCGCTCTTGGCATTCACGGTACCTTCGGCATCGTAACCGGGCGTATCGGTGAGGCGCTTTTCGATTTTGCCGTCATCGGTCGCCAGGAAAATGTCGAAGGTGGGATATACGCTCCACACGTAACCCTTGCTGCGGTCGGCCGGCGCGGGGCAGGCGTCGCCCGCAAGATGTGTCGAGGCGTAAATGATGTGCTTGTTGTCCGGCAGAAAATAACCGCAGGTGGTGACGCCTTTGCCGGTCGAGACCAGATGCTGGTCCGAGCCGTCGGCGTTCATGATGAATTCCTGATCGCACTTGTACTGGTCGCGAGTGGTCTGGAAGATAATGCGCTTGCCGTCCGGAGACCAGTAGGCTTCGGCGTTCTCTCCGCCGTGAGTGAGCTGGCGCACCGCGCCCATGTGCGCCGATTGCGCGGCTGCCGGCATCGCCGCCAGCAGGGCCGCGGCCAGGATCGCGAACACCGTGTTTTTCATCGCAGGTTGAATTTCTTCATTTTATAGCGGAGCGTGTCGCGCGTGATGCGCAGCAGGCGCGCCGCCTGGGTCTGATTGCCGTTGGTCTTTTCGAGCGCGCGCGCCAGCAGGCCGCGCTCGTTGTCTTCGAGGGACAGGCCTTCGTTGGGAATTTCAGCAATCGGTTCAACGAGGCCCGCACTCGCGCCATCCGGGTGCGAAATCGCGATGGGCAGACTGGGCGGCGTGATCAGGGAAGAGTCTTCCAGGATCATGGCGCGTTCGATAGCGTTGCGCAGCTCGCGCACATTGCCCGGCCAGCTATGCGAAATGAGCAGCTTGACCGCGGCATCGCTCATGCCTTCGATATTGCGCTTGAATTTGCGGTTGTAATGCTCGATGAAAAACTTGGTGAGCGCGAGGATATCGTCGGTCCGCTCGCGCAGCGGCGGGATCAAAATCTGGATTACGTTCAGACGGAAGTACAAGTCCTGCCGGAAAGCGCCTTCCTTGACGGCCTCACGGAGGTTCTTGTTGGTGGCGGCGATCACGCGCAGGTCGAGCTTGATATCCTTCAGCCCGCCCAAACGGCGGAAGCTCTGCTCCTCGAGAACGCGCAGCAGTTTGGCTTGCAGCATGAGCGGGATCTCGCCGATTTCGTCGAGGAACAGCGTGCCGTTGTCGGCCAGTTCGAAAATGCCGCGCTTCTGGGCGCGAGCGTCGGTGAACGCGCCTTTTTCGTAGCCGAACAGTTCGCTTTCGAGCAGCGTCTCCGGAATAGCCGCGCAGTTGATGGCGATGAACGGTTCGGCCTGGCGGAGGCTCTGATAATGCAGCGTCTTGGCGATCAGGTCTTTGCCTGTTCCGTTCTCGCCTTCGAGCAGGATGGTGGTGGCTTCGCTGGCCGCCACACGGCGGACGAAGTTCATGACCTCGCGCATGGGGGCCGAGTCGCCGATCACTTCGCGCTTCTGCGGAGCGGCTTCCTCAGTAATGTCCTTAATGGTGGCTACCACGCCCGAAAGGTGGCCGTCGTCGTCGAACATCTGGGTGGTGCGCATCACCACCAGGCGCTCCATGCCGTTACCGGTATTCAGCCGGACGGTGCTGTTCGGACCTGAATTGGACTGGTTCAATCCGACCAGAACGCCGCAACCGGGCTCGCAGGTCTCGCATTTGAAGATCTCCTGGCAATGCTTGCCGAGCATTTCCTCGCCCGACATACCAAAGAGTTTTTCCGCGGCGTGATTGACGCCGGTGATGGTGAATTCGGGGTCGTAGAGGACCAAGGCGTCGGAGAGCTGATCAAACACGGATTCGAGAACGCTCGCCTTTTGCCAGCCTGGAGTGAGTTTGGACATGGGACTACGCATTTCAAGTATAACAGTGCCGTTTTGGGTTAATTGGCTCAACGGCCGTGCGGACGGGGGAATTGCCCCGGAAAATCCTAGGGGTCTCCGTTGGAAATTGCTGGAAAACGGCGACTAAACAGGTGGCGATGCAATTGCTAAATCGCTTGTGGAGACTTCATGAGGCAACTGAAGCTGATCATTCCCGCAGTCATTCTGACCGGCGGTTTCCTGGTTTGCTCGCTCAGTTCATATGGGAAAGCCGAGTACACCAAGGCCACTAAAAAGGCGTGCACCTACTGCCACGTGGATGCGCAAAAGGCTCCCAAGGAATTGAAGGAAGCCGGCAAATACTACCAGGAGCATAAGAACCTGGACGGCTACAAGGAAACGAAGTAACCGAAAGGAACCTTGGAAGGGAGAGGCCATGATGCGAACGGTTCAGTTGGCGATTGCTGACGCCGTCTACGCAGCCGCACTGCGCGACGCGTTGTTGCGCAGCGGCCCGTGGCATGTCGATTTCGCAGAGCGTCCGGATCCGGGCGCCGTCGGCGTGCTGGTCCTGGATGACGCGGGTTTCACGCGCGTGCCTCTCCCGTTAGCTCACCCGGAGCGGGTTGTTCTCATCAGCCACCAGGATCCGCAATTGCTGGCGCAGGCTTGGGATGCCGGAATCGTGTCGGTCGCATCGGTGGGGGATAGCCTCCCGACCGTCCTACTGGCGATCATGGCAGCGTCGTTGCGCGTCGCGAAAAACCACGAACCCTGCTCCCCGCGCGGGATTTCGCCCAACCCCGACATCATTACTGCGCCAATAACCCCATCCGATCCCAGTTCCCGACCCAGACGTTGTAGAACACCATAGCCTTACCGCGCCGGGGTCCCTGGACTTTGGCGTGCATCTATTTCAGACAACGAGGTGCTATATGCATATCGATTTCACTCCGTTTGCAGTGGTTTGGGGCCTTTTGGCATTGATTGTGCTTCTGATGGCCGGGTATAGAAAGACGATCAGCTCCAAGGAAGAGGAGAGCCTCCATCTGGCGGATCCCGGGGAATCGACCCATCAGGTGGAGATCGCGCACAAACTCGAAGTGGTCGACAAATGGGGCAAGCTGCTGACGATCGTCGTGGCGATATACGGCCTCATCCTGGCCATTGCGTACACGTACCAGACCTGGGTTCAAGCGAGCAACCTGGGGCTTTAGGGCGATGACGAGGAGGGCACTTCCGGTGGGGCCGCTCGGAGTGGCCGTCCTCGGTTTCGTGTTTGCAGCGACGGCCAATGCGGCTGAAAAGGCGGCAGAGTGCGTCTCTTGCCACGAGCAAGGGCAGAAGCTGGCGAAGAGCGCGCATGCCGCATTAACCTGCGACACCTGCCACGAAAACCACGAAAAATACCCGCACGCCGCCAATATCCCCAAGCCGGAATGCGTCACGTGCCATCAGGACCAAGCCGGGGCCTATGCCAACGGGGTTCACGGCCAGGCTCGAACGCACGGCAATGAAGGCGCTCCGGACTGCGGGATGTGCCATGGCAGCGCGCACGAACTGCTGCCGCCGAAGTCGCAGGCATTCCGGACGGCGGTACCGGATACCTGCGGGATGTGCCACAGCGAAGTGGTGGAGCAGTTCCGAAGCAGCGTCCATGGGCAGGCGCTGGCAAAGGGAATTACGCAGGCGCCGCTGTGTACCGACTGCCACGGCGAGCACGAAATCCTGAAACATACGAATGCGGCCTCGCCGGTCAACGAAGCCCACATTCGCGATACCTGCGGAAGTTGCCACGGCGATGTGCGGCTGACCCGAAAATTCGGGCTGCCGTCAGACCGGCTGATCAGCTTCGATTCGTCATTCCATGGGCTGGCGTACAAATCGGGGAACCAGACGGTGGCGAATTGCGCGAGCTGCCACGGGGTGCACAACATCCTGGCGTCATCGGATCCGAAATCGAAAATCAACGCCAAGAATCTGCCGGCGACGTGCGGGCAGTGCCACCCCGGTGCGGGCACGCGGTTCGCGATCAGCCAAATTCATGTGACCCAAGGACGCGCGGAACCGGCCGGCATTAAATGGGTACGCGAGTTCTATCTGCTGGTGATTCCAGTGACGCTCGGTCTGATGCTGCTGCACAACGCCGGCGACTGGATCCGCAAAACGATCCGGGCGCGCTTCCGCGCAGCCGCGCAGGCGCGAGCGGGGGCACGGGAATTTCGAATGCTGCCGTTCGAGCGCGTGCAGCACGTTTTGCTGGCGGTTTCTTTCGTGACGCTGGCATGGACGGGATTTGCGCTGAAGTATCCCGATCAGTGGTGGGCCCGGCCGCTGTTGCTGCTGGAGGGCACGCGTTCCGTACGGAGCGTGGTGCACCGGACAGCGGCGGTCGTATTCCTTATCACGGCTTTCGCACACGCGATTTCATTGATTGTGAACCGCAGGCTGCGGCACCATTGGAAGGAGATGCTGCCGAAGAGCCGCGACGCACGCGAAGCTCTGTCCGGATTCGCCTATAACCTCGGGTTGGGATCGGAACCGCCGGCGCGATCCTCTCACAGTTATATCGAAAAGGCCGAATATTGGGCGCTAATCTGGGGCACGGTTGTCATGGCGGCCACCGGGCTGCCGCTGTGGGCGAATAACCTGGCATTGAAGCTGTTTCCCAAGATGTGGCTGGATGTGGCCACGTCGATCCATTTCTACGAAGCGGTTCTGGCCACGGCGGCGATCGTGATCTGGCACTTTTACTCCACTATTTTCGATCCCGATGTCTATCCGCTGGACACGGCGTTTATAACAGGGTTTAGTGTAAAGGGGCAGCCTGCGCCGCGGGAGTATCCCGCTGAAGAGGCGCCGGCGGCCACGGCGACAGAAACAGGACAGAAGCAAGAAGCGCCTGCCGCGGGAGACTAAGCTACGAATGACGCCCGACAATCCGAACCGAATTGGCCCACGCTGGCTCTCGCCAGTAATCCATCTGTGCAATAACTGGATCAGCCTTTTGGGAGTGGTGATCGTCACCACGGCCACCATTTTCTGGCTCTTCCTGCTGCCGACCACGCTGCGGGGGGGAACCGAGAATCCTTACCTCGGAATCCTTTCGTATCTGACGATTCCAGTGCCGTTTTTTCTCGGGCTGATGCTGATCCCACTCGGCATGTGGCTGCAGCGGCGCCGGGAAGGCCGCGCTTCGGTCTATCCGCCGACTTTTCCGGCCCTCGCGTGGACCAATCCCGAGCTGCGCAAACTGGTATATTTCATCGGCGCCACTACATTGGTGAACGTCGTAGTGGCGAGCCAGCTCAGCTACGGAGCGGTGGAATACATGGACTCGGTGACGTTCTGCGGCAAGACCTGTCACAACGTGATGCAGCCGGAATACACGGCCTACCAGAATTCACCACATTCGCGAGTGGAATGCGTCAAGTGTCATATCGGTCCGGGCGCGTCGTGGTTCGTGCGCAGCAAGCTTTCGGGTGTGGGGCAGGTGTTTGCGGTCACCTTCGACACGTATCCGCGCCCGATTCCGACGCCGGTGCGAAATCTGCGACCCGCGCGCGAAACCTGCGAGGCGTGCCACTATCCGCAAAAGTACGGCGAGGATCGGCTGCAGATCCTTCCCAAGTACGCGGAGGATGAGGCGAACACGAGGACGGAGACCGTGCTGCTGATGAAGATCGGCGGCGGCAATCACGGAATCGGCATTCACGGAACACATCTGGGGCCCGGTGTGATGATCCGGTATGTGCCCTCGGACGAGAGCCGGCAGACGATTCCCTGGGTCGAGTACGAGGGCCCAGCCGGAAAGCGGGTCTATGCGGTGAAGGATGCCAAAATCAATGGGCTGCCGGTTCGGGAGATGGATTGCATGGATTGCCACAACCGGCCGACGCACACGTACGAACTGCCGGACCACGGGCTGGATAATGCGATGAACGCGGGACTGATCTCGCCGACGCTGCCGTTCGCGAAAAAGAAAGCGCTGGAGATTCTGAAAGTGAATTACACGTCGCGGGAAGAAGCGGGCCGGCGCATCCCCCAAGCCTTCCAAAAATATTACCAGGACACGTATCCGGCGATCTGGGCCGCGCGACAGTCGGACGTGACGGCTGCGGCGGTACAAGTGCTGGCCTTGTGGAATCGCAATATCTTTCCGGATATGAAGGTGACCTGGGGGACGTATCCGAACAACCTCGGCCACATGGATTTTCCGGGCTGCTTCCGCTGTCACGACGGCGGCCACAACAGCAAAGACAACCAGACGATCACGCAGGACTGCAATGCGTGCCATAACCTGCTGGCGATGGAAGAGAAATCGCCGAAGGTATTGACGGACCTGGGGCTGAACGGGTCAAATCGGTAAAGAGCCCACTGCCGCTCGCCCCTGGCCAGCGTTTCCGGTTTCGCAGGAGATGGAGTCGACTGGCGAAACGCGGGTACTGGGGGACCCGCGCGGACAGCGATCCGCCCCAGTGTGTGGCACAGTGAGGAAGTGCACGAGATCCTCACAACGCTGCCGGCTGGAGCCTACGTGCTCGACCTGGGGAGCCGGACCGGGAGTTTCAATTCCGAAGGACTGCCGTGCGTCACGATCTGCGTCGATGCGGACGTCCCTGGAACGCATCCCCAGCGATTCGTGGCGGCACGCGCGGAGGCGCTGCCGTTCCGTGACGGGCGGTTCGCGGCCGTTATCTCGAACCACAGCCTGGAGCATTTCGAGGCGCTCAGCGAGGCACTGGATGAGATCGGCAGGGTCGTCAGTAAGAATGGATTCGTATATGTCGCGGTGCCGGACTCGTCGACCGTAACCGACCGGATCTATCGACGACTCGCGCGCGGCGGCGGGCACGTCAATAGTTTTACGTCATCGGCGGAAGTTGCGCGGCTGGTTAGCGAGAAGGCCGGGCGGCCGCACGCGGGAACGCGCGTGCTGTGCACTTCGCTTTCGTTTCTGAACCGGGCCAATATTCGAGGGAAACCGCAAAAACTCCTATGGTTGTTTGGAGGTGGATCGGAAACCCTGCTCCGCGTTATTACTTACGCGTTTCGCTTGGCGGACCGGATTTTTCGGACCAGGACCTGTGTGTATGGTTGGGCTTTTTACTTCGGGACGGGGCTCGCGGTGGACACGAAGACATGGACTAACGTGTGCGTGCGGTGCGGATCGGCACATCCATCGGAGAAGCTGCGAAAAGAGGCGGGGGTGAAGAAGCGCGTGTACCGCTGCCCGAACTGCGGGGCGAAAAATTATTTGACGCAGGACGAGAAGTACACGTTTCTGGAGTAGTGTTACTTTTCGACCGGCAGGCCGGATTCCTTGAGGGCGCGCCAGCCGCCGTCAAGCGAGATCGCATTGGTGTAGCCCATTTGCTGGAGGTTGTCGGCCGCCAAAGCGGAGCGGAAGCCGCCGCCGCAGTAGAGCACCAGCTTCGCAGATTTATCGGGCACCTTGGTTTCAACGTCGCGCTCGATGACACCCTTACTGAGATGTAGCGCGCCTTTTACGTGACCAGCGGCCCATTCGCTATCCTCGCGCGTATCCACCAGGATGTGCGGCTCGTTGGAGGCCACCATGTTCTGGTAGGCCTGGATATCGATTTCCTTGACTCGCGATTTTGCGTCGTTCACCAGCTTGAGGAATCCGGGGTTGTGCGGCATCTCGTCTACTCCACGCGGCGGATTTTCGCGCCGACTTTTGCGAGTTTCGCCTCGATTTTCTCATACCCGCGATCGATGTGGTAGACGCGGTCGATGACGGTCTCGCCGCGCGCCACGAGGGCGGCGAGGACGAGAGACGCGCTGGCGCGGAGATCGGACGCGATCACTCCGGCGCCGGTCAACTCGCGGGGGCCGGCGACGATCGCCTGTTTGCCATCGAGCCGGATATTGGCGCCCATGCGCGCCAACTCCTGAGCGTGCATGAAGCGGTTCTCGAAAATGGTTTCGACAATGATGGCGATTCCCTCGGCTTGGGTCATCAGCGCCATATATTGGGCCTGGAGATCGGTCGCGAAACCAGGGAACTCTTCGGTGGTGATGTCGACGGAGCGGAGACGGCCGCCACCATTGACGCGCAGAGTGTGCGGATCGGGCTGTGTGACCTCGACACCGGCCTGCTGCAGCTTGGCGACGAGCGCTCCGACGTGATCGGGAACGCAGCCAAGGAGCGTGAGGTCGCCCCCAGTGATCGCGCCCGCAATGAGGAAGGTGCCGCACTCGATGCGGTCTGGAATGATGGTGTGTTCGGCGCCGTGCAAGGCGGCGACGCCCTGGATGCGAATGGTGGAACTGCCGGCGCCTTCGATGCGGGCGCCCATTTTCGTGAGTAGTTCCGCGAGGTCCACGACCTCCGGCTCGCGGGCGGCGTTGCGCAGCACGGTTTCGCCTTTGGCGAGGACGGCCGCCATCATGAGGTCCTCGGTGCCGGTGACAGTGATGCGATCGAAGTGGACGACGGCGCCCCGCAGCCCTTCGGTTGCTTCGGCTTCGATGTAACCGTGGGACTGGTGGATGCGGGCGCCCAATTGTTCAAGGCCGAAGATGTGCAGGTTGATGGGGCGGGCGCCAATGGCGCAGCCGCCGGGCAGGGAGACACGGGCACGGCCTCCGCGGGCGACCAGCGGGCCGAGCACCAGACTAGACGCACGCATCGTCTTCACGAGTTCATACGGCGCTTCGGGGCAGACGATACTCGCAGTGTGCAGGTGAACGGTTTCGCCGTCGACGTCAACTTTGGCGCCGATGTCGACGAGCAGGCGTTGCATGGTCCGGATATCGCGGACGCGCGGGATGCGCTTCAAAGTGACGGGCTGATCGGTGAGCAGCGCCGCAGCGAGCGCCGGGAGCGCGGAATTTTTCGATCCGTTGGTCGCGAGTTCGCCGCGTAGGGGCGTTCCGCCGGTGATGACGAATTTATCCATGAATTCCTTCGTAGTTTTTGAGAGCTAGGGAGACGCGCCCGCCGGCTTCGGCCAGGCGTTGCTCGGCATGCCGGCGCTCCAGACCGGTCTTGCTCATGAGGATCGCGACGGGTACGCTGTCGCCGGCGGCGGTCAACAGGTCCGCGGCGGCGGCGGCGGACACGCCGGCGGCCTGGGCCACGATGCGGCGCGCGCGATCCACCAGCTTCGCGTTTCTGGGCTGCACGTTCACCATTAGATTTCCGTACACATAGCCGGAGCGAATGAATGCGGCGGTGGTCAGCATATTCAGGACGAGTTTCTGGGCGGTGCCGGCTTTCAAGCGGGTGGAGCCGGCCACTACTTCAGGGCCGGTGAGCGGGGTGATCGCGATCTCGACGCCGCGGGCAAGATCAGAATCGGGCGTGGCGCTGATGCCGACGGTCACGGCCCCGAGTTTCCGGGCTTCGGCCACGGCTCCGAGCACATAGGGCGTTCGGCCGCTGGCGGCAATTCCGACGAGGACATCGTGGGAGGTGAATCCACGGGCGACCAGGTCGCGCGCGCCGGTTGCGGGGTCGTCTTCGGTAGCTTCGGTGGCGCGGGTCAGCGCGGGCTCACCACCGGCAATAATGCCTTGTACCAAATCGGGGGAAACGCCGAAGGTGGGCGGGCACTCGGAGGCGTCGAGGACACCCAGGCGGCCGCTGGTTCCGGCGCCGATGTAGAAGACGCGTCCGCCGTGTCCGAATGCCGACACGATCGCATCGACAGCCCGGGCGAT
>Ga0070741_10018207_pt1 | contig 11417 bp, 17 predicted proteins | sample Coa_R1_4_FD_66440 | JGI IMG/M metagenome (GOLD analysis project Ga0070741, IMG submission 66440) | Surface soil microbial communities from Centralia Pennsylvania, which are recovering from an underground coalmine fire - Coalmine... | ecosystem: Environmental > Terrestrial > Soil > Unclassified ...
TGCGAGCGTCGCGAGCCCGGGCTGCCAGAGGTAGTTGTCCGTGCTCGTCTCCTTGAGCTTGCGGACGACCTTGACGGTGCCGCGCTTCATCAGCCAGGTGCCGTTGCGGGCGTAGCTGTCCTTCAGCGCGTAGAACAGCTCGATCAGGTCGTTCCCGACGATCGCCTGCGCGCTGGAGGTCGCGATCGTCTCGATCCCGTTCGCGCCGAGGTAGCCCTGGTCGGAGGCGGTGAGGATGCCTTCGGGCTTGCCGTCGACGCCGTCGCCGGAGACGAACGCTGCGCCTTCGGTGACTCCGAACTGCTCGCTGAAGTCGGCGAGCACGAGCTCGTCGAGCGAGAGGCCCTGGACGTCCTCGAGGTCCTGGCGCGAGATGTCGGCCATCGCGGACATCTCGCGGGTCGAGATCTCCTCCTTGCCGAACTTGAGGTTGTTCGTCTCGGTGCGGGTGTCGACCTCGCCGACCCAGACCGCGGAGGTGGTCTGCGTGCGCTTCGGCGCCTTGATCGAGTTGAACGACGTCGGGCGGACGCGGGCGACGTCACGGATCGGGCTGTAGAGCACGATGCCCTTGATCAGCTCGTTCACGATCTCGACCGGCGCGAGGAAGCCGCCGGTGGTGTCGTCGCCGACGACCATGCTCTTCTTCTCGGTCCCGTCCTCGTGGGTGAGCTTGATGTGCTTGACCTCGTCCTCGCCGAGCGCGGCGGGGCCGAAGCGGAGCAGCTTCTCGAACGCCTTGATCTCGGGCCGGTCGCGGTCGAGCTCTTCCTTCTCGGAGTCGAGCCGCACCTTCTGCATCCGGACGTCGAGCTCGTCGAGGCGGTCGTCGAGCGCCGCGAACTTCTGCTCGGTCTCGGCGGTTGCCTCGCCGAGCCGCTTGATCTCGTCGACGCGCTCGGCGTCGGTCTTCTTCCACTCCTCGAACGTGGACTTGATGTCCTCGCCGATCTGCTTCAGCTCTTCGAACTTCATGACTGTGGCTCCTCGGGCTTGAGTGACTGGAGGGAGTCGCGGAGAGTGGCCAGGAGGGCCGGCGTCTCGGCGTGCTTCGCGGCGTCCTCGTCGTCATCCGGAGTGGTCTCGGCCGGCTCCGTTTTCTCGAGGAGTGCGTAAAGGTGGTCGTGTGCGTTGATCAGGACGCGCCTGGCGCCGCCGCTGATCGTCGGGCCGTTCTTGCTCTCGACGGCGCGGACGATCGCGGCGACATCGATGAACGTCGTCGCCGCCATTGTCCCTGCGTCTTCGTCGCCGGGCTCGCCGCCGGCCTGGACCCAGACCTGCTCAGCGGGCGTCCAGTCCGGGAACGGGGCGGGCTGCACTTCGCCGTTCGCGTCGACGGTGAAGGGGACGACCCAGGCCTCGACGTCGTCGTCGTAGCTGGAGACGAGCGCGCTGGCGCCGTCGGCGGAGATGTCGCGGATCCAGTAGGTGTAGGTGCCCGGCGGGTTGAGGGCCTCGCGCAGCTCCTGCTGGAGCGCAGCGAACGTCGCCTCCGGATTCCAGATGACGTCGCCGGCGGCCTTCACCGTCGCGACGGCGAGTGGGTTCGCCGGGAACGTGACCGGCGAGAACTCCTTCAGCGCGAGCTCCTGCAGCTTCCTGGCGGACCCCTCGTAGGCCTTCTTGACGGTGCGGTAGCCGATCGAGAGCCCCTGCATCGCGCCCTGGTTGAGGAGCGCGCGCGTCTCGCGGGCGCGCTGCACTTCCATGTTCAGCTGGCCCTTCACGTAGAGGCCGTGACGGTCCTGGGTGAGCTCGGTGGAGACGCCGATTGGCTCGTACCGGTCGTGCTGGTACAGGATCGGCACCTGCCCGCCGGTCTCCTTGATCGTCTTGGTGAACGCGCCGGGCTCGATGATGTCGCCGTGCTGGTCGAGGTTCCCGAAGACGGCGGCGTAACCCTCGAGCTTGCCTTCGTCGTCGAGGCTCTTGAGCTCGAACGCGAAGTCGAGCGTGTCGTAGTCCAGCCCGGGACGCTTCATCGCGTGCGTCTATCGGCTTCCGGCTGTGACGAGCTCGGCCCGGGCACGCGCGCGGACGCGGCCGAGGATCACTTTCTGCGCCGGTGTGCCGTTGCGGAACTCGCGCTCGAGCAGCTCGAGCATCTTCCCCGCGTCCGCCGCGGGCTCAGTGTCGGCGCTGCCGCCGGTGTTGTCGACGGCGCCGCCGACCGGTGTCACCTGGAGGACGTCTCCGCCCTTGACGGGCGGGTAGTTCTCGAGGGCGCGGATCTCGTTCGCGGTCAGCCAGCCGGCCTGCCGCGCGGCGCGGTAGGCCTCGTACCGGGTCTGGATGTCGGGCTTGAGGAACGCGTCGGTGACGGTCTCGACGTGCATCCGCTCTCCGCCGACCGGAAAGAGCGTGCGGTCGGCGGTGAACGCCTCGTCGATCGCGGTCATGATCCAGGAGAGGCCGAACGTGACGAAGTAGCGCCAGTCGTCAGCGGTCAGTGTTGGCCGGTCGACGGTGTTCATGAAGACCTTCGGCATCCCGTAGATGAACCCGATCTGATCCGCGGTCTGCCTGGTCGCCTCGACGAACTGCGCGTCGACGAGAGAGATCGGGATCGTCGTCACGGTCGCGCCGCCGCCGGTGACCGAGGTGCCGTGCATGTTCGCGAGCCCCTGGTGCTGGTCGTTCCACGCGTCGCGCCACTCGTTGGCCTGGTCGGAGCTCATCTCCTTCGGGAACGCGAGCACGACGCGCGGCTCCGCGGACTTGTCGTAGAAGCCGCCCTCGAAGATCTGCCGCTTCAGCCCGGTGGAGATCCCCATCCGTGCGAGCGTGATCGGCGCGAGTCCCTGGACGCCGCCGGCGGTCGCGGGCGCGCGGACGTAGATGATCTCGGAGCGGTCGCGCGTGACCGGATCCTGGCTTTCGGTGCGGTCCTCGAACACGAGCCTCCCCTTCTCGCGCTTCGGCTTGATCAGCCGCGAATCGAGGGGCAGGAGCTCGGCGATCCGTTTGCCGCCGAGGACGTCGCGGTCTGGGACGGTGAACTTGCGGATGCAGCAGTAGCCGGATCCGGCGACCGCCATCGCGACGTCGGCGCGCAGCGTGAACGGGGTGTGCTCCTCCCCCGGCCGGTTGTGGATCAGCTCGTACTGCCAGGAGTCGACGGCGGTCTCGCGGCTGAGCTGGTCTGCGCCGGCGTAGACCTTCTGCGGCAGCATCCCGCACGCGGTCGAGATCCGCAGCAGCGTGCCGAGCAGCGCGGGCAGCCCCATCGCCTGCTCCATCGACATGAACGGCCAGAACGGGTCGCCGCCGCCGCCCGTCAGCCCTGGCCCGAACTCGGGCGGGATCACCGGGAACGGCCACGCGTCGTCGAGGATCGACTTCAGCTGACGGTCGGCGCCGCCGCTCTTGACGATCATCAGCCGACCTTCTGCACGTAATGCACGTCGCCGACTGGCACGAACACCTCGCCGTCGAGCTTCACGTCATGTTCGCGGTTCGTGTCGACGAGCAGCTTCGCGTTCGCGAGCTGGTAGTGGCCCTCGACGGTTCCGAGCAGGAGCCCCTCGAAGCTGCGCTGATCGCGCTTCTGGTGCAGCCTGACGAGGCCGCGGACGCGCTTCCTCATGCCCGTGTCTATCGGGCCGCGGGGCTCACCAGCGGGCCGCCCACGGCCTCGCAACCTGCCCGGCGAGGCTGACCCGGCCGACGGCGATGATCGTCGCGGTGCCGCCGTCCATCGGGTTCGCGTTGTTCAGCTTCCGGATCCGCCAGTACCCGTTCGAGTCCTTCTTGCCCTCGATGTTCGCGAGATGCAGCGCGAGCACCCTGTCGTTCGCGTCCTGCGCGAGCCCGTGGCCGGCCTCGACGAGCCGGTAGAACTCCTGCACCGACTCGGTCATCTCCTTGCTTTGCGGGAACAGCGGCGCCGTCGTGAACCGCTGCCCGAGCCGGCGGAGCTCGGTGCCGAAGTAGTTCGGGTCGGCGACGACCTCGCGGACCTTGTACTGCTTGCCGAGCTCGAGGATGAACTTCTCCGCCAGGTGGACGGCGTCGTCGTCGTAGAAGTCCTCGACGTGCTCGTGCGCCGGCGCCGCCGGCCGGACGCTCCAGATCTTGCAGCGGACGACGATGCGGCCGTCCGGGGCACGCCACGCCCATGCGACGGCGGTCGTGTCGTAGCTGTGGGCGACGTCGACGCCGACGTAGATCTCGGCGCCCGTCGGGATGTCGAGCTCGGCCGCGAGCTTGCCCCAGGCGCCGCGCGGGAGCCAGATCCCCTTCGTGTTCGTCCACTGGTTGAGATGGAGCCGCCGCCAGGCGAGCTCGTCGGCGCCGGGCTTGTGCAGGTCGCGGATCAGCAGCTCGGGCTTGATCCACGGTGCCGGGTTCGCGGCGCGGACGACCTTCGGGTCCTCGATGTCCCACTCCTCGCCGTCCGGGCAGCCGTACCAGTGCATGAGAAAGCCGGCCTCCCGGTCGGCGAGCTCGAGCAGGAACCCGCCGTTGCGCTGCCGCAGCCTCGGGCTCGCGAGGGCGCCGTCGTAGGCCTCGCCGAGCTGCGAGTCGCGTGTCCAGCCGGCGGTCGTGATCGCGAGCAGGAACGACTGCCCGCCGCGCTTGTGCAGCGCCTCCGCCAGCGCGATGTAACCCTCGCGCTGCTTGCGGTGCTGGAACTGCCACCACTCGTCGACGACCGCCGCGGAAGGGTTCGTTCCCTGCGCGAGATCGCCGTCCGAGGACAGGATCGTCCACTCGCCGAGGTTCGCCGGATACGTGATCGCGTGGCCGACGGTCAGCCACGCCGCGAGCGCGCCGCGCTCGATGTTGTTCGACGCGAACGTGTGGCAGATGTCGGCCTGATCCTTGGCGCCGGCGATCGTGTAGACCTCCGGCATCTCGTCGGGTGCCGCGACGAGCGCATGCGTGCTCAAGACCGCGGCGAGCGGCGTCTTGCCGTTCCCCTTCGGGATCCCGAGCAGCCCGACGTTGTAGAGCCGCTGCCCGAACTTGTCCCGCCGCCAGAACTCCTTCAGGAACGAGCGCTGGAAGGTGTCGAACGTGAACGGCTGCCCCGACCTGGGACCGGCGAAGTGCCGGAAATACCGCGGCGCGAACCGCTCGAGCTGCGCGAACGACCCCGGCCGCCCCAACCTCCGGAGCTCGACGCCCAGGTCGCCGAGCACCCCAAGCGGGCCGTCGGGCCCGCGCAGCCGGTGCTGGAGCTCAAGCGAGATCTCCCGCTGCAGCTCGGGGTCGAGCTCAGCGCGGAACCGCTGCCGGTAATCCTCGAGCACGTCCCAGGGGAGCGGCTCGCGGCCGTTCAGCAGCTGCTCGTCCTTGCGCGCGAGGAACGTGCCGTCGCGGACGAGATCGACGATCGTCTTCCGCCGGCGGCCCACGCCCCGCCTGTCGGGCGACGCCCCTACACTCGAACCTCATGCGGCCCCGCCGCACATCCGTTTCGAACTGCGTCTTCCGGCTCGCCGGCGGGAACGAGGACAACGACCTCTGGGCCCGCCGCGGATCCACCGATGGCGAACCGTGGATCGAGTCGACCTGGCAGCTCGATGACGACGAGCGAGCCGCGATCGCCGCCGGCGGCACCGTCGAGCTCCGCGTCTACGGCGACGGGACGCCGCCGGTCAGCCTCGCCGTCGGGCCGCCGCTCTAGGTGCTTCGGGCGGACGGGGTTATCCGGAGTCGAGGCGGGCGGATCGCTTGGCCCCTGTGCGCGTCTCCGCCCCTTAGAGGGCCTTCGGCCTCGACCCCGGTGGCGCCGGGCGTGTCTGTCGGTGGTGGACGAAACGCGCGGCGCTCTCGCGACGGGTAAGTAGGCGCGTTGGCGTCTGTGGGCCCTCCCCCCTTCGAGGCTGTCAGCGTGCGCGAGTGCCGTCGACGACGCCGTGGCAGTGCGCGCACGAGCTCGTCAGGTCGTCGAGCGTCGCGCGGCGATGGTCGCCGGCGAGCTCGGGCCGAAGGTGAACGGTCGTCGCTCGCCGCGTGCAGCCTTCGAGGCGGAACTGGCAGCGGTGGCGATCGCGGAGAAGCGCGGCCGCGCGTAGCCGCAGCCAGACCTGCTCGGTCAGGCCGCCGCGCTTGCGTTTCTCACGTCGCCGTTCGTTGTCGAGTCGGCATGTGCGACGGCAGCTCGTGCAGATCGATCCGCAGGCGGCGTGGCAGATCCGGCCGAACGCCAAGGCTCATCACTCGACGGTAGAAGCGACCTGCAGCTGACGTTCGTCGAGCCACTCGAGGACCTCGCTCATCTCGTCGCGGCTCAGCTGTCTGCTGCTCTCGATCGACCGGCCGAACCGCTTCGCTGCCCAGGCGAGCGCGTCGTGCTTCCGCTCCATTGCTCGCTGGTTGACGGCTACGTGAGTAGCGTCGTCCGAGAGCTCCAGCTTCGCGAGCGTCGCGCACTTGCCGTGAAACGCTAGGTTCTGCGACGGCGAGCGCGGCTCGTCCGGCGGAGCAGGCGTCAGGACCTCCTGCACGCCGACGCTGATCGCTCGCCGCCGGCACGCAGCGCACAGCAAGGCGCGCTTCGACTTCGAACCGCCGCAGCCAGGGCAGGTCATGCGGCGACCGTGCGCTGATGGCGCTCGGGCTGCGTCTCGCGAAGGACGTGGAAGGTCACACGGACGACGTTGCCGTGCTCCGCGCAATAGTTGACGCCCGGCAGCCGAGTGCCGTCCCTGTATCCCCACGCGTTCTTGTGGACGCCGAAGAACAGGCGGACGCTCGCTTCGCGATCGCAATCTCGGTATTCGCACCGGATGAGCCTGGCGAGACGCGCTTCCTGGCGCGTCTTGCGGCAGGCTTCGACGAAGCGTCGGTTCGCCTCGGGCGCGCAGGCCTCGCATACGCCGGCGAGGCGACCGAGGCGCCAAGCTGCAGTCCGGCCGCATCCGAACTTGCACAGCTTGATCTCGGGCGTCAACTCGCTCGTCCCTTCTTCCTCGCCGCGCGTTTGGCGGCGCGACGCATCGCGCGGTTGCCGCCGTTCTCGACGAAGGTGCGATGCGCGGCGGCCGTCTCGCGGAGCTCGGCGGACCGGATCTCGATGCCGAGGTCGGTCAGGCGTTGCGCGGTCTTGAGCGCGTCGACGTCGTTCACGCAGCGGAGGCCTCCTGCACCATGAGCGCGAGCTCGCCGAGGCGGCTGAAGCACCACTCGGCGTCGGACGCGGTGAGATCGGCGGCGCTGTCGATGGGACGTCCGAAGATCTCGGACGCGTCGCGGAGGAGCTGCGCGAGCGATGTGCCTGCCTCGAGCCCCATGAGACGGTCGAGGGCGCCGGCCTCGCCGAGGACATGCTGTTGCGTCTCCGCATCGGCGGGTGCGACGCCGAGCAGCTGCACCTGGAGCTCGTAGACGTTTGGTCGCGTCTCGGAGATCCGGAACGCTCGGCATTCGACCCAGCGCCCCACGAACTGCTCGAACACGTCGCTGGGCACGTTGACGCGGATCGTGCGATGCAGCGGCGCAGGTCGTTCGCGATCGCCGGGGGCGCTGCGGACCTTGCCGTCGGCGCCGGCGCGCTCTGGCAACTGCGGAATTTCCGCAGTTGCCTCGAGCTCGGCGCGGATCTTCGCGACGGTCTTGCCGTCGCCGCCGCATGCGCGCGCGACGAGGCGGTCGCTGCGGCTGGGGTCGCGGAGGAGCTCGGCGCGGATGATGCCGCGCCTCGCGCTCGCCGTCAGGTGGCGTCGAGCGACGTTGACGGCGAGCGCGAGACTTTGGAGCTTCGACGCTGGAAGCGCGAGCACGAGCGTCTTCGGTTCGAGGTCGAGCTCGCGGCAGGCGCGGAGGCGGCCGCGGCCGTCGACGATCAGGAGGTCGCTGCCGTAGAGGATCGGGTAGATCTGGCCGTGTGCGGCGATCGACTCCTTGAGCGCCTCGTACTCGTCTTCGGTGTGCTCGGGCAGGACGATCCGGCCGGCGAGCGCTTGCGTCTCGGCCTCGAGCAGCTCGTGCGCTTGCTCGACCTCGGCCGGAGCGCAGTCCAGCTGCTCGGCGATCTGCTCGAGGCCGTAGCCGTCGATGAGCCGCGGGATGACGTTGTCGAGCGCCCAGCGGGCGCGCTCGGACAGCTTGCTCCAGTCAACCTCCGAAGCCGAATGCCTCACGGGTCAGCACCTCCTCACCTGCGTCTTGGTAGGCGTGTTGGTTCAGGGAATCGATCACCGAGAGCCGATCGACCGTCCCGGGCAGCCAGTCGGACGTGTCGCCGGCGTCTTCGTCGTCGCGATGGCGGGACGCGAGCGCCTCGAGCGATTCCTCGACGCGACGGTTGCTCTCGTAGCGGGTGTCGCCGAACTCGGGGTCGCTGCGGTACCAGTCGTCGATCCGGTAGTCGACGATCTGGCGGTAGCTGTAGGTGGTGAAGCTGATGCCCTTCGTCCGGTCGTACGCGCCCTTCGGCCGGACGGCGTGGACTTGCCCGAACGCGACCGGTTTCGTCTCGCGCAGCTCGGCGAGCGCACGCTCGGCCGCGTCCTCGGTGGTGAAGCCCTTCAGGCGGAACGGCTGGTAGCTGTCGAGCATCCCGCGCGGCGAGAACGCGCCGCGAATCTCGTAGACGTATCGAAGCGCTGTGCCGTCGCCGTTGTCGCGTGAGAAGCCGGCTTTCAGACCGGACAGCTCCCACACCTTCTGCAGGCAGAACTGGAAGCAGCGGTCGTACTGCGACGGGCTCAGATGAGCTGAGCGGCGATCGAGGCCGGCTTCGACCGCGCGCGCGACGTGCGCTTCGACGTTTCGGACGTCCCAGAGCTGCAGCGGTGGCCCGACGGCGCGCACCTAGCGGATGCCGCCTCGCGGTGAAGGCGAGCAGCGGGCGAACCGTGGTCGGCGGGCGCGGTAGCAGCGAGTCATACGGCTGGTGGTCGCTGCCCGTCGCCGCTACCGCGGCTCGTGAGGGGCGCGACCATGCTCACGCTTGGTCTGTCGGCGCGCAATGGGCCGGGCAGGCCCAACTCGCGGCGGCGCGGCCCATCTTTTGAAGTGAGATGTCCCGCGTTAGCGCGCGGTGAGCTCGAGCATGTTCGGACTCATCCCGAGCTCGATATAGGCCTTGCGGATCTTGCCGTCGTCGGCGATCGCGACGAGCTTGCTGTGCCCCACGTTCAGGAGCCGGTGCCTGCTGACGACGTACTCGAGGGTTTCCTCGAGGACCTCGTTCAGGGTGAGCCGGTCGAGCTCGGCGCGGACTTCACGGGAGAGACCCACGCCGGAAACTATGCCCGCCGAGCGTCGCTTTCCTGCTGCGCCGATCGGCAAGGCGTGCAGCTTGACGCGCCGATGACGGAGGCGGAGAAGATCGAGGCCTGGCGGCTTCACGTCCTCCTCCGCGGCGGCTATCCGGTCGAGCTCGCGGAGAAGCTCGCCCGCCGCAACGACGTCGACCTCCACCAGGCGGTCGAGCTCGTCGCCGCCGGCTGCGCGCCGCGGCTCGCCTCCGAGATCCTGCTCTAGCTCGGGAGCGGGACGAGGATCCCACGGTGATAGGCAATGGCGACCGCGTGCGTTCGGTTGCGCGCGCCGAGCTTCCTCAAGACGCCGTCGACGTGGAACTTCACCGTCGCCTTCGCGATGTGCAGCTCGCCGGCGATCTCCGCGTTCGTGAGCCCGTCCGCCATCGCGAACAGCATCTCCTCCTCGCGCGCCGTCAACATCGCGGGAATCACGCTGTCGCCTTTCGGACGATAGGCACGGGCATGTTGAAGCGTCTGCGCGGCTGGCTTACGACGCCGACAGGGAAGCTGTGGGAGCAGCTCGCCGTCACCTTCATCGCGACGGACGCGGTCACCCTGTACTTCAACGGTGAGCACGTATTGGCTGAGCGAGGCCTCGACGGCCTGAAAGCTCAGGTCCCGTCGCTGCTCGTCGCCGCCGCGGTCGCGGGCTGGCACAAGACCAAGCCCGGCGTGAAGGCCGCGCTTGACCGGCTGCTCGGGCCCTAGCGCGCGCCGGCGAGCGCTTCGTCTTCGGCGATCTCGGCGAGGTCGCGCAGCGTGACGGTGCTATCCGGGAAGACGGCGACGATCTCGAGCTGGCCGCCGAGCGCCTGGATGTAGCTGCGCAGCGTCGAGACGTAGACGTCGGCGCGGTTCTCCATCTGCGAGATGCCGGACTGCGTCATGCCGAGGGTCTTCGCGAGCTGCGACTGGGTCAGCTCGCGCGCCTTGCGGAGCTCGGCGAGCGTGAGGTCACGTTCGATCGCGCGCTTCTGCTCGGCCACCCGCGCCGGGTCGCCCTTGTGCTTGATGTCCTTCCAGTTCGTGCGGCCGCTCATTCGATCAGTCCCTCCTTTCGCAGTTCCTCAAGATGCTCGTCGTAGAGCCGCTCCGCCTCGGGCTTGCCGATCTCGTCGTACCAGCGGTTCCACCCGTGCTCCTCCTTGTCCGCCCCGAGCAGCAGGATCGCGTTGCGACGCGGATCGAACACGAACAAGATCCGGATCGAGGACCCTCGCGGGATCAGCTCCTTCAGGTTGTGGATCCGGCTTCCGGCGACCTCGCCCACGAACGGGCGGCCTAGCGCCGGGCCGCGTTCGGCGAGAACAGCGACGGCGGCCTGGATCGGTTCCTGATCCGCCTCGTCGAGGTCTTCATACCAGTCGCGGAATTGGTCTGTTACTTCGACTTCCCACATGTGACTGATATTAGCAGTAGCTTATTATCACGTCAAGCTAATATGCGGGTTCGAGCAGCCCGCCCGCAGGGCAGACTTCGCCGTGACGAGCCCGCATGCGCGAGTTCACCGTCCACGTCGAGAGCGCCGAAGGCCTGGCCACCGATGATCGGTTGGCCAAGGTCGAAGAGACGCTCACCGCCGACGTCGTCCTGCAGGCACGGGTCGCGGTCGACCCCACCTGCGATGCGTATACGGCGACGATGCGGATCAGGTCGTCGGCGCTGATCGTCGCGTCGATCGCCGCCCTCGAGATCTTCGGACGTGCGCTCCAGGAGGCCGGCCACGACCGCGACGCAATCAGCAGGCTCTCGATCGTCGACAGCTCGCGGGCGCCCGCAGTCACGCGCTAGATCACATCAGCGGGGGATGGCGTTGCCCGGGCTCCCTCACCACGATGCGGGGGCGGCGCCCTGCGGCTACGTCGCGGCCCCGTCGGGCGCCTCGACGGGGCCGCGGTCTACTTCGCTGCCTCTTCGCACTCGGTTCGCCGGGACATTCGCGCGGAGAGCTTTCGGGCAGCAATAGGGCAGCAAACGGCTCTGGAAGGCCGTTCGCACGGTGCGAGGACCAGGACATCGCTGCGGCTCCAGGCCGCATGAAATGCGGGATCGCGCGCCTCCCGCCGGATGGCGCGTTTTCGTCTTGGCGGCCTGTCACGCCGGAGGTCGCGGGTTCGAGTCCCGTCGCTCCCGTTACCAAACTGCCTGCGCCGCGTCATGTTCGGCTCGTCGTGGTGGGCTGTGAAGGTCAGGCTT
>Ga0070741_10018208_pt1 | contig 11417 bp, 12 predicted proteins | sample Coa_R1_4_FD_66440 | JGI IMG/M metagenome (GOLD analysis project Ga0070741, IMG submission 66440) | Surface soil microbial communities from Centralia Pennsylvania, which are recovering from an underground coalmine fire - Coalmine... | ecosystem: Environmental > Terrestrial > Soil > Unclassified ...
CGCGTTGCGCCGCCGGTTGCACGACGGCGTTAATCAGTTTTCCCGTTTTGGAAAAGCCAAGACCGCCGACTGGAATCAATTCGCCCAGCACATTCATTACCAACAGGGCGATTTCAAAAAAGCGGCCACCTACACGGCTTTGGGCAAACAATGCACGAAGCTGGAAAAGGAATGGGGAGCCAAAGCTCATCGCATTTTTTACATGGCCACGCCGCCGAGTATGTTCGGCGAAATTCCAAAATATCTCGGCAAAGCCGGATTGGCCCGCGACCAGGTATGGGCGCGTATCGTGATTGAGAAACCGATTGGCTACGATTTGGAATCGGCGCGTGCCTTGAACGCCGTTCTTGCTACCAGCTTTGAGGAGTCCCAAATTTTTCGGATTGATCATTATCTCGGCAAGGAGACGGTGCAGAACATTCTCGCGTTCCGTTTCGCCAATCCGCTTTTCGAGCCCATTTGGAACCGCCGTTACGTGGATTATGTGACCATCACCGTTGCCGAAACGGTGGGTGTCGAACATCGTGGCGGCTATTACGACCACGCGGGGGCTCTTCGCGACATGGTGCAGAATCATTTGATGCAACTACTCTGCTTGGTGGCCATGGAGCCAATGGTCTCTTTCGATGCTGATGAAATCCGCAATAAGAAAGTAGATGTGCTTCACGCGGCCCGCCCGATCCACCGCGACGAGGTTCCACAATACGCGGTACGGGGACAGTATGGTCCCGGGCACGCTGATGGCAAAAAAGCGCCTGGCTATCGCGAAGAAGACGGCGTGGCGCCCGATTCCGCGACGGAGACGTTTGCCGCGTTGAAGCTGTTTATTGACAATTGGCGCTGGCAGGATGTCCCGTTTTATCTGCGCACAGGCAAACGCCTGCCGCAACAGGCGTCTGAAGTTTCCGTCCAGTTTCGCGCCGTGCCGCACCAGTCTTTCCCGCCCGAAGCCTCGCTCGGTTGGCTGCCCTCCCGCCTCATTCTGTCCATCCAACCCGTCGAAGGCATTGTGCTGGGATTTCAAGCGAAGTATCCGGGGCCGAAGATGCAGTTGCGACCAGTGGACATGCAATTTAGCTATCGCGAGAGTTTCGCTGCTCCTTCGCCTGACGCCTACGAAACCCTGCTGTGGGACGTTATGAAAAACGATGCGACGCTTTTCATGCGCGCCGATCAAGTCGAGGCAGCCTGGCAACTGCTGATGCCGGTGCTGGAAGCGTGGCAGGCCACAGCGCCAAGCGATTTTCCCGATTACGCCGCCGGCACTTGGGGGCCGGAGAATACTCAAGGATTGCTGGCTTTGGGACATCGCTGGCCGCTGCCGACCGAATTGATTACTGCCGCCATGGACAAGAAAAAGAATCCGCGACTCAAGCCAGCATGAAAGCTCCCATCGAATACATCATCGTCGCAGTGCCCTTTCACGCCGATGCCGCCACTCATGACGAGTTGGCGCGAAAAGTGAACGAACAATTACGGGCTGGGTACGAACTCGTTGGGGCGCCATTTCTGAGCGAGGACATGATGTATCAGGCCATGACGAGGTTGATTGCCCAGACTTCTCCCCTCACGACCGCATGAAAAAAGGAGCCCCAATCTCGGCCTTATTTGTTGACATCGGGGGTGTGCTGCTCACTGACGGATGGGATCATCAAGCCCGGCGACGAGCAGCGAAGCACTTCAAGCTGAATTGGGCCGAGATGGAAAAACGGCATGAACTAAACTTTGAAACCCACGAGGAGGACAAAACCACCTTCAAAGAATATCTGGACAGGGTGGTCTTTTACCAAAAACGGGCGTTCACGCGGGCCGGATTCCGACGCTTCATGTTTGCGCAATCCAAGCCTAGCGCCGAGATGATCTCACTGGTGCGCAACCTAAAAGCCAAATATGGATTGAAGATAATCGTAGTCAGCAACGAATCGCGCGAATTGAATGCGTATCGGATTCGACAATTCAAGCTGGACGGATTTGTGGATGCTTTTATATCCTCCTGCTTCGTTTGTCTCCGAAAACCGGACGCGGATATTTTCAAACTGGCGCTGGACATTGCCCAACGACCCGCCCGGCAGATTGTCTATATCGAGAACGCCCTGTTGTTCGTCCAGATCGCCGAGGCGTTTGGGATTCGAGGCATTCTCCATACCGATTACAAATCCACTCGCGCGAAACTGGCTGCGTTCGGATTGGAGGTCGCAGGATGAACGAGAAACCATCAATCCTGACTATCAACGGCGGCTCTTCGAGCATCAAGTTTGCTCTATATGAGGAGGTTAAGCCGCTGAAGCGCGGGCTATACGGAGCTGTTGATCGCATCGGTTTAAGTGGAACAAATTTGAAGTTTCACAACGCGGAAGACACACCGCAGGGGAGCCACAAACTCGCCGCCGCCGATCACAAATCCGCGGCAAATTCCCTGATCGACTGGCTCGAAAAGCAAAATGATTTCAAATCGGTCAAAGCCGTGGGACATCGCGTAGTCCACGGCATGAAACATACCGAACCGGAGATTGTCACAGAAAAACTATTGGATGAACTGCGTCGCATAAGTCCAAACGACCCGGATCATTTACCGCGCGAGATTGAACTCATCGAGGTGATTCGCAAACGGCATCCCAAACTGCCGCAGGTGACCTGCTTCGACACGGCGTTTCACCAGACCATGCCGCGCGTGGCCAAGCTGCTGCCGATTCCGCGACGCTTCGATGCCAAGGGAATTCAACGCTACGGTTTCCACGGATTGTCCTACGCGTATCTGATTGAAGAACTCGCGCGCCTGGGCGACCCATCGGCAAAAAAAGGCAGAGTCATCCTCGCGCATCTCGGCAACGGGGCGAGTCTGGCCGCCGTGCGGGATGGCAAAAGCATTGACACCAGCATGGGCTTCACTCCCACGGCGGGTTTGGTTATGAGCACACGGACGGGCGATTTGGATCCTGGACTTGCGCCATATCTGGCCCGCACTGAAAAGATGACGACAAAGGAGTTTTACGAAATGGTCAACCACAAGTCCGGGCTGCTCGGCGTTTCGGCAACCAGTTCTGACATGCGGGACCTGCTCGACCATGAAAAACGGGATGTGCGGGCGGCGGAAGCGGTGGCGTTATTTTGTTATCATGCGAAGAAATGGATCGGTTCATTCGCGGCTGCCCTTGGCGGATTGGACACGCTCGTCTTCGCTGGCGGCATTGGCGAAAACGCGCCGATTGTCCGCGCGCGCATTTGTGAAGGGTTGAATTTTCTCGGTATCAAGCTGAACGAAAAACGCAATGACAAGGCTGCGTCTATTATCTCCTCAAAGGCCGGCCGAGTCGTCGTGCGCGTCATTCGCACGGACGAAGAACTAATGATTGCCCGCTCCGTGTTCCGCTTGATCGGACCCAGCGTAGTGAATGAAAAGAATTAAACTATGAAAACAAACACACTTGCACCTGAACTGCTTTACAAGATGGACGCCTACTGGCGCGCCGCCAACTACCTATCGGTCGGCCAGATTTACTTATACGACAATCCGCTTTTGAAGCGACCACTTAAGTTGTCGGACGTGAAGCCCTTGGTAGTCGGGCATTGGGGCACGACGCCGGGTCAGAACTTCATCTATGTGCATTTGAACCGAGTCATCAAGAAATATGACCTGGATATGTTCTATATCGCTGGCCCCGGCCACGGCGGTCCAGCCTTGGTCGGCAACGTTTACCTCGAAGGAACATGGAGCGAGGTATATCCGAACGTCACCCAGGACGAAGCCGGGATGAAAATGTTGTTCAAACAATTCTCGTTTCCCGGCGGAATTTCCAGCCACGTTGCACCGACAACGCCAGGGTCCATTCACGAAGGCGGCGAGTTGGGCTATTCGCTCAGTCATGCTTTCGGGGCGGCCTTGGATAACCCCAATCTAATCGTCGCCTGTATAGTCGGCGACGGTGAAGCGGAAACCGGCCCATTGGCGACCGCGTGGCAATCCAACAAATTTCTTGACCCAATTACTGATGGCGCGGTGCTGCCCATCCTTCATCTCAATGGATTCAAAATCAGTAATCCGACCGTGTTGGCTCGCATTGAACCGGAGGAACTGGAGCAGTTTTTCCGAGGGTGCGGTTGGACACCTTATTTTGTGGAGGGCGATGAGCCGGACAAGATGCACGAACTGATGGCGACGACCTTGGAAAAAGCGATTGAAGAAATTAAGCGCATCCAGGAAAAGGCGCGCAACAACCAGGACGCCACGCGCCCGCGCTGGCCAATGATCGTCCTAAAGTCGCCCAAGGGCTGGACAGGACCAAAGGAAGTTGATGGCTTGAAAGTGGAGGGCACATTTCGCGCGCACCAAGTCCCGTTATTGGTGGACTCCAATCATCCCAAGCATGTCAGGCAGCTTGAAAAATGGATGAGAAGTTACAAGCCTGAAGAACTGTTCGATAAGAATGGCCGACTCAACCCCGAATTGGCCGAGTTGGCGCCGAAGGGCGACCGGCGGATGGGGGCCAATCCTCACGCCAACGGCGGGCTTTTGCTGCGCGACTTGCGTATGCCTGATTTCCACACCCACGCGGTTGAGGTGCCGTCTCCCGGTGCAGCGGACGATCAGGATACGATGGTGCTCGGCAAGTTCCTGCGTGACGTGGCCAAATTGAATCAGAACAATTTCCGTGTCTTTGGTCCTGATGAGACACTCTCCAATCTTCTGGGGGCAGTCTTTGAGGTCACCAACCGTCAATGGGACGCGCAGGAGGTTAAAAGCGATGAATTCCTCGCACCTGCTGGACGTGTCGTGGATTCGATGCTCAGCGAACATCAGTGCGAAGGTTGGCTGGAGGGTTACCTGCTGACCGGGCGTCACGGGCTGTTCAACAGCTACGAGGCATTCATTCGTATCGTGGACTCGATGTTCAGCCAGCACGCGAAGTGGCTGAAGGTCACTGCCGAACTGCCCTGGCGCCGCCCGATTGCGTCATTGAATTATCTACTTGCTTCCCATGTCTGGCAGCAAGACCACAATGGATTTACACATCAAGACCCCGGTTTCCTCGATCACGTCATTAACAAAAAGGCGGACATCGTGCGTGTTTACTTACCCCCGGATGCAAACTGTCTGCTGTCGGTATTTGATCACTGCCTGCGCAGTCGGCATTACGTCAACGTGGTGGTGGCTGGCAAACATGCGCTCCCGCAATGGCTGACGATGGATGCGGCCGTCACGCACTGCACAGAAGGGATCGGTATCTGGCAATGGGCCAGCAATGACCAGGATAGCGAGCCGGACGTGGTAATGGCCTGTTGCGGAGACACACCGACGTTGGAAATTTTGGCCGCCGTGTCCATCTTGCGGACGCATCTGCCCGATCTAAAAATTCGCGTGGTCAATGTTGTTGATCTCATGAAGCTCCAACCGAAAAGCGAACACCCGCACGGATTGAGCGACACGGATTATGATTCTCTTTTCACCAAAGACAAACATGTTATCTTCGGTTTCCATGGCTACCCATGGTTGGTTCATCGGCTGACCTACCGTCGGACCAATCGCAACCTCCATGTCCGGGGCTACAAGGAAGAAGGCACCATCACGACAGCCTTCGACATACGGGTGCAAAATGACCTCGACCGTTTTCATCTCGTGCAGGACGTGGTGGACCGCGTCCCGAATTTAGGCTCCAAGGGTGCCTACCTAAAGCAACAGATGCAGGACAAGCTCATCGAACACAAACATTACATTGACAAGCATGGCCAGGACCTGCCGGAAATCCGTGGTTGGAAATGGAACCCTGCCGAAAATAAACCCAGAAAACATCTTGTGGAGAAAATCACTTCGCCGGAACTCATGACTCGTCGAGTCGTTGGGGTAAAAAACGGCAAACCAATCAAACTGAAATAAAAAAAGGATTTCAATATGCCTATTAAATTCGCAGATGAAAATGAAGGGAACGTGCTTGTCGTTCACATTAGCGGCAAGCTGACAAAAGCGGACTACGAACACTTTGTTCCCGAGTTCGAGCGACTTGTCCGACAGCACGGCAAACTGCGCGTGCTATTCGACATGACCGATTTCCATGGCTGGGACGCTGGAGCGTTATGGGAAGACATCAAGTTTGACGTTAAACACTTCTCCGACATCGAACGGCTCGCGATGGTCGGTGATAAGAAATGGCAGCATGGCATGGCCACGTTCTGCAAGCCGTTCACGAAAGCCACCATTCGTTACTTTGATCACGCCGACTCCGTTCAGGCGCGGAGTTGGTTGGACGAAGCCAAGTCAGGAACTCAATGAGCGAGATGCCGCACAGTCACCACCAGCACGGAGATCCGAATGGCGGCAGCGTTCATCGTCCTTACTGGACACGCGCCCACCGTGATTGGCGCGTCTGGGTCGGTGTAGTTTTGATGCTTGCCGCCATGACGGTCTATTTAATGACGAATGATCTGGCGGGTTGGTCTCACAAACAACCGCAGCAGCCACTTTCAGCCCCCGGTGGAAATTAACTATGAATGCGTCAGCGCTTATAGACACCGCGAGAATGCTGGTCGCTTACGACAAGGGCCTCTTGGCGATGGATGAGAGCAATCCGACCTGCAATAGAAGATTTGCCAAGTTGGGGATTCCCCAGACCGAGGAAGCTCGGCGCGCCTATCGAGAGTTGATCGTGACCACGCCCCGTCTCGGTGAGTCCATCAGTGGAGTGATCCTCTATGACGAAACAATCCGCCAGCAGAAGAAAGATGGCACTCCCTTTATTAAAGTCATCACCGATGCAGGAATCATTCTCGGCATTAAAGTTGACATCGGGGCCAAGGACTTGGCGGGTCACGTCGGAGAGAAAATCACCGAGGGTCTGGACGGATTGCGCGACCGCCTCAAAGAGTATTTTCAAATAGGCGCGCGTTTTGCCAAGTGGCGGGCGGTGATTGCCATTGGCGACGGAATTCCCAGCCGGAGTTGCATCGAGGCGAATGCGCAGGCGCTGGCTCGCTATGCAGCCTTGTGCCAGGAAGCAGGACTGGTCCCGGTCGTCGAACCGGAAGTGCTTATGGACGGCGAGCACACATTGGAGCGGTGCCGCGAAGTCACGGAGGAAATCCTGCGTAACGTTTTTATCCAGCTCAATTGTCAACGCGTGCTTCTGGAAGGCATGAACCTCAAGCCCAACATGGTATTGCCCGGATTGACCTGTCCCGCGCAGGGATCCGTGGATGAGGTGGCCGACATCACCGTGAAAACTCTTTTACGAACCGTCCCCGCTGCGGTTCCGGGGATTGCGTTTTTGTCCGGGGGCCAATCTGCGGAACTGGCTTCGGCGCGTTTGAACGTAATGAATCTTCGTTTCAAGTCGCAACTGCCGTGGTCCTTGGCCTTTTCATTTGCCCGCGCCATTCAGCAACCGGCCTTGGAGATTTGGAAGGGCGAGGACGCCAACGTGTTGGCGGCACGGCGAGCCCTGCTTCATCGTGCGAGGTGCAACCGCGCCGCGCGACGTGGCGAATACGCTGCCGCGATGGAAAGGTCACAAGTATGACGACACGGAGAACCTTATGAAAAAGCTCATCGTTTTCGACCTTGATGGAACGCTTGCCGAAAGCAAAGCGTCCCTCGATGCCGAGATGGCCACATTGCTCGCGGCTCTTCTGCGTATTTTGAAGGTGGCTATAATCTCCGGCGGCAACTGGCCGCAGTTTGAAAAGCAAGTGCTCGCCAATCTTCCTCGTGACGAAGGACTGAAAAATCTCTCGCTCCTGCCCACCTGTGGAACAAAATTTTACGAATACGCTGGAAATTGGGAAAAGCTTTACTCGGAAGATTTCACCAGCGCGGAAAAGGAGAAGATCATCCAGTCGTTCAAGCAGGTGATGCAGTCATCGGGTAACTCGGCGCACGAGACTTGGGGGGAAGTAATTGAGGACCGGGGAAGTCAGATAACATTCTCGGCCTTGGGGCAGCAAGCTCCCATCGAAGAAAAGAAAAAGTGGGATGCTGATTTCTCCAAGCGTAAGTCGATGAAAGCAATCCTGGATAAACTGATCCCCGAATTCTCTGTGCGTCTGGGCGGCACGACCTCCGTTGACGTCACCAAGCTGGGCATTGATAAAGCCTACGGGATTCGAAAGCTCCGAGACACCCTTGGCGTTGCGATTCAGGAGATGATTTTTATCGGCGATGCCTTGTTCCCTGGCGGGAACGACTATCCGGCCAAAGAAGCAGGTGTTGTCTCCATTCGGGTCAGAGATCCCAATGAGACGAAACGAGTGATTGAAACAATCATCGCTTGCTTGAATGGCGCCTCAACAAAATGAAAGACAATGTTAATCCCGCGAATCTCGGCGTGGTTGCCTCGGTGCGTGGCAGCGTCGTGGATGTGCGGTTCGATGGGCATTTGCCGCCGATCTACTCTGTGCTGCGTGCGGGAGCAGAAAATAAAGTCATCATCGAAGTGCTGGCGCAGAGTGATGCGCGTCATGTGCGCGGGATTGCGTTGACGCCCACGCAGGGTCTGGCGCGAGGCATGGCGGTCACGGACACGGGCGGGCCATTGAAAGCGCCGGTGGGCAAAGCCATTCTCTCGCGGATGTTCGATGTCTTTGGCAACGCGATTGACCGTCAGCCGGTGCCGGTGGATGTCCAATGGCGGTCGGTGCATCGCGATCCGCCCCCGCTGGCGCGTCGTTCCACCAAGTCGGAAATCTTTGAGACGGGCATCAAGGTCATTGATGTCTTGGTGCCGCTGGAGCGCGGCGGCAAGGCGGGACTTTTCGGCGGGGCCGGCGTGGGTAAGACGGTGTTGCTAACAGAGATGATTCACAATGAGATCGGCCATCAAAAAGGGCTCAGCATTTTTTGTGGCATCGGCGAACGCTGCCGTGAAGGCGAGGAGCTTTATCGTCAGATGAAAGAAGCGGGCGTGCTGCCAAACATGGTGATGGTTTATGGGCAAATGAATGAGCCGCCGGGCAGCCGTTTCCGCGTGGGCCTCGCCGCGCTGACAATGGCCGAATATTTCCGGGACGATGAACATCGCGACGTGTTGCTGCTTATCGATAATATTTTTCGCTTTATCCAAGCGGGAATGGAAGTGTCTGGTTTGATGGGCCAGATGCCCTCGCGTCTCGGTTATCAGCCTACGATGGGCACGGAGCTGTCAGGTTTAGAGGAGCGCATTGCTAACACAGATACCGGCGCCATCACTTCGATTCAGGCAGTCTATGTGCCAGCAGATGATTTCACCGATCCGGCGGCGGTGCATACGTTCTCCCATCTTTCCGCATCCATCGTGCTCTCGCGCAAACGGGCAAGCGAAGGGCTTTTCCCGGCGATTGATCCACTGCAATCTAATTCCAAGATGGCTACGCCGGGAATTGTCGGCGAACGGCATTACGCCCTGGCGCAGGAAATCCGACGCACCCTCGCACAATACAGTGAACTCAAGGACATCATCGCCATGCTCGGCCTGGAACAACTTTCGCCGGAGGATCGCAAAGTCGTCGTGCGCGCACGCTTGTTGGAGCGTTTTCTCACACAGCCGTTTTTCACGACAGAAAAGTTCACCGGCCTGACCGGAAAGCTTGTCAGTCTCAAGGACTCGCTGGACGGATGCGAACGCATCCTGCACGACGAATTCAAAGATTACCCGGAAAGCGGCCTCTACATGATCGGACCAATCAGCGAAGCGAAAGGAAAACCAAAGCTCGTTTCGCCCGCGCCACCGACCCCGGAGTCAAAGCCTGAAAGTAAGACCAAGCCGGATCACCCTAATGAGGACAAACCTGTGGCCAAAGTGGAGAGCAATGTGGAACCCAAACCGAGTTCAGCTCCTGAAATGAAACCTCAATTAAAGGTCGAACATGCCGACGCCGCTCATGCATCTTAAAGTTCTCCTGCCATTTCAGGTCTTCGCCGAGAACACCAGCGTATCGCGCATCGTCGCGGAGACGCGCGAAGGCTCGTTTGGACTCCTGCCGCACCGGCTCGATTGTGTGGCGGCACTCGTGCCAGGAATTTTATCTTATCAGACTGAATCCGGCCCAGAGGTTTTGGTGGCTGTGGATGAAGGCGTCTTGGTCAAGACCGGACTGGACGTGGTTGTTTCTGTGCGCCGAGCGATCGGCGGAACAGACCTCGGCCAACTGCACGCGGCGGTGGAAAAGGAATTCCTGACGCTGGATGAGAACGAGCAAAGCGTGCGAATCGCGGTGGCAAAACTGGAAACCGGGTTTTTGCGTCGTTTCGCGACCCTGCAACATGAGTGACGCGCCAAAGAAAATCCCACGGAACGCACCAGCTTTTGCCGAAGAAATTGGGGCGAAAGCCGCGCGTAAGATCAAAGCCCGCAAATCCACGCAGGGCGTATGGTTCGGCCTGGGTATGATGGGGCTGGTTGGCTGGTCAGTGGTCGTGCCGACGCTTCTCGGCGCGGCGCTCGGCATCTGGTTGGATAAACACCATCCAGGCAAACATCCGTGGACCCTGGCGCTCTTGGTGGTCGGGCTGGCGGTCGGATGTTTGAACGCTTGGTATTGGGTCGCGAAGGAAGCAAAAGCAATGCAGGACGAAGCGGAGGGCGACGATGAATGAATTCCTAATTCCGGCAGTGGCTTTGGCGGCTGGATTTTTGCTCGGCGCCATTTTCTTTGGCGGTCTTTGGTGGACCGTGCGCAAGGGTGTCTCTTCCAAGCGTCCGGCGCTGTGGTTTCTCGGAAGCATGTTGCTGCGGATGGGGATTGTTCTGTTTGGATTTTATTTTGTTGGAGGCGGAAATTGGCAGCGGCTGGTGGCGTGTCTCATAGGATTCATTATCGCGCGATTCTGTGTGATACGGCTGACCCGCACGATGGCCGAAAATCACTTCGTCGCATCGAAGGAGGCCAGCCATGCGCCTTAGCCCCGACCAGTTGATCTTTTGGCGGCACGGCTTTTTCAAACTTAACGGCACGATTGTGTTCACATGGGGACTGATGATCGTGCTGGCTGCCGGTTCAAAACTTATCACGCGCAAACTTTCCACCGACTTGAAGCGTTCACGCTGGCAGAACCTTCTGGAGATTGTCGTCACTGGCATCGAGAAACAAATCGAAGATGTCGGACTTAAGCACCCGAAAAAATATATCGGCTTTTTGGGCACACTCTTTTTATTCGTCGCGCTGGCCGCGCTCTGCACGATTATTCCCGGTTATGAGCCGCCAACCGGTTCGCTTTCGACCACGGCGGCACTCGCGCTGTGCGTGTTTGTGGCGGTTCCATTGTTTGGCATCGAGGATCAGGGATTTAGGGGTTATCTCGTCTCCTACACGAAGCCGACCTTCATCATGCTGCCGTTTAATATCATCAGTGAGCTTTCACGCACGCTGGCCCTGGCCGTCCGCCTGTTTGGCAATATGATGAGTGGGGCGATGATCATTGCGATTCTGCTGACCATCACGCCCTTTCTTTTTCC
>Ga0070741_10018209_pt1 | contig 11416 bp, 12 predicted proteins | sample Coa_R1_4_FD_66440 | JGI IMG/M metagenome (GOLD analysis project Ga0070741, IMG submission 66440) | Surface soil microbial communities from Centralia Pennsylvania, which are recovering from an underground coalmine fire - Coalmine... | ecosystem: Environmental > Terrestrial > Soil > Unclassified ...
ACAAACATAGGTGCCGCATGAGCGAACGACGTCGTTATTCGATAAAGGCCTACAACAACGAAACCTTCCTCAACAGCCGCGACGCGCGCGCGCTACGCATACTCGCCGAATATATGGAGCCGGACAGCCGGTTCTCGCATTATCGTATCGACGATACGATCGTATTCATGGGTTCGGCGCGCACGCTTTCGCGGGAGCAGGCCGAGCGGGAACTCGCCGCCGCGCGGCGCGGCGAAGGCGATGTCCCGCGCGCGGAGATGCGCCTGCAGATGGCGCAATACTACGAGGACTCGCGCGAGCTTGCACAGCGGCTCACCGAGTGGTCGAAGCAATTGAGCAGCGCCGAGCGTCGCTTCGTCGTTTGCACCGGGGGCGGCCCGGGAATCATGGAGGCGGCGAATCGCGGGGCGTCGGAGGCGCGCGGCGTCAACGTGGGTCTCACGATATCCATCCCGGTGGAAGAATTCGACAACCGCTACGTGACGCGCGAGCTTTCGTTTCATTTCCATTATTTCTTCATGCGCAAGTTCTGGTTCGTGTACTTGGCGAAAGCGATCGTCGTGTTCCCGGGCGGCTTCGGCACGCTCGATGAGCTGTTCGAGATCCTGACGCTGCTGCAAACCGGCAAAGTGCGCAAGCATCTGCCGGTGGTCTTGTTCGGTACGCGCTATTGGAACGAAGTGATCAACTTCGAGGCGCTGGTTAAATACGGCAACATCGACGCGAAGGATCTCGATTTGATGTTCCGAACGGATTCCGTCGATGAAGCGTACGAATACATCGTGAATCAGCTGAGCAAGTATGCGGTGGCGGAACCGGGAGCAACGCTGTAAAGAGGTGGTCGAGCGCCTGCCGGCGCTCGGTCGATGCAATAACTCATCGATGTATTAATTTGTACTTCGGGGCTGACCCAGGGCAGCCCACTTTTCTCTGCCCGTGCAAAGAAAAGTAGCCAAAAGCAAGCACGCTTCCGGAGAGAGGTGCTGTGGCTCGGCGAGGCCCCAAACCCGAGAAGCGCAGGACGTTGCCTGCGCCAGCCGAGGTGGCCTTCTCTTTGCCGACTTTATTTTGGCTGCATAAGAGAAAGTCGACCGACCGCGGTTCCGGGGACCGCGACTAAAATTTCTTGCGGTTTATTGCCAACTCGGCCGAAGAACAGCACGACCCCGCAGTCGACACGAATACTTGCGGGTCAACCACAAGTACAATCTACCGCTCGATAACGCGCGCCGCGCCTAATACCGGATATCGCGAATACCCCGCCACGCATGCGAGTGACTTCTCCCTTCCTGCGCCTCGCGCGCTTGATTCTCCTGCCGCTCGCGCTTTTGTCCGAGCGGCTCGGCAGCCGCTTCTACATCGGCTTGGCGGTCGCCGTCATCGCCGCCTCACTCTACGGCATCGCGGGCGGCGCCACGGGGGGCATGAAGCACCAGGCGTATGACTTCATCATGAAGAACCGGTTTCGGGCGCCGCCCGCCGACGCCGATCTCGTGCTCGTCGATATCGACGAAGCGAGCCTGGCGGCGATGGCGTCGGAGTACGGCCGCTGGCCGTGGCCGCGCAGCGTGATGGCGGAATTGACCGAAGGGATCGCGCGCCAGGCGCCGGCGGCGATCGTGTACGACATCACGTTCAGCGATCTCGACGTCGATCATCCGGACGCCGATCGGTACTTTCGCGACGTGGTTGCGCGTCATCCCAACACGTATTTCTCCATGATTCGCCTGAATCCCGCCAACGACGCATTGAGCCAGCTCAGGCTGGCTCGAGTCCCCGGAACGGCGCCGATCGGCAAGCAAGCGCCGGCGGAGGCGACGGTTGCGATGATCGTGCCGTACTTTCTCGACGTACTGAACGACCGCCGTCTCGGGACGAACAATCTCTACGCCGATGACGACGGCATTGCGCGTTCGTATCACGTTTACCGGGACGCTTACGGTTGGCGTGTTTACTCGCTGCCGGCGAACGTCGTGGCGGCGTTGGGCGGCGAGCCGCCCGAACGCACCGATGTACTGCTCAACTGGCGCGGCAAGCCCTTGAGCTACCGCGCCGTCTCGTTCCATTCCGTCTATCGCAGTTTCCTGCAACAGAAAAGCGATCGCCCCTCCGGCGAGTTCAAGGGAAAGATCGTCGTCATCGGTTCGACCGCGCCGTCGCTTTTCGACATGAAGCCGACGCCCGTGGCGCAGGTGCATCCGGGCGTCGAGATTTTGATGACCGCGATCGATAATCTGAAAAACCGCGACTACCTCACGGAGCTGCCCTCCGGTTTTTACATGCTCATCTCGGTGATCGCGGTGGTGCTGCTCACCGTGGCCTTCGTCTACAACGTCGATCCGCTGTGGCTGAACACGCTTTTCACGACGATGCAGACGGCCTTTCTCGCGCTGACCTATTTGTTCGTGAACTTCACCACGTGGTTCGTGAACCTCACGGCCCCGTTTACCGCCGTGCTCGCGTATTTCTTCATTGTGCGCATCTACAACCGCGTGCTGGTCATGCGCCGCAACGGGCACCCGTTGTTTTCGACCGCCCTCGATCCCGGCCGCGATTGCCAGGTGTTGCTCCTCGCGTGCCGCTTCCGTCCGTCCGCGCTCCAGCACCAGCGGCGCGTCAACGCGGTTTTGCAGCAGCAGGCGGGGCGCACGCGCTACGGCGCCTCCGCGCCGCGCCTGTTCAATAGCGCGCCGCTCATGAACGTGATTTACCAGGACACGATTCTCTTCTATTGGCTCGTGACTCCCGCGCAGACCTGCGCGGCGTTGCGGGACTTGCTGCAGATGCTGGAGCGCAGCGTTGCTGTCTTCGATCGTCACGATTTCGCGTCGGACGCTCAGCTCGCGCTGCACGCCGTTCGACTCACGATCGACCCGGAAGACCGGTGGCGGGCACGCGGCAAAGCGGCGATCATGACCACGCTCGAGCTGGCGCAACAACCGACGCCGCGAGACGCGCTGTACACGCCCGGGTTTGCCGAGACTTGCCGAGAGTGCGCCACCGTGCAAATTCCCTCGCGGCTCGTGCGGGCGGGGCTCGATTGTCCGTCCACGTCGATCGCGGGTTAGAATGCGGATAATGAAATCTTTCGTGACCATCGGCGCGGCGGTTGTTCTCGTGTTGCTCGCGGCCGCGTGCGACAAGGAAGCCGCCCGCCCTGCGTCCTCATCCAACCCGGCGCCGGCTCCCGCACAGACCCCCGTGACAAGCGGCGATGGCGTGGCGGAAGCCGCGACGTCCCCGGCAACCAAGACGGCCGGCTCGTCGGCGAAAATGGCTCCAACGCCGGCCGTCGTGGTGCGGGATACGGATCTCAAAGACAAGCCCTTTGTCGATGCGAAGACGCTCAAGCGGCTGCCGGCGCGCACGGCGGTGGCGATCGTCGATCGCAACGGCGGCTGGCTCAAGGTGACGAGCGGCGGCCAGCAAGGATGGGTGCGGCTCTTGCACGTGAGCAGCCAGCCGCCGGGCGCCGACAGCGCGAGCACGCGCGAGCTCGAGTCGGCGGTGAAAATGGCGACCGGCCGCGCGGGCAGCGGTAACATCGTCAGCACCACGGGCATACGCGGCCTGAGCGAGGAGCAATTGAGCAAAGCGCAGCCGAATCCCGCCGAGGAGCAACGCCTGGAAAGCTATGGCGTTACGAAAGAGCAGGCCGCGGCGTATGCGCGCGGGCAGAAGCTCGAGCGGCGCCAGATCGCTTACTTGCCGGCGCCGCGCTGATCATGCGCCTGTTTAAATCCCTGATCGCGCTGTGTGTGATATTGTCGATTTCGGTCGCCGACGCCGCCGATTGGCGCGACAAACTCCGCGAGAAGATACCGGAATCGAAACGCCTGTTGTTGGTATTGAACGACGACGACGAAATCCAGGTCGGCCGGCAGGTGACGGCGAATCTTCTCGGCGTCGCGCCGTTGGTCAAGGACGACGGGCTGCAGCGCTATGTGAATACCGTCGGCCGTTGGGTGGCGACGGGCAGCGAACGGCCCGATCTGCCGTGGCATTTCGGCGTCATCGATTCCGCCGACGTGAACGCGTTCTCGGCGCCCGGCGGTTACGTTCTCATTACGCGCGGTCTTTACGCGAGCCTGAGCGACGAGGGCGAGCTCGCCGGCGTGCTGGGCCATGAAATCACGCACGTGGTGGAGCGCCACCAGGTGGAGTTGATGCGCAAAGCCATGCTGCTCGAAGAAGGCCGCAAAGCGATCGAAAAGCGCTTGAGCGGCGACAAGGACGAGCTGGTGAAACGCCTCGTGGGAAACGGCGCCGAGCTTTTCGCGCGTCGGTTGGATCAAGACGCCGAGTTCGAGGCGGATCGCCAGGGAGCGGTGCTCGCCGCGCGCGCCGGTTATGGACCCTACGGATTGCCGGCCGTGCTGCAGAAGATCGCGAGCGTGGCGAAGACCGACGATCGCGTGCAGTTGTTGTACAAGACCCATCCGGCCCCCGAGGAGCGCTTGCGCATGCTCGATGCCGTGATGGGCCCGGAATTTTACAAATATGACCGGCCGAATGCCGGCGGGAAACTTTACCCGCTTCGTTAGCAACAGGGTCGGCTTACCTGTTCTCTCCCAATCTTTCTTCGTCGCTTATGGCCAAAGACCCGGAAATTTACGTCAGCACGGACATCGAGGCGGATGGGCCGATTCCAGGCCCGCATTCGATGCTAAGCCTGGGTTCGGCGGCATTTCTTGGCGACAAGACGGTGATCAGCACATTCACCGCCAACCTCGAAACGCTGCCGGACGCCACGGCGGATGCGCGGACCATGGAGTGGTGGAAAGGTTTTCCGCAAGCGTGGGAGGCGACGCGCAAGAACGCACGACCGCCGCAGGCCGTGATGGCGGAATACCTCAAATGGCTGCAAGGTCTGCCCGGCCGAGCGATATTTCTCGGCTGGCCGGCCTCGTGGGATTTCATGTGGATCTACTGGTACTTGTTCCGTTTCACCGGCGAGCGGCCGTTCCATGAGAACGCGCTCGACATTCGCTCGTATGCGATGGGGATGCGCAAGACCGCGTTCCGCATGACCTCGCGTACCTATTTGCCCAAACGCTGGTTCGACGAGCGCCCGCACACGCATGTCGCGCTCGAAGACGCGCTCGAACAGGGAGCGCTGTTCTGCAATATGTACCGGGAGAACATGGAAACGCCCGAAGGCTGACGCTTTCCGTAGAGGCCGACGCCGGTCATCGCGGGGTAGTCACCTTGTTCGGCATTAGAAATGCCGATGACACGGCAGTCAGTTCGTTAGGACAACCGCGATGTATTTCTCATTCAAAGCCTGAGCGGTTTGACCGGCGCCTCCATCCACGCCTTGGATTTATGCCAATCGAACGTCGGGTCGTCGACGAACAGCTCGAGCTCGTTGCCGTCGGGATCGCGCAGATACAAGCTTTGGCTCACGGTATGGTCCGACATTCCTTCGATCGCGACGCCTGCCCTCTCCAAGTGCGCTTTCGTGGCGCGCAAAGCGTCGAGCGATTCGCCGACCTTGAAGCCGATGTGATAGAGCCCGATGCGATGACCGGGCAGCGGCCCGGGCGCGTTGCCGACCTCGATGAGCAACAACTCATGATGCGTCTTTCCGCTCGAGAACATGGCCGCGCGGCCATCGAAAATTTCTCCGATCAGCGGCAGGCCGACGACGTCCCGATAAAAAGCCACCGACCGTTTGAGGTCGCGCACATAAAGGACCACATGCGCCAGTTCTGCCATATTTGTCTCCTCGTTGACGCGCGGAACCGCAGCGGGATGGGGCGATTTTAAGACCAAAACGCCCGGTTTTGGTTGCGCTGGTGTAAGGTTTGGAACTTGAGGCAGACTAAGGAAGCAAAACGGCAGGAGGTGACGTATGGCCCTGTTTGGTTTTAAGAAGACTGCAATTCCGCAGCCCGCCGACGCGCTCAGCGGCCGGACGACGCCCATGGAAGTGCCGGAGCGGCACTTTGTGAATGGCAATCGCCTAAAGTCGCCTTTTCCGGAAGGCACGGAGCTCGCGACGTTCGGCCTGGGTTGCTTTTGGGGAGCGGAACGCAAATTTTGGGAAATCCCGGGTGTCTACAGCACCATGGTCGGATACGCCGGCGGCCACACGCCGAACGCGACCTATCGCGAGGTGTGCAGCGGCGACACCGGCCACGCGGAAGTCGTGCGTGTGGTCTTCGATCCCAACAAAGTGAGCTACGATCGGCTGCTCAAAGTGTTCTGGGAGTCGCATGACCCGACGCAGGGTATGCGCCAGGGCAACGACGTGGGGACGCAGTATCGATCGGCGATCTACACGCATAGCGACGCGCAGCGTCAGGCGGCGCTGGAGTCGAAAGATCGCTACGAAAAAGAGCTCGGCAGGGCGGGGTACGGCCCGATCACCACGGAGATACGCGAAGCGCCGGCGTTTTACTACGCCGAGGAGTATCACCAGCAATATCTCGCCAAGAATCCGGGCGGCTATTGCGGATTGGGCGGCACCGGCGTCTCTTGTCCCACCGGCGTGCGCGCGGCACGTTGAAAAACGGGGCGATGCGCCGCGCGCATCGCCCCGCGCTACTTCTTTTTGTGTCGCCCCTTCTTACCAGCGGCGGGCGCCTTGGATGCCTCGGGTGACTCCGGCAGCTCGGGCCCTCGCGATGACTCGGATGCTGCTTCGGCTACCGCCTCGGCCGCCTCGGGCTGGCTGCCTGTCACAAGCGCGTGATCGCCACGTGTCTGCGACGGGCGTTCCGTTCAGGTTTGGGCGGCTTGTCCCTGCCGTCTCGTCGTTTCCTGCCGCGCGCTGCGGCCCGCCTGCTCCACGGTTTCGGCGACGGACCGACTCGCTTCGCCGACGATCTCCGCCGCCCGGCGCCAGTTGGAAAGCACTTGCTGGCTGTATTCCTGTGCGATCTGTGCCTGGCCGGCGAAGAGCTCATGATAACCCATGGCTTTGGCGGCGAGATCGACGTTGCGAGTCGCGGCATTGACCCACTGGCTCGCCAGGTCCGCCTGCTGCTCGAGCAATTTTTCTCCCGCGCGCACGTTGATTTCCGCGATCTTCTTGGTGGCTTCGAGCACCGTCTCGCCCATCCGATTAAATGCTTCCGCATATGTCGCCATAACTGGTCTCCTGTTAATTGATGCACTGCAACAATGACGCAGCGCAACATTAGGCATGCGGGCGAAGCGGGTCAAGCGCAGCGACTGAGGGTATTTCCGGATAACGCGCGAATTATTTCGGGCGCTTTCCGCTCTTGCCCGACCCTTTCTTAGGCGGCACTCTCATGCTCGCGGCGTTGAGAAAAGTGTCTTGCAAGTTCTGCCAGAATTCGAGATTGCGGCGCGCCATGTCGGTGACCGCTCTTCCGCTTAGCGCTTTTTGCATCTGCTCTCCCAGGAGCTGCTGTTGCTCGAGGAATAGACGCATGCTCTGGTCGAGATAACGGGAGAACGCCTCTTGTGCGGCATCGTGCGACAGGCGGATGAAATGCGCCAGCATCTCGGTGCTGAAGAGCGCGCTCTTGCCGGACTCGTGCTCGGTAATGATCTGGATGAGAATGCCGCGCGTGATGTCTTCGTTGCTATCCGCGTCTATCACTTTGAACTCTGTGCCTTTGAGCACCAGCTCGCGCACATCCTCGACGGTGATGTAGCAGCTTCTCTCCGTGTCGTAGAGGCGGCGGTTGGGATATTTTTTTATGACTCGCGGCTCTTTCACGGAATGTTTGGTGTCGGGAAATGCGGGGTAACGTCGCGGCCTCGGTCTTCCGGCTGCGTAAATATTTTCGTGCAATGTGAAGCGCGATGTTAGCATGGATTGTTCTCGCGGACGGGGCGGGGACCGTTCCCGTTTTTATCCTCACTTTTACTCCAGGAATAAGTTCATGGACGAACGTCCGGCAAGCAGCGATTGGCTTACTGCGCAACAAAAGTATTGGGATGCCTGGCTCGATTTGACGCGGCAGTCCCTCGCGTTCGCCGTTCCCGGTGAAGCGCCGGGTCCGGCCGCGGAGGGTTTGCGCCGGTGGTGGGAGGCGGTCGCCCCCGCGGTACCCCCGCCCACGCAGGAACTCTTCGGCCGCTTGGTCGATTTGAGTCGGCCGTATCTTGAGATGGCGGAGCAGTTTGCCGATCGCACGAGCGAGGACAGCGGCGCCGCGTTGGACCAATGGCTCGACGGCCTTAATCAGACATTCGGGGCGACGGAGAGAAGCGCGGCCTCGACGTCAGGACCCGACGCACCCGCCGCAGCGGCACTTTGGGAATTGCCGCTCGATGCATGGCGCCAGGCGGTATCCGCGCTGCTCCCGATCCCCGGCGACGTTCTCAAGTCCGCCAAGCAGGCGGATGCGGTGCGCGTGCGCGTCGAGCTGAAGGACAAGCGCGACCGCTTGTTGTCGATTCCCGGCATCGGCTATACCCGGGAGCTGCAAGAGCAGTATCAACAGCTATGGCGACGCGTCGCCGACTACGTCGAGGCGCTGCAACACTACGATCTCGCTTTCGTGCGCCTGGGTCGCCGCTCGATCGAGAACTTCCGTAAACGACTGGATGCGGCCGCCGCGCGCGCGCCGATCGATTCGTTGCGCCAACTCTACGACCTGTGGGTGGACGCGTGCGAGGAAATGTACGTCGAGTATGTATTGTCGGACGAGTATGCGGCGCTGTACGGGCGGCTGATCAACGCCTTGTCGGCCGTGAAGCAGCAGAGCTCGGTGCTGCTCGACGACATGCTGGAGGGCATGAATCTTCCGACGCGGCGCGAAATCGATACGATGCATCGGCGCATCCACGAAACGCGGCGCGAAAACCGTACGCTGCGAGCCGACCTGGAACGCCTGAACGAGCGACTCGAACGCAGCGGTACCGCGTCGTCGACCGATTCGAAACCGCACCGGAAGACCAAACATCACTGAAACTGGAGCCGCAAGCATGGCCAGCCCGCGCATTCCGCCCGATCAGGCGCTTCGTGAATTCACCAACGTTTCGCAGAAGCTGAGCGAAGGCGTGCACAACCTGCTTAGAGTGCGCGAGATCCCGACGGGCGTCACCCCGAAGGAGGCGATCTATCGCGAAGACAAGCTCACGCTGTATCGCTTTAAACCGCCGGCGGCCAAGGCCCAAACGCGCGTGCCGCTCCTTGTCGTGTATGCGCTGGTCAATCGCCCGTACATGACGGATTTGCAGGAGGACCGCTCGATCATTCGCGGTCTCCTCGGCGCCGGGCTCGACGTGTATTTGATCGACTGGGGCTATCCGGATCGTGCCGACCGCTATCTCGAGCTCGACGACTATATCAACGGTTATCTCGACCGGTGCGTGGACGTGCTGCGGCGCCGCTACCGCGCGGAAAGCGTCGATCTGCTCGGGATCTGCCAGGGCGGCACGTTCAGCCTCTGCTATGCGGCGCTGCATCCCGACAAGGTGCGCAATCTCGTGACCATGGTGACGCCGGTCGACTTTCATACGCCCGCGGACATGCTCTCGCGCTGGGCGAAGCGCGTCGACGTCGACGCGGCGGTGGACGCGTTCGGCAATATCCCCGGCGAGATGCTCAACTGGATCTTTCTCATGCTCAAGCCCTACCGCCTCATGGGACAGAAGTACGTCGACTTGATCGATCGTCTCGATGACCTCGAGCATCTGCACAATTTCTTGCGCACGGAAAAATGGATCTTCGACAGTCCCGACCAGGCGGGCGAGGCCTTCCGGCAGTTCATCAAAGAGTTTTATCAGGAGAATAAATTAATCCAAGGACATCTCACGATCGGTGGACATCGTGTGGATTTGAAGAAGGTGACCATGCCGGTCCTGAACGTATACGCGAAGGAGGATCATCTGGTGCCGCCGCAGGCGTCGCTCGCGCTCAAACAATACGTCGGCACCGACGATTATCGGGAGCTCGCGTTCGGCGGCGGGCATATCGGCATCTACATCAGCGGGAAATCGCAGAAGGAAGTCCCGCCCGCGATCGGCGCGTGGATCGCGGAGCGATCGAACTAATACGCGCTCGCAGGTTAGGGCGCCGGGGCGAGCAAGAATTCGCGGATCAGGGCGATCTGATCTTCCGCCATCAACCAGGGCGCATGGCCTACGCCGGGCAGCTCGACCACGCGCGCTTTCGGGCCGCGGCGCTCCATGTCCTCGGCGACGGACGGAACCAAGACGTCCGAGACGCTGCCGCGCAGCACCAGCGTCGGGCATTTGACCCTTTCCCAAACCGGCCAGAGATCGACGCCGGACAAGAAGTTGTGTCCGAATTCGATGCCTTTGCGCGCGTGGTTCATGCTGTTCATGATGCCGGGATCGTAGGCCAACGCGTATGCGCCGTCCGCGAGTTGCACGGCGCTATGGCGCGCCACGTGCTTCCAGCGAGCATCGTCGAGCGGACCGAAGGAGGCGAAGATCTCGCGCAGATGTGCTTCCACCTCGTCCATGTCGTTGAAGCGCTTGTCGAACGGCAGATGCATGTTTCGCAGCCGCGTGAGCGCCGGCCAGGGAATGAAAGGTCCGACGTCGTTCAATACCAGGCGCCGTATCGGCGAGTTCGGTTTGGCGGCGAGCAGCATGCCGATCAGGCCGCCCATCGACGTTCCGATCCAGTCGACGATCGGCGCGTGCGGCATGGCGGCGGCGGGATGCGACGGATCGGCGCCGGGGGCCGTCAGGCGCGCCAGCAGCGCCGCGGCGTCGGAGAGGTAAAGCGAGTAGTCGTAGTCCTCTTTGCGTTCGAGCCAATCGCTCGCGCCGCGACCGACCACGTCCATGCACACGACGCGATACCGGTCCGCCATGCGCGCGGCGAGGACGTCAAAATCGCGGCTGTTGCGGGTGAACCCATGCATGCACATCAGCACATGCGGGTTGCTCGGATCCCCCCACTCGGTATAGGCGACGCGATGAAAGCCGCCCGGTCCGAGGCTGAGAAAACTATGTAAGCGCGGGGTGGCGAGCGAATCGCCCGGCGCCGGGGTAGGCGAAGCAGAACCAGGCCTGTCGGAGCGCGGGCGGGGCGTGCTCGCGCTTTGCGTGGTATTCCGGTCGAAGATCATGTGCGCTCTGAAGAAGGGGCGGAATTCGGTGGTTTTCCACCGTGCGATCACCAGTACGGCGACCGCGGCAAGGGCGGCGGCCACTACGGTTCCCACGATATGTTCCATGTGGCTTAACGGCGTTGCGGCGTGGCTGAGGCGGGTAGGGGAAGAACGTGGGCGATAGCGCAACTCAAAAACATGCCGACCTCCTCCTGCAAGCTGGGTGCAATTCGCGCAACAACACGAAGCGCGGTGTCATTGCCGAGACCTACCGTTGCGTCCATCGAACTGAGCGCGCTAATCGGCGGTCTTCGTTGTAATAGACACTATTGTAGTAAAGAAATTGAAAATTTCCTGCAGGAAGATGGGTCGCGCAGGTTTGAAGACCCGGTGACGCGGGGAAAAAA
>Ga0070741_10018210_pt1 | contig 11416 bp, 4 predicted proteins | sample Coa_R1_4_FD_66440 | JGI IMG/M metagenome (GOLD analysis project Ga0070741, IMG submission 66440) | Surface soil microbial communities from Centralia Pennsylvania, which are recovering from an underground coalmine fire - Coalmine... | ecosystem: Environmental > Terrestrial > Soil > Unclassified ...
ATACTTGCAGTCATTCAGCAGGCTAAAGCCGTGGCTCTGATCGGAGAGATCTGCCCACCGCAAGGCAGGAACTTCAAACTCGGCCTGCTCGGCGGGCGTGCGCCGTGTGGTGGGGCGCTCGATCGAACCGTAAGGAATTTCAAATGTGGCCTTCTCGTTGTGCGCACTCAAGGGGAACGCGACTTTAAGCAGAATATGTTTTTCGTGCCAATCGGCGTGCATCCTTACATCTACGCGCGGCATGCCGGCATATATGACGATGTCTTGCACAAAGGTTGAGTTCTGAAAATGTTTTTTTACGCGGATGATGGCGCGCAACGCTCCGCTTTCGACCAGCTTGACTTCATCGGCTTTGTCCAAGTCCCAGTGTTGTTTTTCAAAATCGGCATCAATATTCCATGCGTCCCAGCGCTTGGGCTTGTCGTAAAAAGCCTGGAGCAGGTTGCCGCAAATAGAATTTGTTGGCCCGCCGGAATCTGTTTCCGAAGGAGCAAGTGCTTCCGTGTGGCTGCGCTTATCAAATAGACTAGTGATGCAGCCGGTTTGCGGATCAACTTTGAGGCGGATGAATTCGTTTTCCAGGGAATCCACCGAAGCTTTTAGGGACAAATGTGCTGAGGCTGGATTGACTGCAGGCCGTACGAAATAGGTTTTGTATCCTAAAGCGGGCGCGCTGGCTACAAATAGAAAGTGCGCGCGATGCGTCTGCGGGTCCATGTCCAGCAACTGTACCGGCATAGGCTTACCGCCGGAATCCACAACTTCAATCTTGCTGGCCGGCCCCGGAAGCTGCGCTTCAGTTTCGAAGACCTCAGTCCGCGGCCAGGAAAGGGAATTGAAGACGATGACGGGAGCGCCTGTGCCCGAGGTATTGATGCGGGCCGAAATATCATCCAGCGCGCCATTCATCATCTCGCGGCCGGCACGGCCTACGTCTTCCATGTTCCGTTTGGCCTCGAGATAATTCACGCCAATGCCGGAGCCTGGCATGATGTCATGGAAATGGTCGAACAACAGGTTTTTCCAAGTGAGCTCGAATTCCTCGCTCGGATAAGCATGACCATACAGCATGGCGAAAGATGAAAATTCTTCCGCATTCAGCAGCAGCTCTTCACTGCGGCGAATTCGTCTTTTGGTTTCAGCCTGCGTTGTCATGACGCCGCGATGGTATTGGAAGTAAAGCTCGTCTTTCCAGACGGGGACTTTCATAGTGGGAAGCTTTTGTTCCAAATTGTCGAAAAAGCTTTTCGCCGTCCCGAACTCGAGTTTAGGGTAGACCACATCAGGCGCCATCAGGCGATTGGCCGTATCAAGCATGTTGCGCGTAGGGCCACCGCCATGGTCGCCAACGCCATAAAGATGCATCATTTCAGGATCATCATTGGTTCCGGGAGAGCTATCGCCGTACATAGAAGGAGCCCACACGGAAAGATCGGTTGCCATGGCGGGACCATTTATGCTGCCAGCATAATCATGCGGGAAATAGGTGAGCAGGCGGCTTCCGTCGGGAGCTTCCCACCAGAAAAGCTTGTAAGGAAATGTGGTGAACTCATGGGCCCAGAGAAGCTTCTGGGTAACGAAGTAATCCATCCCTGATTTTTTATAAATTTGCGGGAGCTGCCAGTTATATCCGAACGAGTCCGGGTTCCAGCCTATTCTGACATCAACGCCGAACTTCTTTTGAAAATAGCGTTTGCCTACCAGAATCTGCCGCACCAACGATTCACCGGCAGGCATGTTGAGATCTGGCTCGACCCACATGCCGCCAACGACTTCCCAACGGCCTTCCTTGGCACGTTTCTGGATCTCCTGGAACAGCTTTGGGTATTTTTCTTCCATCCACTCATAGGTGCGCGCCGATGACATGGTGAACTTGAAATCAGGATACTCCCGCATCAGGTCCAGGGCGCTTTGAAATGTATTGCGCACAACCTCGACCGTCTCCGTCCAGGGCCACAGCCATGCCATATCAATATGGGAATTTCCAATCGCGCGAATGGTGAAACGCTTCATCCATGGGTTCAGCACCTGGAGCCTGGTCTGCGCCTGCTGCAAAGACGCATCAAAAGCGGCCTGGTCACCACGCTCCAGCGGGGTAAAATCAATTGCCTTAACCGCGGCATCGAGTTGCTGTTCGCGTTCGGTCTTGCCATCGGGGTAAGCGGCAATCAATGGACGGGCCGCAAGTATTTCCATGCGCAAAAGCGCCGGATCGGGCCGGCTGGCCGACGGATTCATCGTGAGCTCGCTTTGTTGCAGCCGGGTCTCTACATCCTCAGGCACGTCCACACGCACGGCAATCAGGAATTTCTGGCCGGGCTGAGCACTTTCAGTCAGCAGAATCGGCACCTGCTGATCGTCGGTGCCGCGGAAGACCAGAGCACCATTGGAGTAGGTCGTAATCTGCGCTGTTCCCGCGCAACGTAAGGTAAGGTTGAGCTCCACGCGAGCACCCTGGATTGAATATCCGTTGATCTTTTCCGGAATTTCAATGGAATTGCGCAGAATGCGAGAGCCGCTGGTCCACTTATCTCCGATCTTCATTGTCTCCCAACCGGAGCTATTGAAAGCCGGGTCCTCAGGGTGGGGAATATCCGCATGAAACTGCCACTCCGGTAAAGCCGAAGTAGTCAAAGACTGTAGTCGGTCGAGAGTGGATTTATACGGATCGGCCACCGGCGTGGTTTGCGCAGAGCACGCGATTGCAAGCCACAGAATGAAGAATACCGAATATGCGCTTAGTTTTTTTGTCATGGATATTTCCCTCCGCTGGTTACCAGCTTCTCCGCATGGGATGGGCTTCGGTGTTAAAAATCACCTTCTTCAGGTCGAGCGTATCAGGCGGAGCAAAGAGCAGGAACAGGTATTTCAAGGTTTCAGCCAGAAAAAAACTTTCCATGTCATCGTCCTTTGTCATCTTCTGGACATCGCTCAACGCGGCATAGGCAACGTCGGTCCGGCAATTTTTTACAAGGTTGTCGAAGAATGTGTGTCCCATTTCGAGATAACGTGGATCCCTGGTGAAGTGATAAAGGTAGTAGGCCGATTCTATGATCTCCGGACGAAGTGCGTATCCATTGTAGGCAATTGTCATATTGGAGTAATCCACCACTTCCGGCTCAATTCCCGTTTGCGTCCACATTTTGTAGCTGGAGTCCTGCAGCCGGCGGGCGCGGTCAAGGTCGCCGGATAATGCCAGAGTTCCCGCAAAAAATGCGTTCAGCGCGCCAAAGCGCGTGCCCAGGCGCTTGCCCGAATCCATGTCTACCGTGCCATACCAAAACCCCGTAGAAGCGTCGTCGGCAACATATTTGTTCAAGGCCTGAACGCTCGACTCCCACATCCGCTTGCAATCTTTGTCGCCAAAGAGAAGCCAGGCTTTCAGGAGATACTCATAATAAGAATCAATGCCGCCGCCGATATGACTGCGCGTGCTGAGCCATTTGCCCGTTTCCACGTCAATGGCCGAGCCGACGAGCCCAATCGCGGAGCGGCGGTTGTAGAGTTCAACCAGAGCGTGCTTGGCTTTGTCATAGTAGACTGGCTTTCCGGTCAGTTTGCTGAGCGTTCCAAACTCGATCAGCAATGTGCCGACTTCGGCGGGATTTGTTTGTTTGCCACGAACGGCTCCGGTCTTAAGGTTCACGTATACATAAGGCATGCCGGTGGGAGAGTTGAATGCGGGCAGCAAGCGGTCTCCCAGGTCCTGGGCCAGAACCAGCAAACGCTTATCACCGGTGAGCTGGTAGCTGCTGAGCAGGCCGCCCAGCATCCGGATTGTGATTTCAAAGTTCTTGACGTAGATATCCTGGTTAAATGACAAATTTTTTACGATGAGTTCCCGCGTCTCTGTGGCCTCATCGTTGAGGCCCATCAGGATCATCGTGTCGAGCGCATCCACCGGTGTCATGTAAAGCGAGGTGCTGTACCAGTCGCGGTAGCCCTTGCTCAATGGCTTGAGTTCGTCGTGACCCAACGCGTACTGCTTGTAGCCGCTCCAGGCGTGCAGAAATTCCTGGCGAACACGGTTTGCCATTTCGGCGTTGTCGTCGCTACTCGCCGCAGCCTTTTTTCCAGTATCTTTTTCTTTTCCGCTGGCAAAGATCAGATTGCTCAAAGAAGCTTGAAAGTTTTGCGTTTCCCGATGCGGATCAAGGCTTGAGAGGGAAGACGTCGGCTCTTTTGGGGGCAATAAAAGCTGAGTTTTTTGCGCGCTGCTTTGTGCGATGCAAGGGCAGCCAATCAAAATCAGGGTCGCTCCCCAAAGCGCTTGTTTAGAAAATGCATTCATGGTCTGACGCTCTCCGTTCAACATTAGTTTTTATCATCGGCAAACGTCCTATTAAAACAGGAAAGCTGAGGTAAAGGCGCCCCTGGGATTGTTCCAGGGGCGCTTGGATTGATTGGGACAAGATCGTGGTCACGAGTCGGTAGCTTTCTTAAAATACAACTTTCAATGACATCTGAAGCTGCCGCGGCAAGTTCGCCTGGTTTGCGCCGATGCAGCCATAGCCCGAACAATAACCAGGCGTCCCAGGTTGAATACCAGGTATGTTGTTCGGGTTGATTGTAATCGGCACGTTGGGATTGTTCGTGCTTGGGCCTCCGAAGCGCGGCGTGTTGAAGGCGTTAAACGCCTCGGCCCTGAACTGCAGTTTGGTAGATTCCCGGATGTCGAACTGCTTTTGTAATGCGAAAGTTGCCTGGGGAACCCACGGTGCGCGCAGCGTGTTTTGCCGCGTCACGATACGCCGGGGAATCCAGGTGTTGTTGGGCAGCGGTGTGTAACAACTGGGGGTCTCGTTGTAGATCCACTCGCTGAAACTGCGATGTGCGGGTATGTAGCTGTTATTGTTTTGCGGACAGTTATAGGTGAACGTGTTCGGCGGCTGAATGGGCGTGCCGGAAGCGTCGGTGAAGATCCAGTCCACCGCCCAATTGTTGATGATCTGTTCCACCCAGCTGGAGGCCGTGCCTGCAATCGGCTTGCCCCTGCCGATCGGGAGTTCGTAGATTCCGCTGAAGGCGAAGTTCAGGGTACGATCACTGCCGTCAAGCTGGTAGTAAGGTTTCGGAATAAACGGAGTCAGGATGTTATGGCCTGGCCCTGCAATATCAACGCAGCCGTGGCATTGCCCGTTGTCGTTATTATTGAGGCTTGTGTACGTCATGTTCTTCTGCCAGGTAAACGCAGTCAGAAGAGTGATGCCTTTCAGCCAGGCAGGACCCGCTTCCACGCGCTTTCTTAATTGCACCTGCATGGAGTTGTAGTCGCTCCATCCCGCCGGTTCTGTATTGGAGAACAACGTGCCATCGAATTGCGGGAAGGGCTCCATCAGGATATAGGCGGGGACGGTCTTGGATTGGTTCAAAACACTGGCTGTTTGGTTTGGGCCCATGTGCCCGAAGAATGGGTTCTGCACCTGCTGGTTGCAAATATTGGGTCCTGCAGCGGCACTTGCCGCGCATTGCGCGATCTGTGCCGGCGTCAGGGCGTCAAAGTTAACTCCTACGCGAATGTTGCTCGTATAGGTGCCTACATATGCAGTATCGAGAACAACCCCACCGGGAAATTCGTGTTGGATGCCCAATGAATAATGCTGAACACGAGTAATTTTTCGGTTGCGCTGGTCAAAGCTTGTCGAATTGCTGCCGGTTCCTGCCAACAGCCCGTCGGACGTACCGGTGGGCGGCGCCAATCCAGCGGTGTAAGGGTTGCCATTGAAGAAACCGAGGCTGGGCGTTGTAGAGTTTGTATTGAGGTAATTAGTGATCTGGGTAAAGGTAGTGTTTCCACCCAGTTCGAAGCCAAAGCCATAATTCACTCCATAGCCGCCGCGCAGTACGGTCTTCGGGTCGACCGCCCAGGAAACTCCAATCCTGGGTTGCCAGTGGTTGTACTGCGTGTCATAGGCCCGGCGCCCGTTACTGAGAAAGGTGAAGCCGCCCACAATCGGGTTTGGCATCGTGAGGCCCGTGGAGGTTCCGTTCGACAGCAGCAGCACATTGTTGGCGGGAAAAGGAATCATGCTCGTGAGTGGGTTTACACAGGTGTAGCAGACACCGCCATTGAGCCGATCATGGCGCTCGTGAGGCGAATGTTCAAAATCCCAGCGCAAACCCAGGTTAAGCGTCAGCCTGGGATGAATCTTCCAGTCATCCTGAACGAAGGCTGCATAGTAGGGGTATGTCTCATAAACGGCCAAGTTGAAGGGGATATTGCCGTCATTGGGAATCCCCATGACAATGCCAGCCAAAGAAGACCCGGTTTGGCCAGTTACACCCGCCGGATCCTTACTGGCATTGTTGGGGTCAAAGCGCGTGAAGTCATTGGTAAAGTTGAAAATGCCGCCGGGCCCATTCGATGTCGGAGCCACCTCACCTGCACGACAGCATGGTATGGCAGTGATTTTCAGATACTGGCCACCATAGCGCAAGTTGTGGTTGCCTATTTGCTGGGAAATCGTCGGTGAAACTTCAAAATTAGAATTAGCCGGCGGATGGCCGAAATCGGAGAACGCCCTGGTACCAATGATATTGGCAACAGGGTCGCCATTATTAATCACAGGGGCGAAGTTCACACTCGTTGTTGGAGGAGCAGGGTAGTTGGTGAACCCTAAATCCTGAGGTGACAATTTGGCCAGTCCTGCCGCCAGTCCGCCGTCGGGCGAGCTGTCAATCTCCCGCACATAGGAAACCCTCACATCAGCAATCAGAGTCGGGCTGAAGGTATGCGTGGCGCTCAGGATTTGCGATAGGAAACTACGGGTAGAGTTAATCGTACCCGTCTCGATGCGAGGATCAGAAAATCCTGAAGTGTTACTGAAATCGGTGCCCGACCACCAGCTAAACATCCCATAAATTTTGGTGCGGTCACTGATGTTGTGGTCAATGCGAATGATCGGCTGATTGTACTGGGTGCGCGCACCCGTGTTCGCGACGAAATTATTGACAAAGCCGAGGTGGTTTGGCTTAGGATACAGCGCCAAAATCTTCAGACCAATCTGGCTCACCATGCCAGGAGGAATCACGTCGTTCTTTCCGTTCCAGGAGAGCCGGTTGCGGGTCTTGCAGGTTCCATCCGGATTTGTCGTAGCGCACCCTCCCAAGTTGGGAAACGGGTTATAAATGCCTCCGTTGCGATCTATGCCTGGACCATTTAAATACGCGCTCATATCCACGCTGCCATCCGGGTTGACAACGATGCCGGTCGGAACGGTGGTGATCACGGGAGCAGGTTGCACTTCGCGCCAGCCTTCGAAACCGGCGAAAAAGTAAGTCTTGTCCTTCTTGATGGGGCCGCCAAAGGTCCCCCCAAAATCATGTTGGTTATGAAAGCCTTTAGGTTTATTCAATTGATTCAGTTGATAGAAGTTGGCGTCAAAAACCGAATTGCGCCAATAGTCATAGACGGTGCCGTGAAATGCGTTGGTGCCCTGCTTGATGACCACATTCACGGTTCCACCGCCGCTGCGCCCCACGCTGGCATCGTAGTTGCTGGTCTGAATCTTGAATTCCTGCACCGCATCGACATTGGGCGCGATGAACCATGCCCCACGGGCGGTGCTGGTCTGCTGCGAGATGGGAGCCCCATTCAACGTGAATTGGTTTTGATTGTTGACCACGCCGTTGATTTGAAATGAATTAGTTTGGTCCCATCCCCGGGTCGAGGTGCCGCCTGTATACAGAACGCCGGGCGTCAGCGGTGAGAGCATGTAGATTTGGCGTCCATTCAATGGCAGGTTCTGTGTTTCTGTTGTCCCAATCACGGACCCGCCGGATGCATCCGCCGTGTTGACGGCAACGGCGCTTGCCGTCACTTCCACGGTTTGTGCGGCTGCGCCCACCTCCAGCCTGAAATTCAGGTTTACTTTCTGGGCCACACTTACGACTACATCTTTCTCGATTGATCTCTTGAACCCGGGCGCTTCAATCGAGACTTCATATGTCCCCGGCTGCACGAATGGAATCGAAAAATTCCCGCCTGCATTGGTCGTTGCCTTGTAGGTTTGCTGCGGCCCTGTAGCTACTACCCGCGCATTTTGCACGACTGCGCCGGAAGAGTCCTTCGCCTGGCCAAGGATGAAGCCACGATATTCCTGTGCATTGATACCAATCGAAGGGAAAACAATAAATATTATGAGGAGGCAAGTGGCCAGACTTATTGCAAGGCAACGGTGGCCGTTTGCTCCAGCGAGCGAGGAACAAATCCGCGTGCACGTCTGATTATTTTTTTTGTGGTTGCTCATTGAATGCTCTCCTTCTGCTGAGTTCATTTGTTGGCGGTGGAGTGGTTCTTGCCTGAGGTGAAGCTTGGCAATCGTCAATGCCACCGTGCCATTGGCGGTGCGCCTCCTGAACGCACGGAAGTCTATGTACAGAACAGGGCAGTGTCAAGATAAAAATATGGAAAGTAAACGATTTTTATCGCAGTTTTACTGCAAGGTAATCGATTATCCTTAAAAATCGTTAATTCCTATCCGGTGTGATATGCTCAAGGACCATGGCCGTGACAATGACGGATATTGCTCGGGAGTTGAAGGTCTCGGTTGTGACTGTATCCAAGGTCCTGCGCAACGACGGCAAGATCAGCGCTGCCACCCGCAAACGGGTTTTACGCAAGGCGAAAGAACTTAACTACCAGATGAACTGGGTGGCCCGCAGCCTGGTTACGCGGCGAACTTTTACGATTGGGCTACTACTACCGGATTTTACACATCCCTTTTTTGCCGAGATTGCTAAAACCGTGGCAGAAACCATTCGGCCGCATGGATATCACCTCATTATTTCGTACTTCGAGGAAGATCCCGAATTGGAAGCTCGGGAGACTGAGACTTTACTGGCCCGTCAGGTGGATGGCTTGATTATCGCCTCTGCCCAATCACCAAACCGCCTGGAGATGTTCGAGCAGATTCAACAGCGGAAGGTCCCATACATTTTAATTGACCGTCCCATAGCAGGGGTAAATGCCTCTTTTGTGGGGGTTGATAACGAGGTCATCGGCCGGATTGCCACCACGCATCTCATAACCCAAGGTTGCCGCCGCATTGCGCACCTGCACGGCCCCGGAATCGGAATCGCGATTGGGCGTTTGGAAGGCTATCGCTATGCGCTGGCAAAGCATGGGCTGCGGCCGCAATCCAACTATCTTGTCGAAGGCGGTTTTGGAGATAAAACCGGGTATGAAGGCATGCGGAAACTGCTTCGCTGCCAGCCACCTCCGGATGGAGTATTTTGTTATAACGATCCGGTTGCCATTGGCGCCATCAAAGCCATCCGTGAAGCCGGACTTGATGTGCCCCGCGATATCGCCGTGATTGGGGCCGGCAATGTGCATTATTCCGATTTATTGGCGGTGCCGCTCTCCACGGTTGACCAGGAAACTTCCCAGATTGGGAGGCGCGCCGCCGAACTTCTGATCCAGAGAATCACGTCGAAGCGTTCCATACGCCCGAGGAAGATCATGATTGCTCCCAAACTCGTGAAACGGGAATCGAGCCAGCGTTACCAGCCTGAGAAACTGGCGCGCAGGGCAGCGATGAGTAACTCGCGAAGTGTGCTGCACTCTCAGAACCATGCTTGAGGAACGTCTTGTCTGACCCGCGATTGGCAAGCGCAGGCGGCTACCAGTTGTTCCATGACATTGCTCGAACTCACCGGAATTAAGAAGAGCTTCGGAGCGACCTGTGCGCTCGATAGCATGAATCTGGAGGTGCGCCAGGGTGAGGTTCATGCGCTCGTAGGCGAGAATGGCGCCGGCAAAAGCACCCTGATGAAAATTCTCTCCGGCGCGCTCAAGCCCGATGAGGGAAAGATGAGATTGCGGAATGGGGAATATGTTCCTGCAGATCCTCAAGATGCCAGGCAGCAGGGCATTGCACACATTCACCAGGAACTTTTGAATTGTACGCATCTCAGCGTTGCTGAAAATATCCTGATGGGGCTGGAACCTCATCGTTATGGCTGGATTGACCGGCAGGCCCTGAACCGGGGCGCGCTCGATATCCTGCGTGACTTTCATCATCCTGCAATTACTCCGGAACGGCGCCTTGCCGACCTGCCCATTGCCGCTCGGCAGATTGTGGAGATCTGTCGGGCACTGGCACAGAATGCTTCCTTGATCCTGATGGATGAGCCTACCAGCAGCCTGCCACGAGAGGATGTGCAGCGGCTCTTTGCCTGTATCAACCGGTTGCGTAGCGCGGGCATTGCCATCATCTATATCAGCCATTTTCTCGAGGAGATCCGAGAGATTGCCGACCGCTTTACAGTATTGCGCGACGGCCGCAGCGTTTTGTCCGGTTCGTTGCCCGAGGTAACTGATGCCCAGATCATTACCGCGATGGTCGGGCGTGCTGTGGAAAATTTATTTCCAGTGCGCCAGCCATCGCGCACCGCGGAGCGTGTACTTGAGGTGAGGCATCTGAGTGCGCCTCCGGGTGTGCGTGACGCCAGTTTTGAGCTTTATCGAGGCGAGGTGCTGGGAATCGCCGGGCTCATCGGCTCCGGACGCACGCGCATGGTCCGCACCTTGCTTGGGCTGCTTCCCGCGCAGACGGGCGAGATTGTGATTGGCAACGAGTTGCTGCCGGCCAAAGGCCAATATTCAAAGCTTGATGCGTTGATGGCGCGTGGCCTTGGCTATCTCAGCGAAGACCGCAAAGGGGAAGGACTCGCTCTGGAATTATCGGTTGCCGACAATGCCACGATGACAAATCTAACTTCCTGCTCGCGTTGGGGGTGGATCAACCGCCGCTCGCAGGCCGAGCAGACCGAACGGTGGATACAGAAGCTGCGGATCAAAGTCCGCAATCCCGAGTCACCTGTGGTCAGGCTCTCTGGCGGTAATCAACAAAAAGTCGCGATCGCCCGCCTACTGCACCAGCAAGCGCGGATCGTCTTTATGGATGAACCAACGCGCGGCGTTGATATCGGCAGCAAGGTCCAGATCTACCAGGCAATTGCGGAAATGGCTGAAGCTGGAGCTTCCGTGCTGCTGGTCAGCTCTTATCTCCCCGAGCTCTTTGGTGTTTGCGATCGCATTGCTGTGATGGTGCGCGGCGTTTTGTCGCCGGCGCGCCCAGCGAATGAATGGAACGCCGAAACAGTGATGCAAACGGCGATTGGTTCGAGTGCAGTTGGCTCCGCAGAGAAGGAAGCCCGCGTATGAATACACCTGCATTAACGTCAGCACCAGCGATTGCAGGCGAAACTCGCAAATCCGTTTTCAGCAATTGGCTGCGCGCCCTTGGACCTTTCCTCGGGTTGGCTCTTGTGATTGCCACCTTCGCGATCATGAGTGGTAATCCGGCGCGCTATCTTTCTATCGTAAATTTGCGCATCGTGCTCACGCAAACCGTGATCGTTGCTCTTGGCGCGATTGGCATGACGATCATCATCATCAGCGCCGGGATAG